>ERZ1026772.758-NODE-758-length-21297-cov-4.629413_pt1 | contig 21297 bp, 21 predicted proteins | sample MGYA00380124_ERZ1026772 | MGnify/ENA primary metagenome ERZ1026772 (study PRJEB33269, sample SAMEA4719760) | human gut metagenome | biome: human-associated habitat; feature: organic feature; material: feces | place: Cameroon | collected 2013-10 ...
TTTCAAATGTGAAGTCAATCAATAAGGAAGAACTCAGAATTTTCTCAATTCTCCTTAACCCATTCGCTCCTCATGTTACAGAAGAAGTTTACGAAGCTTGCAAACTCGGCGACGGTATTCTTGCCGAAGCTAAGTGGCCTGAATATGACGAATCAAAGTGTGTTGACGAAAGCGTTGAAATCGTCGTTCAGGTAAACGGCAAAATTAAGACTAAACTCAATATCCCTGTTGACGCTGACAAGGATACGGTTCTTGAGCTTGCCAAAAATGACGAGAATGTTAGGAAAGCAATTGACGGAATGAATATTATTAAGGAGATTGTTGTTCCCAAAAAACTTGTAAATCTTGTTGTTAAGCCATAATTCAACTCTTAAAATAAATTTAACCTAAATTTCTACAATGCTATTGACATTATTCGAGTGATAATGTATAATAACATTTGCAATTATATGCAAATTACCCATGCCCGGTGGCAGATGGGAGGGAAGATAGATGGCAGAGATTAGACTTAAAGAGAATGAATCCCTTGAAAGTGCTTTAAGAAGATTCAAAAAGCAGTGTGCCAGAGCTGGCGTTATTGCTGAGGTTCGCAAAAGAGAAGCTTATGAAAAGCCCTCTGTAAAGCGTAAGAAAAAATCCGAAGCAGCTCGCAAACGCAAATACAGGTAATCAAACAGGCGGACAGAGCATTCTGTCCGCTTTTTGTTTTATCTTCATATTTCTTTGAAAAAAGGTGACACTATGAAAAAGATTCTTATTATACTCGGACCTAACCTCAATATGGTAGGCGTCCGTGAAAAGGGAATATACGGTGAAGAAACTGCCTCAGATATTGAAAAGCAGATTATTTCATACGCTGAAAACAACGGATTTTCTGCAGAAGTTTTTCAGTCAAATCATGAAGGAGATCTTATTGATAAAATTCATTCGGCAAAGGGCAGCTTTGACGGTGTTGTAATTAACGCAGGTGCGCTTACCCATTACAGCTATGCGCTGAGAGATGCCATTGCTTGCGTGAAGATTCCTTTCGTAGAGGTTCATATGTCTAATATTCACGCAAGAGAAGAGTTCAGACATACATCTGTAATTGCGCCTGTTTGTGTAGGTCAGATTGCAGGCTTTGGCAAGAACAGTTATTTTCTTGCTATCAATGCATTAAAGGACTTGATGTAATGCAAAATGCTTTATTTGAGCAAAGACTTGAAAATTTAAAGACGGTTATTGACAGTAACAATCAGGCTCTTCTGATTACTAATGAAAAAAATATCGGCTATTTTTGCGGATTTTTTCACAGCGAAGGCTATTTGCTTGTAACTGAAAATGAAACGGTTCTTTTTGTTGATTTTCGATACTATGAGGCTGCACTAAAAAAAACAAGCTGCTGTAAAGTGGTTTGCTTTACAAAGCTTTTTAAAGACCTTATAAGCGAGGTTAAGAACAATTCTGTTGTGAAGGTGCTTTTTGAGGCTTCAAATATTACGGTTGAAAAATACAGCCGTTTTAAAAAAGCTTTTTCCGAAAACGGCATTGATTGTATCTGCAACAGTATTCTTGATGATAAGATAGATAATATCAGATGTATCAAAGACGAGTCCGAAATTGCTAAGATTGCCAAAGCTCAGGAGATAACCGAAAAGTCATATCTCGAAGTGTTGAATTACCTAAAACCCGGTGTCAGCGAACGCTGGGTTGCACTTGAGCTTGAATACCTCATAAAGCTTAACGGCGGTGAAGGTGTTTCATTTGATCTCATTACGATTACAGGCAAAAAGACTTCATTGCCTCACGGAGTTCCGTCAGATGATATTGTCACTGAGGGAGATTTCTTTACTTTTGATATCGGCTCAATTTTTGAGGGTTATCACAGCGATACTACACGAACTGTTGCAGTTAAATCTGCAAGTGAAGAAATGCGAAAGGTCTATGATACAGTATTAAAAGCTCAGCTTGCTGTACTCGACAGCGTAAAACCCGGAGCAAAATGTTCTGATATTGACAAAATTGCAAGGAATATAATCTCGGAAAATGGTTACGGAAAATATTTCGGTCATGCAACAGGTCACGGGGTTGGCCTTGACATTCACGAATCTCCCGTTGTATCTCCAAAAAGTGAAACCGTACTGAAAAAAGGTATGATAATTACCGATGAACCTGGAATTTATCTGCCGGACAAATTCGGTGTTCGCATTGAAGATATGCTTTGCGTGACTGATACAGGGTACAAAAACTTTGTTACACTTCCGAAAGAACTCATTATTGTGTAATCAAAGTGCAGAGCATTGGTTATGATTTTAATAAAAGTCTTGCATTTTTCGTCATTGTTATGTATAATGTAAATTGTTATATTACGGCATACATTACCGTATTTCCGTATGAAAGATAATTAGGAGGTATTACTAATGATATCAGCAGGTGATTTCAGAAACGGCGTTACATTTGAAATGGACGGTCAGGTTGTATCAATCATCGAATTCCAGCATGTAAAGCCAGGTAAAGGTGCTGCATTTGTAAGAACTAAAATCAGAAATGTTATTACAGGCGCAGTAGTTGAAAAGACTTTCAACCCAAATGATAAGTATCCCACAGCTTTCATTGACAGAAAGGATATGGAATACAGCTATTCAGACGGCGATCTTTACTACTTCATGGATACAGAAACATGGGAGCAGATTCCGATTAACAAGAGCGTACTCGGCGACAACTTTAAGTTCGTTAAGGAAAATATGGTATGCAAGGTTCTTTCTTACAAGGGCAATGTATTCGGTATTGAGCCTCCGAACTTTGTTGAGCTTAAGGTTACTAAGACAGACCCCGGCTTTAAGGGCGACACAGCAACCAACGCTACAAAGCCTGCAACTCTTGAAACAGGTGCTGAAATTAAGGTTCCTCTCTTCATTGACGAGGGCGAAGTTATTCAGATTGACACAAGAACAGGCGAATACATGGGCAGAGCATAATTTCTGCAGGAGAATCGGTTATGAATCTTACTGAAAAAATTTCTTACATTCGTGGTCTTTGCGACGGTCTTGAACTTGATGAGTCAAAGCCTGAGGTAAAGGTTATTAACGCAATCGTTGATCTTCTTGATGATATGGCTTTTGAAGTATCTGACATGGAAGAGCTTTACGATGAGTTAAGCGCTCAGGTTGACGAAATTGATCAGGATCTTGCTGATGTTGAGTCTGATGTTTACGATGATGAGGACTACGACATTGAAGATTATGACGATGAAGATGACGATTACGATTTTGATGATGAAGAGAATCCTTTTTATGAGGTGACTTGTGATTCATGCGGTCAGAAGCTTAATGTTTCCGAAGATGTCCTTTTTGAAGGCGAAATCGAGTGTCCTAACTGCGGTGAGAACCTTGAGTTTGATTTTTCAGAGCTTTTCAGCAATGAGGAAGATGACGAGTGTGATGCCGATTGCGCATCATGCGGCGGTTGTTCAGACACAGAAGAATAATTAACAAAACAAACACCCTTCGTATAGTATATACGAGGGGTGTTTTTATGTTGTACAGAAAAAGGTGCAAAAGAAAATTTGTTCTTGTAAAGAAAATACTTCTTACTGTTGTTTTGCTGATTATCGGTGTTACTGTATTCTGCGAGGTACATTTGTCAGATTTCAGACCGGAGTACATACGAATTCAGGCTGAAATATTGTCTGTAAATTCTGTCTGCGACGCAGTGAATAATACCCTTGACAGGCTTAATTATTCTTACAGTGATATTGCAAAGATTAATTGTGATAAAAACGGAAATGTGCAGTCCATTGAAACGGATTCATTCAAAATCAACAGAATTAAAGCCGACATCACGAAAGCTGTCCAAAAGGAAATAGCTAAGGTATATGACAATGAAATTGAAATACCTCTCGGTGCATTTACGAATATTACAATACTCTCAAATGTCGGACCTTGCATTCCCGTGAATTTTAACCTTACAGGAAGCTTTTCCTCGGAAGTTATAAGTACATTTGAAGAAGCGGGAATAAATCAGACAATCCACCATATAAAGCTTTTGCTCACCTCAAAAATAATGACTACCTCGCTTGATTATTCAGGCAAAATAACATTTACTACCGATTTTGAAATTGCACAATCCGTAATAGTGGGTAATATACCGTCCGGATACGGTTCTCTGTTTCAGAATTATAAGAAGTAAATTTTGAAAAACCTGTGAAAAACATTGAAAAACCGTATATCTTGTGTTATAATCTAACAGTTAATACAATGGGTTAGGAGGCATTTCTTTGCCTGACAGTCAGAAAATTTCCGAAAAACAATCGGAGTATATGAATTTAATAGCTGAAATTATGGATATCCGCAAAAGAGGAGAGAAGCCTGTTGCGTATATCAGAACATACGGCTGCCAGCAGAATGTGGCTGATAGTGAAAAAATTAAGGGTATGCTTGAACAGTCGGGATTTGAGTTTGCAGACGAACCGGACAATGCGGATTTCATACTTTTCAATACCTGTGCCGTAAGAGAACATGCTGAGGACAGAGTGTTCGGCAATGTCGGTGCATTAAAAAATCTAAAGCGTAAACATCCGCAGATTCTTATTGCTTTGTGCGGTTGTATGATGGAGCAGGAGCATGTTGCCAACAGAATTTACAAGAGCTTTCCTTTTGTGGGACTTGTGTTTGGTACTCATTCATTACACCATTTTCCTGAGCTTATGTATAACGCTCTTCTTGACGGCAAAAGAGTGTTTGAAAGAGGTAATGACGATAATCAACTTTATGAGGGATTTCCTGTTAAGCGTGACGGCACTTTCAAGGGTTGGTTACCGATTATGTACGGTTGCAACAACTTCTGTACATATTGCGTTGTGCCTTATGTAAGAGGCAGAGAACGCAGTCGTGAAAAGAATATTATTGTTTCTGAGGCTAAAAATATGATTGAGTCGGGTTATAAAGATATTACCCTTCTCGGTCAGAATGTAAATTCCTACGGAAAAGGTCTTTCCGAGAAAGTAAACTTTTCACAGCTTTTGCGTGAGGTTGATTCAATTGACGGCGATTATTGGCTTCGCTTTATGACATCTCACCCGAAGGATTGTTCAAAGGAACTTATTGACACAATTGCATCGGGTACTCATATAAGCAAGCATCTTCATCTTCCGTTCCAATGCGGTTCGGACAGAGTGCTTAAAGCAATGAACCGTCACTATGACCGCAAAAAGTATCTTGAAATAATCAATTATGCTAAAGAGAAAATTGACGGTCTTTCACTTACAAGTGATATCATTGTAGGTTTTCCGGGTGAAACATATGAAGATTTCAAAGAAACTTTATCGCTTATCCGTGAGGTTGAGTTTACATCGCTCTTTACCTTCATTTTCTCACCGAGAGTAGGTACTCCTGCTGCTAAAATGGACGATCCGATTTCCGCTGAAGAAAAATCAAAATGGTTCCGTGAACTTCTTGATGTTCAGGAAGAAATTGCGGCAAAGCGTTGTTCTTCAATGGTTGGCAAAACCGAAAAGGTACTTATTGAAGGTGAAAACGATAAGAACGGTGAATTGTGCGGTCGTACAAGCGGTAACATAATAGTTGAGCTTGAAGGATCAAAGGACTGTATCGGAACATTCAGAAATGTAAAAATAACAAAGGCTCGCAACTGGATATTAAAGGGTGAGCTTGTAAAATAATCGGAGGTTAAAACTATGGATATCATTGAGAAAGCAAGAGAACTCGGAAGACTCATTCAGGAAGAAGACTCATATAAAAAATTGCAGGACGCTCAGAAGAATGCAGATGCAGATATGGAGCTTCAGCGTCTTATCGGTGAATTCAATCTTAAAAGAATGTCAATCAACAATGAGGCATCTAAAAAAGAAAGAGATCAGGAAAAGCTTTCTAAGCTTAATACTGAGATGAGAGAGGCATATTCTCAGATTATGTCAAACGAGAATATGATTGCCTACAATGATGCAAAGGCTGCTTTTGATGTTGTTGCAAACAGAGTTCTCGCAATTGTTCAGCAGTCTGCTGAGGGTGCAGATCCCGAAACTGCTGATTACAGCCAGTCATCATGCTCAGGCAGCTGTGCTACATGCGGCGGTTGCGGCTGATAAACGGTTCTAAATTTTGTTAAGGAAGTGAAACAAATGGCGGAGTTATCTCCAATGATGCAGCAGTATTTCAAAATTAAAGAAGAAAACAAAGACAGCATTTTGTTCTTCCGACTTGGAGATTTCTACGAAATGTTTTACGATGATGCAAAGCTTGCATCAAAGGAGCTTGAACTTACTCTTACAGGAAGGGATTGCGGACAGGCCGAGCGTGCTCCCATGTGCGGAGTTCCGTTTCACAGCTGTGAGGGTTACATTGCAAGACTTGTTGCAAAGGGCTATAAGGTTGCAATTTGCGAACAGACGGAAGATCCTGCAAAGGCAAAAGGTCTTGTAAAGCGTGATATTATTCGAGTAATTACTCCCGGTACCGTAATGGAATCGAGTATGCTTGATGAGAGCAAAAACAACTACATTTGCTGTATGTTTTCAAAAAACAAGGCTATAGGTCTTTGTTTTTGCGATATTTCCACAGGAGAATTATACGCTACAGAAATCAAGGGCAGTGACAGCTACAATGTTCTTACAAATCAGCTTACAAGCTATAATCCCCGTGAAATCCTCATCGGCGGCGATATTGTAAAGCTGAAAGAACTGCCAAAGTTTATTAAAGCAAAACTTTCGGCAGGAGTTGAGATGCTCGAAGATGAAAAGTTTGACGAATCTGTATGTACAGAGGTTGTAAAATTGCAGTTTTCGGATGAATACGCAACTGTATCGGACAAGCCTGTGGTTGTGAGCGTTTTAGGTGCGTTGCTTTCATATCTTCGTGATACTCAGAAAACAGGTCTTGAAAGAATAAATCATATTGAGTTCTACAAAGAAAATCAATATATGAGTCTTGATTACAACACACAGCGTAATCTTGAACTCACACAGACAATGCTGACCAAGGATAAAAAAGGTTCGCTTTTGTGGGTGCTTGACAAGACAAAAACTGCAATGGGCAAACGCCTTATGCGTTCATGGCTTGAACATCCTTTACTTAACATAACTTCAATCAATAACCGCCAAAGTGCGGTTGAAGAGCTTGTAAACGATAATATGCTCCGTATGGATGTTACAGACACGCTTTCGGGCATATTTGATATTGAACGACTAATGACAAGAATCGTTTACGGCTCGGCAAATGCAAGAGATTTGCGTTCACTCTGCGGTGCAATTCAAAATCTTCCGCAGATTTCTGATTTGCTTGTTGATTGCAAGTCGGTTTATTTAAAATATATTTACAAAAGTATTGATAAACTTGAGGATATTCACGCTCTTATTGATTCTGCAATCGTTGAGGAGCCTCCGTTTACTGTCCGTGAGGGCGGAATGATTAAAAGAGGTTATAACGAAGAGCTTGATTCGGTAACGGGCGATATGAACGACTCAAAAGGAATTCTTGCCAGAATTGAAGCCGAACAGCGTGAAGCTACAGGGATTCCTAAACTTAAAGTAGGCTATAACAGGGTATTCGGATATTATATAGAGGTTTCAAACTCGTATAAATCTATGGTGCCTGAAACATACATAAGAAAGCAGACCCTCACCAATTGTGAAAGATATATTACTCAGGATCTTAAAGATGTTGAGGGCAGAATTCTTGGTGCAAAAGATAGGTCGGTTGCACTTGAATATAATCTTTTTGATGATGTAAGAAAAACTGTTTCCGACAACCTTGAAAGAATTCAAAAAACCGCAAAAGCAATTGCAAATCTTGATGTTATAACATCACTTGCAAATGTTGCGGCTGACAACAGATACATAAGACCTGATGTAAATCTTTCGACTGCTATCAGAATTAAAGATTCAAGACATCCAGTTGTTGAAGCACTTTTGAAAGATGCTCCGTTTGTTCCGAATGATGTCAGTCTTGATTCTGCCAATGACAGGGTGGCAATCATCACGGGCCCGAATATGGCGGGTAAGTCAACCTATATGCGACAGATTGCCATTATTGTTCTTATGGCGCAGATAGGCAGTTTTGTGCCTGCATCTTCCGCTGAAATCGGAATCGTTGACAGCATTTTTACTCGAGTAGGTGCATCAGATGACCTTGCATCGGGACAGTCAACCTTTATGGTTGAAATGAGTGAGGTTGCCAATATTATAAAAAATGCAACTTCAAAAAGTCTGCTCATTCTTGATGAAATCGGCAGAGGTACTTCGACCTTTGACGGTATGAGTATTGCAAGGGCAGTTCTTGAATTTTGTGCCGATAAGAAAAAACTCGGTGCAAAAACACTTTTTGCAACTCATTACCACGAACTTACGGTTATGGAACAACTTCTTGACGGTGTAAAGAACTATAACATAGCCGTTAAAAAGCGTGGCGATGACATTACTTTCCTGCGAAGGATTGTTCCCGGCGGAGCAGATGACAGCTACGGTATTGAAGTTGCAAAACTCGCCGGTATTCCACAATCCGTAATTTCAAGGGCAAAAGAAATTTTGAAAGACCTTGAACACGGAAAGCATAAAAATGAGAATACCAACATTCAAAAGCAGGATAGTTCGGACGATATGCAGCTTTCACTTATCGGTGCGGCTGAAAGTCCTGTAGTTGAAAAGCTTAAAAATACAGATATAAATACTCTTACTCCGATTGAAGCAATGAACTTGCTTTATGAACTCAAGGGTATGATTTAATTTATTTTAGGTATTAGGAGGTGACACAAATGGGTGTAATCAATGTGCTTGACAAACATGTTGCAGAACTTATTGCGGCAGGTGAGGTTGTTGAAAGACCTGCTTCCGTAATAAAGGAACTTGTCGAAAACTCAATTGATGCAGGTGCAAAGCATATTACCGTTGAAATAAAAAACGGCGGCACAACATTCATGCGTGTTGCCGATGACGGTTGCGGTATTTATCGTGATGATATAAAGGTTGCTTTTTTGCGACACGCAACCAGTAAAGTTAAAGTTGAATCCGACCTTGACAGTATTTCTACTCTTGGATTCAGAGGAGAGGCTCTTGCGTCAATTTGTGCAGTGTCACGACTTCAACTTATTACGAGGAATGTAAACGAGGAAATCGGAACTTCATATGAAATTGACGGTGGTGAAGAACAGAGCTTTGATGATGCAGGTTGTCCTGTCGGCACAACCTTTGTTATCAGAGATTTGTTCTACAACATTCCTGCCCGTGCGAAATTTTTGAAGAAGGATGTTTCGGAGGGTAACGCAGTTTCAAATATAATCGACAAAACTGCTTTGTCACATCCTGAAATCGCATTTACATACATTAAAGACGGAAAGCAGGTTCTTCGTACATTCGGTGACGGAAAACTTATTTCTGCAATATATTCGGTTTTTGGAAAAGATTTTGCAAAAGGACTTATTCCGGTTGATTATCAGCTTGATGCAATAAAGGTGTACGGATATATATCAAAACCGGAACATTCAAGACCAAACCGCAATATGCAGAATTTCTTCATAAACGGAAGATACATTAAAACCAGAACTGCTATGGTTGCTCTTGAAGAAGCTTTTAAGGGTTCTATTATGGTCGGAAAGTTCCCGTCCTGTGTTCTCAATATGGAACTTCCTTGTGAAATTATTGATGTCAATGTGCATCCATCAAAACTTGAGGTTAGATTTATAAACGAAAGACCTGTTTTTGATGCAATATATCACGCTGTAAAATCTTCTCTTATGAAGTATGACAGCCGAAAGAAAGCGTCATTTAAGAAAGAAACAGCTTTCAATGAGGTGCAGAACAAGTTTAATCCTTTTAACAATGCACCTGCAATTCTCAATAAACCTGTTGCAAATACTTCTGAACAAAAATTTGTTCAGAAACCGAAACCATTTGTTTCGCAGAAAGCTGACGAACCAAAAACCGAAGTTGTAAAGCCTACAGTTATTCCTGAAAAATCCGATGATTTTAATCCTTTTTCGGATGTTGCATTCAATGATGTTAAAACCGGTGAAAATAAGCCGATAACACCTATACCTGAATCAATTGACGATATTAAGGTTGCGGATGTAACAAATCCGTTTAAAATTTTCAGCAAGCAGGCAATAAATAAGTCTAAAGAGGAAGAAAAACTAAAATCAACCGTCAAGTCTGAAAATCCTCAAACGATTCCGCTTGTTTCAGATGAACAGAAAAAGGCTGATACGGAAAAGATCACTGAAAAAATTTCAACCGAAAACGCTAAAGAAGTTAATGTAATCGTTTCGGAAGAATCTATTGAAAAATCTAAAGAGCCTGTTCTTGTTAATAACAACCAGACAAGCATAAGATATATCGGAGAGGCATTTAGTACATATATTATTGCGGAAAAAAATAATAAAGAACTTCTTTTAATAGATAAGCATGCAGCACATGAAAGAATAATTTATGAGAAACTCAAGTCAGAACGAGCAGCTGATAATAAACAGATTTTGCTTGCTCCTGTTACTGTCAGCCTCGGTAAGACCGAATATGACGCGGCAATAAACAATCTTAATATGTTTGCTGACTGTGGCTTTGAAGTTGAAGATTTCGGCAACAGTACCGTTATAGTCAGATGTTCACCGCAGTACATTCCTGCAGCTGAAATCTGTGATTGTATAACTGAAATGGCAGATTATATAGCTCAGGGGAAAAATGATATTTTTACTGAAAAAATGGAGTGGTTTTACTGCAATGTTGCGTGCCGTTCCGCCATTAAAGCAGGAAACAAAAGTACGCCGGAGGAACTTATCGGAATTGTAAAGCATCTTGAGGAACATCCCGAAATAAAGTATTGTCCTCACGGAAGACCGATTTGCATTGTGCTGACAAAAGGTGAAATTGAAAAACAGTTTGGCAGGGTGTGATTTTTTGGAAAATTCAATTAAGGTTGTTTCAATTGTCGGACCTACCGCGTCAGGCAAGACAAAGCTTTCGGTTGAACTTGCAAAGCATTTTAACGGTGAAATCGTTTCTGCCGACTCAATGCAAATTTACCGTGGTATGCAGATCGCTACAGCTAAACCGACAAAGACTGAAATGGATGGAATCCCTCACCATATGATGGATTTTCTTCTACCCGACAAAACATATTCTGTTGCTTCGTATGTAAAAGATGCGTCAGAATGTATTGCTGATATTCATTCAAGAGGCAAACTTCCGTTTATTGTCGGAGGTACAGGACTTTATGTTGACTCTCTTTTGAACAATGTTTCTTTTAGCGATGATAAACGAGATGAAGAGTACTGTGCAGAACTTCGTAAAATCGGGGAAGAAGAGGGAGCAGACAAGCTACTTGATATGCTTTCTAAATTTGATCCTGAATCCGCAGAAAGACTCCGTGATGGAAGAAACATAAAAAGAATAATCCGTGCTATTGAATTTTATAAAACAACAGGCAAAACAATCACGGAGCAAATTAAAGAATCGCATAATGTTCCGTCACCATATTCTGCGGTGAAAATTGGACTCAATTGTCGTAACAGACAAGTTCTTTATGACAGAATTAACAGGCGTGTTGATATTATGCTTGAAGAGGGATTGCTTGAGGAAACTCAAAGAGTTATCAATTCCGAATTGAGCTATACCTCTGTAAAAGCGATAGGATATAAGGAACTTATTCCTTATTTTAAAGAAAATAAAAACTTAAATGATTGTGTTGAAAAATTGAAAATGGAAACTCGCAGATATGCCAAAAGACAGATTACATGGTTTAAGCGGGATACTGAGATAAATTGGATTTATATTGATGAATATAATTCATTTGAAGAAATATATAGCCAAGCAAAGGCTATAATTGAAAGAGGCTGACTTTATGGATAAATTGCTTTTCAGACGCATTTTGATGATTGCATTGTCGGTACTTGCGGTAGTTTATGCTGCATATTTACTGATAAGCACAAACTTTAAAATGTATCCGACTGAAAACGCTGTTCAGACAACCGTGTCTGATAAAATATATTCAAACGGTTTTATTATTAGGGATGAGAATATAATTCAAAACAATACTTCCGGAGTACTTTCCTACACTGTACACGACGGTGATGAGGTAAAAGCAGGCGGTGAAATTGCAAAGTCATATGCAAGTGATGATGATGCGGCATCGCAGTCAAAAATCAGTGCATTGCAAGAACAGCTCACAGATTTGCAGACATTGCAGAAAACGAGTACTGCGGGAAACATCGGTATTGACACCATAAACAATAATATAAATAACAACATTATTTCACAACTTAAAAGTGTCAATGACGGCAATTTATCTGATATTGATGATGTTACAAATGATTTGCTTTATTCAATAAATCAGCGACAAATATATACAGGAAAAATAACTAATTTTAATGATAGAATATCTGAACTCCAGAGTGAGATAACAACTTTGGAAAGCAAGACAGGAAAGTCAACCGGTGCAATAACAACAGAGAAAGCAGGATATTTTCTCTCACATTGCGACGGTTATGAAAATGTTCTTGATTACAATAATCTTGATCGTCTGACACTTTCTGACCTTGAAAGTGTTAAGCAAAATAAGGTGTCAGACAATGTTGCAGGAAAAGTTGTCAGCGGGCTAAAATGGTATGTAGCGTGCAAGGTCACTGCTGATGAGGCAACAAGACTTTCTCTTTGGGATGGTTCTGCAACTGTATTATTTTCTGATGCGTCATCAGAAAGCATTCCCGCTACTATCAAAAGGATATATCAGGAATCAAAGGATAGCGATGCACTTCTTATTCTTGAATGTGACTATATGAATTCCGACCTTGCACAGGCAAGACAGGAACCCATCGAAATTGGTCTTGGTACATATACCGGACTTAGAGTCAGCAAAAAGGCTATTCATGATGACTATGTAACAAAGACAACTTACGACGAAAAAGACAATAAACATACCGAACAGGTTAAAGTTCAGGGTGTTTATGTTCTTCACGGAAGTGAAGTAAGATTTAAGCAGATTTCAATTCTGTATGCCGATGATGATTATGTTATTTGCGATCCGGATTCTAACAACAAAGAACTTGTCAACGGTACAACGGTTGAATTGTATGATCAGGTAATTCTTGAGGGAGATGATTTATATGACGGAAAAGTCATTAACTGATGTTGAGTATAATTACAAATATATTGATGAAAGGATTGCCGAGGCGGCTGAAAAATCCGGAAGAAAGCGTGAAGATATTACATTTCTTGCCGCAACAAAAATGGTTGAACCCGAGGTTATCAATCACGCAATATCACTCGGACTTGACCACATAGGAGAAAACAAAGTTCAGGAGCTTTTATCAAAATACGATAAGTATGACCTTGACAATTCTTCGCTTCAGTTTATCGGTCATTTGCAGACAAATAAGGTCAGACAGATTATTGATAAAGTTGACCTTATTCAGTCTGTTGATTCAGTTAAGCTTGCTAACGAGATTTCTAAGCAGGCTCTTAAAATCAATAAAAAATGTGATGTTCTTGTTGAAGTCAACATTGGCAGAGAAGAGAATAAGTCGGGTGTAATGCCTGAACAGCTTGAAGAATTACTTTGCCAAATTGCCGAATTGGACGGTATTTCAGTAAAAGGTCTTATGGCAATCCCTCCAATTTGTGAATCTTCACAGAAAATTTCTGAATTTTTTAATAAAATGCATAATATATTTATTGACATCTCGCAAAAAAAATTAGATAATATAAGTATGAATATTCTTTCAATGGGTATGTCTGCCGATTACTACGAGGCTATACTTGCAGGTGCAAATATGGTTAGAATTGGTTCGGCGTTATTCGGTGCAAGGAATTATACATAATTTTAGGAGGACTATATAATGGCTGGTTTTGTAGATAAGTTTAAACGCATGTGGGACGCTCCCGATGATGAGTATGAGTACGATGAGTACGGCTATGCTGATGAAGGCGCAGAAGAGGACTACAAAGAAGAACCTGTAAGAAATACTAAAAAGGAAAGAGATCTCGGTGGCGGAAACAAGGTTGTTAATATAAATGCTACTACCAACCTTCAGGTAGGTTTGTTCAAACCTGAGCGTTTCGGCGAAGAAACTCGCACAATCGCTGATGAGCTTATGAAGGCTCACACAGTTGTACTTAACCTTGAAGATACAAATAAAGATATGGCAAGAAGAATTCTTGATTTTCTTAGCGGTGTTGCATATGCTAACCGTGGCAAAATCAAGCGTGTTGCTACTAACACATACATCATTATTCCGAGCAATGTTGACCTGACAGGTGATGATTTACTCGATGAGCTTGAGAACAACGGTGTTTACTTCGGATGATGATAAACAGCTGATAGCTCAGCTAAATGATGGTATTGACCTTTGCCTGACAAGGCAAAAACCGTATTTTATGCCTTTTATGAGTGAAAGAAAACAGGCTTTGCTTCTTTCTGAACTCAAAAAAGCTTGTTTTGATAATTACCTTTTCTTTGGCGGTTATGGCGATTCGGAAAGAAAAATGCTCGGTTTGTTCTTTGATGAGCCGAATGAAAGTTCTTTTCCAATATCCGTTATTGAATTTTCTTTTAGAAAATGCGATAAACTCACTCATCGTGATTTTCTTGGTTCTCTGATGTCACTGGGCATTGAAAGAGAAACAGTGGGTGATATTCTTGTTGAGGATGGACGGGCTGTTGTATTTGTTAAAACAGAGTTGTCCGATTATGTAAAGTCGCAGATTTCAAAAGTAGGCAGAATCGGTGTTAAAGTTTCCGATGCCGATTTGTCAAAACTACCTCAGGGAAGAGGATTTGAAGAAAAAACATACATTGTTTCTTCTTTAAGGCTTGATAATATCATTGCCGCTGTATGCAAACTGTCACGAGAAAAGACAAGAACTGTTGTTATGTCGGACAGCGCGTGCGTCAATTTTGAAGAAACTAAAAATGTCAGCCTTAATCTTAAGGAAAATGATGTTTTTACAATTAGAGGAAAAGGCAAATTTGTTTTAAAATGCATTCTCGGTACTACAGGAAAAGGTCGAATAAGAATTTCGGTTATTCATTATAAATAAGGAGTGTAGATAAATGCTTACAATTGATGAAATTAAAAATATAAGCTTCAGAAAAGCCACACTCAACGCTGGTTACAGAGCTGAAGATGTTGACTCATTTATTGATGAAGTAATTGTTTCATTTGAACAGTTAAAGAAAGAAAAAACTAATCTTGTTCACAAGATTGATGTTCTTGCTACAAGAGTTGAACAGTACAGAGCAGATGAAGAAACTGTAAGAAATGCTTTGCTTGCTTCACAGAAAGTTGCTGATGCCTGCATCAGAGCGGCAAAGGAAAAGGCTGCAAAGATTGTTCGTGACGCTGAAACAAAGGCTCAGGCACTTCTTGTTGACGCCAATAATATGACAGCTGCCGAGAAAGAGCATTACTTACAGCTCCAGTCAGATGCTGCTAATCTCAGAAATGAACTTATTTCACTTTACAGTAAGCATATCAAATCAATTGATGATCTTCCGTCAACTTCTGATGTTGAAGCATCAAAAGCTGAACTTGACGAAAAGTATCCTACTGAGGATATGACAGCTCCTGCTCAGCCTCAGGTTGAAGAAGATGTAAAAATTGCAGTTCCTTCAGAGATGAAAGCAGAACCTGTTGAAGAACCTGAAGAATATGTTCCTGCTCCTGCAAAAAGACAGAGCAAGTTCAGCCACCTCAAGTTTGGTGACAACTACGATGTAGCTGCAGACTGATTTTAATTTAGATTTTAGATATTGGAGAGAATATAAAATGTCCCAAGATTATAATTCAACACTTAATCTTCCAAAGACAGACTTCCCTATGAGAGCAGGTCTTCCGAAAAGTGAACCTGTTACACTTCAAAATTGGGAAGATGAAAAGGTTTATGAAAATCTTATGAAAGTAAATGAGGGCAAGCCTCTGTTCATTCTTCATGACGGCCCTCCTTATGCAAACGGTGATATTCACCTCGGTCATGCACTCAATAAGATTCTTAAAGACTTTATCGTAAGATATAAGAATATGGCAGGCTTTAAAGCTCCGTATGTTCCGGGTTGGGATACACACGGCCTTCCAACAGAGCTTAAAGCAAGAAAGAAAGCCGGTATCGGCAACTCCGCAGAAATTTCTGTTGTTGAGCTTCGTAAAATGTGTGAGGAGTTTGTAAAGGGTTACATCAATGACCAACGTACACAGTTCAAAAGACTCGGTGTAATCGGTGAGTGGGATAAGCCTTACATTACTCTTAACCATGAATTTGAAGCAGAGCAGATTAGAGTATTTGCCGAAATGGCTACAAAGGGTTACATCTACAAGGGCTTAAAACCTGTTTACTGGTGTCCTGAATGTAAAACTGCTCTTGCAGAAGCTGAAATTGAGTATGCTGAAGATCCTTGCCATTCAATTTATGTAAAGTTTAGTGTAACAGATGATAAGGGTGTTTTCTCAAATATGGGAATTGACCCCTCAAAAGTTAAGTTTGTAATCTGGACAACTACAACTTGGACACTTCCTGCAAATGTTGCAATTTGCGTAGGTCCGAGATTTGAATATTCTGTAATCAAAACAGGTGATGAATACCTTGTAATGGCATCTGAGCTTTATAAATCCGCTCTTGATGAAGCAGGTATTACTGACTTTGAAGTTGTTGCAACAGTAAAGGGCAGTGAGCTTGAATATATCAAAACAGCTCATCCGTTCCTTGACAGAGAATCACTTGTTATCGTTGGTGAGCATGTAACTCTTGAAAGCGGTACAGGTTGTGTACATACTGCTCCCGGTCACGGTGTTGACGACTACAATGTATGTCAGAATTATCCTGAAATTCCGATTATCTGTCCTGTTGATTCTAACGGTGTTCTTACTGAAGAAGCAGGTCAGTTTGCCGGTCTTACAACAAATGACGCTAACAAAAAGATTGCTGCTTATCTTGAAGAAAACGGTTCTCTCTTTGCGTTAAAGAAAATTGTCCATCAGTATCCACATTGTTGGAGATGTAAAACTCCTATCCTTTTCAGAGCAACAGATCAGTGGTTTTGTTCGGTTGACGATTTCAAGGATGAGGCTGTTGACGCTATCAATACAGTTAAGTGGATTCCTGCATGGGGTAAAGACAGAATTACATCAATGGTAAGAGAAAGAAAAGATTGGTGTATTTCCCGTCAGAGAAAATGGGGCGTTCCAATTCCGATTTTCTTCTGTAAAGATTGCGGAGAGGCTCTTATTGACAAGGATGCAATGCTTTCTGTTGCGGATTTGTTCGGTGAAGAGGGTTCAAACGCTTGGTATAATCACACAGCTGCAGAAATTCTTCCTGCAGGTACAAAGTGTAAGAAGTGCGGTTGTACTGAATTTGAAAAAGAAAAAGACATTATGGATGTTTGGTTCGACAGCGGTTCATCACACGCAGCTGTTCTCGAACAGCGTGATAACCTTGAATCTCCTGCTGACCTTTACCTTGAGGGGAATGACCAGTACAGAGGTTGGTTCCAGTCATCACTTCTTACATCAGTTGCCACAAGAGGCAGAGCTCCTTACAAAGCTGTTCTTACTCACGGTATGATTCTTGATGACGAGTCAAGAAAGATGAGTAAGTCACTCGGTAACGGTATCAGCCCACAGGATGTTATTAAGCAGTACGGTGCAGATGTTCTCAGACTTTGGGTTGCATCAACCGACTATCAGACTGATGTTCATATTTCAAAGGATATTCTTAAGCAGATTTCCGAGTCATACAGAAAAATCAGAAATACTGCAAGATATATTCTCGGTAACATTTCAGACTTCAATCCTGATACTGATATGGTTGACTTCGACAAGGTATTGCCGATTGATAAATGGGCGCTTGCAAAGCTTAATGACCTTATCACAAAGGTAAGAACTTCATATGATAATTATGAGTTCCATATTGTATATCACAGCATTCACAACTTCTGTGTTGTTGATATGTCTAACTTCTATCTTGATGTTCTCAAGGACAGACTTTATACAGAAAAAGCAGACAGCCTTTCAAGAAGAGCTGCTCAGACTGTAATTTATGTTATCCTTGATGCGATGACAAGGATGATTGCTCCGCTCCTTGCATACACATCAGATGAAATTTGGAAGTATATGCCGCACTCATCAAAGGAAAACGCAGAGCATGTTATCTTTAACGAAATTTCTGAAAATATCAATATTGATGTTGACGATGAGTTTATGGCTTTCTGGGACAGAATTCACGAACTTCGTGACAGCGTTAAGAAGTCGCTTGAAACTCTTATCAAAGATAAGACAATCAAGGGTTCACTCGAAGCAAAGGTAACACTTTGTGCCGGCGGTGAAACACTTGAATTTCTTAAGAAGGCTGAGCCTGAACTTTGTGCCGCATTCATCGTTTCAGAGGTAGAAATCGTTGATAATGGTGGAGAGCTCGAAATCAAGCCTGAAAAGGCAGAGGGTGAGAAGTGTGAACGCTGCTGGGCTATCAGTAAGACAGTAGGTCAGTGCACAGAGCATCCGACAATCTGCTTCCGCTGTGTTCAGAATCTTAAATAAAAATTATTACAATAAATCGGTGTGACAAAACACACCGATTTATGTTTATGGAGGGTAAAATGCCTGTTATTGCTCTTATGATCGGTGTGCTTTTAGCTGTTGCCGATCAGGTTATCAAATATTTTGTACTGACCTATCTGCAGTCTGTCGGCTCAGTAACGGTTATTGACGGCTTACTTGATTTAAAATATGTTGAAAACAGAGGAGTAGCCTTTGGAATGTTTTCTGATATGAGATGGTTCTTTGTTGTTGTAACGGCAATTCTTATCGGAATAATCATATTTATTATGTTTAAAAAGAAACCGACAGGTAAGCTCTTTTATATTTCGGCTGCACTTATAATCGGTGGCGGAATCGGAAATCTTATTGACAGAGTTTTTTACGGCTTTGTTGTCGATTATCTCAGCGTTTCATTCTTTCCCCCTGTTTGTAATTTTGCCGATTACTGCATAACAGTCGGAACAATACTTCTTATAGTTTATGTTCTGTTTTTCTCTAATGTTATGAAATCCGAAAAAAAGGTCAACAAAAGCAATGAATGAATTTAAGCTGAATTGTGAAACAAGCGGTGTAAGACTTGATAAATTTATTTCGGATGCAAATATTGATTTATCACGCTCTGCTGCAGTAAATCTTATTGAGAGCGGTGCAGTTTTTGTAAACAATTCGATTGTTTCAAAAAAATATAAGCTTTCTCAGGGTGATGTTGTTATAGTTAATGTTCCTGACCCAACACCGTATGAAGCACAAGCAGAAAATATTCCGCTTGATATAGTTTATGAAGACGAGTATCTTCTCGTAGTCAATAAGCCAAAGGGAATGGTTGTTCATCCTGCAGCAGGTAATTATGATGGAACTCTTGTAAATGCACTGCTCTACCATTGTGGTGACAGCCTTTCGGGAATCAACGGTGTACTTCGACCGGGTATTGTTCATCGTATTGACAAGGATACAAGCGGACTACTCATTGTTGCCAAAAACGATTTTGCACACCGTTCGCTTGCAGAACAAATTAAGGAACATTCGTTTACAAGAGAATATGAGTCGATTGTATTTGGAAATCTTAAAGATGATGAGGGAACAGTTGACGCTCCAATCGGCAGAAATCCAAAAGACAGAAAGAAAATGTGTGTTACAGAAAAGAACAGTAAAAATGCTGTTACGCATTATTCTGTAATAACAAGATACAAAGGTTACACACATATAAAATGTAAACTTGAAACAGGTCGCACTCATCAGATAAGAGTTCATATGGCTTATATAGGTCATCCTGTATCAGGTGACAAAGTTTACGGTGTTAAAAATGAAAAGGTTGATTTTGAAGGTCAGTGCCTGCATGCAAGAAAGATAGGCTTTATTCATCCGAAAACAAATGAATACATTGAATTTACATCTGAGTTGCCTGATTATTTCAAAAAATATCTTACAAAACTTCAAAATATATCTTCACATTGATTCGATTTGCAAATATATATTCCAATTTTTTGAACTAAATTGAAAAAACACTTGCATTATCATTCTATATGTGGTATTATATTAAAGCATTTGAAACCGTCGTAACTCTCGACGAGGTTCAAATAACGGTTTAACCGTCATTTTGATGTGACAGTCCGCTGCTCAATTGAGTAAGAATGTCGGAAAAATAAGGAGGATAAAAAATGGACGCATTAAAGACTATTGCTGCATCAAGCGTGAAGGAAACAACACCTGAATTCAGCGTAGGTGATACTGTAAAGGTATCAGTAAACATTCGTGAAGGCGAAAGAGAAAGAATCCAGATGTTTGAGGGTACTGTTATTGCTAAAAGAGGCAGTGGCGTAGCTGAAACATTTACTGTAAGAAGAGTAGCTTACGGCGTTGGTGTTGAAAGAGTATTCCCTCTCCACTCACCCAATGTTAAAGATGTACAGGTTGTTCGTTACGGTAAGGTTCGCAGAAGCAAGCTCTACTATCTCCGTGACAGAGTTGGTAAGGCTGCTAAGGTTAAAGAGCAGATTCGTAAGTAATTCACGAGATCAAAAGGGACTTTTTCAAGTCCCTTTTTTTACTATTTTTCTTTATAGCAGGTGACAAAGTTGAAGAAAAGCAAAAATAATGTCAATGAGGCTAATATGGCTGTTATGCAGCCTGAGGGTGTGAACGATTCTTCTGACATCAATCCTGAAATGTATGTTGACAAGAAACCTTCAATTTCTGAAAAACAGTTTCTTGTTGCAAAAGAAGAGGGCGGAATGTCCGGATTTTATGACTGGGTTAAGTGTATACTTTTTGCAATTTCGGTTGTTGTAATTTGTCTTGTCTTTTTGTTCCGTCTTGTTGATGTTGAAGGCAGATCAATGAATAATACACTTGCCACAAATGACAAGGTTATTGTAACAAACTTTTTCTACACACCTAAGGACAAAGATATTGTTGTTATTTCTCACGGTGCAGAGTACAGCAGTCCGATTATTAAGCGTGTTATAGCTGTTGCGGGTCAGACTGTAAAGGTCGATTATGAAAACGACCGTATCATCGTTGACGGTGTCGTACTTGACGAACCGTACATAGAGGGCTCTACCTACGGCAACAATATTGGTGATAACGAAATCCCCGAAGTTATTCCTGAAGGTAAGATTTTTGTTATGGGTGATAACAGAAAAGATTCTATGGACAGCAGAAGCACAAAAATCGGTCTTATAGATGTTGACGATGTAATCGGCAAGGCGCAGTTTGTTATTTATCCACTTGATCACTTTGGCTATTTGTACTGATGATTAAAGATTGCAAATTTTGATGATAATTTGA
>ERZ1026772.759-NODE-759-length-21290-cov-5.903697_pt1 | contig 21290 bp, 39 predicted proteins | sample MGYA00380124_ERZ1026772 | MGnify/ENA primary metagenome ERZ1026772 (study PRJEB33269, sample SAMEA4719760) | human gut metagenome | biome: human-associated habitat; feature: organic feature; material: feces | place: Cameroon | collected 2013-10 ...
TTCCCATACAGAACTTTTTTCAGAAGGGTTAGAAGAAAGAGATTCGAGATTTTGAGGTATAAGTTTATCTAAATTAAGTTGAATAAGGTCTTTATTTAATTTTTCATATAAGAAAATTTCATACTATTGCGAAAGCTATACCGCTTCAGCTTCTTTTTTATCAGGAAATTCAACAGTTCCATCATGTTTTTTTATAACGTGTCTTGATTTTGCGATTTCTGTGCTTTGTCTTTCTTCTTTAAGTTTAAGAATTTTCTTTTGAGATTCTTTATTATTAGTAGTAAGATTTTTTCTTAAGAGCAGTTCATCAAAGAAGTCAGAAGTTTGGTTTTTATAATGAGATTCATTTAAAGCGACAAGGGCGGTAGAATATTTAATTAGATAAGAGGGATAAGCAAAAACTGCTCCAAGACGGTTAATGAGTCCTTGTGTCATTTTTTGTTCAAACTCTTTTTGCTTACCATTTGCAATTAAACTTGAAAAACAACTACAACCCAATTCTATAAAAATTTGACCTCTAAGATTAACATAAGCGTCTATTTCTTTAGAAGTTAAAGGGCGCTCTTTATAAGTAACAAGAAGAGGTTCCTTGTTTTTAAGAGGTAAGTAAAAGCTACCATTCTCTTCATATATAGCTGAATAATCTGCATCGAAGGGTAATTTATTTTTATCAATAAATCCACCTACAATAGTGTTTTGTAAAAAGATAACTCCTTCTTTTTCTAACTGAGTTAAAATAGATTCTACTTGATAATAATTTTGTTTTGAAGTATGAGAATCATAATCTTCTAATACACTCATTGTTTGTTTTGCTAAAGCAGATTCATTTTCTTTTCTTGTTTTTCTTATCTCTTTTTTAGGCTGTGTAGCAAAAGGATATCTGGAATCTTTTAAATCCAACGTATATTTTTCTAAACGCTTACCATAGATATAAGGGGAAGAATGAAAATGTTTAAAATTTTCATTTTGTAAACCTATTGCGGTAGCCAAATCTCCTTTAGAAATACAAAGATTTTCTCCGTTTGTATATTGTCCATATATATTAAGAAACGAACAAAAAATCCAGATAGCAGTATTTTGATATAATTCTTTGATTACAGCTTGATAATATTCTTCGGGAGGAATAACTTTAATATTGATAAATTTGTCTTTGCTTTTTCTCCAAGAAAAATATTTTTTCCAGTTTTCTAATTGCTTCTTTTGATGTTTCTTTTGTGATGGTTTTGAATAATCGGTTTCATTAAGTAGCTTGCAAAGTTCTTTGTAACTATTAACAGAAGAGACATTAGATAATTTTTCCTAAACTCTAAGATAAAGGCTCTATTTCTAATCAGCCATAAATTATCTCCTTTACATAAATAGTATTAATAATTGCACAATACGGCAAATTCTATTAATCCATATATAGTATAACATATGAAAGTCAAATTGTCAAGCACAATTTAAAATAAAAAATAAACTTGTTTATCCGATATGAGATAAACAAGTTTAAAATAAATTATGATTCAATTACTTCTACTTCCCAAGTTTCTTTCAAAATATAGTACTTATCCCAAGCAAACCTTTCTTTTTCTACTTCGGCTAAATAAAGCCAAAGAGAATTATTTTTCATCCAATCACGAGCAGAATTTTCACTGGAAAAAACAATGGCGTGAAATTTATCGGACTCAAGAAAATAGTCTCCAATAACCGTATCAGTGCAAAGGAAGTAGTATCTTTTTTCATCATTTTTAACAGGAATACCAATATAATAATTAGTTTTCATTGTTTTAGCTCCTTTAGATTAAACAATTTCCCAGCCAATAAATTGTAGTACCTTCTTTATAATTGTTAATGTTTATTATCTAAGCTGATAATTTTTTCAAGAAAACGTTCAGAATTAGAAATATACCTTTCCGTAATATCTTCCGCAGCAAAGACCTGAATACAAAGGAACTGAACAGATTCTATCTTTCTTCTTGGAAAAGCAAAATCAGGATTGTTGTTAATGTCTTTTAAGATATCTGTAAGCCATCCTCTTGCATCATCAATAGTTTTAAATCTTTTTGCTTGGTCGAAAGAACGGAAAGGAGAAGGAAGAGAAAGGATATAGCCAGCATAAGTGGTACGAATTTTACCTTTTTCATAATAAGTAAACTCAATGATAAACTGATTCTTCATTTTATTCTCCTTTAAATCTTCTCCACATCTTCGGTGTTAGTGACGATTTTGGAAATGTAAGTGGAAGAATTTTCCCTCTCAGTGATAAATTTGAAGTAATTACTATACTTTTTATAGAAATTCTTAGCAGCTTCAACATTATTAAATTTTTCAGCTTCATTGAAGTCACAAGAAGGAGTAGGTCCCCAATTATAATGAGTCATATTATAATCATAACCAGCATAAGTAGTCTGAATGAAGTTGTTAGAATCCTTCCAAACAAACTTAATAACGTAATGAGTCACAGATTTAGACTGTACAGTTAATTTACTTTTTTCACTTTCCCAATTGCATCGAGTACATGTTACTCGACCATAGTAAGCATTAAATTCAGCGATAGCACCGCACTGAGGGCAAATTTTGCACATATTGTTTCACCAGTTTTCTTTCCTTTTTTTGTACTTACAGTATAGCAAATTACAAAGCAAAAGTCAAGTATTTAATAAAAAAGAAGAGCCAAAAATGACTCTTCTTTATAATATCATTATAATTTTTTTGCGTGGGTTGAAGTAGCGAAACTATTATTATATATTTCCTTTTTCCATGATGGCCATAACTCAGCAGTTTTTCGAACTGCATTATAAACAGAGGAATAATTTTTAACTTTTTCAGATGATGGTAGAGCGCTTTTCAATTCGTTCTATCTTTCTTCAAGTCTTCTTCTACGTTCTTCTTCTTGGATTTCATTAAGATTATACAAAATAACATCATCAATAGCCTCGATAACTTCATTCAGCTTATGAACAATATCGGTAGTAAGTTTAGTATTTACTTCATAGCTATAAGCAGAATCAGTAAGATAAAGCTTACTAAGATAATTAGGAAGTGAATCAGCACTAGCAACTTTTCTGCTGGTCGGAGGTGTTGCATTATCTGTTGTAGATGTACTATTATCTTTTTCATTGGTTTTCTTTTTACTAAGGGATTCTTTGTTTCTGTCAAGGAATTCTTTAAGAAGTTCTTTGGGGAGTTCTTTGTTATAAGTTAAAGATAAACTCTTAAATTCTTTAAAACCAGAGAGATTTTTTCTTGCCCCACTATAAGTTAAATCCCATGCTCCAATTTGAATATAATTTTCAAGGGTAGAATCGAGAGGTTTTTGAATCTTAAAAGTGATATGGTTGGGTTCAATAACAACAGGAATATAATAATAAAACCAAGTATTATCTCTGGAACAAATTTCAGAAATATAACCCATGTTTCCATTTTTATCAACTACAATATCTCCGATATGGAAAGGTCTGTTAATAAAGTCGGTTGTATCTTCTGTATCTCCTTCGTTTTCTTCATCTTTAAAATCATTTACATACTTATCAAGATAAGGAAACTTTTTAAGATTATCTTTACTTAATTTATAAACAGAATCAATACGAGCCATTTCCTTGACGCAATTAAGGTCAGACATAAGATAATTGCCGATACGCTTATAATGGGTCTCATAGGGGTAAGTTAAGCCCCTTTCTTCATTCACCATGAAATGTTTAAATGTCTTATCGTTAGAAGAAACGATAATTGGTGTCCAATAATAATAACAATATCTATCAGTATATCCAATACGAGAGATATAACCAACAGATTCTCCTTTAGTATAGACAACATCACCAAGCTTAAAGACAGGCTTCGGCTGTTCTGCATCAGTACTACTAACCTTATGAGTACTTACATCGGTATCATTATTGTCAACGGTAACAACAGACTGATTATTATTTACATTAACAGTCTTAGTTTTAGTCTCAGATTCTTCTTTAGACTCTTTTACCTTAACTTCATCGTCTTTATGATTTTCTCTCCACCAATTTCTAAGGTCGTAGAGTGTCTTCTTAGAGAAATCGGTAGCTTTATCGACACCATTGCAAAAAGTGTCCACCACTCGCGTACAAATTCTGTCCAAATCTTCATCAGAAAAATCACTAAATTTCTTAACGGATTCTTTACATGTGTTTTTAGCAGATTTTGATTGGGTTTCAAGGAAGTCACCAATTTTTTTGATAGCTTCGTCCAATTCTTCCTGTGAATAAAATGCGGATTTTAATTGGGTATCGACACCCGTTTTTCCCTTATTTTTAGGGAAGTAATTTTTTTCGTTTTCGGTCATTTTTTTGTCCTCTTTCGGGAGACAATTTTCACATTTTTCTCGAATTTTATCTCCGTCATAATCTTTAAATTTTGACTTTAAATCATCAAAGGTTCTCAAAGTAGAAAGTCGCTTACTTCTTTCTTCATGCTCTTTATCAACCTTTAGTGTTAGGGAAAACATTGCGTAGATATCTTCTCGCTCTTCTTTAGTGGGAGGATTCATTGTATCAAGAATGCTCCAAAGAGTATTATAATTCTGAACAAAAGTATTAACATTCCAATTTTCAACAGGAAGAATACTAACTGCGGTATTGTCAATATAAACATAATACTTAGAAGCAAGGTCACTACGAGTTAGCTTCTTATAATTTCCATTTTGACAGCCAGTACAACCTTCACTGTCAAAACAATAAAGATTAATTTCTACTCTACGACCATCATAACTATGATAAGAAACTACCTTCCAAGCATTTCGGAGCTTATCAATTAAAATATCTCCAATTTCGATATTTTCCCAAACATATTGAGCAAAAGCTACTGGGTTAGTGGGGAAATCATTCTTTCTCATATTATTCTCCTTTACTTAATGGGAGCACTTTTAAAGTCAACAATATCTGTAGGAACATCATTAGTGTCATACTCAATTTTAACACCAGTATTCTTATAAGGGGCATCCTTAAGAGTGAGCTTCTTATCAATCATAGGAGTCAAATCAAAATACTCTTCAATTTCCTTGCCAGTAAGAAGAAGAGCACCAGTAAGAGCACCTACAATCAAATAAAGCGGGTCTTTGTGATTGTCCTGAGACTTAAGCTCTGTAGAGAAGATAGCGCACTGAGTATCATTCTCCTTAAGAATGTACTTGACATCATTAGGATTATCGCTATCCTTGGTATCAGGAGTAGGAAGATTCTTCTTACAAGTCAGCTTAGGAAATTCTTTCTGACGAGCAAGAAGTGTATAGTTGCGAGAAATGCCCTTGCGAGCTTTGAAATTGCGTGCCATACGAGACTTAGGCATTATAGTTATCTCCTTTTTAAATTAATTTATTTTAAATCCAGTAATTGTAATAATTACAACGGTTTTTTTCTCTTTCGTTATCACAGCCATCGTTAAACATCAACATTGAATTTACCGCATTAATAGATAAATGAAGTTTATGAATTGTAACCATCGTTTGTCTTATTTCATTACAATTTTCTGGGCTATTTATAATATTATGTCGTTCTAAAGTACGCCAAATACGAGACTCATCTTCATATTTATCAAGAGTAACACGAATTGTTAAATAATTAAGAAGAGCAAAAACAAACTGTAAACTATTCCAATGGTGAGTAATATAAAAGCCTAAACTTCCAAAATAATAATCGCATTTTTTGTTTATACAATTTAATGCACGTTCAACAGCTTGATTAATAATGATTTCATCTTCTTCAAAACCAGTATTTCTATCAACAATATTATACCAAGTAATATGAAAAGATTTAGAATTTATGTTGTTCATATAAGATGTGCCATCATTAAGATAAGTAAAAGGTTGAGGAAGTTTCCAATATGTTTTTGCATTCCATACTACAGAATTACTGACAAGAGACATAAGCCAGTTTGGTCGCCACACAATTAATTCATTGTAATATTCAAGGATAGCATCAAACTTTTTAGAAATATCCCAAAGAATCATCCAGTCGTTTTTGTTTTTGGGCCTTTTATAAACAAATTCCCCAAAATCCACATTATCTAAATCTTTCGTCAAGCAAGTCATAGCCGCGATAAATTGGACAATATTATGTCTATTAGGCTTTTCACCTTTAGAAAGAATTTTTGCCTTTTCAGATTGATATTCATCCATATTATACATATCTAAATAAATCATGTAGCTGCTCTCAACAATTCCATACATTCAGTGGCAGTTCTATGAGCATTATCACGCAAAGCTCTATCAATTTCTCTATCAAGGATTTCAGCAGGAATTCGAGCCTCAACATTATTAAACCTTGTATAAGGAATAGTTTCAAAGAAATTTGTTCCTTCTCCACCCCTAACAGGAGCTAAATCGGCTGTGACAGGAAAGTTTGCATTTTCAGGAATAATAGGAATATAAGCCATATTATTTCTATCTCTATCTACTGTGGGATTATAAATATAAATCCTATTATCTACTGGACGTTGACCTATCCAGCCCCTTTTTTCCAAAATATAATTACCATAAAATCCTACCAATTTACTTAAAATATCAATAGTTTTTTTAGAAGTACCTTGATAAATAGAGTTAAGATAATTTCTTGGTGCATCAAGTACAAGGAAAAAATCATTTATAATTAAAACACAATTCTGTAAAACTGTAAGATATTTATACATTAGCTTATAATTTTTGGTGGTATTATTTTCTACAATAAAATCTTCGTTAAAAGAAGTATTCGTTTTACTATAATAACCAACCCAACTATTAAAACTAATTACTTTTACTCCATCTTTCTTTGTTTTATTGTCAAGGAAGCTAAGGAAAGGACCATCCGAAAAAAATGGAACGGTTACATCAGGGTTTTCAGTTCTAAGCATAGTAACATAAAGAGGTATTGGAAGAGTAGGTTCAAGATAATCAAACAACACAGCAAATTTATCAGAACAAATCTCTTTGTTGTCAAAGAAAAATTTAAAAGGAGTTTTGTCAAGAATCTTTAAAAAATAGGTAAATTGATTTCTGATATCTCCATAAGAAATTGTTTTATTTTCCATTAATAATTTTCCTCGCGTTCATTAAAACCATGATAATAAAGACACTTTTTCATGTCTCTACTAATTCGTGTAATAGGTAAAAGATTATGAGCAAACCTATCTTTCATTGAAATAGCTTCATAAAGCTTTAATTCGTTCGTAGAGTAATAAGTAAGGTCAGTAACATGAGTACCAAAACAACTACCATTAGGCATCGTAGTTATTGGATATTCTTCTTTTATTAAATCTCTAAAAGCCCAGATTACATCTACAGACCACCAAATATGTTCCATGATACAATACAATGAAACAAGGAAACTTTTTATATTTTGCTTCTTTAAAAGGGAAATCAATTTGTCAGTGTCTTCAAATAAAGTGGTCCCTGATTCAAGGTATTTTTGGTGCAACTGTTCTGGTCTTAAGCCGTAATCAAGAACAATTTTATCGAAATTTTTAGTATGAGAAACTAAAAAGTTTTCTTCTTGGCAGTCAAGTAATGTGCTGTTAAATACGATTGACTGTTTAACAGGAAAAGAATAAAAATTACGAGGTTTTTTTAAAGTTAAAAGATACTCATAAGTAGGAACAAAAGCGAAAAACCACTCACGATATTGAAATAACACATCAAGAGTCATTTCATTAAAAAGAATTGGTTTGAATAATACCTCTTTGTTTTGTTCAATCAATCCATCTTTGCCTAGAATATGTTCAATCACATTTACTGTGTTAATAACATTTGCTTCGGGAGGAGTTACTTTCATTGCCATACTTTCACCTCTATTCTTTAATATAATACAACAAAAAGTCTTACTTGTCAAGGGTTTAATCAAGACAAATAAGACTCTTATCATATATTTTTACTTGTTCTTATGGAGAAGAGCGCAACGAGGAGCGAGATTTGGAGCTTTCATAATTGAAAGATTCTTGATAGCCACAGCGTAGAACTTGTTAAACTCTTCAAGGGAAGACCAGCAAATGACATTATCATCATCTTTCTGGCCAAAGTAATAATACTTGTCGAACGCATCCCAGCACAGATAAGTATCGTTTGTATCGCTGTAGATAGTTAGGATAGTATCGTACATAGGAGTAAAGTGAAATTTTTCATTAATATTAAACACGATAAAATTCTCCTTTCAATGTAATCTTGCCCAAAAAACAAAATTTATATCAATCTCACGAGGAGAAAAATCCCAAGGATACTTGTTAGGATAGGATTTAAAATTACTTAAAGTTATCAAATATTCATCTGCGTAATAATCAAATTTTTTGCCTTGGAATATTGCTGAATAAACTTCGTAGTTTCCACCAAAAATTTCATCCGTAAATCGAATATCTTCAAGTATAAGAACTTCTTCTCCGATATATGGCTATCTATCTTCAAAACTATACCATTCCATTTTTGTTAATTCCTTTTTTAATTTAATCTTGCCCAACGGAATCTTTTTGGTTCAAATGGAAAAGATGCACGTTCACTTTGTTTGCAAAAGAAATTACCAGAAATTAAAACAAGGTTAGAAAATTCAAGTTTCTTGTGATAATAATCATAACGATGCTGTCCAGTAACAGTGCTAAATTTTTCGTAAACACATTTATAAATAACACTTCGCTTTGAACTGTTAGGAGTTGACCAACAAAGAAGAATAGTTTCTCCCACAAAAGGTCTTTTCTTTTCAAAATCAAACCATTCCATAACTTAATCCAATCTTGCCCAATGTAAATTTTCAGATGCAAAAAAATGATATTGGCTTATATAACTTTTTGGAGAATATTTCTCAAAATTATCCAATTCAACGTCACAACTTCCATTATTACATATATTTATTCTCCCTAAATAAGTAGCAATAAAAATATTGGCTCCTTTCCACATATCTTTAGCTACAAAAATTTTCTCTCCAATACGAGGTTGTCTCTTTTCAAATTCAAGCCATCTCATAATTCAATACAATCTCGTCCAATGCAATTCTTTTGCATCAATATTAATATACTGCTTTTTTTCAAAAATAGAACGACTTTCTCCAATAATTCGTTCTCCATTTACAAGAATAACAACATTTTCTATGATGTTTTTAAAATTACATTCATAAATAGTATAACATCTTTTGATGTCGTGTGATTCAAAATCAAAACCTAACCATTCGTGAATAATTAAAATTCGCTCGTCCTTTTTAGGGAGATGCTCAAGAAAACTTTTCCAATTCATAGTTTATTTTAATCTCGCCCAATGTAACGCTCTTGCACTAATATACTGAAATTTTTCAAAATTATTACACTTTTCTCCAGCAATGTGTTTTAAATTTACAAGATTGACAATATACTTCTTGATGTTTTTGAAATTACATTCATAAATAGCATAGCATGTTTTGTTGGAATGTAATTCAAAATTATATTCCCCCCATTCGTGGATAATTACAATCCTTTCTCCAACTTTAGGGAGATGTTTTAAAAAACTATACCATTCCATAACTTTTAAATCATTCTTGCCCAGTGTAAATCTCCTGCGTCAAAATACTGACTTTGAAAAAAATTAACAAAACTTTTCCCAGTAATTTGTTTTAAATTTGTAAGATTAACAACTGTTCTTTTAGCACTCCCCCAAATATTTCTTTTAACGCTTTCGAAATTACACTCATAAATAGCCCAACATCTTTTCGATTGATTCAGCTTAAAATCGTACCATTCACGAATGACTAAAATTCTTTCTCCAATTAAAGGTCGTTGCTCAAAAAAGCTATACCATTCCATATCATTTACTTTACTCTCGCCCAATGAACATAATCGTCATAAACTGGATAATACCAAGCCGATTTTTTTGTTAAAGTGGATTTTCCAGAAACTAAAATTAAATCTTTCAAAAGTACACTACTAGCATATTCTTTTTTGAAAATACATTGGTATACAGGGTTCGGAACAATGCTATTATATCTTGCGTTATTTACTCTTGTTGAGGAAATACAAATTAAGATTGGTTCATTTCTTTTTGGAGTTTTTTCAATAAATGAATACCATTCCATACTTTGTTTATTCCTTATCGGTCACATCTTCAATTTTAATGATAAAGGTCTTAGATATAAAAGGCGAGTCTTTATCATAAAATTTAGCAACAAGGCCAGCAGCGGGTTCATCGTGGTAATGAAAATCAATATAGTCTCCGCCAAGAATTGCATTCTCACCAAAGAGAGCTTTAATGATATCTTTTCTCAAATCTTCCTGAGAATATCCGAGAACTTTATCAATCTTTTTCATAAAATAACAGCTCCTTTCTTTACTGTAACTATATTATAGCAAGTAAGAAAGAAGCTGTCAAGTATTTATTAAATTTTAGTTGGAAATATTAGTCAAAAATATCAATATCACTACGAGGACAATAGGAACGAGATTCTTCAAGCGTTCTCTTAGCTTGATTATTAGCGGCATTAATCTTTTCAGCAATCAAGCCACAATTTTCAAGCTTGCTGATAATTGCCATCTGTTCTTTAACAGTACGCCTTGCAATAAGAATATCCTGAAGCTTTTTAAAGGCAAGATAACCATTACAAGCATCCAGATGAGAAAACTCAATATAATGAAGAATATCAACTACCTGAGCATTATAATTACCTAACTGCGTTGCTAAATCTTCATTAGAAGGAAGAGAATTAATAGCAGCAGAGATATTTTCAAAGGTCTTTGACATAGCTTCCAAAGAGGGAAGAATCTTGTTTCTGGAATATTCGCTTGCTTGATATTTTTTGTTTGAATCCTTAATAGGAAGGTCATCACCATCAATCATTGCTTTTGCACATCCAGCATGAGAAACAATAGGCAAATGAGAATCTTTAAGTTCCATTTCAATAGGAGCTTTAGCTAACTCTTTCTGCATATTAATAATTGCATCAGAAATATCCATGCGAACCGTTCCCTTGTTTGCCACACCAGCCATAAGTTTATCATACACCAAAGTGTTGGTTTCAGCATGGTAAAGGGAAAATACACGATTAGACAAAAACTTGTCAACAATAGAATGATTAAGGACAATGTTAGCAGCTTTATCTGCATCCTTGAACAAATGCTTTTTGTCAGGGTTTGAAATGTAGCTGTACTGATTACCTACGAACTGAATATAAGAATTAGTCGTAGTTTCTTTTAAATAATAGCTCACAGCTTAATCTCCTTTCAATTTTGATAAGAAGATTATACCAAAATAAAAGGATTATTTCAAGGGTTTATTAAGAAATTTTTTCGGGGTCTGCAATGAAATAATTAATCCCAGTTACGAGGAATTCATCACGATGAGAAAGATAAAACAAATGAATTTCTCTTTCTCCAAGATATGTTACTTCTTCTTCATTTATATCAAGTAACATATATCCTTCATATTCATGGCGAATTTCATAGATATCTGTCATAATTTCTGTAATAGTCTTAAGAACATCTTTTGGCAGTGGCTTTTCACTCTTATTATCCATTACAAAGATTTCATTCAAGGGAATATAACTTCCAACTAAAACAGGTGAAGAAGAAGTTAAGCAAATACCAATTTGGGTGTTATTATGCCAAACAGAACTTACACCTTTAAGACCAACAGGCATAGCAAAAATATTATTCATTAAAATCTACTCCCAACCGTATACTCTTCTAAAAATTGATTCATCTTCTCATGCTCACAATATTTCACAAAGATAAAACCAAATACAAGACCACTAATAAGTCCTGCAAAATGAGCGACATTGCCAATATTGTGAATGAATAGATTTATACCAATAGCGGAAATAATTACTACAATTAAAACTTTAAGTCTATCTTTTTTATCATCTACGATAGTGGTAATAATAAAACCCATCAACCCATAAATAGCGCCAGATGCACCAAATCCAATTGTCTCAGGTCTAAACAAAGAATAGGCAATAGTTGTGGCAATTTCAGAAATAATACCAGTTCCCAAATAAATAGAGAGATATTCAGTTTTTGTAAGATATTTTTCTACAAGGCTCCCTAAATAAACAAGACTAAGTAAATTTGCTACCAGATGATATAACTGGGCATGAGTAAAAACAGGAGTTACAAATCGCCAAATTTCAATGGGACTATTATACAGTAAATTGTAACTCCATAGATAATAAATAAGAGGGGGATTAATTAAAATTGCAATATAAACCGCAATATTAATTAAAACCAGCCAAAAGGTGAGAGTTTTAGAAAAATCTTTTAATTTAGTCATCTACAATTTTCCTCCCACAATAAGGACAGAAATTCATATCAGAATGCAACGGTTCACCACATTCAGAACAGATATTAATGGTTCGAACAATATCATAATGACCATCTTTTTTATGTGTAACTGTAAGTTTTTTCTTGCAAGTCACATTACAGCCAAGACTAAAGCCAAGAGTGCTCAACTGTTCTTCTGCAAGACTTCTTTCCCAAGCAACCTGTTCATAAACCTCATACGATACAGTATCAGGATGTTCTTTGTTATTCATTAATATAAATCCTCCGAGTAAAGTTCTGTTTCATTACGCTGGTCTTTAAAGTAAATAAGAGAAGCAGGAAGAGAACCTTTTACAAGCTGAAAAGCGTCTTCTCTTGAATGGAATTTTCCATTGCTATCAACAAAGCCTTCCTCTATGTGCCAATCACCACGAGAATAATTTCCAGCTAATACAAAATTAAGATAGGCAAACTGCTTGTATCCATCACCATGACGAATACAAGGAAGAACAATAATGTTGTCTTTATCTGCTTTGCTTGTGAATTTAATAGCGGCACAAACAATCTTTGACATATTACACCTCAATTACATCCATTTTTCATAAAAGCGCCACAAGCTGGACAATAAGGACTGGCAATAGCATGAGTTCCCCAATTCGTAATGGTAGTTCGAACTACTCCTCTTTTTTTACAATGAGAACAAGTTGCAATACCAAACGAAATAGGACCTTGACCATACGATTCAAAATCACGCCAAAGGTTTTCTTCGGATAAAACAATTTTAGACTTAACATGTGTGATTTTCATATACAAACCCCACTTCCTCAAGAGGCTCCATTACGTCAACAGGAAAAATTTGATTTTTCATGCCATTGTCTTTAGGGATGGCTATAAACTTGCCAAAGTTTTCGGGATTGTTCGGGTTTTTATCTCCATACCAACAGCCCATAAACAAGCCAAAAGCTTTCTGATATCTATTGTAAAATACTTTTCCCATATAGGAATATTTCTTTCCCCTGATTTCGTAAAAATTGCCAGTGATAATATTATTACCATTAGCATCAAGAAGAGAAGTTACAATACCGCAATTCTCTCTCTTGTCACGAGTGGGAGCTTTACGTCCCTTTTTAATGCGTTCCATCAATAACGCTCCTTCCATTTATAAGTATACTTTAAATACCAAATCTGTTCTGTACGACCTTTATATTTAATAGTCATAGGCTTGGAAATACCTGTATTATAAGATTTGATTTTTCCAATCTTTTTAACTGCAACAGGTTTTCTAATCCATCTTTCTCCTGTAGCGGGAGCATCACATACATGACTTCTACAAGAATAGCCTTTAAGTTTTTGATTAACAGGAATATAAACATAATACTCCATGTCGATATCTTGTAAAGCTGAAAGGCAACCCTCAATAGTAGGAGCAAAGCAAACTCTTGGAATAGATACATCCTCATTATAAGGAATTGCTGTTTCTGGAATATGAGGAGTTAAAACAGTAAGATTGGGGTCACGAGAAAGATGATACACCAATAAAATTCAACTCCTTATCTTTGATACTTAAATAATACCAGAAAGACAAGGAGTTGTCAAGTATTTAATCTTTTTTCTTGCCAAGAATTGCAAGCAGACGAACAAAGATATTGATAATATCAAGATAAAGGTCTGTTGCACAACTAATGGCGTTATAAGGCGTAGCCGCATATCTCTGAGAGCAATACCAGTCATAACCAATATAAAGAGAGAATAAAGCTACTACAAGATAATCAATTACATGACCATCATATCCAAGGAAGAAAACCAAAGTTCCCTCAATAAAAATAATGCTAATTAAAGATACTAAAAGAATATGTCCAAGAGAACAAAAATATTCTGGAAATACTGTACTAACGATAATCATAACTACTACAATAATAGCAGTAAGAAGACACACATAGCTAATGCTTAAGGCTGTATATTGACTCACATAAACGCTTAGTAACGCTCCAATGGGCAAGCAAATAAGGTTAAACCCAAGGAAAGCAACCACAGCGTTTTCTGTGCCATTAATAATAATAGCTCCAAGAAAAGCCAAAGCAAAATATCCCAGAATAAAAAGAAGAGGATGAGCCGCTACGAAATTAAAAACTTGTACCTCAAGGAACATACAGATAAAGAAATTACAAATTAACCCCCAAAGGATAGTACATCCCATAAGAGCATTAAACCCTGCATCTGTCATTTGCATATCTTCTGGTATACAGTCAAAAGTAATTCTATCCTCTTTTAGATTAAATCCATTATCCATTCTTAGTTTCCCTTTCTTTTTCTAATTTCTTCTTCCACATTTTCAAGTAATCATCAAGGTCAAGGAAAGATGTATTGTTAGCTAAACCTTCTTTAATTTTATCCATCATCATTTTTGCCAAACAATACTCATCTTCTGTAAAAACGCCCAAGTTACAAGAAGATTTATCATTAAGCTCAATAGTAAGAGAATAAACAGAGGGAGAAATTTTCCAATCAAAATCTCCACAGACAGTATCAAGATGAATAGCTTTCCAACCCATATACAAATTAATAATTTGGTTATCGTAGCAAATAATCATTTAGATTACCTCCTGAATTTTGCTTTCAGAGATGTCTACAATAGAAGAATTTTTTGTATAAGCAGCACAAATTTCAGAGAAGGCCTTTTTTGCAAGGTCTTCATTTTTATATTTTAAAAGGTAGTTTCTGGCTGCTAAACCAATCGAAATATCATTCCCGTTAATTCTTACAAATTCAATTTTATCAAGATTAAATAAAGTATTATTACTAATAAGAAACATTAGTTGTTCTCCTTAACATTTTTTAATTAAATAAAAGAAATCTTTTATTTAAAAATCTACTTTGCCATAATCAAAGACACTAATCATTGGAGGGTCATTATCATAACCTGTTTTCATCTTTACAGGAGCAATAGTGTCTTGTCCTTTTATAACATTATGATACCAACGTAACTCTTGTTTGTCAAGATTCTTTTTGACTTCTTTAGTGGTTTCTGCCGCTTTCTTCATTTCTTCTTCGGACTTCTTTTTAAGAACTTCAATATCATCTTGAGCGCTTTCAAGGATAAACTTGAGATTCTTCACTTCTCTTTCATTGGCTTCTCTGGTTTCTTTAGCCTTAATATAATTACGTCTCCATAAAGAATATTTTAGATTGCCAATAAAGCCAAAATCTACATAAACATCTTTAATACAATAATTATGGTTCCAATAATTTGAGGTAATAATAATATCTCCAAATTTCTGTCTGGTTGTATCAATGCGACAGTATGGAAGGCAACCTAAATTCCACTTTTTAGTGTTTAGACAGAAAATATCATACCATTTATCGAAATCCATTTTGGCACATTCTTCACGTTTGCGCTTTTCGTCAATGTCATCTAAATCAGCCCCAAAGATTCCTTTTAAAATAAGGGGACCAATTAAAAGTCCACCAAGGAGCCAAATAAGAATTCCCGTCAAAACGATAAGAAGTAAAATCATAGCAATTTTTAATAGTATCATATTAATTCTCCCATTTATCAGTAGATTTTAGCTCGATATCGCTCTTCATGTAAGATTCTCGAACCTTTTCAATTTCTTTTTTTGCTTTATCAGTTTCTTCCTCAGCTTTCTTCTGAATCTTTTCAATATCTCCCTGTACAGCTTCAAGAACATATCTTAAACTGTCCTGAGCATTTTCAATAGATTCGCTTTTCTTTCGTTTATTGTTCGTATTATATTTGAAGAAGACATATCTAATATTTCCAATAAAACCAAAATTGATATATACAGTATCCCAAACTTCATTTTTGGTTCTAACTGTTCGTTTAGGTGCAAACCACACTAATTCCCACTCATCAGGAGCTAAGATATAATACTTCTTCCAATCGTTAAACTTTAAATGCGCCCATGAACGCCACTTTTTATGATGGGCTTCAACAAATTCAAGTGGCGTATTTGCATATCCACCGTCTCCATCATTATAAATAATATAAGCAAAAAAGCAAATAAATGCTAAAAAAGCAATAATGAACAATCCACCCGCAATATACAACAACTTACCAAGCATAAAAACACCTCTCCTTCTTTAGTACACTCAATATACCATAAAGGAAAGGTGTTGTCAACCATTTATTAAATTAAATTATTAATTTTCCTTGGGCTTAATAGTAATAATTGAATCAATTTTCTTAACAAAGACAGAAAATCCATAATATTCTGAGATAAAATCGCACATATCCTTGAAAAGCTGATGGTTAATTATGTTTAAATATTGTGGGTAAGTAGTATAAATACAAACATTTTCAAGTTCATAATCATAACTAATAAAGAAAGTATCAGTTAAAGTAGCCAGAGTTTCATCTTGGTCAATAATACGCTGAATAAAATCTGCAATTTCCTAATCAATAGGACTAGTAATATCAGAAATTACCTCATACTTATTCTCGTTCATTATTTTTTTCCTCATTTAAATGTTCATCTAATTCGCTTAAATATTCATCTAATACACTATCAACATTACCACTTACAAAGATAATAGGAGGGTCTTCTTTGGAATAGGGATAAGAAGTAGAATTAAGATATTCATAGTCTTTAGGCATTACACAAGCCCAATGATTTAAATTGGGTACATAAACAAGATTAGAAAAGCCCCAGTTGTAAAATAAATCAAGTTCTCTCGTAGCAAAATTTAACCTGTAAGCCTCATGTTTGTAATATTCAGATTTCTTTTCGTCGTTTGTTTTATTAGAAGCGTTAAGATAATCTTTTAAAATTTCTTCAATTTTAAGACAAGTATCAAAAATTTTCATTATTCCTCCACATAGCAGATATAACAATTATATCCCTTTTCAGCCAAATCCGCCTTAACCTTTTCAGCACCAGACTTCTTAGCAAAGAAGCCTACTTGGACTTTGTAGAGCTTTGTTTTGGGGTCTTGAATACAAAAAGCTGTTGAATAATCAATAATACCTGTTAAAGTACGAATTTCGTTGCGGTAAGTAATTGCACGAGTAGAGTTACTAAAAGCTCCTAACTGACAACGGTAGCCAGTTTTCTTAGGACGATTTTCTTCTTTCTTGTCTGCTTTATCTTGCTTCTTTTCTTCTATTTCTGCCTTTTCTCTTTCAGCGTTAGAACGAAGCCAGAAAGCGAGAATAGAGTCAACAGGTCTCAACCAACCAGACGCAGAAAGGCGTGTTCCTTCAAAGTTAGTATAAGTAGAATTTCCGCCATCCTGATTGCAACAATAATCTACATCAGGGAAAAGAGACTTAATAAGGTTCTGAGCAGTAGAAAGTTTCATACCACCAGACACAACAGAAACAATAAAGTACTTTTCATTCTTAGGATTGCCATCTGTCTTTGTCCAACCAAACATCTGTCTCTTGGCTTCATAATCAATGTCAGCATAGTTCTTTACAGATTGAGGCTGTTTGTTTTTAAACAAAGCAGGATATTCTGTGCCAAAATCTCTCCAACCAACACCATTGTTAAATACACCATTCATAATCTTTCCAGAATTCGTAATACCCCAGCCATTAGAGAAATTACCATCTTTGGCATAAATAGTATTGTTACTTTTCAAATTCCAGATAGAAGTTCCGCTTGCAGTATCAAAGAAGAAAGCGTTCGTTACAACATCAGGCTTATAGCCATAAAGATTATACATTTTTTCAGGGCTTAACTTAGGTTGAGTACACATATCTATACTTGCACTCTTTAATTCGCTTTTAGGCCAATCAATTACAACTACATTGTTATAAGTAACCCCTCTTACAATAGGGTGATACCAACGAAGTAGAGAATTGTTTTTGCCATAATGATACTAAATATTTGCCATGTTATCTCCATTCTTCTATATGTTTCAATAGATTAATTTAAATTAAAATAAAGGACAAGTATCCTTTTCTATTATTAGTTTAACACAAAAAAAGATACTTGTCAATGTTTAAATTGTTAAATTTTTATGAATTACGCATCAGGGATGGTATCGACTTTATCTTCTACCTTCTTCTTCTTGTAGGTGCGCTTGGGCTTTTCTCTCTTTGTAGTTTCGAGGGTCACAGAATTTGAAACTGTCTCTTCCTTAGAAAGATAGATGTTCATAACAGGGACAAGCTTAAGCTCTTCAATAGTAATACTTGTCCAATCATAATAATCAGGAGGAAGATTGGTTTCATCAAAGTTAAACTTGAACCACTTTTCAGCAGAAAGAGGACAATTAAAACGCTTTGCCGAATCAAAATTGATGAAAAAACCACCTTCACCAAAATGTTCCCCAGCATAAAGAGTCTTAATTTCAGAGTCTCTATTTGCTTTAATGGTAATATAATACACAGGTTGATTTTTAAGATTAACCATAATATTCTCCTTTAATGCATAAGAGTGTATTTACTGCCAATTTCTACCTTGATAATTTTTGCATAATTGAAATCGTATTCCTTGGCATAAGTCTTATTTTCAAGGAAGAACTTCTTATTCTTACCCCACCATTCCTTAGCATCTTTCTCGGTATCAAAAGAATAACAAGAAAGAGTAAACTGTTCTGCAATAAGATAGGGGATATTTGCCCAACCTCTATTAGCGAAACCATAAGAGGGAGATTCACCATAGTTAAGAGGGAGCTTCTTACGAGGAATGCCAATACAGTAATAAGTCTCCATGTTAGAATGAACAAGACCATTATCTGTAAGATTAAAAACCATTATTCTTTCCATCCCTTTCTGCAATTTGAGCCTTAATATTTTCAATACGTGACTTTTTCTGTCTTAAAGTTTCTTTGGTATCTTCAATTCTATTGGCATAATATTCAAAACTGGTTTGCAAACGCTTAAAAGCTTTCTCTTCTTCATCATAAGCATGTTCAGCTTTAGCCAATGCTTCATCAAGAGAATCTCTAACGGGAAAATTATCAGCAAAAGAAATTTTCCCATTCTTGGGGATATATACAAAGAAAAGTCTGCTATTAAGACTAGCAAGAGGGTTATTTCGTTTCCAACTCATATACTTTTCGTAAGATTCAAAGACATAATTTTGATAAGAATTTTTTCTAATTGTAATTATTTCTGTAGAACCTGATAATCGACAGACATAAAAATCTTTGTTTTCATAAACGACAGGATACACAGAAATAGACTTGATATCATGATGAATTTCAACAATCTTTCCATGCTCCCATGGCTTCATAACTTCATAGTTATCCATAATTTACCTCCTTAAAAGTTTTCAGGGGAAGTGTGATATTTATTGTCCATTAAAGAAGTTGTAATAATATGTTCCTTTCGAATAACAGAAAAATAATGTTCAAGATATTGAGGAGCCTCTGGGAGATGGATGGGATTATTATAAGATTTAATTGCTTTAACGAAAGTGTTAATTAAACTTTCGCTGTTTGGGTCAGATTTAAATTCTCCAACCAATGCTAAAGCTTCTCCATCAGAATTAGCACTGAGAATATTATCTTCTTCATAAGTTTGTGAAAAGAAATAATTATGAACAAAATGCAAAAGGTCGCGCTTAATAAAATACACACATTTGTATTCATTAAACTTAATTACAAGAACAGGATAATAAGTAACAATTTTGTTTTCCACTTCATTGTTTCCAATTTTATAATTCATAATTTCACCTCAAATATTTTTTAATTCGATTACAGTTTTAAGAGTGCAAGCATTTTTGCCAGCAAACACAAAGACAAAACCTTTATGATAATAAATACGTTCGCTATTAGATTTAGTGCGGAAACGACGCTTAAAAGCATACATTTCTTCACTGGTTAGCCCATTCTTTTCGTAATTGTAAATGGTTAAAGCATCAAGATTGATGCCTTTGTTACGAGCATTACAAGCTAACTGACGAAGCTCTCTTTCATTCTTAATGCCCAATCTTTCCAAACCACGGTCACGAGAATGAAAAGTTAACTTGATTTTATCAGAACCGATTTTATTATGGAAATTACGATTATACATTTAAACAACTCCTTTCGGTGGATTCACTTTATGTTTAAAGTATACCAGACCTAAAAGGAGTTGTCAAGTGTTTATTAAATTGATTCTGGGAATACAGCTAATCTTTCTCTAAGAACCGAATACTCTTTTAAAATCTGGCTATAATTTCCAATAGCATCTTTAGTTTCTTCCTCAGCAGAATCAATAGTAAGAATTTCAAAAGAAGCGTTATCTCCGCTATCATCAATTTTTAGACCAATAAGATAATATTTCTGGTCTTTTTTCTGTTCTAAACAAGCTTTAGCTAAGGTTTTCTTTTGCCAAGAACTAATATAAATCCTTAAAGAATATTCGAGAAAACTAATAAGATAAGTTGGAGTAGCTTCTTCTCCCATGATAAACCAATATTCGGTTTCACTTTCATAAGAATTAGAAATATAAAAGCAACGTTGTACCATTACAGCACGGATATCAGAACTTTTTTCGTAAGCAAAACATTCTTCTTCTGTATTGAACATACGACCGTCATCTGCAACCCAATACGTTTTTTCTGTTGCAGGAACTACTTCTTTCTGCATTTTCATGTCAACCAAAATCCTTAATTACTTTATGATAAAATTCATCTTTTAATTCATCAGAAATAATACCCATCTTATGAAGATGTTTGTTTAGTTTAATGCAAACTAATTTAATAAATTCGTTATAATTAAATATCCATGTCCAACCTAAAATAAGATTGATGATTGGAAGAGCACTTAAAATGAGAATTTGAATGATTGGAATTATAGACCCAGTACTGGATAATTTAATTTCAACATTTCTTGCATCAAAAAAATCGTTTACATATTTTGTAATTTCTCTGACAAGATAAAAGAAAACCGAAACATCCAAAATAAAAATAAATCGCCAAATGTTAATTAGAATTTTTAGAATCATCTGTCTTTATTTCTTTCTCCTTTACTTCTTCAACTTCTTTCGGGACTTCTTTGAATTTTTTACAAAGATAAGATAAATGCCCCATGGAATTATATGTAAATCCACTTTCAGGATGTCTTACACAATCCTTCCATGGGCATTTCTTTTCATCACAGCCAGTAAAAGGAAGTAAAGATATCTATCTGTCACCTTTTGGAATATACATTTATTT
>ERZ1026772.762-NODE-762-length-21208-cov-8.237082_pt1 | contig 21208 bp, 12 predicted proteins | sample MGYA00380124_ERZ1026772 | MGnify/ENA primary metagenome ERZ1026772 (study PRJEB33269, sample SAMEA4719760) | human gut metagenome | biome: human-associated habitat; feature: organic feature; material: feces | place: Cameroon | collected 2013-10 ...
CCCCAATACGGCTCCGCTGCCGTGCTATTGCCTCTCGGCAATACGCACGTCTTAGTGTGCTATGTTCTCGGCAGCCGGCTTGCGCCGACTACCTGCGAGCATACGCACGCTTTTTTTTGGGGCTACGCCCCAATGCGCTCTCCCAATACTCGCGCTGGCGCACAAAGCTACCCCAAAGACAAAAAATGTAGCATTTCGCGATGCAGCTCGCCGATGCCGCACAAAGTACCACAAAAACAAAAAATGCGGCATCTCACCGGGGGAAGTGAAATGCCGCTGGGGCTGCGATAATTCGAAATTATCGCAGGGGGGTAAGCACTATGTAGCACGCTCGAAACTTGGCGTCAATAATATCTTCAATTCGTGAAAAAAAACTCACGCCGATCGCCTGCGACCGTGGATTATCAACGCTATCCCAAAGATGAGCATCCCGATGCTTATCCATTGAGATGTCGATAACAAGTAGCCGCCGCGAACGTCGTCGCGCCAAATCTCGATGACGAAGCGCAACACGGCATACGACGACAACAATTCGCCAAGCGCCTGCCCTTCAAACGCAATGCGCTTGCGTCGATAAAACCACAAAAACGCAAACAAAGCCAATGCGCCAAAGCACTCATACAGCTGCGTCGGGTGAACGGGCAACGACGCCCAAATCCCCGTCTCAGAAAACTGCGCCGACAACGCATCCGGATACAAATCTCGATGGTGCTTGAACGCATCCGACATTTCTGGGAACCTCAATCCCCACGGCATGTCGGTCGTCTTCCCAAAACAACACCCAGCCAAAAAACAACCCAAACGCCCAAATGCCAATCCAAGCGCGACGAGTGGGGCTGTCAAATCAGAAAACGACAAAAACGGCAACTTCCAACGACGACACAAGAAAAACGCCGTCACACACGCCAATATCAAGCCGCCGTAATACGTCAAACCGCCCGACCAAAACATCAGCGATCGAAAACAATCGCGCTCCGGCACGCAATGCCCCTCGGTACATATACCGCCGATGTTATAGCCCATGTTCTGAGCCGCAATGCATTCGTTCGAGTTCTGGCACGCTTGCCCATTGGGGAGCAAATCGGCGAGTTGGCTCGGATCGAGGCAAAGATAGATGTAGTCCGATAAATAACCGTCAAAGAGGACGTGCGCCAATCGTGCACCGATGAGCGATGCCACGACTAACGCAAATACCATGTCGATCGCACGTACCGCATCCCAGCCAACGCGCATAAACTCGCGGCGCAAAAGTATGCCGCACACAAAAAAACCGAGCATCACTAGCGTAAAATACGATGGCAATGCCCAAACGCCTTCGCCTACGAGTATGGGGTACATGTTCTATCCGTCGTTCTTTCGTCGTCAATCTGGCGACTTTTCATCGCCTTTCGCTACCGAAGATTCTTCGGCTTTTGCCTCTTCCGAAGCTTTTTCTTCCCCTTCGCGATTCTCTACCGAAGTTTCTTCAGCTTTCGCACCATCCGAAGCTGTTTCTTCGGCTTTCGCACCATCCGAAGCTGTTTCTTCGGCTTTTGCCTCTTCCGAAGCTGTTTCTTCGGCTTTAGCCGCATCCGAAGAATTTTCGTCTTTAGCGACATCCGACGGCGATTCCAAGCCTTCCGACGATTTCGGCGATTCGGCAGCGACTTTTGCCGTCTCGGGTGTTTTTTCGTCGCGATGGATCAACAAATCGATGACCAAGAACACGACGCCACACGTCACAAAGACGTCGGCGATGTTAAACGTCGGCCAATATTTATCGCCAATGTGCCACGATATAAAATCGATGACATAGCCATAGCGAAACCGATCGATGATATTGCCAGCGGCGCCGCCCAATACGCAACCTAGCGTAATGATGAGCATGCGCTGTTTGGGCCAGGCACTACGAGCGATAAAGGCTAGCAACAAGATGACTGCCAAAACGCCGGTGACGCCAAAAAATATAGTGCGGAATTTTTCGGGCTTATCGGCCATAAAACTCCACGCTGCGCCGGGATTGCGAGCATATTGATAATCGTAATAACCGGGGATGACCGTAATCGAGGCATGCCCGAGGTCGATTTTATCGCCACTGCGAACGATATCGCTCCCCGACAAAGGCGCGCCGTCTTTCTGCGCCATCGCCACTATTCGACGCTGTTCCGATTCGTCGTTCTTCGGATACCGCTTCGCGATATACTCCGACAAAGGCAATTCGCCTGCATCGGCACTCACCGTCACCGTCGCCACGTGGTCGGCATAGCGCATCGAAGCGAGGTTGTCTTCAGCCCAATTCTTCGTCCATTGGTCCAAAAATACGGCAAATAAAATGATAAATCCGACGACGATAAATTTTGTAATTCGACTTGGCATGAATGCTCCGCGTTCCCTATGCCAAATGCGATCTGGCATAGCCTATATTTCAAAAAATCTTGACCTCAAAATCCCCCATTTTCCTAGCCTCTACTCGCCTCGGCCAGCTTCGCCCAGAAAATGCCCCCCAAATACGACAAAACGCCGATTTTTCGCAACCTCCATTCCCGCCTAACGCTCGCTCGATTTCCGAAACTGACCAGGCGTTGAAAAATCGAACGGCTGTGGCGTCGCAAAATCTTCGATGCGAATGTAGCGCGGTTCGAGCGATTCGAGCGATTGATCGGGGAGCTTGTCTTCGTAAGCCTCGACCATGTTGAGCCCAAGCGATGCCGCGCTCGGCGCTGCATAGCGACAGCACAGCCTCGGATTGATCTTCGTCAAACAATCGCCATAGTGCGGGAATGCCGTCCCGATGCAGAAAATGGGCATATCGTGGAACATCTTCAACGTCAACTCCCCAAACGCCTCGGGGCGGAGCAACAACTCATCGGTGATCCGCTCACAACGCCCATCGACTTCGCGATAAAACGACGCATAGATCTCGCCGCGACGCGCATCGATACAAGCCGCCGTGACGCAAAACGGCGCTACGGCCGTCCGAGCGATGGCGTCGAGCGACGACAAACCATAGAGCGGTCGATCGAGCGTGAGCGCAAACGATTTCAACATCGCCATCGATACTCGAACGCCCGTAAACGCCCCTGGACCGCGCGATACGACGAAACGATCGATATCGCCAATGCGCAATTCACACTGCGAAAGCGCAGCATCGACGAGCGATAAAAGCCCCGGGCCTTCTTTCGACTCGCGATTTGCCAATGCTTCGAATAATACGCGCGATCCGCGCAATATCGCCAACGATTGCGTCGGCGTTGCGGTGTCTATCGCCAAAATCAATGATTCAGACGCTTTCTTCATAAATATAATTTTAACTCCATTCGTTTATATATTCCCGACTCGATTTCAATATCGATATCGAAAATGTGCCCACGTCGAGCGTGGGCACATACATGACATTTCAATCATCAAGAGAAGAACAAATTCCACAATCGTTCGATATCGTTCTTAAACGCCAACATTAACAATAATAATACGAGCGCTAAACCGATATAGGCGATCATCTGGCGCGTCCGCATGCTCAACGGTCCGCGTTTGACGGCTTCGACGAATAAAATGGCGAGTTTTCCACCGTCGAACAGGGGAATGGGGATCAAATTCAAGATGCCGAGATTTATCGATATAATCGCCATCATGCGCAAAAACGAATCTATCCCTTCTTGGCCGGCTTTCGACGCCATGTGTCCAATCAATATAGGGCCACCGAGCGATTTCGTCGACACCTGTCCTTGGAACATCCGAACGATCGAGACGACGAGCATCGTCGATGCTTTCACCGTCATTTCGACCGATGTCGATGCCGCAAACGATATCCGTTCGCCGACTGTCTTTGACAATTTCTCGGGCATGACATACGTCGTGCGGTGATAAAATCCCGAATAGATTATCGGATACTCTTCCTGAAATTCCCCCGTTATCGTCAATTTCTCGAGCTGTAAAGTCGTCGTAAATTCCTTGCCATCTCGCAAAACAGTCAAAGTATGCGGATTTTCCCAATCGTTTTGCAACTTGGCCGTCATCGAATGGAAGACGTTGACCGATTCGCCGTCGAGGGCGACGACGCGATCGCCGCGCTCGAGCCCGGCTCGCGATGCCGGCGAATTGTCGTCGATATCCGACAAATACATATTGCCGCTTGCAATGCCTAGCGATTGCGCTGTCGTATAATTCCCCGGTATCGTCACATCGATTGGCGCCAATACATAAACGCGCCCATAGGGCACGTCTAAAAGCACGGGGCGCAATACGCCGATTTGCAACGCGTCGGCCGTATTATGGCGCAATTCGCGCTCTACATCGACATACGTCCGAACGCTTTTGCCGTTGATCGATACGATTTCATCGAACGTTTGCAATCCATACAACGCTGCGGGAACTTGCGAATTCACGATCCCTATCACCGACGACGCCATATCGACCGAGACGCCGATGCGCCCGACGTTCTCGCGCATGATATCCATCGCATCGCGCCGCGTCTCTTCTTGCGGCGTTATCGTCACCGTGCGAGTTTCGCCGTCGCGAACGAGTGTAAACTCTACCGCTTCGCCGGCGCGACGCGATACGAGTTTGCGCATCGGCGTCCAATATTTCACCGGTTCCCCGTCGACCGCCGTTATCAAATCGCCCGATTCCAACACGCCTACTGCAGGCGAGTTATCGAAAATTTGGCCAATTTGCGACGGATAGTCGTCGGTCACGGTTGCAAAATAACATGCAAATAATATCGGTATAGGAAACAATAAATTAAACAACGGGCCCGCGAGGTTGATTATCGCCTTTTGCCATATAGGTTTATTATTATAAGCCCGTTCATAGTCGGGATCGGCTTTATCGGTCACTTCTTCGAATTCCGTACCATACATCGATACGTATCCACCAAGCGGTAATAAACGGACATCCCAACTCGTATCGCCGCGCTTAAATCCAAATAACCGCGGTCCAAACCCTATCGAAAACGATAATACTTTGACTTTGAAAAATCGCGCCGCAATATAATGTCCAAATTCATGAACAAATACGAGTACGCCGATGAGAATGACAATATATATTACTGCCATGTACGATTCCTACTCCGACATATACGTCGCAAAGATATAAACCCACGGTGCCGCAAAGATGAGTGCATCGACCCGATCGAGCAATCCACCGTGCCCGGGGATCAAATGACCCGAATCTTTCACCCCACAGCTGCGCTTGACGAGCGATTCCGATAAATCGCCCATTTGAGCCAAAAAGTTTGCGACGACGACGAGAACGATGACCGATAACGGCGACAAATCGGGGAACGCGATATAACGGGCGACAAATGCCGCGACAAGCGCCGCACCAAACCCACCAACTGCCCCCTCGATCGTCTTCTTCGGGCTCAATACGGGCGCCAATTTGTGCTTTCCAAACGCTCGGCCGGCAAAATATGCCCCCGTGTCCGATAGCCACGTCATCGCCATGAGCGTAAATATCCAAGCATTCGCATCGTCGCCCAAATCGCGCTTGATCAAGGCTAAGAACAAAAACGTCATCCCGACATAGCAACAGCAACTCAGCGTCGAGGCGATGACGTTCGAAGCGCGTTCGATCACGCGCGGACGAAAACAATTGAGCAAAAATGCGCCCCATACGAGAACGGCAAAACTACCCAATATCGCTAACCAATCGTACGACGTTTCGATCGGCGCTCCTTCGCCCGCAAATAGATATACCGCTACGCAAGGAATGAGCGAAAGCACCACGCTTGCCACGCGCGTCTTCGTCGACTCGAGACCATTCGTCATCTTCATGTACTCGAGCCCGCCCAAAAACGCCGCGACGACGATAAATCCTGCCCATGCCCACGCATCGCCAAAGACGATCAAGCAGATCAATAACGGCAACAAGACGACCGACGTTGCCACGCGCACAAATAAATTTGAACGCTTCTTTGGCTCTTTCTCGGCGGCTTCTACTTTCTTCGTTTCTTCCATCTGTTTTCCAATTGTTCCTAAAGTCTCTATCGAAACGCTATGTGCGTCTACATCCTACAAGACCGTCCATGTCCTGCGATTTCTCAAACGCCTATTGCGTAGGCTCCGAGCGCGATACGACGCGACTTTTTCGCGACGTCAATTCCAAAACCGTGTCTATCACATTGGACACATCGATTAAAGGATTCCCGTCTTTCGACGCCGATTTATCGTCGTTTTTGGCTCTTTCATCTTCGATCTTCACACAACTATCGCGCAATAAATCGATGCAATACGGGCATGCGCTCACTATCTTCTTCGCACCACTAGCTCGCAGTTCCCGTGCTCGCATCAATCCGATGCGGTTTTCGTCGCGAATGAAAAACTGCCCACCGCCGCCGCCGCAACAATGCGATTGCGTCACATCCGAATCGATGCACGTTATCCCAAGTTGCTTCAAAAACTTCAATATCGGGCGCGGATCGGCGTTCTTCGACAATCCACAAGGCAAATGCATGACGACTTTGTCGAGCCCTTTTTCCTTTGCCCTTTGGGTATCGACGCGAATCAAGTCAGCCATGGCGTGTTGTGCCAAAAATTCGAGCAAATGCATGGAGCGTAACCGCAAGCCTTCGCGCGCATAATCGTGCGAAAGCGTTTGCGAGCAATGCGGGCACATCGTCAAGATGACGTCGTGAGGCGTTCGGGCGATTTCGGCACAATTTGCCTCCATACATGCCACAAAAGCGGGCTCATTGCCCAGTTTCCGTAGCGGTTCGCCACAGCACATTTCGCGTTCCAAGCGCACGACTTCGTACCCTTGTGCGACGAGCCAATCGATCGCCAATCCGAGCGATTTCCGTGCTTTCACGTCGTATGACGAAAAACACCCGGCGAAGATGAGGATGCGACGCACCGATGCCATATCGCAAGCCTCATTCCTCGACGCATTCCCAGCCCCCGCTTCTACGCCGCAAGCGACGTCTTTGGCCCAATCCATGCGATTCGACCGCGGATATCCCCACGGATTCCCCGATCTTTCAAAATTCCCAAAGACTTTGTGGCATGCCTCGGGAATCGATCCCGTTTCGGATTCGTGTGTCATCGCGCCGCGGCGCAAATCGACGATGCGCGCTGCATGCTCGACGCCAATGGCACAAGCCCGATCGCAAGCCCCGCACTGCGTGCAAGCAAACAGCTCCGAAAGCGAAACGCTCTCTCCCACGACGACTTTTGCCCCGTCGCCCTGGCGATTGGCGCACATCTGGCGTAGCGATAAAACCGTCTCAAATGGTCCTTTTACGTCGTCGATCTGTGCAGCGACCATGGGGCAAACGAGCGAGCAACGCATGCATTGTGTGCAAGCCATCGCCTCGAGGCGCAATTTGCGCGTCGTATCGCGCCAACGCACAACCCCATAAGACGGCCATTCCGATTCCGCGACGTCGGCTTCGAGGGCCGATTCGAGGGCCGATTCATACGCCGCAATATCGGGCGTCGTCGCGCCAATTATCCCATCGCCCGCGTCGTCGTAATGCCGATATTGCGAAAAGATCGCTGGAAATGCCAAAAATATATGTAAATGTTTCCCGCGCGGTATCCACACCAAGAAAAAGCTTATACACAATATGTGCACGCCCATCGCAATATGGCGCACGGTCTCGGCATCACTCCCCCATAAATGCCCCAATGCCCCCGTCACGGGCAAACCCGCCGCCGACATATTGCCCTGTGATATCAAACACGATACCGACACGATATGCGACGCCAATATCAATCCTATACAAACCAATATGATATATGCATCGATCGATGCATAAACGCGCTTGCGACATATCATCCGCCGAACCGATAAGACGACGACGGCCACGATCCCAAGCCACGCAAAATACGTTTGTATCCATATATTGATTTGCGCTAGCGATTCCCCGATCAAGTGCGACCAATTCCAATCGGGATATATACACTGCACGAGAAGTTCAAAACTCCCCGATAAAAACACGACAAATGCATAAAATATGACGGCGTGAAACCATCCCCACCATCGCTCCCGGATCCGACCTTGCGCAAAAGCGACTGCCAATGTATGTTTCAAACGAAACCATGCGTGATCGTCTCGATGGCTCGGTTTTCCGCCCCATATATGCGCGATACATATACCCATTTCGACGAAAAACACGACGCTTGCGACGATTGCAATCCAAAAAAATGCGATCATTTCTTCCCAGATTCTGCCTTCTCGACGATGCGTTTTGCTTCGCGATGGTGTCGATTCTTTTCGAGCACCTTCCGCGCCCAATGCGCCGCTTGCGCATCATTTCCCAGTTCGAGCGCATACTTTGCTTGGCTCAAATCATAAGCAATTTGCCACGCCGTCGAGCTCTTCCGATACCGATACACCTCGAGCAACAATGCGTCGACCTTTTCTCGATACGCATCGCGTCCCAATGCCATCCCATACCATACGACGCAATGTAAATAATAGCGCCAATACATCGGATTATCTTCAAACTTCTTACGCCCCGCATCCATAAATGCTATCATCTCTATATATTGTTTCTTCAATATATACAAATCAGCTTTCATCTTATAAACTTCAAAATCATCGAAATACGACGACGACAATTGCTCGATAATACTTTCAACAATATCGACCTCTCCAAGGCTCATATAGAGGTCAAAAGCGAGTTTAAGGCGCTTTTGGTTATCTTCAATTTCCGAAATATGCGATTCAACATTGCCATATTTTCCAAGTTTCAACAATTCCCGCACAAAAGCTTTTTGCGCCGTCCACGTTTCGGGCATGACTTGCACCGATTCGGGCAAATAGACGTATTCCCCCATCGCCAGCGATGCAGCTTTTGGGTTTTCTTGGGCAACGGTCAAATACGACTTTGCCGCGCAATCGAAATCACCCAATCCTTCGCATACTTTGCCAAGTGCCAAGCGCGGCACTTGCTCGTGCGGGGCGCGCTCGATCGCCGATTCAAACCAACGACGCGCCACCGCCCACTGCGCCTTGCGCTTGGGCGCCTCGAGTCGTTCACTCCGTCGCACGATCGATCGCCCCACGTCAGTCCTCACCCCATCCGAACAAACGGCGACGCGAAGCGATTGCGCCACGCGTTCGGAGCCATCTTTCACACCGCCCAATGCATCTGCCGTCCGATCCAAATACAACCCCGTTTGCCCCTCGACCGCCGCGCCTATGTGAAACAAACACGGCACAAAGGCGGCACACAACACGCCCCCCAATCCGCAGACCGCCACCGATTCCCGATGCGATTTCAACCATGCCATCGCCCGATTCGATGCGACCTTGTCACGGCTTGCCGGCAATTCTCGCGATATCCGCTCGAGCGTTTGCGACGACTGCGACAGCGACTGCATCGTTTCGCCGTCCAATACCCCCACTTTCCCATATCGCCAGCGATTCATCCGCGCCTCGACGACGCCTGCCGTCGCAAAAAAGATAAATCCAACCGTCCAATATCGAAGGCCAAAATCGAAAACGTTCTGTAGCGCAATCCCAAATAATCCACACAATAGCCCTACGACTAATGCCTGCTCCTTCGATGCGCGTAGATATACCCTACCCCAACGAATAAACGCCGCCGCAAATAATGCAATCAACAAAATGCCAAACACGACGCCATATTCGACGATCCATTCAAAATATTCGTTTTCGGCATGGCGCAACCGCTTCGAAAACCAAAAACTCTGATACGCCGGGTAGACGTCGCCAAACGCCGACCGCCCCACGCCCATCGGCCAATCGCGCACCATATTCGCCACATCGCCATAAATCTGCGTCTTCGATTGCAATCCGACGTGATACGGCTCCGACGTCTCAAACGACAACGACGTCTCTTCGATTTCGCCCTTTATCGCACCTATCGACGACGCCGACACGATCGTCGCAAGACCTATCACGACGCAAACCGATATCAACACTGCAGCCGTCGCCAGCTTTTGTGCGCCGCGGCTACGGCGCCACAATATCGCCGCCAACACGATATGCGCACATAACCACGCAAACAACGCCCCTCGGCTCTGCAACAATATCAAACACACGCCAAATAAGGCATAAAACGACATCCATATTCCGCGGCGTAGCCATACATCCTTGTGCCGCGTTGTCAAAATACCGCCGAGCGCCGCCAGCGATAACAGCACGAAGACGCCCGAAACGTGGTTCTCGTTAATCCCAAGCCCCAAGCGCATAAACGCCGTTGCCCCACCTGCCCCAAGCGATACATCGACCCCGATTCGAGAAAAGATGAGCCATATCCCCCATATACAACCCACTATCACGATCGACCGGCTAAACCATTTCACAAATCGGTGCGATTCACCCAACCGCAACCCGATAAAATAAATCGCAAAAAATCCACACAAGTGCCAAAGCGCGTAATACGTGCGCCCAAGCGATGCCGTCAAATACCCCCAGCCATCGCCCGTGCCCAATAGCTCGGCCGCCTCACCGTAAACTTTGGCATGCTCGGGCGATATCGCCCCCAAAACACCTGCGCTCAGCGGCACGACCGATAAAAGCGTCAACACCATCGACGCCACCAAACCTATACCGACGAGCCCAATCCCTCGATACGGCGCCAGCCACGACATATCGCGCCCTAGCGGCATGCGACGGCGACGCAAATCACACCATACGACGCCAAAAAACATGACTATCGACAATAACGTCAAGATGAGCGACGATCCCCAATGTATGCCGCCACTCAACGCCCATAGCGCAACCGGTATTAAAAATATCATATATACGAGATTGCGCATTATTCTGCCTCGATAACACCGTCAAATCTCAATTCACGGGGCCATACATTATATATAATATCGAAATAATCAAATCGCTTCCCCGGCAATATATCTTTCGAAGAATCTATATTATCATCGATTTCAACATCGTGACATTCGACGATTTCGAGGCACAACTTTGCATCGATATCGTTGCCGGCACAGCCACTGCGCCCTATCGTCGTCTCGGCTTCGACTTGCATACCCACCTCGACAAACGACGTCGATAAACTCATATATCGACTATATAATCCATCGTGATGCGCGACGACGACGTATTTTCCTCGCTCTGCATCGTCGCCGACCGACACGACGCGCCCGCGCATAATCGGATACACGGGCGTACCCATCGGTACGCCAAACGTCACGACGCCCGCCCCCTGCTCTATCGAATACTGATTCGCATAACTCAACGGCGGAACGCCAATTTCGACCGACAAGCCAAACAAATCCCCAAGCCAAACTTGCATCAATGCATTCATCTGCACGAGCGGCGGCGCATAATAATCGACATATCGACGCCAAGGTTGCATGCGCATCGCACGAAAATCTTCGCTTTGCAACTGCACCACGCAAACGCCATACTTATCGACGACGTCGACGCGCCTATCGCGCCCATGGACCACGAATTTCACATCACTAGCCGACGCCTCGCGCAATCGACGCAAAGCCGTCGTCACCCACGCCCGACGATTTCTCTGATCCGCAAACCGCGCCAACGGCAAACTACAATCCGCCGATACCACCACATCGCCACGGATCTGCGCCGCTAACGCTCTACCCCACGCGCGAAACGCCGCTCGAGCTCGCCGGCGTATCACATCACCCGTGGCCAAAAAACTCGGCGTCGAAAACGATGTCTCCATATACCTCGACATATTATCGTCTTCCGATACGAACAATACGACGCGATCGCAAACCAAACAAACGCCCTCATCCTGATCGACGCATACCGTGCGCACATACTGCGATGCCGATAATTCATTCAACTTTTCGCACATCGCCTCGATCTGATCCCGCCTCATACACGATAAATCGTCGATCAATTCGCCCAATAATTCTATCCCATCGCCCGATCCCACGATCCGAGCATTCTTTTGCTCCTCCACTCGCTCGCATTTTGCCCCGTTTTCACGCTCTTCACCATCGATAGCCAAATTGTCTATCAAATCGCGACTTTCAATATTCCCCCCATCATCGACATCACCTGCATCCCCCCCCAAAACTGCAGCTTTCCCACTCAATTCCGGCGTTTTTCCACTCAAAATCGAGACCGCATCGCCCATCGAGACCGCATCGCCCCCCAAAATTGCAACTTTCCCACTCAATTCCGGCGTTTTCCCCGTCGAATCCGCCCCCGCCGCGCCCGCGACGTCTAAAATCAAACCGCCGTCGATCTTAGGAAAGTATATCTTCATCCCCGGTGTCAATCGTTCTGCCTGCACGATTTGCGGATTCTGCTGCAAAACGATCCGATAATCGCGCGACGTGCCATAAGCCTCGGCGATGAGTTGGCGCAATCTATCGCCCTGACAAATGACGTAATAATGCCCCGCACTCGGGCGCGGCGTCACGCCGTCGAGCATCGTTCCAAACTCGGCTTCTTCCCAATCTAATCCGCCCGCATTCGCCCCCAGAAACCTCGACTCTTCATAAAATCTATCCCCCACCATACCTCGGCCGCGATACACCGATTCCAACCGCATCTGCCAATGCTGCGCATGCATACCATGCAACCGCGATATCACCGAATCCGCCAGCGACAAACACTTCTCCGATTCGCACAAATGCCCCGACATCCGCTCCAAAGCCTGTTCCGAAACGCGCTTCCCCAAGTCGAATAACATCGCAAAACCGCGCAACGACCTCACCCCCGTCTCAGTCGCATCGCGCCGCGCATCCGAAAATCTCTCCCCCGATACAATTCCAATCTGCTCGCGACGTGCCCGAACATCTGCTCCCAAACGCCCCAAATACTGTTGCATCGTCGGCGAAAGCTCGTAATTCGACCGCGAAAATACTGCATCATAACGCAATATCAAATGCGATTGCATATAAGCCATAAACTGCGATGCATCGCTCTCGAGCGACGCCAACAACGCCTCCGTCTCGTCGTCGAAAAACTGCCGAAAATACGACTCCGAATTCGCCCCAGCCATCCGCTTCAAACGCATGAACAGCTCGTGCAAACGCCCATTGCACAAGCGCAAACCAAGCCCGTATGCAAAATCGCCATGTTCTAGCCGCGTCGTGCGCCCAAAATCTTCGCCTCCCGACTCCCCCTCCAAAAATCGATGCATCCCATACAAACGCGCCGATAAACCATCAAATCGCCCATCGTCGCCGCGATGCAAAAAATCACCCGCCCCCAACCTCGAAAGTCGACGCCCACGCGTCAAAAGCGACTCGCCCAACACATCGCACGGCGACAACGACTCCAAATGCAACACCACATCGCCAAGCGCACGAAGCGTCGATAACGCATCGACATCGGCTCGCGGCCACGCCACTTCGATCGATTGAAGCCGCCCCAGCACGCCATAATCGAGCGCACCATACGCATGCACCCGCACTTCTTCGCACCACGACCGCAAATCGCGCCAAAAATCCAATACCTCTCGACGTATGTCTAACGACTTCTCCAAACTATCGCTCCAAACTCCATCTATCCAAGCCGCACGCGCGGACCAGGCAACTCAATATAACCGATTTATCCATTTTTACACCCATCATTTATCCCTCTTTTACACCCATCATTTGTCCATCCATTGCCGACCATTTGCCACCCATCCACTCGCGCAAAAAAACTCATTTTTTCCCTTGACTTCGACCCACAAAATCCCTATAAGCGCCCCTGTTCGATGGCGATGACTTCTCATCGCAACCGAGCGCCGACCGTACTCCGGAATCGTTCAATGGCAGGACGACGGGTTCTGACCCCGTTAATCTAGGTTCGAATCCTGGTTCCGGAATGTTCGAGGTCTTGTGGCGAGTTCGTCTAGTGGTTAGGACGCTGGCCTCTCACGTCGGTAACACGGGTTCGAATCCCGTACTCGCTGCTCAAGCCAGTCTCTTCAGAGGCTGGCTTTTTTTTTGCCTTTTTCAAACGAAGATTCACCATGCAAGCCATCGCACAATCCAACGTCTGCCCATTCCGATGGGACGACCAAACCCAAACGCTCTCCATCATCGATCAACTCGCGCTCCCACAACGCGAACACTGGATACCCCTCCACGACGTCCAACAATACGCCAACGCCATCACCGACATGGTCGTCCGCGGCGCACCCGCCATCGGCATCACCGCCGCATTCGGCTTCTACACCTCGGCCACAAAACACTGGGCCATCGACAACCGCGACGAAAAACGCGCTCGAATCCTTGCCGATAAAGCCATCCTCGCCGCCACACGCCCCACCGCCGTCAACCTCTTCTGGGCACTCGACCGCATGGCGCGCGCCCTACACGCCCACCTCGACGACGCAACGCCAAGCGCACTACTCCGCGAAGCTTTCGACATCTGGCACGAAGACGTCGACATGAACAAAAAAATGGCTGCCCACGGCGCCGACGCCATCGGCCCCATACAAAACATTCTCACGCACTGCAACGCAGGCGCACTCGCCACCGGCGGCCTCGGCACCGCCCTCGGCGTCATCCGCGAAATCCACGCCCGACAAGCGCAACGAGCACTACAAGCGCCCACACAACCACCCGCCCCCATCCACGTCTGGGTCGACGAAACTCGCCCCTACCTACAAGGCGCACGACTCACAGCATGGGAGCTCCTCCACGACGACATCGATTGCACGCTCATCACCGACAACACCGCCGCACACCTCATGCAACAAAAACTCGTCGACGCCATCATCGTCGGCGCCGACCGCATCGCACAAAACTTCGACGTCGCAAACAAAATCGGAACCTACGCACTCGCCATCCTCGCCAACTACCACCACATACCTTTCTACGTCGCCGCCCCCGACTCCACATTCGACCCTGTTCTCAAAACGGGCAACGACATCGCCATCGAACAACGATCGCAAGACGAAGTCAAACGCATCAACGGCCAACTCATCGCCCCCCCCAACGCCAACGCTCGCCACTACGCCTTCGACGTCACGCCTCACACGCTCATCACCGCCATCATCACGCCAAACGGCATCATCCAACCAAACAAAAACTAACGATTCTCTCGGCGGTCGCTCTATTGCCTGCGGCAATACGAGCTTCTATCGCCCTATTTCGCCCGTTGGGCTCAATACGGGCTCTTGGTCGCCCTATCTCGCCCGGTGGGCTCAATACGGGCTCTGGGTCGCCCTATTTCGCTGCGCTCAATACGGGCTCTGGGTCGCCCTATCTCGCCCGGTGGGCTCAATACGGGCTCTTGGTCGCCCTATCTCGCCCGGTGGGCTCAATACGGGCTCGGCTTTTTTGGCCATTTTGCGCATCTACGGCGTCAGCGTCGCCGCGCGGGCGGCGGGAACGTACCGCAGTACGCCCCCTTGCCCTTGGGCTAGCTTCCTTGTATCTGCATCAAACTGGCAAAAAAGCAATTATCGCCCTACTCGCCCGATTCCTCTCCGCTGGGCGCCACACGCGATCTCGTCGATCTTTTCCGCCTCGCTGGCGCGACTGTCGCTTTCTCTTCATCGACCAATTTCGAATACAATTTAAACAACTCCGCCACGCATTCGCTCTCGGTCATATTGCGCCAATCAAAGCCATAAGCCTCCATCACGGCACGATCGTTATTCTGATGAGCTCGCCTCAACTCCGGCGGCATGGTTACTTCGTCATAGAGATCGGCAAGAGAACTGTCTGGATATAACGCGCGTGCATCGAGAATGGCCTGTGCGGTGCGTTCGATTTTTTCATATGCCCCCTCATGAGCTATCTTCGAAGTTTTAGCCTCTCCCCCATCGAGAATGGGACAAGAGGTGATGGCTGGCCACGGAAAGTTGTTATAGACAATGTCTTTGCTATATCTATAGTCGCTTTTAAGACGCCCACATACAGCCCGCATCCATGCCATGTGGACATTGGATGTGAGAACGCCGAAATGATACAGTGTGACATTAGGAATAATAAAGTTCAAATCGGTAGAAATTGTATTTGTATCAAAGAAACCCATTGGAACATATCTACGATTCTCTGAACTCACTTTGGGCATAACCATAAATTGTTCTGGATTCTGCGTTTCTCTAAACAGATGCGGGGTATCAGCAAGTTTTTGTCTACCTTTATCTGGAGAACTCAATCTGTCTTGTCTGCATGCTTCGATACGTTTTAGAACTTCAGGCATTTTTCGCAATTCAGCTGGAGAGGCTCCTACAAGCCATAAACAATATCTGATTTTATTATTAATAAATTCTTCTGAACCGATAAGTCTCTTTATATACCGTTTTGACTGTGGTTCCTTATTTACAAACTCATCATAATCATTTGCTTCAATAATCAAATGACCACCATCTGCAGGTCTGTTCCCTGTTGTCATAAGAGGGACTTCACATAGCGGCTCTTTTCTGCTTTCAATCCAAATATCATCTGCATTCACCAAATATGGATTGATTCTATCCACATTTAATGCTCGTTCATTGTCGTATATTGTGTATTGTTTTGCGGGCGGGACGCCTGCGTCCCCAGTAGAAAACCCAACAATCACACAATGTACATGCGCTTTGAGTGATGCTTCGCTGTCCCAACGAAAAGTTCTGTGTGTAAAATTGATATGAATACCAAAACGATCATAAAGCGGTTTCCAGACTGCGGCGACTTGCTCGCCCTGAGTGATGGAATTTGTTGAAACGAAGGCAGTTTGTGTGTTTGTATTCTGCATCAGTTGCGCGGCTTTGAAGTACCACGCTGAAACATAATCAATTTTTCCTGCGGTTTTGTAGGGTTTACCGTTTTCATCCACATATATGGATAGAATATCGTCTTTTTGTTCTTTCGATTGTAATGAATAGCCCACAAACGGCGGATTTCCCATGATGTAGTCGAATGACCTCACCCCCGCCCGCTCTGCGGGCACCCCCTCTCCATTCTGGAGAGGGGGATTGGACAAGACAGACTCAATGAGTTTTTTTACATTATTGTATGTGCATTCATTGTTTTTAATTCTTATAGTTCTAATTCCTCTTTTTGCAAAAACATCTGTTCGGATTTCATCGTATGCAACTGCCTCTGGAGTATCATGTACTTCTCCATCTATTTCTAAGACAGTTAGAATTTCTGTACAATAAAAATCTGCGATATATCCGTTAATCACTTGTTGTCGTCGCCACTTTAATCCGAGCATCTTTTTATTGCGCAACCATTCCCATACCTCTGCTTCTTTTGATGTCGGTGCTTTTCTATATTGTTTTGCCAATATAAGTTTTTCATTATCTATTCTGTTCCCATAGGTAACAAACTCTCTATTTGTTCCATCTTTGTAGTATGTGTTATCAGGATGAGCGACAGCGAATCCATCACCCTCTCCAGAATGGAGAGGGTGCCCGCTTTGCGGGCGGGTGAGGTCATTCCAATCCATCCGCAACGCATTCCCCAGATGGATATTGGTAAAACTCTTGAGCGGCAAATAATCCAGATCGAATTTAATAATCCGCTCAGTCTCGTGCATCATCTGGCTTTCGGCGATCCACAGGGCGGTGGTGGCGACGGTGACAGCGAAGTCGTTGATCTCTATGCCATAGAATTGGTGGATGTTGACTTTGATGGGATTCAATTGTTCGAGCCCAAGGAGCTTTTGCCCTTTCAATCGCAATGAAATGGCTTCATTTTCTAAGCGACGCAAAGAAATATAAGTTTCGGTGAGGAAGTTGCCCGATCCACAAGCTGGGTCGAGAAACGTCAAAGACGCAAGCTTATTCTGAAACGTTTCGAGCTTTTGCCTGCGCTTGTGGTCGTGCTTTTCTTCTTTAATCTTCTCAAATTCGGCACGCAGCTCATTCATAAACAACGGATCGATGACTTTGTGTATATTCTCAATACTCGTGTAATGCATGCCACCAGAACGGCGAGTTTCTGGGTTGAGCGTACTCTCGAAAACTGCGCCAAATATCGTCGGCGATATCTCCGACCAATCGAAGCCGAGCGAGGCTTCTTTGAGCAAAAGCTCCGACATCGCCTTATCAAATTGTGGAATGTCTTCGCCAGGATGTTGCTGGAACAACGACCCGTTGACGTATGGAAAATCTTTCAAGTTTTGCGGTAAAAAGCGACTTCTATCTTCGTATTTTGTATCGAGTGTTGCAAAGAGCTCTCTCAATGCAACATTCATCTGCGATGGCTTGTACTGTGCCATGTAATAATAAAATTGGTCTTTCGAGAATATCCCAGCGTCTTCGGCATAGAGGCAAAAGACGAGGCGAACGCATAGCACGTTGAGCGAATGCAAATCCCGTGGAGTTACGTCGCCACCGTATTGTTTCAAAAACGCATCATACAACTTGCCAACGAGTTCACCAGCCTTGATCGATACTTCGAGTTCGCGTTTGAGATGTGCTTTGCCATCTTCGACGAGAAAACGCAGGCGGTAATAATCTTTTTCGAGGTTTTCGAGTAATACTTCCTCGGGTTCGCCGTGGGGGTTCTCCATATCGTAGATCAAAAACGACTTGAAGTTGCATGTGACCACCCAACGCGGATGCTTTGATACGGGAAGTTCCGCTGCGTAGCGTTTAGCTTGTTGAAACGGATTGAGAAGCGAACCATCGCTTTGTTTGATCCCTTTGCGAAGGTCTTTGTCGATGCTCTTTTGTTCTATCAATACCTTAGTCGGCGCAATATAGCCATCGATAAAACTCGTGCTGGCGAGCTTCACCTGACTCTCGAAAGAAATGATTTCGCTTGGCGTTTCAATATCCAAGACATCGTGCAAAAGGTCAGTCCAAAATTGCTGGCTTTCGCCCTTCTCGTAGCCGCGTCCCGTCCAACGATCGACAAATGCTTTAACTGCATCTAGGGTTTGTGAATGTGAGCGCATTTTTGCCATCCTTCATCATCTCCTAACGGAGAAATATGGTGTTCACGTAATCCCCTAGCTTAGCTAGGAGCACCGTCCGTCGCCCATCATACCAACCCACTGAACGCTTATCAACTACCAATCATCACTCAATCTAAACCTCGTTAAAGGCTGTCCGCGAGTAGCCCCGCCCCATCGCCGAGGGAAAGACCCAGCAACGCCGAGGGTAAAATGAACACCAATCCGCCACAAATGTCCCCCGCCCCAACAGGGAGGGAATTGAGGTGGATGGGCGCGAGTAGCCACCGCCTCAACTCCTCGGCACAGTCACTTCAACGAAAAGTATTCTACAACGATTGCATTCAATTGTGCTGCTATTTCCGAAAAATTTCGGTTCAAATCGAGTGTCTTGACGCAGATCTTGTTGCCACTCATTTGGTAGCTGTTGTTCGGCTGAATAGCCTCGTCTGTCGCGGCATAAAGGATCATGCCAGAAACCTCGTGGGGCTGGTTTCCAAACTCAGAATCCTTGTTCTTTACATACGTAAAAATCTGATAGAGATTATTCGAGTGAAGCGTATACTTGTCGTATTGCACCTGCATAGTGTGCGAATAATACTTCGCATCGATGATGAGAACCTTATCTTCGTATGAAAGCATGATATCGCTCTGCATCACAGGAAGCATGGCTCTCATTCCATCATCAACGGCCCAAGGTATCAGCGCGGCGCTGGCCGATAGCTGCGGGAACTCCTTGCGATAGTATTCAAGGATGAATTTTTCATATAAACGACACATCCTCTGCTCGTCTAAGAAATCCATCAAGCGAGTTGTTCCATTCGAATTCGTCTGTAGCAATCCTTTGACGACCAAGTAGCAAATTGAGATCATCATCCGGTATGTATGATTGTTGCGGTTATACTGTACATTCCAATCGATAGTGTGAACATTGAGAAGCTCTACATCACCGAAAAATACAAGTAACTTTCGGAGCTCTTTTTTTCGAGCTTTAGAAATATCCGCTCGCAAAAGCAGCGCCATTGTCGTTTTGATGATTCGATTCATATAAGAATTGACAGAGAAATCATCATAAGAACAGATCAGCTGCTTTTTAAGCATACTCCTCGTTTTGATTGACTCAGATATCTCAATTCGACCACGCAACGAACACAACGATTCCGTCTGCTCTATGTACACTCGCCCTAGCCCGCGTTTTAACTGCACCGAGATACCCTTTGCCAGAATCGCTGCACATAGCTCCGCCACATTGTTAAACTGTTCCGTCGCTATATTCTTATAGCCCTGCTCGTTTAGAACCTGAAAGGCATAAGACAGCATGTAGTAAATGTTCTGAATCGGTATCACCTAATAGCGCTCCTTAAATTGTTGATCCAAGTCTTTACCTTCACGGGCTCATCAAACCAGTATTCTTTTAGCAGCGGTATCAATTCAAACTCTACAATGTCGGAAAGACTATTATCGATGTCTTCATCGAGATTGCAGAAATAACTGTGTCCAATGCAGAAACCTTCGCCAAGCGACTCATCTGCCTCAATGGCAGCATTCAGATTCTTAACACAGTTTATAAGACTATCAAATTTCTCACTGGCACGACTCATCCGATACTTATTGAAACCCTCCGTATCAAAACTGGGCTTCATCTTATAAAATGCAAATCTTCTCCGTAGTGCATAATCCAGCATTGCCAAGCTACGGTCAGCCGTGTTCATCATCCCAATGATATAAACATTACTCGGAACAGAAAACATCTCGTCCGAATAGAGTAGCCGTAGTTCATCTCCTCGCTTGTCGCTTTCAATCAGCATAAACAGTTCACCGAAGATTTTACTCATGTTGCCACGGTTGATTTCATCGATGATAAAGAAGTATTCATTTTTGCTGTCGTTCTCTGCCTTTTGGCAGAAATTGTAAAATGCACCGCATTTTAGCTCGAAGCCATTTCCAGAAGGACGAAAGCCCATGATGAAATCTTCATAAGAATAGCTCTGATGGAACTGAACCATCATGACGCGATTCGAGTCTTTAACCCCCATCATCGACCAGGCTAGTCTCTGTGCTACAAACGTCTTACCAACGCCCGGTGCACCTTGCAAAATGACATTTTGCTTCTTCTTGACGAGTGCTACAAGTTTATTATAGCTTTCCTCATCCATATACACTTCTTTGAGGAAATCGCTCTTTGTGTAAGCATTGATAGGGATTTCCTGCTTATCATCGACGCAGATCCCCTGTGAATAGTTGGCTGGGATGCGCTCGGCATCGGCTTGAGCAACAGCATCTATTTTCGTGTAATACTTACTGATGTAGAAACCGACATCAGTGGTCAACGTTTTCAGTTCTGGATCTGGATAGCAGGTATCTGTCAACTGCGACCGGAAAAGATTCAGCAACTCGGCATCATCTTTGATGGCCACGTTGATTTCATTATAGAGCTTTAGGGAAACTCTGATTTAAAATCGACATTTGCGTGAAGATATTGTAAAGCTAC
>ERZ1026772.763-NODE-763-length-21206-cov-4.694199_pt1 | contig 21206 bp, 20 predicted proteins | sample MGYA00380124_ERZ1026772 | MGnify/ENA primary metagenome ERZ1026772 (study PRJEB33269, sample SAMEA4719760) | human gut metagenome | biome: human-associated habitat; feature: organic feature; material: feces | place: Cameroon | collected 2013-10 ...
GTCAGTGGGTATACTCCGGTAATGCAATAGAGATAAATATATGCATAGTTTCCCTTGCCGCTGCCCTTCGGCGGCCTGGGGCTTTCATCGTCCTGCTGTTCTTCCGCTTTATCCTTTAAGGGCTTTTTTCCGTGTGCCTCACGGTCACGGTCGATCTCCTTACGCAGCTCCGTCTCGTACCACTGGGCTTGCTCTTCTACAACAACATCTTCATACTTCTTGTTGTTTGCTCGGGCCTTTACGTGCGTCGAATCTACGAATACGACGCTTTCATCCACCAAGCCGGCTTCCATGCATGCCTTCAGAATTCTCTGGAAAATCTGCTCGAACAGGTCTGTGTCCTGAAAGCGGCGCATGTAGTTCTTCCCGAAGGTGCTGAAATGCGGAACCGCATCATGCAGCCCCAGACCGAGAAACCAACGGTAGGCGTTGTTGACCTTTATCTCCTGGATCGTCTGACGCATGCTGCGGATCCCGAACATATATTGCAGCACCGGCAGCTTGAGCAGAATAACCGGGTCAAGGCTGGGGCGTCCGTTATTCTCGCAGTAGCTATCCTCTACCAGGTCATAGATGAAGCTCCAGTCAATGGCTTTTTCTATCTTTCGTACCAGGTGATCTTCCGGAACAAGTTCCTCCAGGCTCGTGAACTCGATCTGTCCCCGGTTCTTTTCTCCGCTGCGTGTCATCATTTCTCTCGCCCCCTTGTGTCTCTATTCTACCATAATTAACTCCCCATAGCCAGTGCTTTCACGCTCACTATGGGGACTTTGTCTACAGGCTGAATACCTCTTTTACCTTGTCCGGACGGATGAGTTCATTAAAACTGCGAATATTAGTTCCGGGACAAAAATGCCACGGGCTGAATGGTCGAATATTGAAAAATCCGTTTTCCCTGTACCCAATAAAGAAGTCCAAGCCCAAATTGTTCAGACGCTTCGAGGACTTGATTCGAGAATCCTTGATGCTATAGATATGCTCGATGGACTCCAATTTTTGAAGAGGGGCTTAATGCAACAACTTTTTATATAAAGAGCTGCTGCATCAAGCTGTGTCGCATTTTAGATAATGACATTGCTATGCCTTCTTCTGCGCTTATTAGTATGTCAATGGAGCTCAACAGTTTCACAATCTCTTCTTGCCTTGCCCTGTCCGGGAGAGGGATGATGCAGTTTGACAAAGCTGACTTGCTTATTTCTCGGAACGTGTTGCCAGAAGCATATTTTTCGCACCACGGCTTAATAAAGATTTGCGTATAATACAGATATTCAGATAAAACCCTATCTTGATGAGGAATCAACGACTGAAAGCCCTGATTGGTGCAGCACTCCCGTTTTGCAATTGACATCTCGCCCGAAGTGGCACGGGTCGTTAATAATACCGTTCCGATAGGAAGCAGTTTCGCAGACGAGTTATTTAGTCCTATATCACTCAATTTGCGAGCACTGCTACTGACATATTTTGCCTTGCCGATTTCAGACGGAGTGAACCACTCCACGGTACTTCCCCAATATTCTGCATGAAGAGTGTCGGGTGTTCCGCCCCCAACAATCTCGCATATTGAGCCAAGCCTACAATTACAGCTATTATCAATCTGTGAAAGTAGTTGCTTATCAGGTGAACAGATGCCATGTGTGGAATTGGAACATATCGAGCAAGAAACCGGACGCATCATTGGTAGCATTCCATCGACACAACAAAGCAGTATTAAAAGTGTCTGTAAGTCCGGGGATACTCTCTTTGGGAAGCTACGCCCTTATATGAGGAAGTACGCTTTTGTGAAGAAAGACATGGTGTGTTCCTCTGAAATATGGTCCTTAGTCCCATCGGAGGTAATAATCCCAGAATACCAAGGCGTCGACAAAGTTCGACGCCTTGAAAACTTATTCAGGAGTATTCAAAAACACTCCTGAATAAGCTTGGATTGAACGCAGAAAGGGGACTCCCGTCCCCCTTTCTGCACTCTCCCCATGCAATTCTATACATTGCCGACAGCTTTGTCTACGGTCAGCAAACCAGAGTTAAGCACTCAGGTTTTTTGATTATTATTCTTGCTATTCGATTTTCAGCTCAAGAGCACACGCTTTCCCGCATACATCGACCTGTCGGCCCCCGTAACGGCGCGCCGGTGAAGCTCAATATTCTCTCCGAAAACCGATTTGAAGAGCTCCGAGGGCTCGTGCTCGCCGAGCGTCAGCGCGTTGATTATATATCTTTCGTCCCGGTATGCCGCAGTGTAATCGACAATAAGGGCATCGGCGAAAACCCGGTTATCAAAGCTCTCCATGCAGCTCGCCGTCTCGCGGCGTACCCGGTCAAGGCGAATAAGCTCACTGCCGCAGGGACAGGGCTGCGGGAGAATTCTTGTGCGATCGCCCGTGCGGTATCTGATAAGAGGTATCGCGTCCATGCCAATCGTCGTTATCACAAGCTCACCGTATTCCCCGACCGGGGCTTGGCGACCGTTTTCGTCTATAATTTCGGCAATAATATGGTTTTCGCGCAGATGCATACCCTCGTGCGCCGGACAGCAGACTGCGCCGCCGAGTCCCATTTCGCGGGAGCCGTAATGCGGGAAAAGCCTGCTGCCGAGAAGCTTTTCCGCCTCCGATATGACGCCTTCAGGGCAGGCATCCGCGCTGACGAGCGCCCTTTCCAGACTGCCTCTGCCGCATACGCGAAGTAGGCTCAAAAGCTGCACCGGCATACCGACAAAGCTGTCCGGTCTTTCCGCGCGCATCAGCTCACTAAGCTCAAAATAGCTGAGCTGTGCTCCCGCACGTATCGGACTTGCTCCCAGCCGGCTCACCGCCTCGGCGATAAGCTCGCCCAGACCGAATTGACCCGAGAACGGCATACATATCAGCGTCCTGCCGCCGGGAAATATAAGCTCACCCAGACCCGCCATAAAAAGCTGCACCGTGCGCTCACAGTCGGCGCGGGTATAGAATACGCGCTTTCCAATGCCGGTCGTTCCGCTCGTCACATCGCTTATCACGCGCTGCACCTCCGACTGAGAGCACAGGAGCATGGCTCCCACGTTTTCCGCAAGCTCCGTCTGCGTCGTAAAGGGAAACTCGGAAAGCTCTGCCAAATCGTCTAAGTGTGCCGGGAGTCCGGAATAAAATCCGCCGCGCTCCCGCTCGCGGGCAAGCAGCGCGTTGAGTCTTTCAAGCTGTATGCGCCGTATGTCCGCGCGCGTCAGCGACTCAAGCCACTCCTGCTCACATATGAGCGCGTCAAGTCTTGTCCTTGTCATCGTCTATACAGCGCCCTGCCTTCCGTGTTCGTCAGGTTATACGCGCAAAACGGCACCATGCCGAATTCTGAATCGACCTCGCAGATATAGCAGCGGCGCAGCCGCTCAAGATCAAAATTATATGCGTCCTGAAAAATCATACCCGATACGGCGAAGGTGCTCCGCCGCGCCTGCTCAAGAAAATCATCGAGCGCCGAGGTCTCGCAAAGCTCCGGGTCGGAGGCATAGTCCGGCTCGTCCTCGCCGTTCCACTGCTTGGCGACGTAGCTGCGCGAATCGTCCGAGGTCGTGCAGCAGCAGGCGGAGGCGCCGGATTTCTTCGGCAGCAGACGGAGACTGCCGTCCGCACGGCGCAGATAGCTTGCGTGGAAGGAGCAGTAGGGATTTTCCGCCCCGCCGCCGGCAAAGTCCTGCGCGTGCATCACGCCGCACATCTGCTCCTCGATAAGACGAAGCATACGCGGTATGGTGATGGGCTTTTCCGGGCGTTCAAGCCCGCAGCGCCCGAAGTAGCTGATGGGCTGAAAATGCACTCCGCGTATCGCGGGCATACGCTCAAGAGCGAAGCGCAGTATATCGCCGACCTGCGCGTCGTTCACTCCCGGCGCGATGACCGGCACAAGCACTATGCCAAGCCCCGCCGCCGCGCAGTTTTCTATCGCGGCAAGCTTTTCGGTCATGAGCGCCCGTCCGCGCAGTGTCATATAGACCGCGTCGTCCACGCCGTCAAATTGCAAAAACACCGTGTTGAGCCCCGCCGCCTTGAGCGTCCGGGCGTATTCCGCATCATCTGCAAGGCGTATGCCGTTTGTGTTGAGCTGGAAAAAGCTAAAGCCCTTTTTGCGCCCGAGGGCTATTATCTCCGGCAAATCGTCCCGCATGCTCGGCTCTCCGCCCGAGAGCTGAATATTAAACGGACCGCCGTGCGACATGAGATAATCGTACTGCCGCTCGATTTCCTCCATGCTGAGCTCACGCTCCTCCGTACCCGCCGAGGCAAAGCACACGGGACAGCGGAGATTGCAGCGCGTTGTGAGCTCCAGCAGCATACAGCAGCCCTTGCGCAAATGCGCCTTGCAGAGTCCGCAGTCGTTCGGACAGCCGTTTTTCACGTCCTTGCCGTTTACCGGCGGCTCCACGGTGCTGCTGCCGAGGTTCCAGCGCATATAGCTTATGAGATTGTCCTCCCAGATGAGCGTGCTGAATTTGCCGTGCTCGGGGCACTGCTTGTCCATATAGATATAGCCGTCTGCACCCGTGCGCTTTTCTGCGGAAAGCTTTCTCAGACACACCGGGCACACGCTCTCCGTCCGCCCGACGCGCATCAGATAAGCCCCCTTTCGGAGAGTATCTCCATGCATTTTTCGTAGGTGGAGGCGATTATCTGCGGGCACAGCTCCACGCGCTTTGCGGGGTTGCCGTGGGTTATGTCCTCGCACTCGTAGCCGCCGTAGTATAGCGTCATTTCGTCCTTGAACCAGCGGGTAAACTCACCCAGCGCCGCCTTATGCTCAGGTGAGTCCATGCCGGTGTCCTCGCCCTTGCCGGTGAAATAGGATATGATGCACGCGCCGCCGCTCATGCAGCCGCAGCAGCCGCCGGAGAAGCCGACTCCGCCGTTGAGCCCGCCCATAGCCTTGACAAGGCCGGGGTTTTCCTCGCCTATCGTCTCAAGCAGGAGCTTTGCCAAAATCTGACCGCAAAAATAGCCGTAGCGTGAAAGCTCCATTACCCTGTCAAAAAGATCCATCAGGCATTTCCTTTCTGCATATGATTAAATAATATCTGCATTTTAAATTGGTTTTCGGGCAGCCGATAGTCTCTCCGCTCCAAAGCGCGGCAAAATAATACTCGCGCCACTGCTCGGTCATGTCCTCAATATGCTCAAGACTGAAGCCCGACGAGGCTAAAAGCGCCTCGGGAGAGTCGAAAAATACGTCCGACAGAGCCAAAACGCCGCCGTCTTTGAGAAGCCGCCGACTTTCCCGGAGCGCGGCCTTTGCATCTCCGCTCACATAAAATGCGCACTGAGATATAATCGCATCAAAGCCTTCGTCGGGATAGCCGCTGTGCAGCATATCGCCGCGAACGACGTTTTCTCCGCACGGAAGCAAATCAATGCCGACGGCGTCAAGTCCATGAGCGCGCAGCAGGGCGACTGCCTCACCCTCGCCCGCGCCCATGTCGAGCACACGAGCGCCCGGAGACAGGGCGCAAAGCTCTATCATGCGCATGGTGTGCGCGTCTCCTCCCGGGTGCCCGTTCATTTGTCCTCCAGCGCCTTCTCGACGGAGAGAACCTTTCCCAGCGCAAGCTCCTCCGGTACATAGACAAAGCCGCAGCGAGGGCAGACCGGCAGCTCTACGGGGAAGCCGTTATCGAGATACATGAATTTTGCCTTGCCCTTGACGAGCGCTACGCCGCATTTTCTGCATTTGAGCTTACCCAGCGGGTCAATGGTGTAATATGTTCTGTCCTGCATGATATCACTCCTGACGTTTAACGACGTTCATCCTGTGGCTGTAAGCGCGGCGAACCGTGTAGCCCTCCTCGTCCTCGGTAAGCGCGACCCAGAAGGTCACGTTCCCGAGTCTCGCTCTCAGCATGAGATAGCCGGTGTCGGCGTCCTCTATCGCCTCGCCGCTTTCGCGGTATGCGTCAATGACGGATATGACGTCGGATTTTAATATCATGCGCTCGTCCATCATTTTGAGCGCGGCCTCGTCAAATTCCAGCTTATAGGGCAAATCCATATTCATAGTCTCCTCGCCCCAGATATCCCGGAGCAGTTCATTTTTCAGCGTAAGGCGGTTATAGCGCTTTTCGCTTATATCGGGCGGCGCACCCGCGTCCGTACCGTACACAAGCTCAAGTATATGCCGCGACTCCCGCCCCTCGCGTGCAAAGCGGTCACGACAGGCCATGCAGTAGCTGACATAGGGCGCGTCACTGCGCTCAAGGCATTTTTCTGCAAGCTCGTGGGCAAGCTCGCGGTTTGTGTATGAGGTCAGACCGCCGTAGCCGCAGCAGGGGGAGCGGTCGCCTGAGTATTCCGTCTCAAGTATCGAAACGCCGAGCTTTTTCAGAATGTCGCGCACACTGCGCTGAGTCTCCGCGTCTCCGCGCGCACCGCAGGAATCGTGCAGCGCGGCGCAGCGCTCAAGTATCTTTGCTTCCTTGGGAAGCCCGATTTCCTGCAATACGTCCCATATCCCGACGATTTCTATATTTTCATGCCCCGAAAGCTCCTTTTTGCAGCTGGGGCAGGCGGCAATGACCGTGGGATATCCAAGCTTTGCAAGCTCGTTTTCGATAAACTCAAATTGCTGCCCGTACATCTCATAGCGCCCCGCCCAATCGCATATCGCGCCGCAGCAGCCGAGCATCAGCGCAACGCCGCCCTCAAGCCGCGCGCATAAATCCTCATACGCCGCGCGTACCGTCGCCGGAGCAATGGCGGAGGACTGACAGCCGGGGAAAAAGACATATCTGCACTTATCATATCCGGGCTGCCTGCGGCATAGAAAGGCCTCGCCGTTTGAGAAAAGCATATCCATAAGCGCAAACTCATGCGGCGCAAGCGGCATTTTATCGGTCGAAACCATGTTCTCGCGGGCGCTCTTGCAGACCTGCGCCATGTCGATACCCTTGGGGCAGACGACCGTACACTGACCACAGAGCGCACAGGCGTTCATGGCCTTGTTGAGCGGGTGGTCGCCCATTATTATCTGAGTGTTGTTATATATCTCCCGCGCCAGCAGACCGGGGTATTTTTTATAGTGCTTGAGATAGGCGCAGGCCTTCATGCACTCGTCGCAGCGGCACTGTATGCAGCGCTTGGCCTCCTCGAGGGCCTCCTCGCGCGTGTAGCCCTCCGCGCCGCACTCGACACGGTGCAGCGAGCCGACATTGTCAAGGCTTGCGTATAGCTTTGTCTCAACGGCGCCCTCGCTGCCGCGCATATTATCGGGCGCGAGCCTTTGCGCAAGGCGGTCTACCGTGAGCGCTGCCTTTTTTGCGGAAAATGCGGCGCTGAGCACATCACTGCCGTCTGCGCCCATGACGAGAGAGCGAGCCGCACAGAGCATATAACGCTCATCACAGACGGCGTCCGGGAAAAAGCCCCTTGCCGCCGCAGCCGAGGCGCATAGCACGTCAAAGCCGCCGCACTTTTCAGCATAGAATTCTCCGCTGAGCGTGCAGCCGAACTCAAAGCATATATCCTTGGTCTTTAATCTGCCAAGCTCATCGGCAAAGGCCGTCTCATCAAGAAATGGCGCTGCCGTGCGAAGAAAGGCGCTCAGGTTAGCCTCCTCGCAGAACACCGTGAGCGGGTAGGCCTTTTTCTCAATCTCACCCGCGAGGAAGAGCGCGAAAAGCCCGGAGCCGAAGATGGCGACGCTCTTCTTTTTCTTCATGCGGAAAACGCCGCCGGAGCGCGATTTTTCACCGAAGCGGGTCACGGCGCGCTCAATATCGCGTACCGCTATGCCCTCGCCAAGCTCGGAAAGCTTGCACTTCGCCTCGCATGGGGCGCTGCACCCGGCGGAGACGACGTTCGGAAAAATCACCGCCTTTTCGTATAGCCCGAGCGCCTTCTTAAAATCCCCGTCCGCCGCGGCGGCAAGCATTGCCTTGGCATCTAACTTCAAGGGGCAGGCGGCGGAGCAGAAGGCGGGCTGGTCGTAGACGCACAGCGACACCATGTTTTCGATCTCGTCCTTGGATATTCTGTTGACCTTGTAGACGTGCGTGGAGCCGCGCTCCTGAATTACCGACATGAGCTCACCTCTTTATAAACCTAATAGAGAGACCTTAGTTAAGGTCTCTCTATTATAACATTTTTTTGCTTGATGGCAAAGCTTAGTTTTCAAGCGCCTTGAGCGCTGCAAGCACCTTGTCGGGTCTTGCCGGGATGCGCGTGATGCGCGCGCCCGTGGCGTTATAAATCGCGTTGAGAATGGCGGGATGCGGTGCATCCAGCGGAGCCTCACCGCAGCCGGCGGCACCGTAGGGACCGTTGGGACGGTAGGTCTCGATGAAGTGGAGCTCGATGTCGTCCGGAGCATCATTCGGGTAAGGGATGCCGCACTTGAGCAGGCTCGTCTCCTTCTCCAGATCGTCAAAGTCCTCGGTCAGTGCAAGACCGATGCCCTGAACAAGACCGCCGTAGAAGTTGCCCTCAACGAGAAGCCTGTTCATGATCGTGCCGACGTCGGCAACGCTCGTGAACTTCTCGACCTTGACCTTGCCGGTCTGAGTGTCAACGCGAACCTCGGGCATGAAGATGGTGTACATATAGGTCGCAAAGGGCTCGCCCTGTGCGGTATCCTGGTCGATGGGGTGGTCGGCGCAGTAGGTCGTGACCCAGTTGCCCTCGACCTTCGTCTCTATGCCCTCGGCTACCATCTCGTCATAGCTGCGGTAGCTGCCGTCCTCCTTGCGCATCGCGGCAAGCAGGTTTTCGGCGGCGAGGCGGCAGGCGTTGCCGGTCATGACCTGAGAGCGGGAGCCGCCCGCAGGACCGGAGTTCGGGGTGACCTTGGTGTCGTTCATGACAAGACGAATCTGCTCGGGCTTTATACCGGCCTGACGCAGAGTCTCATGCGCGGAGGCGACAATACCCATGTCGGCGCCCTGACCGTGATCCTCCCAGGAGGCGTACATCGTGACCGTGCCGTCGGGGTTGAGCTCGGCAAAGGCGGAGGAGGCGTCAACGCCGTCAAGTCCGCAGCCGTAAACGCCGAGGGACACGCCGATGCCGTACTTGTAGCGCCCGTCGGAGGTGGCATTCTTCTCCGCGACACGCTTCTTGGCCGCCTCGTACAGCGGACGAGCCTTGTCGAAGAGCTCCTCCTCACAGTAAACGTCGGGAGCGTAGCCGGTGGGAATGGTGGTGTGCTCGGAGGCCTTGTAGCAGTTCATTGCGCGCATCTCGAAGGGGTCTATGCCCATCTTGGCGGCAAGGCAGTCGATTGCGATATCGGAGCCCATGAAGGACTGCGGCGAGCCGTAGGCACGGAAGGCGGAGCCCCATGCATGGTTTGTGAACACGGTCTGGCTCTTGTTGCGGATGGAGGGGATGCCGTAGCCCGCGCCGGTAAACTGGCTCAGACGCATGGTGAGCAGATCGCCGAACTCGGAGTAGGGACCGTGGTCAACGTAGTTATCGCCCCACATTGCAAGCAGCTTGCCGTCCTTGTCCGCGCCGAGCTTGATGTGCATGAAGGCGGGGGAGCGCTTGCCGGTGTAGGTGATGTTCTGGAACTGATTGAATACGAGCGAGACGGGGCGGCCGGTGATTTTTACCGCAGCGCCGATGAGCGCCTCGTTTGTCGGGGAGAACTTATAGCCGAAGGTGCCGCCCGTGTGGTTCTGCACAAGGCGAAGCTCCTCCATCGGAACGCCGATGCCGCCCGCTATCATCGGCATATGAAGATGTATGCCGATGGACTTGGAGTGAACGGTGACCATGCCGTCCTCGTCTATGTAGCCGTAGCCGCAGTCGGGCTCAAGATGCAGGTGCGGCTGACGCGAGCAGTAGCTCTCTATCTCGACCTGCTGTGCGTCGGGGATGCTGTCCCAATCAAAGTCGGGTCCCTTGATGCAGTTCGTCTCGTAGAAGACGTTGGGTATGCCGGGGTGAATTTCAATAGCGTCAGGCTCCTTCGCGTCCATGGCGTTCATGTAGGCGGGAAGCTCCTCAATCTCCACCTTGACGGCGTCCGCAGCGGCGCGGGCGTGCGCCTCGGTGTCCGCCGCGACGATGGCTATTGCATCGCCGAACTGGAATATCTTGTCCGAGCAGAGCACGGGACGTTCAAAGCCGTCGGTCTTGTTGTGCTTGGGGAGCATGACAAGGCCGTTTATCTTGTTAGTGCCGCCTGCGGCAAGAATATCCTTATAGGTGATGACCTTAAAGACGCCGGGCATCTTCTCGGCCTCGGTGGTGTCGATGCTCTTGATGTTGGCGTGAGATACCGTGGCCTGCGTGAGGGCGAGGCGAAGCGTATTCTCGGGCATCTTGAGCGCGTCGTCGGCGCCGAAGTCCCAAGTGCCGGTGACCTTCTGCGCGGCGGAGGGACGGATGTATTTCGTGCCCTTGATGCTGTCTCCGGTGGGCTTGAATACAAGATCCTCCTTGCTCATCTCACCGCGCATGACGGCGGCAGCCGCCATTGTAGCGTCGATAAGGGGCTTATAGCCGGTGCAGCGGCAGAGGTTGCGGTTTTTGTTGAACCAGTCGCGTACCTCCTCGCGGGTCGGGTTCGGGTTCTTGTCGAGCAGCACCTTGGCGCTGATGATGAAGCCGGGGGTGCAGAAGCCGCACTGCGCGCCGCCGTATGCCATCCACGCGACCTGAAGCGGGTGCATATCGTGCAGAGTGCCGACGCCCTCTATCGTCGTTATCTCCGCGTTGTCTCTGATTTTCTCCATCTTAAGCAGGCAGGAGCGAGTGACCTTGCCGTCTAAAATGACGTTGCAGGCGCCGCAGTGACCCTCGCCGCAGCCGATTTTACAGCCGGTAAGCAGCAGATGCTCACGCAGAACCGTGGCCAGAGTCTCATGAGGCTCAACAATCAGGATGCGCTGTACTCCATTGATGACGAGTGATTTTTTAATCATTCATATACCTCCTCATAATTCTTATAATTATACTTTTTTACACTGTTTTGCTTAGCTTTCGGCTTTGCGGATAGACTCGGGAAATCAGTGACAGTTGTCCTTATCCGCACCGCTGCCGCTCACGTCCTTGAGCTTTTGAATTCCGCGCGGGGTATAGAACACAAGCTCGGACAGGGAACCGTCAAAATTTTCACCGCGCAGGCGAAGAAAATTGGCGTTTTCATAGTACTCTATCGGCAGCTCTCTGCGGAATATTTCCCCGGTCTGGGGGTCTGAGATCTCTACCGTGACAAGCTCTGCCCGGAGCTCAAAGCGTTTGTCCTCCATGTCTGCCTCCTGCTTAATATCTTCAATTATATTTTACGGCAGAGAAATCGGAGTAGCAACTATCATACAGATATAACTCGCAGAAAAAATAACATTGTTTTTGTGCATTATGCAAATATTTTGCGTCGACTTCCTTGACTTCTCCTTGCTTTTTGTGTAATATTGATATAAACCCTGCGTTTGAGCTGCTCTCGTTCGTACCGTTCACGGATTTGAAATTCAACGCGCGGGGTTTTTGCATTTCAATGCATTTATTTTAATAATATATTGGATAAAAATGCCAAAATTGCTTTTCGCTGGGAGGGAGGATATATGCAGTTCGGGGCACTTATAGTCGCAGCGGGGATGTCGTCACGCATGGGAGAATTCAAGCCTATGCTCAATATCGGCTCGATTTCAATAGCGCAGCGCATAGTCGCAACGCTCCGTCAGTCCGGCGTGACGAGGATAGTCATGGTCACGGGGCATAACGCGTGGGAGCTTGAGCACCATCTGGCAAACAACGGGCTTATTTTTCTCCGCAACGAGCAGTACCGCACGACCCAGATGTTCGACTCGGCAAAAATCGGGCTTGAGTATCTCAAGGATAAGTGCGACGGCATTTTATTTACGCCGGTTGACATCCCGCTTTTTACCGCCTCCACCGTGAGCGCACTCATGGACTGCGGGGCAAGGCTCGTGTGCCCGGTGTGCGAGGGCAGGCGCGGGCATCCGATTTTAATAGGCACGGAGCTTGTGGACACTATTCTGGCTTATCGCGGAGAGGGCGGACTCGGCGGCGCTATCGAGCACTGCGGTGCGGAGATGACGGAGATTGCCGTTGAGGACAGCGGCATCCTGCATGACGCGGACACCCCGGAGGACTACAGGGCGCTTTTGAGCTATCACAATCGGCAGCTTGTAAGACCGATAATAAACGTGGAGCTTGCAAAGGAGAAGGTCTTTTTTGACCGGAAGATTGCAATGCTCCTCACGCTTGTCGAGGAGACGAATTCCGTTCGCAGTGCCTGTCAGCGTATGCAGATATCGTATTCGACCGGCTGGAACATAATACGCCGCCTTGAAATGGAGCTCGGGCGGACGTTGGTTGAGCGCAGTCAGGGCGGACTCGGCGGCGGTCAGAGCAGGCTTACGGGAGACGGGCTGCGCCTTTTGGAGAAATATAACGAATTTGAGCGGAGGCTGCGTGAGAAGGGCGACCGGCTCTTTCAGGACTGCTTCGGTGAGCTGCTGTGAGCCGGCGCGTGTATCTTATCCGGCACGGAAGGCCGGATTTCTCGGACGGGAGCTGCTGCCTCGGGAGGACGGATATTCCGCTCGGCACGATAGGGCATATGCAGTCCTGTCTTGCAGCGCGGGAGCTTGAGCACGCCGGGATAAGCGCGGTATTTACAAGCCCGCTTTCGAGAGCGCGCGAGACGGCGGCGTATTTTTCACCCTCGGCTGTAGTTGTACCGGGACTTCGTGAGGCGGATATGGGACTGTGGGACGGTCTGAGCTTCCGCGAGATAAAGGAGCGTTTTCCGGAGCTGTACGAGCGGCGCGGCGTGGATATGAGCGTTCCGATACCCGGCGCGGAGGAGCCGCGGGCGGCGCTTTGCCGCTTTGAGGAGGCGCTCATGGAATGTCTTGACAAAAGCAGCGGGGATATCGCGGCGATTTCCCACTCGGCGGTCATCAGACTCATGGCGGCAAGGCTTTTCGGAACCGCGCTTGAGAGCAGCCGGGAGTACCGTGTCCCGTACTGCGCCTGCGTGACGCTCGAATATGACGGCGGCTTTCGCCTTGTGAAAATCGGAGAGGCTCCGCGGCCTGAGTTGGACAGAGCCTTGTGTCTGCGTCTGCTGCACGCTGCGGGAGCACCGGAGAATGTCATCGAGCATTGCGCTGCCACCGCCGAGGAAGCGCTGAGGATTGCCGCCGCGCTGAAGGAAAGCGGGAATGATATCGACGCGGAGCTTGTGGAAAACGCGGCACTGCTGCACGATATTGCGCGGAGTCTGCCGGAGCATTCACGGCGCGGCGCGGACTGGCTGAGTGAGCTCGGCTATACCCGTGAGGCGGAGCTGATTCGGCGGCATCACGAGCCGGAGGCGGCCTCGCTTGAGCTTACGGCACTCTGCCTTGCGGATAATCTCAGACTCGGAGCACGGCGCGTGAGTCTTGAGGAGCGCTTTTCCGAAAGCCTGAAAAAGTGCCGGGATGACGAGGCGCTCAGGGCGCATGAGAGACGCAGACGCGAGGCGCTTGCCGCGGCGCGGAGAATAAACGGGCTTTGCGGCAGAGAGGTTATAAATATCAAGTAATAATATAGATGAATAGAGGAAAAGAGCATGGAAAGGATAGAGGTTTGCTGACCGCAGAGCGGCGGGGAGGAGTATTTCTCCGGCTGCCTTATCTGCGGCGCGGATATGCCGCTTTGTAAGCTTGGGTGCAAATATACTGCACTCAACCGAGAGTGCATAGGAGGCGATTGCCCGTATTTTCAAAAATAAACAGCAGCTGCTTAATATACAAGACAAGGAGGTTATCTAATGAAGCTTATCAAAACCGAGGACGCAGTGGGTCATGTGCTGTGCCATGACATCACGCAGATAATCAAGGGCGTGACCAAGGACGCGGTATTCCGCAAGGGGCATATCATCACCGAAAAAGACATACCGATGCTTCTGTCGGTCGGCAAGGACAATATCTATGTCTGGGAAAAGGACGAGAATATGCTCCACGAGGACGAGGCAGCGGAGATACTCCGAAGCATCTGCCAGAACGAGAATATGCACGCGACGGCGCCCAAGGAGGGCAAGATAGAGCTTATCGCGGATATTGACGGTCTGCTGCTCGTTGACCTTGAGCGGCTTCGCGCCATAAATTCGCTCGGTGACATGATGATAGCCGCACGGCACTCCGGCTTCATGGTGAAAAAGGGCGACAAGCTCTGCGGTACGCGCGTCATACCCCTTGTCATTGCAAAGGAGCGCATGGAGCAGGCAAAATTGCTTGCCGGGGACGAGCCTATAATGCGCCTTGTGCCGGTGAGACCGAGGAAATACGGTCTTGTCACGACCGGCAACGAGGTGTTCTACGGGCGCATTGAGGATACCTTCAGCCCGGTGGTTCAGGCAAAGCTTGCGGAATTCGGCTGTGAGATGGCGGCGCACGTCATACTGAACGACGACCATGAAAAAATCACCGCCGCGATAAACGATATGCTTGCGCAGGGCTGCGAGATGGTTCTCTGCACCGGCGGCATGAGCGTTGACCCCGACGACAAGACCCCGCTTGCCATCAAGAATACCGGCGCGAATATCGTCTCCTACGGCGCGCCTGTGCTGCCCGGAGCGATGTTTCTCGTGTCGTATTCCCCGGACGGCCGCCCCGTCTGCGGTCTGCCCGGCTGCGTGATGTACGCAAAGCGCACTATATTTGACCTTGTGCTGCCCTACCTCGTCACGGATACGCCCATTACTAAACAATGGCTTGCGGGACTCGGCAACGGCGGACTCTGCCTCAACTGCCCGGTGTGCCATTTCCCCAACTGCGGCTTCGGCAAGGGAAGATGAGCCATGCTTGACAGATATGGGCGAGAAATAGATTATATGCGCATTTCCGTGACCGACCGCTGCAACCTGCGCTGCCGATACTGTATGCCCGAGCCTATAGACGCGCTGGGGCACGGGGAAATTCTCCGTTATGAGGAGATACTGCGCATATGCCGCACCGCCTCGGAGCTGGGGATAAGAAAATTTAAGGTCACGGGCGGAGAGCCGCTTGTCCGTGCCGACTGTGTGAGCTTTATCGCCGCGCTCAAGAGGCAGAGCGGGACGGAGCAGGTCACGCTGACGACAAACGGACTCTTACTCGGAAAAAATCTGGATGCGCTTGCCGCCGCAGGGCTTGACGGCATAAACATAAGCCTCGACAGCCTGAATGCGGAGCGCTATACGCGAATAAGCGGACACCCCGAGGGCGAGGAGCTGCTGAAGCGTATAATGCAGGCCGTAGAGGACGCCTGCGCAATGGGGCTGCGTACAAAGCTAAACGCCGTGCTGTTGGAGGAAACCGAGGCGGACGCGCCGGGGCTTGCCGCCATAGCGGAGGAGCTTCCGGTGGACGTGCGCTTTATAGAGCTTATGCCCATCGGCTTCGGCACGGCGATGCGGCGAGTCTCACCGGACGATATTCTCTCGGCGCTGAGAGGGCGCTGGCCGGACCTTGCCCCGACGGACGAAAGGCGCGGCAACGGTCCTGCGCATTATTATAAGAGCGATTTGCTGCTCGGCAGGATAGGCTTTATAGACGCCGTGAGCCACAAGTTCTGCGCCGACTGCAACCGGGTACGCCTGACGAGTACGGGACAGCTAAAGCCCTGCTTGTGCTACGCCGACTCCGCCGACCTGCGCACGCTCATCCGAAGCGGCTGCACGGACGATGAGCTGCGTGAGGCGCTGAAAATCTCGATATACAATAAGCCGCGTGCGCACTGCTTCGACACGGGCGCCGCCGTCACCGAGCGGCACGCAATGAGTCAGATAGGAGGATAACAGCATGGGAAAGGTTATAGCCGTATGCACGAGCGACCGTAAGGGCCTGCAAAAGCACGATGTAAATACCGCGCACTTCTCCGCCGAATGGGGCATTGACGGCGACGCGCACGCCGGGAGCTGGCACAGACAGGTGAGTCTTCTGAGTGCCGACAAGATAGAGGCCTTCAATAAACGTGGGGCAAACGTCATTCCCGGCGCCTTCGGAGAAAATCTTGTGGTCGAGGGCTTCGACTTCCGGGCGCTGCCCGTGGGCACGCTGCTGCGCTGCGGCGATGTGCTGCTGGAGATGACGCAGATAGGCAAGGAGTGCCACAGCCATTGCGAGATATACAAGAAAATGGGCGAGTGCATCATGCCGCGTGAGGGCGTGTTTGCCCGCGTCATTGAGCCGGGTAGCATCAGCGTCGGAGATGAGATGAGCATCGAAAAGCGCGAGGGGCATTTCCCGTCATCACGCTCAGCGACAAGGCAGCGGCGGGGGAGCGCAAGGACGAGAGCGGTCCCGCGATAGCAAAGCGCCTGCGCGAGGCAAGCTACGAGGTCGTGGAGGAAATAGTTATCCCCGACGATGAGCGGGTTTTGAAGCAGCAGCTTATTCGGCTCTGCGACCAGCGGCAGCTTGACCTCATACTTACGACCGGCGGCACGGGCTGCTCGGCGCGGGATATTACGCCCGAGGCAACGCTTGCGATCGCTGATAAAAACGTCCCCGGCATTGCCGAGGCTATGCGCGCCGAGTCTCTCAAAATCACCAGGCACGCAATGATTTCCCGCGCCGCCTCCGTTATCCGGGGTAAAACGCTTATTATCAATCTCCCCGGCAGCCCCCGCGCCTGCATGGAGAATATGGACGTATTTATGGACACCATCCCCCATGCCATGGGGCTTCTCCGCAACGAGGTACACGACTGCGCAAGAAAATAAAAAGCAGGTATTTCTTCAGCACATATAACCGCGTTAAGTCGCGCTTATATAAATATTTTTCTGAAAAAGGAGAAACGAACATGAAGAAAACCCTCACACTGCTGCTCACGCTTGCAATGCTCTTCACACTTGCCGCCTGCGGCTCGTCCGCGGCTCCAAGTAAGGGAGAGAAGGAAGAAATCATCGTCTTTGCCGCCGCTTCAATGACCGAGACTCTAAATCAGGTCAAGGATGTCTACGAGAAGGAAAACAACGTCACCATCACCTATAACTTTGACTCCTCCGGTACGCTCAAGACCCAGATACAGGAGGGCGCGGACTGCGACCTCTTTATCTCCGCCGGTCAAAAGCAGATGAATCAGCTCGACTTAAGCTCTGACAAGGAGATAAACAAGGAGGGGCTGGACTTTGTCGCCGGCGATACGCGCCTGAACCTGCTCGAAAATAAGGTGGTGCTTGTCGTCCCCAAGGGCAATCCCAAGAGCATAGAGAGCTTTGACGACCTTGCGGCAAGGCTTGCCGAGGGCAGCATACTGATGGCAATGGGCAACAGTGACGTGCCTGTCGGTCAGTACACGCAGAAGATACTCAATTTCTACGGGCTTGATGAGGAAGCCCTCGCCAAAAGCGGCGTCATTACCTACGGCAGCAACGTCAAGGAGGTCACAACTCAGGTCTCCGAGGGCAGCGTTGACTGCGGCATAGTCTACTGCACGGATGCCTTCTCCGCGGGGCTTACGGTCATTGACGGCGCAAGCAAGGATATGTGCGGTCAGGTCATCTATCCCGCCGCGGTATTAAAGACTGCGAAGAACCCCGATGCAGCCAAGGCCTTCCTTGACTATCTCACGGGCAGCGAGGCCATGGCGATTTTTGAGGCTGTCGGCTTCTCTCCGGTAGCGTAAAGCCTGAGACGCAGAATTGGCAGCGCATTTATTTGCGCTGCCAATCCGAGGTATATAATATGAACATTGACTGGTATCCGCTTATAAACTCCCTGCGCATTGCGGCTATAAGCTGCGTAATAGTTTTTTTCACGGGCATATTCTTTGCCTACTACGCGGCAAGGCTGCCGCGCACGGTCAAGGGTATTCTTGACGTTATTCTCACGCTTCCCATGGTACTGCCGCCGACGGTATGCGGCTATTTTCTGCTGCTCATCTTCGGCACAAAGCGCCCAATCGGCATTTTTCTGATGCAGCTCGGCATTAAATTTGTAATGACATGGTACGGCGGAATTCTCGCCGCAGCCGTCGTTGCCTTCCCGCTGATGTACAGGACGGCACGCGGCGCGTTCGAGAGCTTTGACTGCACGCTCTCGCAGTCGGGGCAGACGCTCGGCCTTTCCAACACATATATTTTCTGGCGCATACGTATGCCCGCCTGCCGTCAGGGCATACTCGCCGGCACCGTGCTTGCCTTCGCGCGCGCCCTCGGCGAATACGGTGCTACCAGTATGCTCATCGGCTACACCCCCGGCAAAACCGCCACGATATCCACGACCGTATATCAGCTCTGGCGCACAAACGACGATGCGGGCGCATTCTTCTGGGTCATGATAAACCTCGCCATAAGTACCGTCGTGCTGCTCACGGTCAATCTCCTTGAGAGCAAGCAGAAAGTGAGGGCGAAGGGATGAGCCTGATAGTAGACGTCAGAAAAAAGCTTGGCAGCTTTGAGCTTGAGTCAAAATTCGAGGCGCAAAACGGCGTGACCTGTCTGCTCGGTCCCTCCGGCTGCGGCAAGAGTATGACGCTCAAATGCATTGCCGGCATAGAAAAGCCCGACGAGGGCTACATAGAGCTTGACGGCGTGGTCTTATATGACAGCGCAAAGGGGATAAATCTCCCTCCGCAAAAGCGCCGCGTGGGTTATCTGTTCCAGAACTATGCGCTGTTTCCGAATATGACGGTGCGCCAGAACATACTTTGCGGTATGCGCCGCATCAGGGACAAGAGCGAAAAAGAGGAAAAGCTCAAAAAAATGCTGGATATGTTCCAGCTTGGAGGACTTGAAAATCACCGTCCCGCGCAGCTCTCCGGCGGTCAGGCTCAGCGCACGGCGCTTGCGCGCATCATGGTCAGCGACCCGCAGCTTTTGCTGCTGGACGAGCCCTTTTCCGCGCTCGACGCACACCTCAGGGATAAGCTTATGATAGAAATGCGCGACGTACTCACGCGCTTCGGGCGGGAGGTCATCATGGTCACGCACGACCGCAACGAGGCGTATAACATGAGCCGGGAAATAGCCGTCATGGACAGCGGCAGACTTCTGACCGTGAACCGGACAAAGGCGCTTTTTGCCGATCCCGGCAGCGTTCCGGCGGCGATGCTCACCGGCTGCAAAAATATAGCCCCCGCCATAAAGCGAGGGGAGCATGAGGTATATGTGCCCGATTGGGGCGTGAGCCTCACGACCGCGCAGCCCGTCGGCGACGATATAAAGGCCATTGGCATCCGCGCACATTATTTTAATCCCTCCGCGCCGACAAATCGCCATGAGATAGAATACCTTGACGAGATGGAGGAGCCCTTTGAGTGGATAATAGAGTTCAAATTCAAGTCCGCCGCGGAGTCCGAGCCGAGTGTGTGGTGGCGGGTGACGAAGGATAAGCGCCCACAGCTATTCCCCGCCGAGCTTGGCATTGCCCCGGCGAATATACTTTTACTGTATTGAGGAGGTTTTATCATGTCGAATATTTATGCCGAAATATTGGAAAGAGTTGAGCGCGGCGAGGCGCTGACGCTGAAAACGGAGCTTTGCGGCTCGGAGGGGCTTATAGCCGAGGGATTGAAAAAGACTCTTGCGCCCTATGCGCCGCAGACCGATAAGCGCGGCAGATATTTTGCCGACGTGACGCTGACGGAGACGGAGGGCAAAATCACCGTGGGCGAGCCCTTTTCGCCCCCGGAGCGCCTTATAGTCCTCGGTGCGGGGCATATTGCCGTGCCCGTTTGCGATTTTGCGGCAAAGAGCGGCTTTGAGGTCTATGTCTGTGACGATCGCCCCGCCTTTGCAAATACCGCGCGCTTCCCGCTGGCACGGGAGGTGCTGTGCGACAGCTTTGAAAGCTGCATCGACCGCCTCCGGCTCACACGCTATGACTACGTTGTCGTTATTACGCGCGGTCATGTGCACGACGCGGACTGCCTGCGCGAGATATTCAAGGGCACGCAGCCGGCGTATCTGGGGCTTATCGGCTCGCGCCGCCGCGTGCGTGGGCTGTTTGAGATGCTTGTCGAGGAGGGCTATCCCAAGGAGTATATGGATCGGATATGCACGCCCATAGGACTTGATATCGGCGCCGTCACCCCCGGCGAGATCGCCATATCCATACTCGCGGAGCTTGTGGCATATAAGCGCCTGCCGGAGCACAGCAATGACGGCATACGCTGCTGCAACGACTCCGACGTGGAGCTATCCGTGATAAAATACCTTGCCGAAAACCGTGAGCCCAAGGCGATAGTAACCGTTATCGAGACAAAGGGCTCGACTCCGCGCGAGGCGGGCGCGAAAATGGCGGTAAGCCCTCTTGCGGCAGTCACAGGCAGCATAGGCGGCGGATGCAGCGAGGGCGCGGTTATCCGTGACGCCGTGCGAATTATCGGCACGGGGCGCTATAAAATCGTCGATGTTGACCTCACGGGCGAGGTCGCGGAGTCTGACGGCATGGTCTGCGGCGGGACGATGAGAGTCCTCGTCGAGGACGGCACTGAGCGGCAAGAGGGATAAGGGGTGAAGCATATGCAGGATTTTACGCATTTTAATGAGCAGGGCAGGGCTAAGATGGTGAATGTCGGCGACAAGCCGGAGAGCCTCCGCACCGCCGTCGCCTCGGGGCGCGTCACGGTTAACGAAAGCACCTTTGCCCTGATAAAAAACGGCGGCATGAAAAAGGGCGATGTGCTTGCCGTCGCGCAGGTCGCGGGTATAATGGCCGCAAAGCGCACCCCGGATATTATCCCGATGTGCCATCCGATACTGATAGACGGTATTGATATCAGGCTTGAGCTTGACGAGAACCTCCTCTCGGTCGATATAAGGGCGGCAGTGTCATGCACGGGGCATACGGGCGTGGAGATGGAGGCTCTGACTGCCGTAAGCGCCGCAGCTCTCACGGTCTATGATATGTGCAAGGCCGTGCAGAAGGATATTCTGATATCGGATATTCATCTTGAGGAAAAAACCGGCGGCGTCCACGGCGATTATAAATATGTGTGATGCGCGGGGGCAGTTTAAATTACACCCTTCACACTGCTCGTATTCGCAGCACATCACCTGCTCATTGTCCGGAAGCCCAGCATCCGGCAGATTCTTGAATGCCTGCTTGATTTCGTAGTTCTTCAATTCGATACCCCCTTAGAATGCAAAAAGGCCGGAACCTTTGATTTTTCAAAAGCCCCGGCCTTACCGATTTAATATTTTGTTGTTTATCTAACTCACTTGCTCATTAACTCACCTCCGGATATGACAAAAGCGCCGGAGCGTTGATTCTACGAAACCAACAATCCGGCGTTTGAATTTTT
>ERZ1026772.766-NODE-766-length-21120-cov-7.332732_pt1 | contig 21120 bp, 10 predicted proteins | sample MGYA00380124_ERZ1026772 | MGnify/ENA primary metagenome ERZ1026772 (study PRJEB33269, sample SAMEA4719760) | human gut metagenome | biome: human-associated habitat; feature: organic feature; material: feces | place: Cameroon | collected 2013-10 ...
GGGTTCAACTCTACAATCTCTACAATATTATATGGTGATATCATGAAAATTCTTCTCGATTTCGATGGCACGTTGACGAACATCGAACAAGAATACGAATTCGAATGTCGATATATCATGTCGGAACTCAAACGCGAGTTTGGGCTCGACGAAGAAACGATAAACGCGTTGTTCGATGCCGCAAAGGCGCATATTGCCGACAACGCTTGCGAACATGGTTGGTGCGATAACGACCGAATTTCGGCTTATTGCGACGAAGACCTCTTTATGACTGTCGCCTCGACGATGACTTTGCTCGACAAATGGCTCGCCGACGACGACGAACGCGCCGATGTACTGCAAAAACACGGCGTCGCGGGCGCGACGCCGATGATGGACCTCACGCAACGCGCCCATGCGGCGATAAATGCCGAACCTCTGAGCGCCTTCAATACGCCCGAGCCCGTCGTCGTCAAGGCCATCCACGAATTGCTCGAACGCGACTGCGAAGTCGTCGTCGTCAGCAATTCTCCCGCCGAACGCATCATCGATAAATTCGAATTCGTCGGACTCAAACCCGTCGACCACCTCGATAACCCATCGGCGCGGTTTAGAATTCGCGGCCATGCCAAAAAATTCTGCTTGGGCGATAACCCTCTACCCGTCGAATTCGGTTCGCGTTGCGTCGACATCGACAGGCCATATTACGCCGATATTCTGCGCAAAGAACGCCCGCAAGTCGTCGTCGGCGACGTCTTTTCGCTCGATTTGGCTCTCCCCATCGAAATGGCACGACGCGAACCCATGGTCTACGAAGATATGCAAATGTATTTGCGCACGCGTTCCTATACGCCGCAATGGGCTATCGATTGCGCACTCAATCCACCCGCCGATGCCCCAGTCACCGTGCGACTACTCAATCACTTCACCGATTTGCCCATGCTCATCCACAAACGCTAGGCCATTGCTATAATTCCACTTTCTAGCCCAAGTTTCCTTCGAGTCGTACCGTGAAAAGACGTCATATCCTCATATTATTCGCTTTATTTGCACTCTCTACGAATATCATTCATCTATCGAGTGCAAACGCCGAACCATCCGACGTTACAGAGGGCGCGACTGTCGCGCCCAATACCCCACCCGTTCCACCGACTGACTCGGGCAATGCCCCCAACAATGCTCCATCGACGACCTACTCAAACGATCTGCAAGCACCCAATCCCAACACACCGCAAACGGCGATAAATCCCAAAACGCAGCAAACGGCGATCGATCCATTGCCTATCAACGGCGACGCCATCAGCGGCGGAATCGAAGAAACGTCGTCGAGCTCTGCCGATGTGCCCGTTCCTGAGCTCCCCGAGCACAATCTCGCTGTTGCCCCGTTCCCCAAAGATTATCGCATTCGCGTCCAATTGGTCACGACTGTCGGCAATATACCGTGCGAGCTCTATGCCGATACGCACCCGCTCACCGTGCTCAATTTCGTCGCCCTTGCGACGGGATCCCCCGCTTGGCGCGATGCCTCGGGCACAGTACATTCGACGCCCTATTATAAGGATATCCCGTTCGGGTCGCGTAAACGCGGTGCATTTGTCGTCTCGGGCGATCGCCCCGAGGGAACGGGATTCTATGTCGTCGATGAACGATGCTCTGTTCACGGCCCAATTGCCGGCGCCATCGCCATGTCTCAATTGCATCCCGGTACGGCCTCATCGAATTTTATTCTAATTGCTCGCGATATTACCGAATTTAATGGTATGTATGCGGTGTTTGGCCAATGCGAAAACATCGAAGCCATCGAACAACTGACGAAGCAAAAAGCCGTTCTCGAACGCGTCATCGTGGAATAGACGATTAGGAATCGCGCTTTCGGTAACCTTCGAGTTTTCGCACGAGGTGGCGACGCGATATCTTGAGTAATTTTGCCGTTTGAGTGCGATTATCGTTGTTTTGAGCCAGAGCCGTTGCAATGATTTCGTGTTCGACGGCATCGATCATATCGGCGAGCGATTTGTATCGAGCGAGCAGTTGTTCGGGCGAAATGGCGTGGGCGTGGGGGGGGACGATGCTTTGCGTTGCCGATCGAATGCGCGGCGCAATGTCGTCGATGCCAATTATCGGGCTCGATCCCGACAAGACGACGATGCGTTCGATTTCGTTTTCGAGCTCGCGCACATTGCCCGGCCACGGATATTTGCACAAGACGACGAGGGCATCGTTGGCTATCGTCTTGGGCTGGCGCTTACATGCTTTGCACTTGATATCGATATAGTATTGGCACAAATCGGCGATATCTTCGGCATGCGCCACCAGAGCTGGTAGGTGAATCGGAACGACGCATAATTTTTCGCATAAATCGCGACTAAATTCCCCGGCTTCGACGAGCGAATCTAAATTGCGCGTCGTCGTCGCAATGATTCTAACGTCGACGCGATGCAGTTCGACGTCGCCAAGCGGCAAAAAACAGCCATTTTCAATGACTTGAGCCAGCTTCGTTTGGGTGCACAGAGGCATGGCATCGACGTTTTTGACGAGCAATGTGCCCTTATCGGCGATGTCGAGTAGCCCCAATTTATCGATAAATGCATTTGCCGACGTTCCGCGTTTGTGACCAAAAAGCTCGCTTTCGAGCGACTCGACATCGTTGCCGTCGCAATTCATCACCACGTATGGCGACGTGCGCCGATAACTCGCTTCGCGAATCGCCTGCGCCAACCGCGTTTTCCCCGTCCCAGGCTCGCCCGTGATGAGTATCGGGCTTTGAGAACAACTCGCATGTTTCGCTTGATCGACGACACTTTGCATTATCGTCGATCGACCGATAAACGACGCAAACGGCGCACTTGCGGCAACCCACATAATCGGGTCGTGCGACCTCTGTTCCGACGCCTCGAACTGCTCCAAACAACGCGCCGTATAAACGGCCATTTCTTCGAGAAAATTGCGCAAAAGCTGCGATTCACGGCGCGTAAGCCTCACGAGCTCGCGGCATCCATGCGCAAGCGTCGCGCGATTGATGTGCAAAAAGTCGCCGCGTTCGAGTATCGCGCTGTCGGGATCATCGGCATCGGCAAAGACGAAACCCGACGCAAAAAACGCCGCAACGCACTCGGCTTCATAGACGATCGGAACGATAATCCCCTGCATCCCAGCATGGCACTGCATAAAAAGCGATACGGGCGCCGAGGGCGATATTTCGCCGATCCATTCGCGATAATTCGCAATACAAGTCTGCGTATCGTTGCGAATCATAAACGCATCACACAGCGGTTTATCGGTGCGTTGCGCCGTCCCAATCCACGTGTGCTGCCCGTCGATGGTGAGAAATCCCACCCACAAATTGAGCTCACGACGGATGAGCTCGGCCATGCGTTGGATGGAATCCGTTTGTAGAATTCGGTGCCACTCGATCGTTGCCATTGCTCAATGCCTCATTCCATGCGTGAATACAAACTATAATCGCCTCATCATCTCATCATTGCGTCGAAAAGTCAACGATTATCAAGCGCCTTCGAACCACTTCAACTATCGCATCATCAATGCAAATCCGCCCTATTCCGCTTTGCATCGATACGCAGAACGACTATTATCCGATGCGCCAGTCCGTTCCGCCTTGCATCGCAACGCGGAACGACGAGACATTCGGCGACGCGATCTCGACAATTCAAACGCCGATTGCCCCTCTACTATTTCACGATACGATAAGATTGCGGAGAAACGACCTTGCCATCTCAAACCGAAACATCTCAAACCGAAACATCTCACCCCGATACCGTCTCGCCCGGCTCGCTACGCGTCGCCCGCCGATTCCTCATCGACTTCCTAGCCGATCCATCTCTCCCCGACTCGCTCCTACCACTATGCGACAAAGTCTGTGCGCGATTCCAAAACATCGAATCGCATCTCAAATCGATTCACACCGACGTCGCCCCGTCGTCGCGCCCCATCGTCGATCACGCCATCGCTCTATTGGCTCACGCCCTAAAATGCGCCGATACGCCACCGGCTTTTATCCGCTATATTCATCAAAATGCCGAAGACTTGGGCGTCACGCGACGCGATCTCATCGATCACCAGCTTTGGGCATCCTCCCCCAAGCAAGTCTTTCTAAATCCACACGTATCATCTCAATGACTTCTGGGAATATCACGACTGCAAAGCGATGATGCAGATGGGCAACACCAATCCCCCTCATCTTCATCCATCGCTTTGCCCACCTCGCCATGAAATTTGCCCCCGCGATTGTCCGATTTCGCAGTTCTCGATTTTTTGTATCTCGAACACGAAAAGAGTAACATTACATTGGGGGATAGCCTTGGAATGCAATATGAACATCGTATCATGACATTTCAAAAGATTCGATAACATATAACGAACATACACGATACATTTCTTAGATATCGCAAATGAGGAGAGTAATGATGTCATTATACAAACGAATATTCCCCTTTTTAGCATTTATGTCGGTTTGTGGCTGCCAGCTCGAGTCACTACACGTCAATGGCGACGAATGCTCGCCTTCGTTCAGCAATGGCATGAGCGTCGAAACGGGGTCGATTACGTGTTACAAAGACCACATGGAAAGCATCTGCCTCGATGCCGACGACCTGTGTCTCGACACACCCGAATGCTCCGATTGCAAACGCGATTTCAATGATTGCAAACGATACCAAGCCGATTTCGATCTCCTCGCCGACGATGCATTATCGCCCAACCGCCTATTCGTAAGTGCCGTCAACCGCAACACCAATCTCGACGCCTATCAATCGCTTTTTTACAACGGCAGACTCAACGCATGCCCCACCGATGCACCTCGTTGTGCATGGGCAAAAGACGACGATGGCGCCATCACGTCTTTTGAATGCCTCAAATGTATCTACGACATCTGCGGCACGGATTGCGTCGATCTGCAAACTAACATCAATAATTGTGGGGCCTGCGGCAGAGCGTGTAAGGGAGGCTCGATATGCGACAAGTCCCAATGCGTTTGCCCACCCAACCAAATTCTTTGCGACGACAGGTGCATCGACCCAATGAATGACGGCGATTTCTGCGGTGCGAAGAATACGTGCAAAGGCACGGAGGGCGGGAGAAAATGCTCATCTGATCAAACGTGCATTAAAGGCACGTGTACATTAACCACCATTCATCAATGCAAAGATGGTCAGCACGTCGACGAAAACGGTAACTGCGAAGATGATACTCCAAGCGCCTGTGGCGATTTAAAACGGAATTGCCAAGAAACCGTTCAAGGATGGCTCGATGGCGAATGCCGCACCGGAGGTAATTGTTACGCCACACAATGCGACGAAACACAATACCATGTCTATGATGGTAAATGCGAACAGAACGACAACGCAAACTGTGGATCTCACGACACCCCATGCGAGTCGCCCAATATGTGTACATCTAACGGCGAATGTAAAAACCAGTGCAACGACGACGAAACGATATGCGAAGTTGCGGGAAAACGTAGATGTATAAAACTTTCAAGCAATCCAGAGCATTGCGGCGAATGCAACAACGCTTGCATCAAATCCGATTTAGCAGGTATAGTAACATGCGACAATACAATGTGCATCGAAGGAAACTGCAAGTCAGGATCTCATTTCAATAAAAATACAAATCGATGCGAACCAGATACCGACTTGGCTTGCGGTAAGGATCTTATCAATTGTAATAACGCAATTCCCAATAGCGAAGAGACATTTTGCGAAAGTGAAGTGTGTAAAGTCAAACGATGCAAAGACGGATTTCATGTCGACTCATCCAAGCAAAAGTGCGTCGAAGACACTATCTCATGCTGTGGCACACAGTGTTCACGATGCTCAATTACATTATACGGCAAAGCCGTGTGCAAAAAGGGAAAATGCGACGTCGAATGCAACGACGGTTATACGAGATGTGAAACGCCATCCCCGCGTTGCACAAACCTCAACGACGCATCTGCTTGCGGTAGTTGTACCAACCAATGTACAACAGATAAGCCCAATGCAACGGCTGTCTGCATCAATAAGAAATGCAGCTTTAAATGCAACTCGGGCTATGCGGAATGTATGCCAGGGCAATGCGTTTCGACCAACACAACCTCGCACTGTGGCACCTGCAATAATCGATGTCCACTCGTTCTCAATGGCTCTTCGTCATGTGATAATGGAAATTGCATCATCACCTGTAAGATTGGTTATATTCTCAAAAATAACCAATGCGTGCTCATTAATCCTAATTGCCCTAATAACTTGATTGATTGCAATCTCGACGGCAGTAAATGTTGCTCAAAACGCGAAGATTGCACTAACTCCATTGGCAAGTGCCTTGTAGTTGCCCCACTTGATCCTCTTGAACCTATCCAACCGTGATAATCTGACGAGTCCTCACTTGTCGACATTCGCTTAATCTTTCACATCCACACAACCCCAGAGCCAGCGAAGCGCTGGCTCTCTTCCCGTAGCGATGGCAAAATTCCCAAATTTCCATCGCCAGCCAGCGACCGCTAGAGCAAACGCTCCCCTATTGTAGCTCCCAGCAATAGCGGTCTCCCCTCTTGTATCTTGGGCATAAAAATAGTAGACTATCTCGCTAGGGGGATAGCCTTGGAATGCGATATGAACTTCGTATCCTACTCTTCGATCTATGCGATAACCTAACATGATGTTAGGTTGCATTTCGGTATATAACGGAGGTTGTCATGCAGAAGCCCAATCGATTGCCCATCTTAGCGATTACCCTGTCTTTATCGTGCACCGCACTCGGATGCTCGCTCCAAGAAATACCTGCCGTTGGGCAGCAATGCCCGCCCGACATTCCAAACGCACATGCATCCGTCCAGTTTGGCGATATCGAATGCTATGCCAATATGATGGAAAGCCCGAGTCTCGACCAAAACGGCGAATGTGCCAATGACGATTTCGAATGTATACAAAATCTCAAACAGTGCGTTCGATACCAAAACGATTTCCAAAAATTAATCGATAGCAATATTGGTTTCATTTCGTTTATCAGCTACGATCAGAATACGACACCTTATCACCCCGAATCAACTGGCGAGTTTTCCAATGCATGCCCTGCTAAAACGCCATTGTGCGTATGGCGGTATACAGATGCCGACACGAGAGAAAAGATCGGAGCTTTTGGGTGTACGCAGTGCTCGCAAACGGTATGCGGCCATGAATGCATCGATCCCCAAACAACCGCAAATCACTGCGGGAAATGTTATAATAAATGTAATATTAATAGTAAATGTATAGATGGAGAGTGTCGACAATCCGATGCTATAGCATGCGATAAGGGCAAGCCAGGCGAACCCGGCGAACACCTCGAGTTCATCAACGGTCAAATGACATGCGTAAAAAATACTCTAGAGCACTGTGGAAATGTTGGTGAATCTTGCCAAAATCGCGATGGATTTCTCAAAGGGGATTGTATCAATGGCAAATGCATCGATTATGAATGCAAAGACGGATTTCATCTCAAAAAGACTGAGAATAAATGCGAAGCCGATACGTCGGAGTGTTGCAGCGCAAATTGTATAAAGTGTGATAAATCGACAGCTCCGTATTGTAGCAATGGTGTGTGTACAGACCATTGCGCCCCAGGCCTCGAATCATGCCAACACCCAGAAACGGGCGAACACGTCTGCGCCAATACCAAAGAACAAAGTCAATTCTGCGGTTCATGCACGACGCCCTGCAATCCTTCGCCCCAGCGACATTCGAGCGAAGTATTTTGCCGCGATGGCATTTGCAGAATTTCTCAATGCGAATCGAATTATCACTTGGTCAGCGATGGCGATGGCGATCGTTGCCTCCACGACGACGCCGATAACTGCGGAAGAGAAAATGCCTCGTGCCGCGTCGATGGCTGGAAAGACGGCTCGTGTATCGATAAGAAATGTATCCCTTCTGCGTGCACACAAAACTACCATCTCGACATGACGAATCCCGACGAACCGAGATGTGTCAAAGATTCAAACGACTGTTGCGGCGAATCGTGTACGAAATGCACCGGCATTCTCAAATGTACGAACGGCAGTTGCTCGAGCACGTGCAAATCCGACCAAGAGACGTGCACCGATTCAAATCACGTCGAATACTGCGCCATACTCGCGACCGATACAAACGACTGCGGACGATGCGGCAATGTGTGTTCGCCAGAAAGAGTTCTTGGCAGTTCGCAAACCGCTTGCATCAATGGCGATTGTAAAGCGACATATTGCAATCCGACGCATTTCCTCGACAATGGCACATGCACCCTCAATACAAACGAACACTGTGGCGATTATTCCATACAATGCAATGTCGAAAACGCTACGAATACATGCGACACTTCGACAACTCCCCCCAAATGCACCTTCGATTGCCATAGTGGGTTTTCAAAATCGAGCGACGAAACGCGTTGCAATAACGTCAGCAATTGCAATGGAATCAATTGCACTCAAATCACCGGCTGGGAATCTGGCGATTGCAACAACGGAACGTGCATCATCGAGAAATGCAAAGACAACTTCGTACTCAAATCGAATCGTTGCGAGCCTTGTGCGCCAAGAGAATCCGTATGCGATAACACTTGTATCGATACGCAAACAAACATCTACAATTGCGGTTCGTGCGATAATACATGCTCGGTCAATAAAGTTGCCCATTCGACGTCTGTCGATTGCAAGGGCGGTCAATGTATTGCAACGCATTGCGATTCGAATTCCTATTTGCAAGACGGAAAGTGCATCGAAAGCACGCCTCTCATCTGTGGCAATGCAAAAATAGATTGCACAGAACTCGAAGGTCAACTAGCCGTCTTGTGCATCGATAACGAATGCGTCGTCAAGTCGTGCGAAGGAGGATACATCTTAGCATCGAATCGCTGCTCGAAATGCGACAGTAGCAAACCATCGACGTGTAGCAATCAATGCGTAAACAAGGACACCGATCCCAAAAACTGCGGTTCATGCGGCAAGGAATGCAAAACATCCGACTTTCCCCATTCTCTATCGGTCGAGTGCCAAGCGGGATCGTGCCGCATTCGAAAGTGCGATAATACGCATTATTTGTCGAATAACGCGTGTATACAGAGCGATATGGACAATTGTGGCAAGCAAGGAGAAACATGCGATATTGAGAAAGTATTCGGAGCCATGAGAGTCGAATGCGTCAATAACAAGTGCGTGGCCAAAAGTTGCCATTTAGGTACTCTTCATGACGACTATTGTGCCGAAGAAGGTTGCAGTAAAGAGAACCCAAAACGTTGTTTTGGTAATCCCCAGTTCTCTTATTGTTGCCCAGCCACCAATGATTACTCATGTAGTCATGTAGATTTTAATCAATGCGACCAGATACCGAATTTCTAAATGAGGGTCTTGCCTATATTACAACCTCCCCCCACGCCCAACACCTAACAAGCAGTTGGGCGATTTTAGCGCACAAACCGCGCCAAATTCTCGCATGCCTATCGTCGTTTTTCTTTGATCTCACAGCAGAAATTGCGTTGACGACCGGTAAATCGCAGTACTACAATTATCATAGGTGCTTTTGGTCTTCTTTTTTCGGAGGAATGGACGATGACGTATGCACAAGAAAAAAAATCGAACTCCATCGATGCGCAACAAAGTTCACAGACTGGTGGCGCAACGGTAGCCTCTTCCAACGCAGGTGCGAAAGATGCTCAGATGACTCAGGGCTTTAGCCTCGAGTCGGGCGCTATCGCGAACACGCTCGAAAAGGGCGAATCGGCAAAACCGGGTTGCAATCCCTATGGTACGTTTAATTACTATCGTTCAAACGGTGCACTTGGGAGTTGCTACTTTGGCAAAATCGACGGCAAACCGATCTACGAACACACCGTTGGCCGCCTTCTACAGCTGACGAATTCGGGGTCGACGCTCAACTTTAGCTATACCGATGGCGATCAACCGCGAACCATACAAGGTCGCCTGTTTGCTTTGGGCAAATACCAAATCATCCCCGACACGCTCAGGGCAGCGCAAATTGCAACGGGAATGAAAGACGACGATCTGTTTTCGCCGCGAAATCAAGACATTTGCTTTAGCAAATATCTCATTGCCGAAAAGCGCCCAGCCATCATGAACTATCTCATGGGCAAAGGCTCAATCGACGACGCAGCGAGAGCCGTAGCTCAGGAATGGGCTTCGGTTGGCATCAAACCCGGCACGATTAACCACTATAACATCACCGGTAAAGACTCTGGCAAAACGAGCTATTATGCGGGTGACGGGGTAAACTCTGCGAGTATTTCTTATGCCGAAATCGTCGAAGCCCTCAAAGCCGATAAGGCGTCGATCGAAGCTGGTGGTTTGGCCAATAATACGATTGTGCATGGCAATACGATTGCGACTTCGTCGCCAACGCAAGAAGCCGCGCCCAAGCCCGCCGAGCCCGTCGCAAATTCGGCTAAAATCGATACAAGCAACATCCCGACGAGTTCCGTTCAAATCGATATCGACTACGCCATCCGCGTCAATAAACAATATCGCTATTCCCCCGAAACGTGGAAAGAAATTCAACGCGGCGTTGGGCTCACGGGGAGTGAAATCGATGGCATTTGCGGGCGAAAGACTTGCAAGGCGATTGGCGATTGGCAGGCGACAAACGGCTTTACGGGGAAGGGCGTCGACGGCATTTGCGGTCCAAATACGCTAAATGCACTTCGCGCAAAAGGCGCAAACATGGCATCGCAATCCGACGATGCACAACCGCAACAGGCTCAACAACCTGCGGCGAAGTCCGAAGGCAAAACGTCGAACGAAGTCGACAAACCCGCCGAAAACAAACAGTTCAAGTATTTCTCGATCGCAGAACTCTCGCATAGCGATACGGCACAAGCTCGAGGTATCGACAATACCCCTACCAAAGATGTCTCAGAACGCCTCAGCGCCCTTATCACCAACTGCCTCGATCCATTGCGCGAAGCCTATGGCGCCCCTATTCGCGTCAACTCTGGGTATCGTTCACCTGCTGTCAATAAAGCCGTTGGAGGTGCAACGCGTAGTCAACATCTCACGGGCGAGGCCGCCGACCTCGCTACGGGATCACGCGCTTCAAACAAACGACTCTACAACCTCGTCATACAACTCAAAAACACTCAAGGATTCAAATTCGACCAGCTCATCAACGAATATAATTATTCGTGGGTACACGTCAGCTATTCGAAGAATCAAACGCGGTTCCAAGAGCTCACCATTGGTTAATACACAAAAGCCCATCGCCAAAGGCGGTGGGCTTTTTATTTCTCTCTTTATGGTTTCTCTATTCCCGATGCGATGATTGAACTATGCATCGTCGTAATCGTCATCGTCGTCATAGTACTCATCATCCGATATCCGAATCAACTGCCCCATCGATCGCGCTTGCGCTTCGGCGGCACTCACGAGGCACTCCATGTCGATCGGTTTATGGCGAGCCGCCGCCGATATCGATGCTTTGAGAACGGCATTTCGTATATAACCACCGCTCATTTCAAATGTTCGAGCGAGCCATTTCCAGCGGATATCTTCGGCGATAGGTGCACCGGGGGGCATCATGCGTTGCCATAATTTAACGCGAGCATCGACATCGGGCATCGGGAAATCGACGATAAATCGAATACGTCGGCGAAATGCATCGTCGATGCTCTTCGACAAATTCGTCGTGAGTATCGTCATGCCATCGAACGATTCTAACTTTTGCAATAAAAAGTTGATTTCGAGATTGGCATATCGATCATTCGACGATTTGACTTCGGTTCGCTTGGCGAAGAGAGAGTCGGCTTCGTCGAACAATATAATCGCTTGAGCCTTGGCGGCCTCGTCGAATATCTTGCCCAAATTCTTTTCCGTCTCGCCGATATATTTATCGACGATGCGCGATAAATCGACGCGGTAGAGGACTTTGCCGAGCTCATTGGCAAGGGCACAGGCCAGCAAAGTCTTCCCCGTTCCAGGCGGGCCGGCAAAGAGCACCGACAGCGCGTTTCCATAGGGTGATCGTTGCCGAAACCCCCATGTATCGAGCACGCAATGGAGCTGATTGGCGTATTCTAATATTTCATCGACCTGAACTTTAGCTTCATCGGTGAGCACAACCCCCGATAGCGGTACATCGCTCACCGTAATCTCTGCCAAAGTCCCGAGTTGGTGGCGAAAACTCTTTCGTATTTCATTTAATATATGATGCGATTTCAATCGCCCATTGCCACCATTCGTTGCATCTTTTCGCGCCTGTTCGGTAGCATCTCGCACGACTGTAAATATATTTCCAATCGGAAGTGCATAATTTCGCGAAAAGACGTCTGCCATTTTTTCGCGTTCCGCCTTGCTTCCGCCGACGAGGGCTTTCATCCAAATGGCCCGCGCTTGTTCAACGCTAGGCGGCGCGATTTCAATCATTGCAGGCTTGCCAAAAGCATCGTCTAAAACGGGCATATAACTCGGAGCGAGGATAAATATCTTCGACGGATAGGCGCGCGACAATTGTGCAATCGACGCGGCATTTTCTGTCAATTTCTGTGCAATATCACTCGTCGCCTCGAGGGCATCGAGGCGCAAAACGAGTTCGCTATGTGCCAATACGGCTTCGCGCATGGCGCCCGCGAGCCTATCGACGATATCGACACTAGGAACCGAAGCGAGCATGTGGCTAAAATCGACTTCTAGCAACGATTTCCCCGACTTCGCCCCGACGAGCGACGATAAGATCGTCCGGCGACCGCTATGCGGTGCGCCACATAAGCAAACGTTCTGTGCGCCGCCTTCGATCGCATATTCAATAGATTCGACGATTTCTGAAGCGCCGAGTAGTCTTCGCTTGGGCACGACGCTCTCGACGATCGACATCCCCGGTAGATAAGTTCCTTGACGCGATCGACCAAAGAACGCATCGACGACCGATTGATCGACGTGAACTGGCGAGTAAAGTCTGGGCGTTTCGTAGGGATACTCGATCCGCTTGCCCAATAAAATGAGGCGCATCTGTCGCAAAATGCCATCTTCGCGAAACGCCGAATAGACGGCATCGCGCTCTGCGCCATCGCTACCGAGCAATTGGATGAGAAACGAAACCGTCGGCAGGCGAACCGAAAAATCTGCCCAAGCCACGGTCATGAGCTTGAGCAAATCTTCAGTCGACATGATGGCGACCATCGAAACGAGGATTTCGAGCTCGGTTTCGTTGAGCCCAAATCCATGCATGAGGCGCAGAATGGGCCCATCGTCGGGCACCGATAGGAGCGTTTCGATATGGGCAGAGACGAGAGCCAGTTGGAAATCGGCATCGGCAGATGTCGGGACGCGATGTGCATCGAGCCATTCGATGCAATAATTCCCTTCTCTGCTCAAGCTCTCTCCAAACGTCAGGATCGATTCGAGCTCTTCGCTACCAACGCATCGATCGGTATACGTCTTTTCGCTACTGACGAGGCGATGCGGATAACGCCGCATATAACAAACCAATCGCCAGAATAGCCGCGTGCACATGAGATTAAACAAGATATCTTGCCGCGTTGCCGCATCACATGCTTCGTATTCCGAACGCCACCGCGCCACGATTTCATCGGCGTCGCGAAGGGCTTCTTCCGTTCCATTGACTTCGTTCTCTGCCATCAGCCACTCCTACACTTACTTCACCTTCTTTGCCTTTATCCCAGCTGCGCGAAGCGCAAGGGCGACTGCCGAACTCGTCCCCTTCCAATCGCAAAGCCCAGGAATCTTAATCTGCCACTTATAATCTTTCGACGTTCCTCCGAAGAAGTTTTTCGATTCCGTATAGTGGACATAGATGAGCCCAGAAGCAATGCATTCCGAGATGATTTGCTTCACGACGCTGCCCATGCGGCCTGCTGTCTTGAGCAAAGCAATCGGCGAACTGATGGCGAATCCGATGAGTCCTGCCGCCGCTTTGATGAGCTGCGTAAAGCTCATGTTCTGGATGACCATCTTCTCGGCGAGTTGTCCGAGGGCCTCGGTACGTTCTTTGAGGAAATCGACCATCGGCGCCATGATTCTATTCATGGGCGGCGTCATCGATTTGACCTTCTTGTCGATCGCTTCGAGAACCTTCTGCAACATGCCATTTTCACGTGCCTGGATGACGAAATCGGCGATTTCGAGCAATTTAGGCGGCAAGAATTGACGCCATCCACCTTTGATGAGGTCTTTGAGCGCTTCAAATCCGTCTTTAATGGCATTGACTTTCGCCTTGATCGTGGCGAGCGACAATTTACCCGTGAACACTTGAATGGCGACGTATGCCGCGACGCCAATCGCACCACCGAAGGTAAACGATTTGACGAGGTTTGAGATAAAGCTGACGGCATCGCCAATCGCCGACATGCCCTGGGCGACCTTCTTGATCTTCGTCACGACGCTATCGGTACCCTTGACATCGCTCGCGCTACCGACATTTTGTCCCATCGATTTTTTGCCGACATCGCCGGCTTTTGGCAATTGGGGTTTGCCTTTTTCGACGGCACCAGCACCACTCGATTCTTTCGCTTTGTATTTTGCCTCTTCGCCTTTCTTCGCTTCGGCTTTCGTCTGTTTGGCATTGCTCGGGAGATCCGTCTTGACGCTGCCCTCGCTTTCGCTCGTCGCGCCTTTGTCGCCAAACGAGAACTTTTTGCTCCAATCGAACTTGAAGATATTGCCCAAATCGTATTTGAATTCGGCAATCTTATATTTCGGATTGTAACCGAGGATTTGCGCATAGAGCTCGGGCGAAATCGAAAGCGATGCACTGGCGCTCACGCCAAACCCTAACTCGAGTTCACCCGCGAGCCCCTGCTTGCCACCTTTGAGTTTGCCGCCGACGGCTCCCGATGCCGAGGCATCGAGCTCTGCCTTGCCCCTTACGCGAATACCCGCCGAGAATCCCGTCACGCCTAGGCCAACGCTAATATAGGGCGATATATTGGCCGACAACCGAAGTCCAGTCGTCGCATCGAGTCCGATTTCGAAATCGGGCAACGCGCCGCCCTTGAGATCGTTGAGCTCAAACGGGCCGATATCGAGGTTTGCATTGATGCGAATCGCCTCCATATCGATCGATGCGCCAACGCCAATCCCCGCTTCTGCCGTAATCGGAACGGGGCCTGCCATGGCGTTGAGCCCTGCGAGCTTGAGATCTTTGCCAAACGCCATGAGCGTGCGAGCCGGCACGAGCTCGACGTCTTTCGCTTCCAAACGACCTTTGATCGTCGGATTGTCCCAAGAACCGTTGGGGAATTCGACGTTGACTTTGCCCAAAAGCCAATCGGTAATCTTGAAATCCAATTCGCCCGTCGCCGTGAGCTCGGGCGTATCGGAGTTGTATTGAACATCGGCTTTGCCGTGCAAACGACCGTCAAACGCGTCGACTGTCAAACCGCCGTCGAAGTGAATGACGTCGTTCGATCCGTTTTCGCCCTTCTTCCAGCCAAATTCACGACAATCACCCGTGAGCTTAAAGTCGTCTTTCGTAAACTCGATACACGCGCCTCCGGCGATTTCTTCGAGCTTATTCTTCTTGATGTCGACACTACCCGACAACGACGTCAACGACAAACCATTGGCAATTTCAAACTTCTCGCCTTTTAATGTCGCCGTTCCATTAAACTCTTCGATCGTTTGCGATTCGACATTGAGTTTTGCATGATTCTCAACGATGATTTCAGAACCCGACGACTTGCCATTGACTTTGGGCGCCTTGATACCGATGATCAAATTGCCTTCGATATCTTTGATCACGCCATTTTCGAGCTTCGCTTCGCCACCCGATGTCGCCTTGAGCGCAAATTGCGAGCTCCCTTTGGGCAATTCCAAATCTTTCAATAATTCGATCTTACCCGTGCCGCCAAACGTGCCGTCTGCTTTATTATACTTCCCGTCGACGATTCCACCTTGGAACAAAGGCGTACCATCGGTTTTGACCACGATACCAAAACCGCCTTCGAGACTTTCAATTTCATTATTTTGAATGTCGCATATAAACGACGTTCCGATTTCGGCACCCTTGTCGGAGACGAAAAACTCGGTCGTGCCCGATTTTCCGATGCTCTTTTCGCGCGTAAACTGCCCCTTGACTTTGGCGCTAAACTTATCCATTTCGCTCGTGCAATCGAATTCTTCTTCGCTTTCGAACGACATGTAATCGCCATCGCCATCGGCTAATGCCAAGTTGACTTTGCCCTTGATTCCATCGAGCTCATTATTTGAAATCGAGACTTCGACAGACGATTTCTTGAGGATGAGTTTGTTGTCTTTACCTACAGAACATAGCTCTTTTTCGTCGACATCGGCTTTTCCCTTTGCCATGACGAGCATTTCATTGGCAATATCGTAATCAAATTCAATATTGCCACGAACTTTGAGCAAACTCGCTTCTTCATCTTCCGATTTTTCTTCGAGGAAGAGGCCCGCTTTACCCGAAATGCGATTGATTTCACTGTTTTCGATATTGACATCGATCGACGCAGCCGCGCCCTTGTCGCCGCCCAAGCCATATTCATATTTACCATTAGAAATCTGACCGAGTTTGACTCTATTCTGACACGAAAGTGTGACAAGACCTCCGAATCCCGTCTCGCGCGTATAATTGACGCCTTGCCCAGGATCGACGACGAACAGCGCCGTCTCGTCGTTCTTGAGCTTGAGATCGAGATTGATCTTGCCCTTGAAACACGCCGAAACGATGCCTTGCGAATCGAATTCGGCTTCGATCGATCCCTCTTCGGAATGGATCTTGAGCTTATCGCTCAATTGTGCATCGAGTTGAACTTTACTCGTCACTTTGAGTTCGTGAATTTCACCCGTATCGACGTCGATATTGAGCTTCGCATCGCCTTCGGTCAAAGTCACCGAAGCATCGTTTTGCGTCCCCTTCAGTGCGGCTTTTGCTTCGAAACCCGCCTTCCCCGTCAACGCCTTGAGGTCATTGTTTTTGAGCGTTGCCTCGAGCCCCGTTCCTTGCGACTTGAGCGTAAACGATCCGTCTGCGCCCGTCGCATCGCCCTCGCCACCACCTTTTCCGCCACTCCCAGGCTTAAAGACGATGTCGTTGACAGGGTGAACCGAAACTTTGCCGCTAAACTTCTTGTCTTTCGGACGATACGTCATATTGGCGCAATTTAGCTCTGCAGCAAATCCATCGGGAATCGCTCCGATATTTCCAGCCGCGACTTTGTAATCGATCGCCATGCTACCCGAAACTTTATCGATTTCGGTATCGCTCATCTTGAGACCAAATTTCGCACCTTTGCGAAGTTTGATTTCATCGACTTCTTCGATTGCATCGATGACGCAATCTTTCGTCGTCGAAACCTCGATGTCTCCATCGACTTTACCCTCGCCTTGGATATCCGAAACTGTGAAATCGGTCGATCCCTTGAATTTAATCGGCGTTTCCGTCTTAAGCGCCTTCGTCTCACCTTTAAATCCAGCATTCAATGTAATCGATTGAATTTCACTATCTTGAATCGATGCCGTCACAATCGACGATTTTCCTACCGTCAATTTCGTGTGCTGATCGGCGCCAAAGACCATCTTTACATCCGACATCGGCGTTATCGTCGCCTGATCCGATGTCACGCCAAGTGTATCTTTATTGACTTGGGCGTCTTTGAGTTTAATCGTAAACTTCTCACTACCCTCTTCGAAATAGCGATGCGTTATCTTCGTCTCGGCCTCGGCATCGACTTCGATCGACGATATCTCGTTATTGTCGACGATAAACGTCAAATTATTGCGCAAATTCCCCGTCAATTTGAGCGTATTTGCACCTTTCGTATCGCCAACGAGCCACAAATCTTTGCGCAAACTGTTCTTAATCGTCCCCGAGAACTTCTCTTCGGCAACGCGCAATGTGAAATCGGCAACTTTGCCTTCGACCGACAAAGTCTTGCCCTTGCCTTTGCCCGATTTCAACGGCACATCGGCTTCATAACACAACGTTCCCGACAACGTATCGACTGCAGAATCGACGATTTGCACATCGAACTGCGATTGTTCAGTGCGGCGTTTGCTGTCAATTTTGACATCGACGAGCGGCGATTTGTATTCAATATCGCTTTCGAGAATGGCTGTTGCAGAACCATTGAGCATTCCCGAATTGACGTCATACGTACAACCATTGAAATTGCCTTTGAATTGCAACGGCGCACCACCCGATTTACCGGATTTGCCATCGCCCTGCTTCGCTCCTTTGGCAGCACCTTCGCCACCCTTTCCACCTGCACCGCCGCCAGCACCTTCCGCGTGACCATAGTCGTATTTACCCGCAAATTTAATCGGTTCAATTTCGGCTTCTGTCAGCGTAACCGTCGCCGTCGAATCTTTCAAAATTTGTAACTTCGACGATCCAACTTTGTAATCTTGCGTCACGATGAAATCGCCCGTGCCCTTGAATGCATCGGCACTCAGCTTCGCTTTGAAATCGCATGTCGCCATTTCATCGCCACCACCTTCGCCACCTGCGCCGCCTGTGCCTGCCGCACCCAACAATTTGAGCTTGCCAGCCGCATCGAGCTGTTCATCGGCATACGTCACCTTGATGCCGTTTTCATCGCTCTTTATCCGCGGTGTATCGAGGCTAAGCAACCCATCGACATGCGTCAAACCTTCATTCGATGCAAAATCGGCGACGAGCGTCTCGAACTTCAATGGCTTAAATTCAACGGGTTGCGCCAAACTCACTTTGCCACTAAATTGCCCATCCGATGCAAACGTCGATTCATCTAAATTAATCGCTATATCGTGACGACCGACTTTGAATTTTGCATTCCCCGTTGCCGTCCCGCTAAACCCTTGCTCATCGATGGCAATATCGCCCGACAATGTCGTCGTCAAAAACGCCTTGTTTCCAATAATCGGTACTTCTTCGGCGTTGAGCGTGACTTGCCCACCTGTTAAATTGTTCTTTTCAATATTAACAGTGCCATCGGCTTGTATGATTCCACCCAATTTCGTCGAAATCGTACAATTCGCATCGAGTCCACCATCATAAGACGCCTCATCGATCGTGAGCTGAACCGTCGTCGCCTTGGCATTCTTCGATCCGCCTTTTTTGCCGCCTCCGGCCACATTGCCCGTCTTTGCGCCGCCCTTGAATTCATACTCGGCAAACGTCACACTATTGAGCAATTTCGCCGTAAAACTCGCGCCATTGTAATCGATTTCGAGGTCGACCGCGCTCTTCGGATCCGCCAATTTGCTCACATTCGTGAGGCTCAGCGTCCCCTTTGCCGCACTCACCGTGCCATTTGCCGCATTGATCGTCACCGAACCCGTATACGACACGCCCGCCGACGCAGCCGCCGCATTCTTGCCACCCGATTTTCCACCCGCCGACTGCGATATCTCGAGCGAACCATCGATCGACGTATCATCGCCACCAGTCTTGACTTTCCCTTTGCCATTGACCGACACATCGGTCAAAATCTTCGACGACCCCGAAATTTCGCCCTCAAATCCGGGCTTGTCGCCATTCGTCATGGCGAGTTGCGTCGTCAATCCATCGTCGAGCCCGGGAATCTTGAGCTTTGCAACGTCGATTTTCACAGTCGGCGTGTAATTCGAACCTTCCGTTCCCACGCGCTTCATTTCAACATCGACTTGCGCCGACTCCATCAGCGCTGCGCCGAGCTGCCCTTTGGCAGTAATCTTCGACACTTTTTTGTTATGATATGAAACCGCCCCCGACAAACTTTTCAAAAACGGTATCGGCAATTGCGACGCCGACAAACGATGCTGCCCCTCGGCACTCGCCACTTTTACTTTGACGTTGTTGAGCCCGAGTTTCGGCAAATTGACCGTAAACTCCTTCTCCCCCTCGTCTTCCTTTTTCGCGCCCGTCTTATCGTCGCTCTTGAGCGGCGTGCTTCCCGCCTTCGACGATTTCAATGCAGGCTTCTGCGCCGGTTTCAGCGTCTTCTGCGCACTTTCCGCCGCCGCCTTCGACCGCGCCAACACATCGTTATGGATCTTGCGCAACTGCGCCTTCCCCATCACCTTGCCAAGTTGCTGCATCACACGCGCATAAACATAAGGCCGATCACTGTAAAGCGCCCACAAATCGCGCACGATATCGCTCGACTGCTGCAAATTCCTCAGCAACTCGCGATTCATCTCGTCGCCCGTCAACCGCTTCGACACCTCTGTCACACGTGTCAACTTTTCCGACAAACTCTGACGTTCAAGTTCAAAACCCGACATAACGTCTCCTCCTCGAAATATGGATAAACCCAAGGAATACGCCGAATCATTTCAACGCACTCCACCTGTAAAAACTTGTCGTTTATACTGCAAAATCCAAAAAGCGGAAATACCGAATGTTTTGTTTTTGCTGTATTTTTTCTCTTTTCTTTCTCCACAATTTCGACTAAGGTACGCCACTTTTATTTCATATTTTTCGCCATTCGACTTTAATAATCATCTTAACATCATAAATTATATAAACATCACACAATCATATATACACTTATACACCACAACACATAGTATACATTTATCCGTTCCATCCATTTTTTACACTTTGGGAACGCGCTATTGCCGTTGGCAATACGCGCGTTCGTCGCCCTATTTCGCTTCGCTCAATACGGGCTCTAGCTCCGGCTATGTGCTCGTTTCACTGCGCGCATACGCCTCCGCAGCACGGCTATTGCCGTTGGCAATACGCCGTGCCACGCCTACGGCGCAATAATCCCCTACCGCTCAGACGGCACCGAACAAATCGAAGAAGTGCAAGCGCTCATAGCAAGCCAAACTCACTCCACTCCGACTCCAGAAATTGTCGTCATAACCAATTGACCAGAGGGCACTTGATTAAAACTGAATACGATAATCACAGCGCAACGCGCACATGGTGTGCGTCGCGCTATGATCCTCAAGTGCGCCTTGCGTTGCAAAAGCAGACGCCCAAAGAATGGTTCGATAAACGCAGAAATCTATCAATACAGCGATATGCCAAATCTAAAACCAGTCATCGCTCGTTTAATCAAACGATTAGCGATTGACGATATCGAACGTCTCTTGGGCAATGGCGAGTTCTTCGTTCGTGGGGATAACCCACACGTCGACTTTAGATGCGTCGGTCGAAATTTTGCGTTCTTTGCCGTGGCAATCGTTTCGTTCATCGTCGATTTCGACGCCCAAAAGCCCCAATCGTTTGCAAACCTCGCGGC
>ERZ1026772.769-NODE-769-length-21006-cov-6.353682_pt1 | contig 21006 bp, 15 predicted proteins | sample MGYA00380124_ERZ1026772 | MGnify/ENA primary metagenome ERZ1026772 (study PRJEB33269, sample SAMEA4719760) | human gut metagenome | biome: human-associated habitat; feature: organic feature; material: feces | place: Cameroon | collected 2013-10 ...
TACCAAGCTACTCTAGTATAAGCTGTCTATGTTTACCAAAACAGGGATACCTCAGATTGTGGGGGGCGTGGGAGCGCAAACAAACGAGAGATTGTGTGAAAGTATTTCAAACAAAGTGAATAATCGTGACACTTTTTTGTTTTTTTGTTAAAAGGTAGTGCCTTTTTTTTCCCTTTTAACCCTAACAAAAGGAGATGGTTATGAAGAAGGGATGGTTACTTTTTCTGAGCGTTTTTTTAGCGGGGTGTGCATCGGATGCCGCGCATGACGAGCAGAATGAGTGTAAGTCGGACGATGGCAGGTCGTTTTTCTGCAAGTCTGACCAGTATTGTGGCCCCAACAATATGTGCTTCGACGTGAGCGATGAGCATTGCACGGGGTATGGCGAAGGGTGCACCAATGGCAACACGTGCGACACGAAAGAGAAAAAATGCGTGTGTCGTTCGGACGGGAACAAGGCTTGTTCGCTTTGGTGCACGCAGAACGATGGTTGCGTCGATTTGAAGACGAACCCGAAGCATTGCGGTGCGGAGGGGACGGCTTGCGACGCGAGCAAGGCGGAGATGTGCGTAGAAGGCGTTTGTTTAGACAAGTGCCCGTCGGATTATGAGAAATGCGGCGATATGTGCATCAACACGGAGACGGATCCGAACAACTGTGGAGGTTGTGGCGTGGCGTGTCCGGCGCCTGGCGAAAACAACGTGAGCCGTAGTTATTGCCAAGCGGGCGAGTGCAAGATCGTTTGCGCGCCGACGTATTTCGATGCCGACGAAGACATCACGAATGGCTGCGAGAAGCAGGTCAAGAGTGAGTGTGGCAACGGGATTGTCGAGGAAGGCGAGGCTTGCGATGGATCGAAGCTCAACGACCAGACGTGTTAGACGTTGGTTGGTGAGGGATCGCGCGGCACGCTTTATTGCAAGTCGGATTGTCGATCGTTCGACACGAATGAGTGCACGGCGGCGACGACGTGTGGCAATGGCCGACGCGATGGCGACGAAGTTTGCGATGGCGTGGATTTAGGCGGTGCGACGTGCGAGACGGTCGTCGGTTTGGGTTCGACGGGGCACTTGGGTTGCCAAGCCAACTGTGCGGACTTCGACACGAGCGAGTGTACGCCGCCGACGACGTGTGGCAATGAAAAGCTGGACACGGGTGAAGATTGCGATGGGACGTTGATTCCGACGGGAGCGACGTGCGCCACGGTTCGCGGCGTCGGGTCGACGGGAACGCTGTCGTGTTCGTCGCATTGTACGTTTGATATTTCGTCGTGTGGTATGCCGTCGGTTTGTGGCAATGGCCTGGTCGAGATTGGCGAGGCTTGCGATGGCACGAACTTTAACGGTTCGACGTGCGAATCGATTATCGGCAAAGGGTCGACGGGGACGCTCGTTTGCGATGGTTGCAAGACGATCTCGACGGCACATTGCAGTGCGCCCTCGACGTGTGGCGATAACAAGGTTCAAGAGAGCGAGGCATGCGATGGCACGGATCTCAAGGGCGCGACGTGTGCTAGCGTACTCGGCGAGGGATCGACGGGGACGTTGAAATGTGCGGCGAACTGCGGTTCTTATGATATATCGGGTTGCACGGCTGCGTCGAAGTGCGGCGATGGCATTATCAGTGGCAACGAAGTTTGCGATGGCTTGAAGCTCAACGACCAAACGTGTGCGACGCAAGTCGGTTTTGGTTCGACGGGTGTGCTCAAGTGCAATAGTACGTGTACGGGATTCGATACAGCGCTTTGTTCGGGTTCGACGACGTGCGGCAATGGCAAGCTCGAAAGCAATGAAGTTTGCGACTTGAACAACGTCAAGGGCGCGACGTGCGAATCGGCCGTAGGCAAGGGCAGCAAAGGTACGGTATTGTGTGGCAACGACTGTACGTATTTGAACCTTTCGGGTTGCTCGGCGCCCACGATGTGTGGCAATGGCAAGCTCGATGCTGGCGAAGTTTGCGACAATTCCAAAGATTCTGTGGCGCCGTCGTGTGAATCACTCGTCGGCAAAGGCAGCAAAGGCGCGGTCAAATGTGGCGACGGTTGCAAGCATTGGGATACGTCGGGATGTTCGAAACCGGAATCGTGTGGCGATGGTTCGATAACGGCGCCCGAGGTTTGCGAGCCGAATAATCTCAATGGGCATACATGCGCGAGCATTTTGGGCGAAGGCGCGACGGGGCTTTTGGCTTGTAGCAACAATTGCATGAGCTTCGACACGTCGCGTTGTAAGGAACAGCCCAAATGCGGCAATGGCAAGTTGGATCCTGGCGAAGTCTGCGATGCGCAGTTGCTCAACGGAGCGACGTGTGCGTCGCAAGTCGGCTTTGGTTCGACGGGTTATTTAGTATGTAATGATACGTGCACGGGCTTTATTACGACCAACTGCTCGGAGAAGAAGACGTGCGGCAATGGCGAATTGGAGAACGGCGAAGTTTGCGACGGTTATAACCTCAATGGTGCGACGTGCGCTTCGGTCGTGGGTTATGGTTCGACGGGTACACCGGTTTGCAATAGCACGTGTACGGGTTATTTGCGTGGAACGTGTACCGAAGCATTGACGTGTGGCAACAGCAAACTCGATGCAGGTGAACAATGCGATGGCGTGTTGCTCAACGGTGCGACGTGTGAAACGGTCGTTGGTTTTGGTTCGAAGGGTACGCTTTCGTGCGATGGTCATTGCCGTTATAATACGACGAACTGCTCACCGGCGGTGACATGTGGCAATGGCAAGCTCGATGCTGGCGAATCGTGCGATGGCACGACGTTTAAGGATAACATCAAGACGTGTAATGCGTATGCGCCGACGATTTACAAGAGTGGATCGCTCGTATGTACGTCGGATTGCAAGATCGACGTGTCGCAATGCAAAGCGTATTGCGGCGATGGTTCTGTAAACACGACGTATAAGGGCGTAGCCATTAACGAGGCGTGCGATGGCAATAAATTCCCGACGTCGAAGAATTCGTGTGATAAAGTCGTCGGTCCGGGTTCGACGGGCACGCTCATGTGTAGTGCCAATTGCAAGGCGATCGATACGCGTCAGTGTACGGCAGCGGCGATTTGCGGCGACGGCGTCGTCAATACGGCTAAAGAAGAATGCGATGGCAAGGCATTCCGCAATGGTTCTGCCGATTGCTCGCTTTATGGCGATTTCAAACATGGCAAGAATGTGAAATGTTTGAGCAACTGCATCGTCGATACGTCGATGTGCGAGCCGAAAGTGAGCTGTGGCGATGGCGTCGTAAATCAAGACACCGAAGAGTGTGATGGCGATAAATTCCGTTATAATGTCGACAGTTGTATCGATTGGGATCCGTCGTATGAATCGGGCAAAGTGACTTGTAATAAAGCGACGTGCAAAGTCGACTATGGCGCATGCGTCAAGAAAGTGACGAAGAAATGCGGCAATGGCAAGATCGACGATGGCGAGTCGTGCGATGGTACTTTGTTCTTTGGCGGCAATGACGACTGCGCGAAATACGATTCGCAATCGTATAGTGGTGGTAAGCTCAAATGCGATCCCACGACATGCGATATCGATGTGAGCGCGTGCGTGAAGAAGGCCGAGGCGCCCAAGTGCGGCAACGGCCAGTTGGATCCGGGCGAAATTTGCGACGGCACGACTTTTGCGTCGGGCGTGAGCACGTGTAATGCGTATGCACCGACGACGTATAAATCGGGCAAACTCAAATGTGGTAGCGATTGTAAGACGATCGACACGAGCGCGTGCAATGCGTTCTGCGGCGATGGAATGGTCAATACGACATATAAGAAAGTGCCCATTAACGAGCCGTGCGACGGTACGAAATTTAGCACGAAATTCAACACGTGTGCGAAAGTCGTCGGCTCAGGTTCGACGGGTACGCTTTCGTGTAATGCCGATTGTACGATTAATTCATCGAAGTGTTCGAGTGCCAGCACGTGCGGCAATGACAAAGTCGATGGCGATGAAGATTGCGATGGCACCAAATTCTTATTTGACGAAGACGCTTGTAAGGAGTGGAGCTCGATCTATAGCGATGGCAAAGTGACATGTAATAAAGATTGTACGATCAATTACAGCGCTTGCAAGATCGCGGCAGATCCGATTTGCGGCGATGGACTCGTCAATCAGGCTAGTGAAGAATGCGATCGCGATTCACTTGGTAAAGATTATGACTCGTGGAATTGCTCTGATTTTGGCGAAGAATATACTGGCACGATGAAGTGCGGTAGCGATTGTCGCCTCGACGTGAGCACTTGCCAACTCAAGCCGCAACAGAAATGTGGCAATGGCGAACTCGACGCAGATGAATTCTGCGATGGCGATAAATTCATCGATGGCGATGACAAATGTAGCGATTGGGGCTCGTTTACGAGTGGCACGGTCAAGTGCTCCGCGACGTGTGAAATCGATACGAGTGATTGTCGAGTCAATTACTGTGGCGACGGCAAAGTCGGCGGAGACGAATGGTGCGACAAGAGCGAGTTCATGGCAGGTCTCGATACGTGCCAAAAAGTGAGCTCGAATTACTCGGGTGGCAAGCTCAAATGCAACGCCGATTGTACGATCGACGAATCTGGCTGTACGCGCAAATGCGGCAATGGCGCCGTCGAGGAAGAAGATGGTGAGTGGTGCGATCCGAATCCAGGAGGCAAGCCCCTCTTTGCTAAAGGTGCCGATACGTGCAACGACTGGGTGAAAGGTACGACGGGCACGCTCGGTTGTACATCGACATGCGAAGTCGACACGTCACAATGCAAAGCGAAACCGTCGGCATATTGCGGCGATGGCGTCGTCAATACGGCGGCCGAAGAATGCGATAACGACAGCTTCTTGCTCGACGTCAAGACTTGTCAAAAGTATAGCAATCAATACACGTCGGGTAACCTCAAGTGTACAAAAGATTGCAAAGTCGATACATCGGAATGTTATGCGCCGAAGTGTGGCAACACCATCTTAGACGATAACGAATATTGCGATGGCGACAAGTTCATGTTTGGCATTCGTACATGCGTCGATTACAGCAGTACGGCATATAAGGCTGGTTTGCTCAAGTGCACCGATAAATGTACGATCGACACGTCGGCGTGCGTTGCGGCGGGTCCCGTTTGCGGTAACGACATTCTGGAAGACGACGAATGGTGCGACACGACGAAGTTCCTCGACGACAAAGACAATTGCGCGGATTGGGGCGATTACATTGCGGGTAAGGTGACTTGCAATGCAAAATGCGAACTCGATCTCAGTGCTTGCGTCGCGAAACCCGAAGCCAAATGCGGCGATGGCAAGATCAACGTCGAAGGTGAAGAGTGTGACCGCACGGCGTTCTATGCCGATGTCAAATCGTGCGTCGAATACGATTCGAAGACGTATAACGGTGGTACGCTCAAGTGCACCGACCAGTGTCGCTACGACTTTAGCGGTTGTCAGAAGATTCCGACTGTACCCCAACCCGTATGTGGCAACAACGTCGTCGAAGGCAAAGAAGATTGCGATGGCACGGCATTCTATGCCGACTATAAAACATGTGACGAGTATTCGTCGAAATACTCTAGCGGCGAACTCAAATGTACGAGTGATTGCAAGTACGATTTCAGCGAATGCCAGACGGGCGATCTTTGTCGCGAAGATGACGTGTATTGCAGCACCGACAACAAATTGTACATTTGCGATCGCAAAACTGGCGAGCCTGCAAAATGGGAATTGGCGAATGATTGTAACAAAAAAGCCAATCAGATTTGTGATGTGACCACGCTTGGTTGTATTAACAAGCCGGCACCTGCAACAGATTTGAAATGGTGTGCATTCCATTATCTCGATACGAATTCAAAAGTCGGCTACGGTCGTATTTTGATGCCCACTGGCGTATCGACAGACGATATGATCGCCTATATGGCTTGTACGACCGATCTTTCGAAGCCCGTGAAGACTTGGGATGTGATCGATTCCAGTGAGAATGCGGCATGCGATAAGTGTGGCGACAATAAAGAGTTCATGACGGTTCCATACGTGAATGTGAAACCGGGAACGAATTATTGTACATTCGTGTTTGAATTTGACAATGATATGTTTGCTTGCCGTCCGCAACAAACGGGCGCAGCAGAACCCATCTTGTTGAACGATAATTCGAAGCTCCCAGCGACGCTCACGCGTACGATCGAGACGACAGTCGTTTGTAGTGAAGGTGCAGTCAAATGCGATGGCAACAAGCTCATGATGTGCGATGAAAACGCATGGGTCGAGTATGATGTTTGCGAGGGTGCAACGCCCGTTTGTGACGCCAAAGCAGAAGGATGTAAAGCAGCCGCGACGACGACGTATGACAACCTCGAAAAGTTTGACGACATTAAATCAAACAATTTTCAATATACTAATACGAAGACGTATACTTATAAGGATGGATCTAAGTTAGTTGCCGAAAAAGTTGCGCTTTATGCCAAGGATATAGTCATCGACGGCGGATCGATCGTCGCGAAAGGCGATAAAGCAAGCAAGATTACGATCTCTGGTCTCAAATCTGGCATTGGCACGCTTTCGTTCGATTACAAGTTGTGGTCAACCAGTGATCCAGCCATTACGGTCAACGTAAAAGTCGGTGAACGTACGACGTGGTTTAATGTCACGAAGTCCGATACGACGAAGCGAACTTTCGAATACTCGCCTATGGAAGTCGGTGCTAAAGATGTGACGATTACTTTCACAAATGAAAAAGCACGCGTCATTATTGACAATATACGTTTCACAAGTGCGCATTAATTGAAATAGTATAATGCGTCGTAGGGCTCTGTCTTTTTGGGCAGAGCCCTTTTTTTGTTTTTGGGGCCATGGCTATGTGCTCGGGCTATCGCCCTTGCGCGCATACGCCTATGGCGGCGCGCCTATTTCTGCGAAATACGGCGCGCTTTCCGTGCTATGTGCTCGGGCTATCGCCCTTGCGCGCATACGCACGGTTTTTTTTATGGTTTGTCTAGACATCCCATTCGGGTTGGCGGTGCCCTAAATACAAAATGCCGATTTTGGGGTTATCTTCGACGATGCGAGAAAAGATCGTTTGGCACAGTTCGGGTTCGATTTCGCTCGTCATTTGGTCGATGATGAGGAGTTTTGGACGATTGGCGAGGGCTCGAGCGAGCATGACGCGTCGCTGTTCTCCACCGCTGAGGCGAGATCCGGCCTCGCCGATAGAATCTCGTCCGATTTGTTTGGCGAGTGGCTCTAGACAGCATATATAGAGGAGATGATTGAAATCGTCGTCGGAGAGATCGGGGCAGAGCATGGCGATGTTGTCGCGCAAAGAGCCGCGGAATAGGATGGCATCTTGAGGGACGAATCCGATCGAACGGGAATCGCCATCGGGGAGCGATATGGTGCCTTTAGGCGTTGGATAGAGTCCCAAGATGCATCGGGCTAGAGTCGTTTTCCCCGAACCCGATGGCGCGAGGATGCATCGTTTTTCGCCTTCGCGTATGGCAAAAGAAAAGTCGTGCCAGACTTCGTTGTTGTGGAAGGCAAAGTTGAGATGATCGATTCGCAGGACGTCGGGCGAAGAGGCGGTTGAGAATTCGACGCGATCGATTTGTGGGAGTTGTTCGATGACATTGGATCGGGCTCGACCTTCGACGTATTCTTGGTATGCGCCAAAGAGGCCAGTTCCCGAACGCAAAAGCCCGAAGAGGCGAGCCAAATAAATTTGGAATCCGACGATGGCGCCGACGCTGAGCGTTCCTTCGATGGCGTAGTAGCCGCCGATGCCAAAGATGAGAACGACGGAGAGCGCTTGTAGTATGTCGAAAAATGGGCCCTGGATGGCGATGAGTTTTTGTAGTTTGTGCGTCGAGGCGGCAGAGGCTTGGGCAGAGGCATTGAATTCGCCTTCGAATCGCTCGTCTTGGTGTAGCGCGCGTATCGACGTAATGGCTCGGAAGACGTCGATAATTCTTCGGTATAGGTCTTCGCGTTTTTCGTATTCGTCACGAATCGCAGGTCGTATGTTGCGACGCATCCATAGCCATAGGCCGGCTGCGCATGGGCAGAGCAGGAAGCAGACACAAGTGAGCGGGACCGATAGCGTTAAAAGTGCGGCGAAGCTCCCGACAGTCGTGATGAGGAGGGGGATGCCTTGATTGAACACGGCTTCGAAAAAGCGTTGTTCACTCGTTGCCGAAAACAGAATTTGCCCCATCGTTTGACCTTGTGAGAGATCGGTGAGGGGGCTAATTTCGGCATATAGGCATCGATGAAATAGGTATTTTAGGCGGTTCTGCTCGATTCGAAGCCCCATGCTGGCGATTTCGCAACGGCTCCAAAATCGCCCGAGCGAAGCGAGGATTTGGACGATGGCGACTGCCGTGATCCAGAGGCATAGGATTTCGATCGAATAGGTTTCGACGCCGCGATCGATGGCTTGAACGAGCCCCCAAGGCGCGATCGTGTCGAAGATGCAAGCCAAGGCGAGGCAAACTAGCGTGAGGATGAGTCGTCGTCGCGATAGTGTGTCGTTTTCGAAGAGTCGTTTGAGCATGGGGGCAAGTGACGATTGAAGAAAATACGAAAAAAGCCCGAAAAATCGGGCTTTGACAGATCAGGAGGCCATTGGCGCGTAGAATGATGCGTTGCAGGTTGTGCAAAAAGCATCGTTTTATGGTTTGGTCGGATTCGTAAGGCTGGGTGGAAAATCTCTGCCCTTCCCAGTGCTGCCTTGAATGAGTGAGCTCAATTTTCCGAGGCATTCGATTTTGGGGGATTCGTAGCGACGCGTACTGGGGCAATTGGATTGAGAATTGTTTGACGTATGGCGTTCTGATTGGGGCGTTGTATCGAGTTTCATGGCGTTATCTCCTCGTAGAAAGACAAAAATCAACTACCAACACTTGAGTATCGTCGAACGTAGCCGACAAATCAAGAAATATGGACAAATTCATCGCGATATCGTCCATTTTCCGAAGCGGGCGCAGTCGGATAAGATTTCGCGTTCGACGTGGGCATGGTGCGAGAGAACGACATTTGGACCGATGTGCGCGTGTTTGCAATGGCAAGATGCGTCGACGTAGATGGGGGGCGTGAATGCGACGTCGTCGATGCAATGATCGTCGGCAGATGGGTGGATGAGGCTGGCGCCGGGCAAGAGATTTGGATGAGCTAGTATGGCGCTTTGCGCGTCGAGGTAGCTGTTTGGCGTGCCGATATCGGCAAAGAATCGCTCGTCGCAAATGGCGTGGATTCTTTTGCCCGATGCCATCATTTGTGGGTAGATTTCGGTGACGAGGCAAGTGTAACGGCTCGGATCGATGGGATCGAGAACTCGGCGTTGGACGATGTGAATGCCCGTAAAACAACGCGCTTCGTGCGTGGCATTGGGATCGATTTGATCGTCTGGAATGCACCAATCGCGGATTCGGACGATTTGTCGTTGGCACGTTTCGATGAGTCCGAGCGGGGAGTTTTCGGGGCGTGGGGCGACGACGAGCGATACATCGCACTGGGAGCGTCGGTGTTCGTCGAGGGCTATGGATAGATCGGCGCCCGATAGAACATCGCCGTGGTAGATGACGAATTGGTCGCAATCGGGGAGCAGTTTGGCGCAAGCGGCAGCGCCGCCAGCAGTGCCGGCGATCGACGTGCCTTCGCGATAGAATATCGGTTCATTGGTACCGATTTCGGCACAAACTCGGCGAAGGCATTGTTCCATCGTATCGGGCAAGTGGCATAAATTCGCCGCTATGCGGCGTATCCCAGCGCGATATAGAGCGCGAACGGCATACCAGACCATGGGCTTGCCCAGAAATGGAATGGCCGGTTTGGGGATTTCGTGCGTGATGGGTTGAAGACGAGTCCCGAAACCGGCACATAAAACGATGCCGCCTATGCGTTGAGATTTCATACGACCTTCGTAAATAACAACGTGATATCGTCGTTTTGCGGCGCTTCGCCACAGAATTGTGTGAAATCGCTCCAGAAGTATTCCATTGCCGTGTTGACGTCGCATTCGCCGAGCGTAGCAATGACTTTTCGGAGGCGTTTTTCGCCGTATTCTGCGCCTGCGGCGTTGAGGTATTCGGTGACGCCATCGGTATAGAGCAGGAGCATATCGCCTTGCATGAGGTCGAAGTGGATCGATTCATAGCGAGCCGTAGGGTTATCGCCGAGTCGCTCGCCGCGGACGACGATGCCTTTGACTTCGCCCAAGCGGACGAGGAGTGGGAAGTTGTGGCCGGCATTGACGATTTCGGCCATGTGTCCATCGGAGCTGATGCGGATCGCTTGGAACGTCATGAATAGCGTGCGCTTTGCCGTTTGGCAAATGGCGACGTTGAGGCTTGCCACGATTTGCGAGAGGCTAAATTGTTGCATCGACGACATGCTCAACAGGGTATCGAGAGCGCTTTTTGCGCAAGCCGTAATCATAGCCGACGGGACGCCGTGGCCCGTTACGTCGCCAATTGTCAAGAGGACAGAGCCATCGGGGAGGCGGTTATAGCACCAGAAATCGCCGCCGCATTCGCTAGCGGGTTGGAAAAAGCCGTTGAGTTCGAGCGGACCGCATTTGGCAAAGCCGCAAGGCGGTAGCAAAGTCGTTTGAATCGATCGCGCGATATCGACTTCTTTTTCGAGCATGGCTTTTTGCTCGGTTTCGTGCATGAGGATTTGGACGCGATCGGCCATGACGTTGAATTGATCGCCCAATTGCCCGACTTCGTCGCGCGATTTGATATGGCTTCGAATCGACAAGTCGCCGCTAGCAATTTGCGTGGCGGCGCGCGTGAGCAATTTGATGTTGCGAGTGACGAAAACGGCTTGAATACCTGCGATGATGATGCCGACGATAATCGAGAAGACGGCGATCCAAAGGGCGCGGCTGACGGCACTCGTCAGGCGATCTTGCCCATCTTTTTCGATCTTTTGGATGACTTTATTCAAACCTTCGGTCGAGTATCCGACGATGAGATAGCCTTGAACATCGCCGCGATCGGCGTCTTCGTCGGTTCGTTTTGGCTCGATGGCGACGGCATATTGCCGAATAACGGCTTCGCTTTGGGAACCGTCTTTACGGACGATGTGTCGCTTCGTATCTTCGGAAGTCTTGTTGTTTTTGATGTTTTTGGCGAGTTCGTCGACATAGGATTTTTCGACGCGCATGCCGTCGCCATCTTCTTGAGATCGATCGAAGAAAATCTTTCCGGCGATGTCGAATCGCTCGATTTCTGGATCGGCAACCGTGACCCAGACGCGCCCATCGGGGGCGATAATCGAGGCATAGACGGCGATATAGCTTGCGTCTTTTGCTTCGCGTTCGGCAACGATTGGGTTTAATAGCCCGCGTAGACCTTCGAGATCGTTGTCGAACATGAGGCTTGATGCCGGTAAACTGACCGTTTTCGTCGTCTGTGCACCTAATCCATCGAGCGCATTATTCTGGATGCCTTGAATGCGCTCCGTCTCCTGGGTGACGCTTTCTTCGGTATCGTTGCGCATGATGTACGTGTAGGCGAGTACGACCATGATGACGAGTAAAATCGAGCTTAACGTCCATTTTAGACTGATTCCTATGCGCATTTCAGCATCTCCTATTTGAAAACTCACTGCTTTCGCGCGCCGAGTATATCACAAAATGAACGCATTTCAACGTCGCGAGGAATCTTTGCGCGTCGCGACGTCGTTTGTTTTATTCGAAATTGCAGGATTTTCTGATTTCGTTTTGCCCGCATTTTCCTTTGTCGGGGCACAATTCGCTCGATTCCAAATAGCGGTGTTTGCCCGTATTAAATTGTTGGCAAATGTATGTAGTTTTATAGAACCAACGGTATCCCGTTTCGTCGTCGTGGTAGCAGTACTCGTATGTCTCTGATCCCTGATCTTCGCCTTCGCAATCTTCTAACTTCGAATAACACATGGCAACATCGACGTGTTGACCGCCGAAATTGTCGGCGATATCGCATTTATAGTCATCGCCATACGTCTTTTTGCAATCGACTTTGATGACTTTGCCCGTATCTGCGTCGCATGTGACGACTTGGTCTTTCATACAGATTTCGGAGAACGTCGACGGTGAGCATGCATCGCCATAGACGGGAGTGCGGCACGAAGCGGTTTTGAGCGAACTGTTGCACATTTGTCCGTTTTTGCACAGCTGGTAGGCGACGACGCCATCTTGGCAGTATTGGCGCATTTGCGGGGTCACGCATGATTCGACGAAATCGCTTCCGCATTTTGTCGAAGCCGCTTTGCACGTGTTGTCTTCGCAAACGCCAGTGCATTTTTCTTGGACGCGTTTGCCCTCTTTGCAAAACGTGCGCGTGACGGAGTCTAGGCACTTGGCGGGATAATCGGCTTCGGTGCAAGCGATGTCTTCGACGACGCATTCGCCGTTATCGCATTTGCCAGCGCAGACTTTGGTGTCTTTCATGCCTCCGTTGCAGAATTCTAGCGTTTTGGCGTCTTTACACGTCGCTGGATGCGTTTCGTCGGTACAGATATCGTCGTTAGCGATGCATTCGCCGGCGACGCATTTTTGACCTGTCGCACACGTTTCTTCGGCTTTTTGACCGTCTTTGCACAACGTTCTCACGTTATCGACGCCAGCTTTGCATGCAGTTGGATAACTCGCTTCGGTACAAATCGACACGCTTCCATCGGGATTGGTGCACGTTCCCGTGGCCTGGTCGCAAGATTTTGAGCATTTTTTTGCGACGACACTGCCATTTTCGCAGACGTAGACATGCGTTAGGTCGGCGTTACATGCGCTCACAAAAGACGATGCATTGCATGGCGTTTTTTCGTCGCCATCGTCGCTACACGACGTAAACAAGGCACAAACGGCACAACCTAAAACGATTTTTAATCCCAATTTCATGGCGTTTTTTCGACTCCTCAAAATGTGCGTTATGACGGCTATCGGACGATAGCCAAACCGCGTACTTTTAGCACGCGGATATCGAAAATCAACGAAATACGCCGATAGCTTGGGCACCACAAGCACGGCATTTGCCGTCGACGAGCCCCGAGCGATCGACGCGATAGCCTTGGCGTCGGATGACGATTTGTCCACATTCGCGACAGCGCGTATCGCATCGCGCCATGACATTGCCCAGATAGACATCGCGCAAACCCGCTTCATAGGCTAGATCGCGAGCCATTTCGAGTGTCGATTCGGGCGTGGATTCGATTTCGAGTGCGTGGTAGCGCGGGAAAAAAGCACTCAAATGCAATGGAACGCCATCGCCGATGTGGTCGTAGAGCCATTGGAATTCATGGCGCAACATATCGGGGGTGTCGTTTTGCCCGGGAATGACGAGGGTTGTGACTTCGAACCAAATGTTTCGGTGTGCGTGAAGAAATTCGATCGTGTCGCAGACGGTTGCCAAATCGCCACGCGCCCATGAACGATAGAAATCTTCGCTAAACCCTTTGAGATCGATGTTGACGCCGTCGATATGTGCAAAGACTTCGTCGCGCATCGATGGCGAAACGTATCCGGCGGTGACCATGACGTTTTTGAGACCCGCTTCGTGCGCGCGTCGGGCGACGTTTTGCATCGTTTCCCACCAGACGATCGGTTCGTTATAGGTATAGGCTATCGACGTCGCGCCTTCGCGCAGAGCCATATCGATGATAGCGTCGGGCGAGAGTTCGAATCCCGAGCCTTTGTTTGCGCAAACGCGCGAAATACTCGCGTTTTGACAACCTCGGCACATCAAATTGCAACCAAAACCGCCGAGCGATAGCGCCGACGTGCCGGGGAAAAAGTGATAGAGCGGTTTTTTTTCGATCGGATCGACGTTTATCGAAGCGTAGAAATTGGTTCGAATTTCGCGCACTTCGCCGTCTTTGTTCATGCGTGCGCCACAAGCACCGATATCGCCAAGCGATAGATTGCAGTGGCGCGGGCAAAGTTCACAATGGATTGCGGGGGATGGCATCGCTAAAATTCGAAGTCCTATACAAAACGCCAAATGCTAAACGGCGTATCGATTAAAACTGTGCAGAAAATGCCATGCCAGCAAATTCTGGCGAAACGGCAGGAGAAACCGTCCACGAGAAGGCGGTTTTGTTTTTCTCGAATTCTTGGATGCGCGGTTGGATGACGAGTGCGTCGTAGACGACGAGAACGATACCTGTCACGAGCAAAGCACCGCTAGCGGCGACGACGCCATAGGAGGCGTTGAGCATGACTTTTGAATCGTCGTATTGCTTTTTGGCAGCATTTTGCGTGGCTTCGTTTGGGGCTTGTCGATTTTTCTTAATCGCATCGGTATTTTGTTTATCGGCATACCACATCAATACGCCGCTGGCTATGCCTGCGGCGGCGCCAATGCCGATAAACGAATAGCCAACGCCTTTGAACGCCTTGGAACGCTTGCTCAATTTTTCGGGGCTAACGCCGGCATCGGTCGCGATGCGTTCGTAGTCGAGGATTTCGATGTTATAAGTACGCGTTTCGCCTTCGACGGCTAGGGCTTCGATGCTACCGAAGCCGTAATTCGTTTTGCCCAAGACGTAGTGTTTGCCTGGGGTGACGGCTAAAGGCTCAGATGAGCAAGTAAATTCGTTGCCATCGTCGAAAGTGAGCTTCATATCGGCGGGCGAACATTTGATGATGACGTTAGCCGAGCACTGAGCTTTGAGCTTTTCGAGTGCTTGAGCGGCGCTTTGTTCGATGGTTTCGGCGGGGATTTCGCTGATTTTTGGCGATGTCCAGACGCGTTCGAAGGCGTCTTTGGCTTCGATACATTTGCCTTGTTTGGCATAGACGCCCCCCAAGTTACCCCAAATGATATTCATTTCGCCGCCCAAGATCATGGCCATGAGTAGCTGTTCGGCTTTTTTATAGTCGCCGGCATTGCCGGCGTCGACGGCTTGGTTGTTGAGCAAGATCTGTTCGTCCGAAAACTTGATGATGTCATTGGAGGGATCGGCTTGGGTTAGTGCGTCGTTTTGTGGGTCGGCGTTGTCTTGAGCATAGCTCGCAGGGGGAATCGCTAGCGCAAGCACACATGCCGAACATAACGCAATCTTTCTCATTTTGCCTCCGAGTCCATGGGCGAGGCTAGACCGTGCGCCAACATGGGAAAAATGCTTCTAAAGGCGTCGAAACGCCAGTCCATGAAATGGCGAGAACCCGATATCGCGATACTCAAACAACTCGATTTGCTCTCGTCGCTTTGAATGTGCGGATCATTCGCCAAATACAAACCTTAACATTCTAAATGATTGCGTTTATTTGTGCAAATCTTTCTAGGCATTTGCTAGCATCGCCGCGCGTATGCTCGCAGTGAAACGAGAACATAGCGCGGATGCGTAGCGTATTGCCCCCTGTGGGGCAATAGCGGAGCACAAACGCCGCGCGTATGCTCGCAGTGAAACGAGAACATAGCGCGGCTGCGTAGCGTATTGCCCCCCTGTGGGGCAATAGCGGAGCCGCCTGCCGCCGTAGGGAGGCAGGCGCAGAGCTGTATGCACGAGCCAAAGCGAGTGCATGTGCGATGCACAAAAGGTGCATGGGATTCGATAGAGAAGGAGAAAAGGCGAATTTTATTTCAATTATCGCTAGAATTGCCCCGAAAGAGCGAGCCCTGAGAATTCGGGCGAGAGTGCGGGGGTGAGTGTGAGGTTGAAAGTGGATGCGTGGGGCTGGAACTCGTTGATTTGTGGGCGGATTTTGACGGCATCGTAGACGACGAGTGTGATGCCGGTCACGAACATGGCGCCTCCGACGGCGAATAGGCCGTATGCTACGTTGTATTTTTTTTGCGTTTTTTTGCGCTCTTCGCTGGCGGCTTCGTGTAGGCCTTTTGTGCCGGGCGATTGGGTGTAGGTGTCGTATTTGTCTTGGTAGCGTTTGTGGCCGTCCCAGACGAGTATGCCGCCCGAGATGGTTGCGGCTGCGCCGACGCCGATGAAAGTGTAGCCGACGGCTTTGAACGTTTTGGAGCGCTGTCGTAGGCGTTCTGGGCTGACGCCTGCGTCGCTGGCGATGCGTTCGTAGTCGATGACTTCGAGGGTTTGCGATGTCGTTTCGCCGGCTGTCGCATGAAAAGTGATGCTGTTGAAGCCGTAGCTCGTTTTGCCGAGCACGATGTGTTTGCCGGGCGTGACGGCTTGTGGGGCGGCGGTGCAGGGGAATGCGTTGCCGTCGTCGAATGTGACGGTCATGTCGGCGGGCGAGCACTTGAGGATGACTTTTGCGGAACATTGTTCGCTGAGCTTTTCGAGGGCTTGGCGCGCGCCTTGTTCGATCGTTTCGGCGGGGATTTCGGTGATTTTGGGCGATTTCCAGACGCGTTCGAAGGCGTCTTTGGCTTCGATGCATTTGCCTTGCTTGGCGTAGAGGCTGCCCAAATTGCCCCAAATGATGTTCATTTCGCCACCTTGGAGCATGGCCATGAGCAACTGTTCGGCTTTTTTGTAGTCGCCGGCATTGCCCGCATCGACGGCTTGGTTGTTGAGCATGATTTGCTCGTCGGAGAATTTGATGATTTCTTCGGGCGGAATGGCGGGCTCGGTGGCTGTTTCTGCGGCTTTTTTGTGCTTTTCTTTTGAGCTCGATTTTTTGTGGCTCTTCGACGATTTCGACTTTTTGCTCGAGCTCTTGGAAGCCGATTTCGAGCCCGAGTCTTGGGCATAACTCATCGTGGGTACGCCTAACGCAATCACACATGCCGATAATATTGCTAGGAATATCCGCCTCATAATGCCTCTAGTCACTCGTTCGATGGCCGCCTGCACAAACCACTCGCTACAGACGTCACTCGCTTTGTATGCTCAATATATACCATAAACGCGCGAGCGCGTAAAATATCGAACTACAAAGAGGCGCGATAAACCGGCGCAGCTATCAATCGTATATGGCGTATATGGCATATCGCTACGCAAGATGGGCTGGCCGCAGTTATCAATCGTATATGGCGTATATGGCAATATATGGCATATCGCTACGCAAGATGGGCTGGCCGAAGAGATGCGAGCGGCAAAGATGCACGAGAAATCGGCGCATTTATCGATTAAAAATGAAAAAAGCGCCCAAAAGGGCGCTTAAATCGTCGATTTAACGACTAGTGGTTCGCTTTGTAGACATCCCAGAGTTTGAGAGCGACGTCGCGAATGCCGTTATCGAGAGCTTCGATTTCTTCTTTCTTCCATTCGCTCGGGTCTTTGCGAGCAAATGTCGTGAGGTCGCGGCGATTGTCGAAGCGGCCGACGGGAATGTAGTACGTGCGACCTGCTTTTTCGATCTTGAGCATGTTTTCGCGATCGCTGGCATCCATGAGCTCGAGCATGTCGTCCGAGCCGTAGTCTTGCAACATGACCGATTCGGGCGTGCCGTGGAACAAGATCGATTTGTCTTCGCCGGGACGGGCGCGGTCGCGGTTTTTACGGCGCGATTCTTCGGGCGTAACCCAAATGTAGAGGATGGCCGCGCGTTTGAGCAATTCGTCCGAGAGGCAAGGCAAGCTTGCGGCATAACCATAATATTCGGGCAACGGGCGAACGCCGACCGGGCCACCACGCGAAAATTCGATGACGATCGTCTTGCCTTCGCGCGATTTGAGGACGTTCTTGATCTTGTCGTCGAAAAGTTCACGCGCTTCGGCTTCGAGCTTTTCTTCGAGTTGGGCACGAACTTTCGCGCTCAAAGCAGCAATCTTCGCTTCGCCACCGACGCGAACCGACGCCGCATCGAGACGTTCAAAGAGGCGAATCGCCGCATTCTTGGGATTCTCGGCTTTGCCCACCAAAATTTCGTGATAGTCCTCGTTGAGTAGCTCAATCAACGCACACCAATCGTACGCATCGATGAACGGGCCGTTACGACCGCCAGCATCATCTTCGTGGTGGTAAATGCGCGGCTCACCCATCGCTTTGAGCTCTTCGTCGATGACCAACTGAATGTGGACATATGGATAGTCGTCCAATTGGATCGTCTCACCCATGTGGAACAATTCAGGGTCTTTGTTCGTCAAAAAGTTACGAACCTCTGACTTTCCCGACGCAGGCAGCGCTAGCAGCAACAACGTGTCAAAAATCTCAGCCATCTCTGTCTCCTATGAGCTCTACTCGACATGAGTAGATTGAAGCCCCTTTCTAATGGGCTAAAGTACTTTTTGACAAGCTATTTTTTGCACTTTGCACCGCTTTTCTCGACTTTTTGCTAATTCTATTCGCGTTTTCATGAAAATATGTAGGTTTAATACATACCGCTGCATACGATTGCATACATCATCATTCGTCGACGGCGACGACGCGATATTTGCGCTTATTCGGTTCGTAGCTTGCGACGACGACATCCATGCTATCGCCGACGCGATAGGCGACGGCGCCATCTTCGCGCGTCAGAATCGTCTTTTCATCGTTGAGATGCCATGCTTGCCCCGAATACTCGGCCATATCGCGGATATAGACTTTTAATTCGATGGGGGGCATGTCGAGTCGCACGTAGAGGGCTTCGGCTTTCATGCCCAATATCGTGCCGCGTCGGCGCGGGCGCTTGTCAAAAGCGAGTTCGTAGTCGCTGCGAATGACGTGCGCAATGGCGCATGAATCGATGGCTTTGTCGATATTGCGTTGTGCCGTCTTTGCCTTATTCGACGATTCGATGACGCACTTGCGCAACTCGGCGTTTTCTTCGCGCGACAAGGCACAAGCCCCCGCAAACTCCGATTCTATGGCTTCTTTATGCGTAAATATGCCGACCATTTCGCGCATGGGCGCACTAAATCGCGCGTATGGATTGACGCCCAAGGCGCTGTGAAGCCCAGCCTCGGGCGAAAAAACGCTTCGCCTCTGGACCATGAGCACGAGCCGTTCCATCGCCTGCCGAATGCGGAAAAGCCTGATTTCTTCGGGTTTATCGATATCGGGATTGCAACTTTCTGCGGGCAAATGGTCGAAGAAATCCGCCAAGCTCTGCGCCGAACGGTTCCAAATCCAAGCGTCGTCGAGGTTTTGGGCTCGCGCCAGAGCCGCTATCGAAGCCTCGAGTTCGGCGACATCGCGCAACGACGGCGCATCGTGGTTTCGGAATATCGCCAACACTTCGGGGTCTTCTTGGGCTCGGCGTTTCAAGATGGCGGCGCCTTCGATGTTGCACAAAAGCGATAACTGTTCGTTATATCGGTCGACGTCGCATCGGTCGTCGAGCCCGAGTGTAAACGCCGTTTTGGCGCTATTGAGTCCGACGTCGAGCGCCACGCGATTGAAATGGACGACGTTGCGCGTTTGGCTCTCGGCAAAGCGCAGCGCCCCGACCGCCTTGAATCCCTTCAAACTCTCGGCAAACTCGCGGTCGCGCCACGGATGCACCTCGGGGGCACACAAAAACGCCGATACGTCTTCGCACGTCAGTTTTGCTCGCGATTGCACGCGTGCTCGCCGTAGGTCTGTATGCACGCACACGCCATCGCCTGCGATTTGCATGATAAAGACGAGCGCACGCCTGTCGACCCCCGGATTGAGGCTGATGAGCCCACGCGAGAGCGCCGCCGGCAACATCGATGCACTCATGCCCGCAAAATAAATACTCGCTCCACGCGCCAACGCCGACCGATAGAGCGGTGTATTGGGCCGCACAAACCACGATGCATCGGCAATCGCATACCAGGCGATGTATTCGGTTTCGTCGAAAATGGTCGAAATATGGTGATTGAGCGCATCGTCGCGCCTGCCCACATAGAGCGCTTGGTCGAGATCGCGCGTCCCCGCCCCGTCGACCGTGACAAACGGCACGTCGCCAAAATCTTCGCAATCCGAAAAATCGATCGGCGCATCGATGAGTTCTGCCGTCTCGGCCTCGACGCTCTCGTCAAACCCAAATTCGAGTCCGCATCGCTCGACTAGCCCATAAATCTCGTGCAAAACGCTCCCGCGCTTCACAATCCCACGGATGCAGTACTGCTCAAACCCGCGACGCTCCAAATCAAGGTAGTCGCCATCGCTCATCTGGCTCGAAAACGCCCCAACATCCGAGACGGCATCGCACGGCAACGCCCCCAACGGGCTCGTCAGCGAAATCTTGCCGCCGTTTATCGATACGCGTACGACGCGCCGCGAATGCTCAAAAACTTCCATCACGCACTCCTCTCATCCATCGCCACAGGTGTCAATCGCCACATGTGCCATCCGACGCCTGGCAAACTTGCCCCTTTGTCGCACAATCGAAGACGTCGACAAACGCATTGCCAACGCAAAGTTGCATCACCGTCCCCCGACAAGTCCGCTGCCCCTCGGTGCAAACGCCGCGCGCACACAGCCCCGTCGCCTCGACGCACACGAGCCCCGTCGCCGCGCAATCCATCACATCGATATAACTATCGTCGATGCACAACTGCGCCACGCTCCCCACACAACGCCGAGCATCGCCCGTGCATTCGCGCTTCACACACGCACCGCGCACGACATTACACGCATCGTCGCCACACGGCGTTTCGCGCCATGCCCCCGACTCGCACGTCTTGAGCACGCCATCGACACACAGCACCGCGCCCGCACTACACCCCGGTACCATGCACGACGACGCATCGAGCTTACACTCATCGCTACAACGCAATTCGCCCACGAGTCCCGCAAACACATCGTCGCACGTCTTGCCCCCCAAATTCGCACCATCGCACTCCTCTTCGGGCTCAACCGTCCCATTGCCGCAAACCGACGACACCGATACACAGCCATACGTTTCGTTGCAAATCGGCTTCGATTTCACGCATTCGACGTCGCGCCAACGCCCGTTGTAACACGTCCGTGACACATTGCCCTCGCAGATGCGCTCCCCAACGCTGCATTCAGAATCGCTACAGCCGCCAATCAATGCACAAAATACGGATAGTAATAAATAGTATGAAATTTTATTCAAAACAAATCCACTCGTCCACGTCTCGCCACGCGCAGCCACCAGCACCAGCCCGCGACAAAACAACCCCTACGCCCATATACCATATTCCACACGCCGATCGTTTGTCGTTTTTTGGGGCGGCCCTATTCGCCCGCTGGGCTCAATACGGGCTTTCTTTTTTGCCATTTTGCGCAGGCTGCG
>ERZ1026772.773-NODE-773-length-20912-cov-4.098816_pt1 | contig 20912 bp, 18 predicted proteins | sample MGYA00380124_ERZ1026772 | MGnify/ENA primary metagenome ERZ1026772 (study PRJEB33269, sample SAMEA4719760) | human gut metagenome | biome: human-associated habitat; feature: organic feature; material: feces | place: Cameroon | collected 2013-10 ...
TTCATAGGACTTTCCGCCGGCTGTTCGGTAATCACTTCACAGCATTTCGGTGCAAACGATATGGAACGGGTAAAAAAGAGTGTTGCCGCCCACATAATAATTGGCATTGTGTCGGCTGTTGTGCTTACTGTTTCGTTTGTACTTCTTGTTAATCCGCTGCTTACAATGCTCGGAACAACCTCGGATACATTTGAGTACGCAAGCAGATATCTTACAATAATTTACCTCGGAATCCCCGCAACAATGCTCTACAACCTTACGGCATCACTTCTGCGTTCGGTTGGTGACAGCAAAACTCCGCTTTATCTGTTGCTCTTTTCATCCGTAATGAATGTGGGACTTGACCTGTTATTTATCATAGTGTTCAGGTGGGATGTTTCGGGTGCGGCAATTGCAACGGTAATCTCTCAGCTTGTGTCGGCAGTTCTCTGTTGCGTGTACATTTTTTTCAAGGTGAAAATGCTTTTGCCGAACAGAAACAGCTTTAAAAATTTGACTTCAACTGTACGGGACGAGCTAAAAGTCGGTTTTCCGATGGGACTTCAAAACTCAGTAATTTCAATCGGCATGATGGTTTTGCAGTATTTCGTAAATCAGTTTGGTTCATATGCCGTTGCCGCCTACACAATCGGCAACCGTGTTCAGCTCCTCATCCAGAATCCGATGAACTCAATGAGTACGGTTATCGCAACATTTGCAGGTCAGAACGAGGGTGCAGGAAGATATGACAGAATCAAAAAAGGCGTTAATTTCTGCCTGTTAATTTGCATTGCATATTCAATTGTAATCGGTGCGGTTTCAATGATTTTTGCTCAACCGATAACAGGAATCTTCACAAGCGGAAGCTCACAGCAGACTATTGATTATTCTGTTCAGTTTATCTTCTGGAACTGTCCGTTTGAGTGGTCGCTTGCAATGCTGTTCATCTACCGTGGAACAATTCAGGGACTTAAAAACGGCATTGTGCCTATGATTGGTTCGCTTATCGAAGTTGTTATGCGAATTATGACGCCTGTTATTTTCAGTTCTGTGATAGGTTACGCATCAATCTGTGTTGCCGGTCCTGCCGCATGGACAGGAAGTATGCTCCTTATGATTGCGGTTTATTATATTAAAATCAGAAAACTTTCAAAGATGAAAACTGTTGTGGCAAATTAATCCTTTATGTGGTACAATATTCCCTGTGATTATAATAACGAAAGGGATTTTTATGATTTGCTTTAAGAAAGTTACAAAAGAACTTTGTGATTATAAATCTGTAAAAGAATTATACTTTTCCGCATTTCCTGCCGTTGAGAGAGTACCGTTTTGGCTTTTGATGAAAAAATCAAAAAATGAGGGTGCAGATTTCTACGCAATTTATGATGAAGAAAAGTGGATAGGACTTATCTACGCTATCACGGACGGTGAGGTTGTCTATGTGTACTACTATGCAATTTCCGAAAAGGAGAGGGGACACGGACTCGGAGTCGCCGTGCTTGATGAATTTAAAAATCTCTATAATGGTAAAAAGATTTTTCTTGCAATCGAACAGCTTGAGGAAGAAAATGCCCCAAATCAAAAACAGCGAATGAGCCGTTATAAATTCTATCAGCGCTGCGGATTTTTAAGGCTGAATGCAAAGATTGTTGAGGCGAAAATAACATTTGATGTTATGGCATACGGCGGTGAAATTAACCCCGAAAGCTATAACAAAATGATGAAAAAATATCTCGGCAAAGTTATGTCGCACTTCATCAAAACAGAAATGAAGGGCAGCGGAAAATATTTTGAATAATAAAAACGGGACAGCACGATTTCATATGTGCTGTCCCTGTTTTGTTGTGTAGTTAATTATAGTGTTCCGAATAATGATGTGCCTTGTCAAGGAGCATATCCTTAACCTTCATCAGCCTTGTACGGCTGCTGCGGTCATTTTCTTCAAGCTTCATCGAGATATACTTGATTGTTTCCTGATATCTCGGAATCATAACATGCTCAAGCGAATTAACACGGCGGCGTGTCTTTTCAATTTCTGCCGACATAAGCTCACAGCTTTTTTCAATTTCAGCAAGCCTTATCAGGTCGGGCAAAAGCTCGTTGAGCGACATAACCGCATCATCAAGTTCAAACGAAGTAAACGCAAAACCGTAGGGGAAAATATCGCCCTCGTTGCTTGTTCGTGTGCTTGATGAAAACTGCGGAATATCAACGCTCATAACATTTTTTGAAGAAAGCTCAAGGTCAATTCTCTGCTTCGGTGACATCAATGAGGCGTCCAGAGCCTCTTTTGACATAACCGCACTTGCATTCACAAAGTGGTTGTTGCAATCTGCAAGCTCTCTTTCAATCTTCTCGCGAAGCTCCTTGTTTTCTCTTACAAGGTCAAGAAATCGGCGCATCAGCTCGTCACGCTTGTCTTTTAACATTTTATGACCACGGGTTGCGGTTGCAAGCTGTTTTTTCAGCTTTGTCAACTGCATACGGGTGGGATTAACATTCATAACTGCCATTAGCAAACACCTTCAATGCGATTATTCTTTACCGTAAAACTCGTCAAGCATATCGTCCTTAATTCGTTTAAGTTCACTTCTTGGAAGAATATGCAAAAGCTTCCAGCCGATGTCAAGTGTTTCTTCAATTGAACGGTTTGCGTCATAACCCTGTGAAACATACTCGCGCTCAAATGCCTCGGCAAATTCGGCATACTTTTTATCCATATCGGTAAGAGCCGCCTCGCCGAGAATTACCATAAGCTCTCTTGCGTCTTTGCCTCTTGCATAAGCGGCAAAAAGCTGGTTCATGGTTGCGGCGTGGTCTTTACGGGTTCTGTCTGGACCGATGCCCTTGTCTTTAAGTCTTGAAAGTGACGGAAGAACATCAATCGGCGGAGTAATTCCCTTTCTGTAAAGCTCACGGGATAGGATAATCTGACCCTCTGTGATGTAACCTGTAAGGTCAGGAATCGGGTGAGTCTTGTCATCTTCAGGCATTGTAAGAATCGGAATAAGGGTGATTGAACCCTCTTTGCCTTTAAGTCTGCCGGCTCTTTCATACAATGTTGCAAGGTCTGTGTACATATAACCCGGATAGCCTCGTCTGCCCGGAACTTCTTTTCTTGCGGCAGAAACCTCACGGAGTGCATCGGCATAGTTTGTAATGTCGGTCATAATAACGAGAACATGCATTCCTCTGTCAAATGCAAGATATTCAGCCGCTGTAAGTGCCATTTTAGGAGTTGCAATACGCTCAATGGCAGGGTCGTTTGCAAGGTTTACAAACATTACGGTTCTGTCAATAGCACCTGTTTCCTTGAATGACTGAACAAAGTAGTCGGACTCTTCAAATGTAATGCCCATTGCGGCAAATACAACGGCAAACTGCTCGTCCTTGCCTCTTACAGCCGCCTGTCTTGCAATCTGAGCGGCAAGCTGTGCATGGGGAAGACCCGATGCCGAGAAGATAGGCAGCTTCTGTCCTCTTACAAGTGTGTTAAGTCCGTCAATTGCTGAGATGCCTGTCTGAATAAACTCCTGCGGATAGTTTCTTGCGGCAGGGTTCATAGGTGTTCCGTTGATGTCAAGTCTTTTTTCGGGGATAAGAGCAGGGCCGCCGTCAATCGGATTTCCAAGGCCGTCAAATACTCTTGAAAGCATATCGGGAGATACGGGAAGTTCCATTGAACGACCTAAAAATCTTACCTTTGAATTTGCAAGGTTAATGCCTGCGGCTGATTCAAAAAGCTGAACAAGTGCGTTTGAGCCGTCAACCTCAAGAACCTTGCAACGGCGGGTTTCACCGTTGGGAAGTTCAATTTCGCCGAGTTCGTCATATGTTACGCCCTCAACATCGCTTACCATCATAAGAGGACCTGCAACCTCTCGTATTGTGCGGTATTCCTTTGGCATCAGTCCTCACTCCTTTCAAGTACATCCTTAATCTCCGAATCAAGCTGAGCCTTGATTGACTCGAACTCGTCCTGAACCTTATCTTCTGGTTCGTATTTATATCTTCCTATGCGTTCACGAACAGGAAGATTAACAAGCATTTCAATGTCTGCACCGTTTGCAAGAGCCTCTTTTGCCTTGTCATAGTAGGCAAGAATTGCTCTCATCATAAGCACCTGCTTGCCGAGAGATGTGTATGTGTCTGTCGGGTCAAATGCATTCTGGTGCAGGTAGTCCTCACGGATTGAACGGGAGGTTTCAAGTTTAAGTCTGTCAGGTGCGGAAAGTGCGTCCATACCGACAAGATTTACAATTTCCTGAAGCTCGCTTTCCTCCTGCAACAGCGACATAAGTCTGCCGCGAAGCTCCATAAAGTCGGGAGCGGCATTCTTTGAAAACCAATCTGCAAGCTGGTCTGTATAAAGTGAGTAACTTGTCAGCCAGTTAATTGCAGGGAAGTGTCGTTTGTAAGCAAGGTTTGCGTCAAGTCCCCAGAATACCTTAACAATTCTGAGTGTTGCCTGTGATACAGGCTCTGAAATATCACCGCCCGGAGGTGATACAGCACCGATAACCGAGAGTGCGCCCTCTGTATCTTCACTGCCGTTTACGATAACACGGCCTGCTCTTTCATAGAACTGTGCAAGTCGGCTGCCGAGGTATGCGGGATAACCTTCTTCACCCGGCATTTCTTCAAGACGGCCCGACATTTCACGGAGAGCCTCTGCCCAACGGGATGTTGAGTCAGCCATAAGTGCAACCGTGTAACCCATATCACGGAAATACTCGGCAATAGTAATGCCTGTGTAGATAGATGCCTCACGGGCGGCAACAGGCATATCGGATGTGTTTGCAATAAGCACGGTTCTCTCCATAAGAGAGTTGCCTGTGCGTGGGTCTTTAAGTTCAGGAAACTCGTTAAGAACATCGGTCATCTCGTTTCCACGCTCACCGCAACCGATATATACGATAATATCGGCAGCCGCCCACTTTGCAAGCTGATGCTGAACAACAGTTTTACCTGAACCGAACGGACCCGGAACTGCGGCTACACCGCCCTTTGCAAGGGGGAAGAGTGTGTCGATAGGTCTTTGACCTGTGGTAAGAAGAATGTCAGGGGAGAGCTTTCTCTTATACGGTCTGCCCACACGAACAGGCCATTTTGTGCACATATTAACCTCAACATTGCCCTTGTCTGTTTTGAGAACGGCAACTGTTTCGTCAATTGTAAAATCGCCCTCGCTGATGCTTTCAACAACACCGCATGTCTTGTTCGAAACAAGAATTTTGTGGAGAACAGCGTGTGTTTCCTGAACAGTACCGAGTGTGTCGCCAGCCGCAACCGTGTCGCCCTTTTTAACAAGGGGAGTAAAGTGCCATTTCTTTTTGTGGTCAAGTGACGGAACATCAACACCTCTTTTGAGGTTTGTGCCGGCAACCTTCATAATCTCGTTAAGCGGTCGCTGAATACCGTCATAAATTGAACCGATAAGTCCCGGTCCGAGTTCGACGGAAAGCGGAGCGCCTGTTGATTCAACAACTTCACCGGGTCCGAGTCCCGAAGTTTCTTCATATACCTGAATTGATGCCCTGTCACCGTGCATCTCAATTATTTCACCGATAAGTCGCTGACTGCTTACACGCACAACATCGAACATATCGGCATCACGCATACCCTCGGCAATTACCAGAGGGCCTGCTACCTTAGTTATAATTCCAGATTTCAAATTCTTACACCTCAATCATTGAAGATAATGTCCGAACCGACTGCCTTTTCAACAAATGACGACAGCCTTTTTGTGCCGATTCCCGTATTGCCTTTTACACCGGGGATAGGAATAACGGCAGGAATGAGTCTTTCCTCATATCTTTTTCGCTCTTTTTCAACAAGTCCGAACATTTCCTCGGTAATAAAAATTACCGCATAGTTGTCACCGTCAGCAATCTTTCTGAAAAGATGCGGTGCGTTTTCGTTGTCATCACACGGATAAATGTCCATGCCGATTGCCGCAAAGCCCTTTATGCTTTCGCTGTCGCCGATAACGGCAATATTTTTAGCCATAAACTTCACGCAACCTTTCTTTTACGGTTTCATAATTTGTTTTGGTGCGGATTCCGCTTGCAATAATGTGAATAACTTTTTTCTCTGTTTCACTTGCAATCAAATAGCCCGTAATCGGGTCTGCACCGTCACCGCTTCTTTTGCATTTTTCTTTTGCAAGGCTCATAAGCCTGTTGTCAACAAATTTTTCAAATGCCGACGGAGAAACCTTGTACTCTTCAACAGCCTTGTTACAGCCGTATGCCGAGATTTTTGACAGCACATCAAGCGTTGGTTCAAGTCCCTTTACGCTTGCCTCAATAACCCTTGAACGGGGGAAGTCCTGCACATCACAGATTGCATTTTCAAGAAAATCTTTGTCGCAATCGGCTTTTGCACCTCTTATTGCTGTCTTTACATTATTATAAAATACTGTAGCTTTAAAATATTCTGACATAAATTCGCTGTCGGATTTTTCGGTTGTTTTCAAAACAAGCTCCATAAAAGCTCTGTCAAGAACCGCATCGCTGAGTCTTGCGTCACCTGTGTGTGCAAGAATTTCATATGCCTTGTCACAAGGGGCGGAAAGTTCTTCGCCCAAAAGTGAAAACCTTCTGTTCTCAACCGCCTGTTTAAGCGTTCCTTCATAAAAAGTACACGGCTTTACCAAAAGCTGTGAATACGGTCTGTCTGAAAGCGTTCCCTTTAAAACAGCTTTAAGGTTGTGAAGATCGTTAAGATAGAAGAACGGTGTGAATATTGCAAAATCGGGTGCGGTTCTTTTAAGATATTCCCACACATTTTCGCTATGTGATTTCAAAATATCTTCAATGTCATCGCCCTCGCCGTAGCCCTTGTCCGAAAGGTATCTGCAAAGCTCGTTCACATTTTCACAACCGAGCATATGCTCAATGTCGCTGTTTGAAAACAGATTTTTTTCTTTAGCACGGACGGAGCCGATGGAAAATTCATAAGATAATGCCATCATATTCCTCCCTATGCCTTAAAAAGTTCCTGATTTATAAAGTCCTCGATAATGTCACGCTTTTCGGATAAGATTGCCGAGAAGTCCATATTTTCTTCAATGTCACCGCATTTAAGAATAAATCCGCTTTCAATGTCACACGGCGTTTTTGAAAGCTCTGCTTTTACACCGCATTCTTCAAGCCTTGCAAGAAAATCCTTCGGAAGTCGGTTCATATCCTTTTTGTTCAAAAGCATAACACCGCTCATTCCGTTTAACTTTTTTGCAAATGTGTAAATCAGTTCAAAGTAATCTTCATCGGGAAGATTTTTCATTTTATTAAGAATTTCACTGTATGTCTTGTCAATTTCTTCACGCCTTCTCTTTAGAAAAGCGTTGCGTGTTTCAAGGTCGCAACGGCTTTTTGAAGCCGCCTGCATCTGCTTGACCTTTGACTGTGCTCTGTCGGCAATTTCGGCAGAAATCTTGTCGGCATCAAGCTTTGCCTGTGCCATAATCTGTGCGCATTTTTCATCGGTTTCAGCGTTAATTTTGCTGATTCTTTCGTCACAGTCAAGACTTATGCGATTTAAAATTTTATCACCGCTGCTCAAAGCGATTCCACCTTTCTTTCGTAATTTTCGTTAGTCGGTTATCAGATGTTAAGGCTTGGAACTGTGATAACAACGAGAAGTGAAACGATGAATGAAAGGAGAGCGTAAATCTCAACGAGAGTTACGGAAACCATTGCCTTTGAGAAGTTTGAATCGTCCTTTGCGCTGAGTGCAATACCCGAAACGGCTGCCTTGCCCTGTGCAAAACCTGAAATCATACCGCCGATGCCGATAGCAAGTGACGCTGCAAAGTATGCAAGACCCTGTCCGATTGTAGGAGCTGTGCCGCCGAGAACGCCGCCGCTTACGAGAATAAGGAAGCCTACGATAAATCCGTAAAGTCCCTGAGTACCGGGGAGAAGTGTGAGAACGAGCATTTTACCGAATTTTGATGAGTCCTCGGAAAGAACTCCCATAGCTGCCTGTGCGGCAGAGCCTACACCTCGTGCAGAACCTACGCCTGCAAGTGCTGTTGCTATTGATGCGCCTAAAAGTGCGAAAAATATTCCATTCATTTTGATTTGTCCTCCTGAATTTTAATATATTTGCTGTTGAGTTTGAACGGCTTAAACTGTTTGCCGCCGCCCTCATAGAATTTTCCGAACATTTCAACATACTGAAGTCGCATTGTGTGAACATATGAACCGAGTGCGTTGAGTCCGATGTTGATTGCGTGTCCGATGATGAACACGATAATGAGTAAGATAATTCCGAACCAGCTCTTGCCGAACATGGTTGAAAGCATATTGAATACCTGAGCCATAACTCCCGTTGTAAGTCCGAGAGCAAGAAGTCTTGAGTAGCTCAGAAGGTCACTGATGTAACCTGTGATGTCATAGAGAGAGGCAAGTCCGCCGATGACTTTGCCGAATCCCTTTTTGTTTCTGCCCTGTGTGAGAACAAGACTGATTGCGCAGAAAATTGCAATGCCTGCTCCTACATAGATGAGTGTCTGACCAAATGCCATACCTGCCGCCAAAACAGCAAATCCGATGAGCATAAGCATCCAAAGTCCTGTGTCAAAGAACGCTCCGCCGTAATCCTTGTGCCTGAAGCAAACATAGAATTTGCAGCCCATACCCACAAGAATGTGTACAAGACCGAATGCTATTGAAATAATCATCAGCATAAGTGCGTCCTTTTGCGGATCAATTGTCGGCCACGGGAAGATTTGTTTCATCGTAATGTCTGCACCCGTAAAGTAGTTGTAAAGGGTTGCGGGTGCATCTCCGAAGAAGCTTGCAAAAACAAGTCCCCAGAAAAATGTTGAAACACCGCAGTACTGGAAAAGTTTCAAAGTGTTTCGCATTTCCTTGTCAGGCTTGAACAGCTTTATTGCAAGTCCTGTTCCTATTACCATTAACAGTCCGTAGCCTGCATCCGAGAACATCATTCCGAAGAAAAAGTAGAAGAAGAACGCAAGCAACGGCGTTGGGTCAATGTCGTCATGCGATGGGGGAGAGTACATATTTACAATGCTCTCTGCCGGTGTTGCAAAGCGACTGTTCTTTAGCTTTACAGGAGCTTTTTCCTCGTCAACATCGCCAAATTCAACATAGCATACAGAAACCCTTTCGCAAAGCCTTTCAAGCTTTTCGCAATCTTCTTCGGGAATGTAACCCGAAATGACAAAAACATTTCGTGAATGTTGAAGTTCACCGATTACGCTGTATTTGTCGGCTCTGATTCTGAAATAGTCCTGTGTGTCTTTAATATCTTTTCGTCTGTCTGCAAAGGATGCAATTTCTTTCTTTGCATTTTCAGTGTCCTCTTCAAGCTTGTGACTTCTTTCAACAAGCTTTGTGGACTCTGCAAGAGGTGTAAGATTTCCGCTTGTAACAGGTTTTGCAAACCCGATGTCACGAAGAGCATTTTCGGCAAGCTCCTTTTGAGCAATCGGTGCAAAAAGTACAAGACAGGTAAGACCTTCGCCTGCAAAATGAATTTCAAACTCAAATTCAAGTTTTGGAGAAACCTCGGCAAGTGCCTCCGAAAGCGACACTTCGTTGTATTCTCTCTGAATTGAGCCGATGAAAACAGCAGTCGTTTTTGTGTCCTTTGCATTGAGCGGAATGTCAAGATTCTTCCACGGCTCAAGCTGTGCAAGAGCGGTTTTTATGCGAATCCGTTCCGCCGAATTATCGGCAATCTGTTTGTTAAGCTCACAAATTCTGTTGCACACATCAATAACTTCGCCTGCGTTTGATGCGATAACTCCGATTTCGTCGGGGTCAATCTCCCGCCGTCCGCAAAATGCGGAAAGCATACTTTTCTTTTCGGGAGAGTTACTGTCGAGAATTTTCAAAGCGTTTTCGCTGAGAGTAACATTTCTCTCGAAAATCTGAATTTGTGAGGTCATATCAATCTTGCCGAATCCCTTTTTGCAGGTTTCGGTCTTTTCGATTTGAACCAAACCCGAATCCTGCAAATGTTCAAGAAGCCGTTTCCTGTCCTGTCTGAGGGCGATAATCTGAACCGACTTCATTTTAAGTTTTGCCAATTTCTATCACCACGCTTCTTTCATTGCAACCGTTTTAAAGAGAGAGCCTCTGTATCGCTCCGTCAATAACACGACTGCGGTTTTTGTCTGCAGTTTGAGAGAGTATGTCGCACTCAAGATTTGCCTGTTCGCAGGTTTTCTCAAGCTCTTTTTTGCTCTCTTTCATAGTCTTTTCAAAAAGCATGTCGGCATCTTTCTGTGCCTTTTCTTTTGCCGAAAGCACAACCTGTTTGGCGTCTGCCTTAGCCTGTTCAACTTTTTCGGCTGACTCTGCTCTTGCATTAGCCTCACGCTGTCTGCACTCTTCTTCGGCATTGTAAATGGCATCCAGCATATCTTTTGCCATTGTTATCCTCCTTTACTGAAAATTGCATAAAAATATTTTTGAAGAATACACGATTTTGTTTATTCTATTCCTAAATTGTAGCACAATTATTTTAAAAATGCAATCAACATACACTAAAGTTTGCCCAATTTTTTATCATTTTTATCAGTGTGACCGCATTTGTGAGCGATTTCATAGCACCAATTTGCGATAAAAGAAAAAACACCGCATAATACGGTGTTTGAAAAATTAACTTGCATATTATCTTACTTACTATCTTGCTTATTATCTTGCGTGTTTTGAAAAAACGGCATTGCTTTAAGCTTATAAAACAGAAGAAAGCCGTCCCGAAAAATTCGGAGCGGCTTTCAAAGCTACGGTTATTCGGCAGGCGTACAACTCTCCTGCATCTCTCGGGATTCCCCTGTCAGTACCATCGGCGTGTGGACGGGGACGAAATCTTCCACCTCGAATAACTTCTGAATTTATTCTAACATTATTTTAATAAAATTGCAAATAAATCAAGGTTGAAATCTGATGCAAAAAGTTGTATTATGTGAGGGTAATAACAAGATGGTAATATGCATGGAGGATTGTGTATTTATGAAAGAAATCAAGACAAATGTAATGAGAATTTTAGACAAAGAAAAGGTTGAATATACTCACCACGAATATCCCCACGGCAAGGATGCCGTTGACGGAGTAACGGTTGCAACGCTTATGAATCAAAATCCCGATTATGTTTTCAAAACTCTTGTAACAAAGGGCATGGGCAGAGATTATTATGTTTTCGTAGTTCCTGTTGACCACGAACTTGACCTGAAAAAATGTGCCAAGAGCGTTGGTGAAAAGTCGGTTGAAATGATTCCCGTAAAGGACATTACAAAGGTTACGGGTTATGTGCGTGGAGGCTGTTCACCTCTCGGAATGAAAAAGCAGTTCAAGACAACCTTCCACATTACAGCAGAGTCAATTCCGAAAATTATTGTCAGTGCAGGAAAAATAGGATATCAGATTGATTTAAAACCCGAAGATTTAATCCGCCTTACAAACGGTCAATGTGCAGATATTATTAAGGACTAATGGGAGATAATTTATGAAATCATTAATTACATACGGCAGTCAATACGGGACAACAAGAAAATATGCGGAAAAATTTTCCGAACTGACAGGGTTTTTTGCTGTAAGTTTTGACGAAATCAAAGATTTGTCAGAATATGATACCGTAATACATTTTGGCGGTTTGTATGCAGGCGGTGTTAAGGGTTTAAAAAATGTTGTAAAAGCAATAGGAAACAATACAAAAATTGTTATCGCAACAGTAGGTCTTGCTGATGTCAATGATAAAGAAAATACCGACAATATCAAAAAATCTTTAAAAAGACAGGTGCCGGAAAATATTTTATCAAATGCGTCTGTATTTCATTTAAGAGGCGGAATTGATTACTCAAAGCTAAATTTAAAACACAAGACAATGATGAAACTTTTATATAATAAGGCTAAGAAAATTCCTGATGAAAAGAAAACAGCAGAAGTTAAGGCGATGATTGAAACTTATAATTCAAAGGTTGATTTTGTTGATTTTAGTTCATTGAATCCAATTTTGAAAGAAGTAAAAAAATAAACAACACCCCCGACTGTGCCAAACGGTTTAGTCGGGGGTGTTGTTTATTAATATGCTTTATTCGTCAATAAATTCAAGGTCTTCGTCACTTACTTTTTTGAGTTCCTTTTTATTGAACAAATCGTAAATAACGGGAACGATGTAGAGCGTCATAAATGTTGCGTAGAGCAGACCGCCGATGCAGACAATTGCGATAGGCTGCATCATTTCTGCACCTGAGCCTATGCCGAGAGCCATAACAACAAGACCGAGAACGGTTGTGAGTGCCGTTATGAGGATAGGACGCATACGGGTTTTGCCTGCCTCAACAATTGACTCAATTCTTTCCTTGCCGTCAATACGAAGTTTGTTGATGTAGTCAACAAGCACGATACCGTTGTTTACAATGATACCGCAGAGCATTACAAAACCGACAAGCGATACAACGCTGATGTCAAATCCTGTGATTAAAAGTGCGAGGAAGCCGCCCGTAAATGCAAGCGGAATTGTAAACATAATAATGAACGGTGATTTAAGGCTTTGGAACTGTGCAACCATAATGAGGTAGATGAGAATGATGCCGAGCAACAGCATAAGCATAAGCTGTGAAACTGCCTCCATTGTCATCTGATCTGTACCAGCGTAGTCGATTGAACAGCTGTTCGGGAGCTTGTAATCGTTCATTGCGGACTTTACATTGTTTGAAACAGATGTAAGGGTGTAGCCGTCCTTTACTTCGGCGCTGATTTTAAGATAACGCTTTTGATTTTCACGGCTGATTTTATCCATAGTTTCAGATTTTGAAATATCCGAAACAGAGGAGAGTTTAACGGTCTTTTCGTTACCGCTCTTATCCGTATAAGTTATGTCGAGGTCACGGAGATTTTTCGGAGTAACGGTTTCGCTGTCGTCCTTTACAACCACAACATTCATATCATTGCCGTTATCATTCGTAAGAGTGGTAGCGGTTTTTTCTGTTGAAATTGCAGCGGCAACCTGCTGATAAACCTGTGCAACGGTAAGCCCCTTTTCAGCGGCTTTTGACTTGTCAACTGTAACTTTGATTTCGGGAGAAGTAGCACCGATGCCGTTGTCTACCGATGCAACACCGTCAACTTTTTCAAGTGTCTTGCCGATATTCTCGGCTGTCTTTTTGAGCGTGTCAAGGTCATCGCCATAGAGTGTAATCTGAACGGAACCGTCACCCATAAGGCTTGACATTGAACTTGTAGAGCCACCGCTTACGGCAGCCTCACCGTCAAAACTTTCAAGTTCCTTTTCAATCTTCTTTGAAATCTCACCGCTCTGCTTTGTGCAGTCGTTTTTGAGAACGGCATAAGCCATAAGAGAGCCGGCATCATTTGACGATGAACCGCCTGTAAGTCCCATAAGGCTTGACGAGTTGCCCGCCATAACGCCTACGGTTTCAAACTGGTCATATTTTGAAAGCAAATCGTTGAGCTTTTCGCCCTCTTTAACTGTTTCTTCAAAGGTTGCGTTATCGTCAAGCTTTAATGTTACCTGAATCTGTGTACTGCTCATATCGGGCATAAAGCTGAAACCTCTCATCAGGCAAAGACCTGCACTTGTAAAGAGAAGTGCAACTGCAACGAGAATTGCAGGAACTTTGTGCTTTAATACGAAACGAAGTGAGCGTTCGTATGCTTTCTTGATTTTTCCGTCCTTCGGAGCAGAATTGGGTTTCATCTTGCGGAGCATTCTCTGTCCCATGGCCGGAACAAGCGTCAGCGCAACAATAAGGCTTGCAAGAAGTGAATATGTAACCGTGAGTGCAAGGTCAACAAACAGCTGACGGGTGATGCCTTCAACAAATACAATCGGCAGGAACACGCAAACTGTGGTGAGAGTTGACGCCGTAATTGCGCTGGCAACCTGTCTTGCACCGTTAAGTGCCGCCTTAATCGGCGAAACGCCCATACTTCTCAGTCGGTAGATATTTTCGATAACAACAACCGAGTTGTCAACAAGCATACCGACACCTATTGCAAGTCCCGACAGCGAAATCATATTGAGTGTTACACCGCTGAAATACATGAGGACAATTGCGAATACAACGCTTATCGGAATTGAGCAGGCAACAATGAGCGTTGGCTTGATATCTCTGAGGAAGAGGAAAAGGATAATAATTGCGAGAACCGCACCCATAAGGAGGTTCTGCAAAACACTGTTGATTACAAGATTAATGTAGTCACCTTCATTATAAAGGTTTGTAAAGTGAAGTCCGTCAACCTCTTTTGAAAGCGATTCAAGCTTTGCGTTAATGTTTTCGCAAACGGTAGAAGACGCTGTGTTGCTTGATTTTGAAAAGCTCAAAACAATACCCGGATTGCCGTTAATTCTTGCAAAGGTTTCCTCCGAATTATCGGCAACAAAAACATCCGCAACATCTTCAAGATGAATAACTCCGATTCCGTCAATGCCTGTGTCAAAAAGCACAAGCGACTTCATCTCTTTTTCGTCATTTACCTTATCACCGACACGAACCATAAATTTGTTGTTATCGTCATCGGTAACATAGCCTGCCGGCATTGAAAAGTTTTGTGCCGTGAGAATTGAAGAAACAGTATCAAGTGTGACTGTGTTGCTCACATCAGCCTTGCTTTTTGCCTCTTTCTTTTTATCTGCAAGTTCTTTTTCGGATGCTTCAATCTGTTTTTCTGCACTTGAAAGCTGTGTAAGTGCGCTGTTGAGTTTACTCTGTTTTGAAGTGAGAGCTGACATGGCAGAGGACATTTTGAAGTCTGCACTTGACTGTTGTTGTGAAATGAGTGCAAGAGCGGAATCAACCGAAACCGATTTATCGTCAAGTCCCGAAATTGCGTTGTCAATCTGTGCAATGCCCGAGTTGATTCGTGAGATTTTCTCAGACATTTCGCTTAATGCAAAGTCTATTTTATCTCCCGAAGTTCCGAGCTTTTTAAGTGAATTTTCAACATTTTGAAGTGCCTCTGCACTCTTGTTGATTGACTCCTGAACCGACTGTATTGTCTTCGTAATATCGGGAGCCTTGATTCCGTAAGGCTCAAGCGCCTTGTTAAGCTCGTCAATCTGCTGTTGAAGTGCCTTGTATTCCTCACTGTCGGGTAGTGCATCATTTATTTTACGAACAATTTCCTGATACTGTTCGTTAAATTTTGAAAGCTGTTCAAGCTTTTGCGTAAGCTGTGACTGCTCGGAAGTCAGCTCATCATAGGCAGTTTTCAGTTCAAGCAAGCCCTGATAGGCGGTTTCAAGCAAGGTCTTTGTTGAGGTAAGGCTTGCCTTTTGGTCAAGCAACTGCATCTTTGCCGACAAAAGCTGTGTTTTACCGCTTTCAGCCTTGTTCTGTGCATCGGCAAGCTGTTTTGAAACAGACTCCTGTTGTGAGTTAATCTGCTCAATAGATGATGAAATTGTACCCTGACCGTCTTTAGCTTTGCCGATATTATCCTGCAATTCCTTTTTAGCCTTGGCAATTTTGTCCTCCGCATCACCAAACTGATTATCGAGTGCGGCGGAAATTTTCTTGTTGAGCTTATCCAGCTTGTCCTGTGAAAGTACAACATTTTCCTGCTCCGTAACAATACCCTTGTCCGAAACAGAGGCAACACCGTCAATGCCTTCAAGTTCATTCAAAAGTTCGTTTGTGACATAATCCGAAAGCTCTGTCTGCGATTTGCCTTCAAAGTCAACTGCCGTCATTGCAACGGGGAGAATGTTTGGGTTGATTTTGATGAGGTACGGTGTTCCGACTCCGTCAGGCCAATTGCCCTTGATTGTGTCAAGGCTTGAACGCATATCAACAGTTGCACTGTCCATATTTGTGCCGTCCTCAAATTCGATCATCAAAAGTGAATAGTTGTCCGATGAAGAAGAGGTGATTTCCTTAACGCCGTCAATTGCCGACATCGACTGCTCAAGTGGCTTTGAAACCGTTGTTTCAACCGCCTCGGGCGTCTGACCTGCGTAGGTGGTCATGATAACGGCATAGGGAAAGTCCATATTTGGTAAAAGGTCGGGCGTCATCTTGAAAAATGACACTATACCGAGAACCAGAACAAGTACAACCGCAACCAATACCGTCATCGGTTTTTTTACGCTGATTTTAGATAACATTGATTACTCCTTTGTTTGTGCTTTTTATCTATGAGTATATTTTAAATTTAATGCGATTTCCAGCAACTTTAGTTTACATTTTCTGTTGAAATCGGTCGCAACCGGTTGCGTGAATATTTAAACTTAATCTGCAATTGCACCTGTTTTGATAATTTCAAGTTTTCTGTGATACTCCCTGTGAACCTCGTCAAAAGGCTTTCCTATTACAAAAACATTGAACACGGCATTCTTCAGCACCTGAGTGAGAATCTGTGAAAGACACTTCACATCTTCATCTGAAGTATATTTAAGGTTACTTCTGTCAAAATTGTTTGTAACGCTGACAAGCTCTGCAACGCCCTTGAAACGGTTGATAAAATATTCCGAAACAAGGCTGTCATTTGCCTTTATATTTTTGATGAGATTCTTCATAACAACACTCTGCTTTGCATCCTTTGAACATTCGCAGAGAATTTCAAAAAGCAAATCATATGTCACAAAGATGTCGCCGTGAGTGCGAGAGATAACCTCTGTGGCTTTTTCAAGCGAAAAGTCAATAAATGAGCGTGTCATAACCTCCACAAGGTCAACCTTATCGTCAAAGTACTGATAAAAACTGCCTCTCGAAATGTTTGCGTTTTTTATAATATTGTTTATGCTGACTCTCTCTCCCGACGAACCGGCAAATTCATTGAATATTGCATCCGTGATTCTCTGACGCTTTTCTTCGGGAAGATTGTAAAAGGTGTTTTTAATCATATAAAATCCTCCAAAACAAATGTGACAGGCAGTCATATGACAACCTGTCACAATTTTAACACTGTTTATTTACTGTGTCAATTAAATGTGTTTTAGATTTTGCACATATACAACCCAAAATCTTTGTGCATATTTACAATAAAATTAAGCCTTGTTATTGAGTTTCTCAAAAAGTCCCTTGCAGCCGCTGTAAATATCGTTGTATGCCTGCTCAAAATCACCGCTGTACCACGGATCCGATACATCACGATTCATACCTGCAAAGCTCATCATCTTGCAAACTTTGCCGCCTTTGTCATCACCAAAAATTCGCATAGTGTTTCTGATATTATTAGAGTCCATGCAGATGAAATAATCGTACTTGTCATAGTCGGATTTTTTGAGCTGAACAGCCCTCTTGCCGTCACAACCGATTCCGTGTTTTGCAAGCTCACGCTTAGCCGGCGGATAAACAGGATTCCCAATACCGTTCCATATCTCCTCCGTACTCGTAGCAGATGATTTAATCACAAACCTGTCAGCAATCTCGCCCTTCTTGACCATGTCCCTGAATATAAACTCCGCCATAGGCGACCGACAAATATTCCCATGGCACACAAACATTATCTTTATCATAACAAAATTCCTCCCGATTTGCCGTAATATGCCGTGATTTGCAAGGGTGAATTGAGTATAACAGGAATGAGTATCACTTTTAAAATTTTCTCAAAACACGCAAAACAAGGCAAAATGTGGCATATTAGATTTTCCAAAAGTAGTCAAATAGTAGTCAGTTAAGGGGGTGCAGACTACTTCCAAAATCAACCGTATAACGATAACTTTTTAGTCGGGGGGTGCAAAATGGATTTTTGCTTGTTATAATTCTTTGTAAGAACTATTATTGTAAATTCAAGCTATCGTTAATGGGGTTAAAAGATAATTTTATTATAGCATGAAAACCATTTAGTCACAACAAAAATGCATTAACACCGTAATGATGTGAGTGTATTTTTAATAATCAGATTTTTAGCAATGCAATTGTTGTGAAAGTATTATCTTCACAACTTACTGTGAAATCGCCTGAATATGATTCGGTAATATTTTTTAGAATTTCAATACCAAGACCTTTATGATTTGGCTTTGTGGATTGTAAATTATCAATGTTATCGGGAATATTATGGTCGCAGTAATTGATGCATTTTACTGCAAAGTTATTATCTTTAATTTGCGATGAAAGAATAATAAATACTTTACTTTTATCATTAGAAGTAACACAAGACTCTATTGCGTTATCAATTATGTTGGTAAACAATCTACAGAGATCCGTGTTTTTAACATTGATGTTATTCGGAACATTCAAGTTACTTGAAAACTCAATATGATTTGCTTTTATGGTGTCATATTTGTTAATCATAATAATATTGACTAATTCATTGTCACAGAATTTTCTGATTTTGTTGTTCTCAAGAGTTTCGGTCAAATCTTGGATAATTGCGTTTGCTCGTTCGCTGTTATTATCACTGCTATCATTAACCATAGCTTTTACAACTGTAATCATATTACTGATATCGTGATTCATTTTTCTTGTTTCGGCAATACTTACTTTCATTTTGTTGTAGTATTCAAGTTCTAGTTCGTTCTTTAAATTAGAAAGTTCGAGTGCCTCTTTTAAATCGTGATTTTCAGAATTTACAAGCAAAACTTTGTAAAGTGCGATGTCACATATAACCATACATATGATTGTTGCAATGACAAAAATCCAAAGTATAATATTTGCACTTGTCAGTTCAAAGTTGTTATTGTTATATACAGAAATGGCGATTGCCGAACTGCACATAAGCTGTGAAACAATGATAATATCAAATTGCCACATTCTTGATGAATAATTTTTGTGCTTAAGATTTTTATCAAAAATTTTTTTGCATATTAAAAGTAAAATCCAAAGAACAAGAATAGCTACAACATTGCTGAGTACATTTGCAACTTTATCGTCACGCAATGAAAATCCCATAAAAGTAAATAACGCCATAACCGAAAGCTCTGTTATACACATTGAAGCAAGGAACAGAACATAGGCTATTGTTTTCTGGGAGATTTTATCGCTGAAACAGGTGAAAAATGTTATGGCAATCACTCCGAATAAAATAATAGGTTTAAATGGATTAGCATTAAATTCCTCGTTTGTTCTGGATAAAAAAGAAATAATCATTGTAAAAACAAAGAACATTCCCATTATAATTTTGTAAATAGGTTTGTCCTTTTTTAATGTAAGCAGTTGCAGTGGATACTGAAGAAAAGTAGTAGTTGTAATTAAGTCTAATATAGTTGCAAAAACAAGTAACATTGTTTATCCTCCGAAATTCATAAGATATAAATTTTTTGCATCTTTAGCGTAAGAATCGCTTATCGGAATAATAGCTCCGCTTGTCAAAGTAAATTGCCCTGATTGATAAGATGCAATGTATTTGGTATTTACAATATAGCTCTGGTGGCATCTTGCGAAATATTCGGGCAATTCTTTTGGAAAATCAGAAAGTTTTTTGTAGCAACGATAGGTTTTGTCATTGGTGATAATTTCACAAACTCGTTTAGAACTCTGTATGTACAGAATATCGTCAATAGTAATAAGATATTCTTTGAAGTCATAAGAAATTTTAAGCTTTGCCGTCTTTTTCTTATATTCATTTTCAGCCTGTTTAATGAAAAAGTTCAGAATGTTGTATTGAATCGGTTTTTCAAGAAATCCCTGTGGAGCAATATGCTCGTAAATATTTTCATAATAAACATTGCCGTAGCCGGTTATGAAAATAGTTTTTATATTTGGCTGAATTTTTTGAATATCTTCCGCAAGAAAAATCCCGTTGTCATCTTTAAGCACAATGTCAATAATCAACAAATCAATATTTTCTGAATTTATAATGTCAAGTGTGGTGTGCTTATTTTCAGAAACAAATACTTTGTGGCTGAATTTCTTCCTTATGTATTCCGCAATGCTTTTACTGATAATTAAATCATCGTCACAAACCAATACGTTCATATTTAATTTCCTCTCATTAACCCATATTGTGAAAATTTCACTTAAAACTTATGCAATCAGTATATCATAATTTGTATGAAAATGAAAGATTTTATTTACTTTTGTAGAATTATGTAAAAAATAGGCGACTTGATGTAACTTTTCGGGATACTAAAGCGATTGGTAATGTTGTATAATTATTAGGAAAATGAAATGTGATATATGTATAAGGAGAGAATAAATTGGTTTTTTATGATAAAACTAGTTCTGAAAAGAAGTATGCAAAAATAATTATGAAGATTGAAGAGAGGTATAGTGCGTTGGAGAACTTTGATTTAGTAATTACATTAATACAAGAGTCTATTGATGAAATAATTATGTTTTAAGGAGGACTAACTTTAATGGGATATTCAGGATACAGTGATAATAGTGGTGATAGCAAAGGCTTGTACAATCCTTATACAGGACAATATATTCATAATGATGATGGCAAAGGATTTTATAATCCTTATACAGGACAATATATTCATAATGACGATGGTAAAGGTTATTATAATCCTTACACAGGTCAATATTCAAATAATGATTCAAGTGGAAAATAAAAATTATGATAAAATCTCTCTGTGATAACTATGTATCATGGAGATTTTTTGAAGGTGTATTTTATGGAATATGATGAGTTGTTAGAAATTATAAAAGATGTTTTACCTATAAAAAGAGATGTTCAGCCAGACAGTAAGTTAAAAGAAGATCTTGGATTATGTTCGTTTGACATGATGCTAATTCATAAATAATGAAGTCGATACTTCTGAATTTACTAAGGCCGATACAGTTAATGAATTATATAAAATAGTTAAGCAAGGAAATAGAAATGGCTAACATAATGATGACAGACAGTTGTAATCTTACCTGTCCTTACTGTTTTGCAAATGAATTTGTAAATAAAAATTTGAATGAAATTTCTGAGGAAAATTTTGATAAGGCTGTAAATTTTATTTTAGGCGACTTCTCCCACCATAGTGTAGGTTTAATTGGAGGAGAACCTCTACTTCATTCAAATTTTGATCTGTTATTGAAGAAACTAATAATT
>ERZ1026772.774-NODE-774-length-20883-cov-9.523670_pt1 | contig 20883 bp, 16 predicted proteins | sample MGYA00380124_ERZ1026772 | MGnify/ENA primary metagenome ERZ1026772 (study PRJEB33269, sample SAMEA4719760) | human gut metagenome | biome: human-associated habitat; feature: organic feature; material: feces | place: Cameroon | collected 2013-10 ...
TCAGCATAACGGTAAGATCTCCACTGGTAGGATTTTTCATGCCGGCAGGAACATCGAAACCGCTGACAGTCATACGGTGCTGCTGATCCTCTACAGAACGTGCACCAATGGCCACATAGGAAAGAATGTCAGAAACATATCTCCAGTTTTCAGGATAAAGCATCTCGTCAGCAGCAGTAAGTCCGGAAACATCCATGGCGTGGATCTGCATCTTACGCATGGCGATCAGACCTGCCAGAAGATCCGGTTTTTTCTCAGGATCCGGCTGATGCACGATACCCTTGTAGCCCTCACCGGTAGTACGGGGCTTATTGGTATAGATTCTGGGAATCAGGATCAGCTTATCCTTTACCTTTTCGTTGACCTTTGCAAGACGGCTGACATAGTCGCAGACAGCATCTTCATTGTCTGCGGAGCAGGGACCGATGATTACAAGAAATTTATTGCTTTTTCCGGTGAGGACATCACGGATCTCCTGATCTCTTTCTTTCTTTAACGTAACAAGCTTTTCGGGAACAGGATACTGCTCCTTGATTTCGCTTGGAGTGGGTAATTTTTTCACAAACTCAAATGACATAATGTTTTCCTCCTCTGATGTAAGCATTTGTTATTATAATATAGAAAAAAAGAAAGCGCAAGGTTGCAAAGCGTCCGGAAACAGTGTAAAATTACGGGGTATCATCTATAAAAGTATAAAAGAAAAGGGAGGCCGGATTATGGCACTTAGTAAGAAACCGGTAACCGGTATGAAGGATATTCTGCCGGAGGAAATGAAAATCAGAGATTATGTGATCAGCGTGATCAAGGAAACTTACGGTAAATTTGGATTTACTTCCATTGAGACTCCCTGTGTGGAGAATATCGAGAACCTGACCAACAAGCAGGGCGGAGAGAATGAGAAGCTGATCTTTAAAATATTAAAGCGTGGAGAGAAGCTGAACCTTGAAACAGCGAAGGAAGAGAAGGATCTTGTGGACGTAGGACTCCGCTATGACCTTACGGTTCCGTTGGTGCGGTATTATTCTGCACATGCCAATGAACTTCCGGTACCTTTCAAGGCACTGCAGATGGGAAATGTATGGCGTGCTGACAGACCGCAGCGCGGACGTTACCGTCAGTTCATGCAGTGTGATATCGATATCCTGGGAGAGCCCTCCAATCTGGCTGAGATCGAGCTGATCCTGGCGACAACGACAACACTTGGCAGACTTGGCTTTTCCGGCTTCCAGATCAGGATCAATGAAAGAAGGATCCTGAAGGCTATAGCAGCCTACAGCGGATTTGCAGAAGAAAGCTATGACAATGTCTTTATCACCCTGGACAAGATGGACAAGATCGGCCTTGAGGGAGTAGAAGCAGAGCTTCTTGAAGATGGCTTTGCCAAAGAAAGTGTTGATAAATATCTGGAACTGTTCAAGGGCATGGAAGCTGCTGAAAATGGTCTTGCTTATCTTGCCGAAAAGCTTGGTGATTTCCTGGATGAGGATGTGAAGACAAGCCTTCAGGAGATCATGGAAAGTGTAAATTCTACCAAGAGTGCTGATTTTGAACTGGTATTTGACCCTACTCTTGTAAGAGGAATGTCTTATTATACCGGTACTATTTTTGAGATCGCAATGCCCCAGTTTGGCGGAAGCTGTGGTGGCGGCGGAAGATATGACAAGATGGTAGGCAAGTTTACCGGTAATGATGTTCCTGCCTGTGGCTTTTCCATTGGATTTGAAAGAATTATCCTGCTGCTTATGGAGAATGGATTTAAGGTACCTTCCCAGCCTGAGAAAGTGGCTTTCCTGATCGAGAAGGGTGTGGCAAGGGAAGAGCTGTGCAAGGTGATCGCAGCAGCACAGGAAGAGAGAAAATCAGGAACACAGGTACTTGTTGTCCGGATGAATAAGAATAAAAAATTCCAGAAGGAACAGCTTACAAAAGACGGCTATACAACCTTCCGGGAGTTCTATAAGGATCCTCTGAAATAAATACAGAAGGTGGAAAGAAACGGATTTGTATGATAGGCTGCTTCCGGAGAAAGGAATCTCTCTGGAAGCAGTTATTATTATGCGGGGAAGAATCCTGCTTAAGAGACCTGTCAGGAAAGATCATGCTGCATAAAAGAAGGATATAAGATAAGAAAAAGGCTGCCGGAGAGGCAGCAAACAGGAGTAACAGAGATGGAACAGAACAAACAGCAGAATAAGGATTTTCTTGGAACGGACCCGATCGGGAAGCTGCTCCTGAAACTGGCCGTTCCCACTGTGACGGCACAGATCATCAATATGCTCTACAATATTGTAGACAGGATTTATATCGGACATATCAGAGGAACAGGGGCACTGGCGCTGACCGGTGTGGGAGTCTGTATGCCGCTCATTATGATCGTCAGTGCCTTTGCTGCACTTGTCGGAAACGGGGGAGCACCCAGGGCAGCCATATTTATGGGAAAGGGAGAGAATGAGACAGCGGAAAAGATCCTGGGGAACTGCTTTTCCCTTCAGATCCTGGTATCCCTGATCCTGACGGGACTGCTCTTTGTGCTTGGAAAGCCGTTTCTTCTGGCCTTTGGTGCCAGTGAAAATACCATTGCCTATGCGGATGGCTATATGAAGATCTATGCGCTTGGAACACTGTTTGTCCAGCTTACCCTGGGGATGAATGCGTTTATCACGACACAGGGCTTTGCCAGAACAGGTATGTTCACCGTTCTGATAGGAGCGCTGTTAAACATCATACTGGATCCGGTGTTCATCTTTGGACTTCATATGGGTGTCAGGGGAGCGGCACTTGCTACGATCCTGTCCCAGGCAGCGTCCTGTGTATTTGTCGTGAGCTTTCTTCTTGGCAAGAAAACAAAGCTGCGGATCCGGAAAGAGAACCTGGTCCTGCAGGGAAAGATCATACTGCCCTGTATCCTGCTGGGATCGGCGGTATTTGTCATGCAGTCCAGTGAGAGCGTGATCTCCGTCTGCTTTAATTCTTCCCTTCTGAAATATGGAGGAGATATTGCAGTGGGAGCCATGACGATCCTTACCAGTGTGATGCAGTTTGCACTGCTTCCCCTGCAGGGACTGGGACAGGGAGCACAGCCGATCATGAGCTACAATTACGGTGCAGGCAATAAGGAAAGAGTAAAGGGAGCCTATAAACTGCTGTTAAAAACAAGTCTGTCCTATTCTCTGCTGCTGTGGCTTTTCGTCATGGTAAAACCGGCTGCTTTTGCTTCCGTATTTACAACTGACAGAGAAATGATCACCTTTACGGCACATGCCCTGCGGATCTATATGGCAGGAATGGGGATCTTCGGGATCCAGATGGCCTGCCAGATGGCATTCAATGCCCTGGGAGATGCCGTTTCTTCGATTGTGGTTGCTATTATGCGGAAATTTATCCTGCTGATCCCACTGATCTATCTGGTCCCTCTTTTCTATACGGCAGATAAGACCACGGCGGTGTATCTGGCGGAGCCGATCGCCGATGTGCTGGCGGTCACCTTTACTTCGGTACTGTTTTTCTTCCGGTTCCGGAAGGCACTGCAGAAAATGGATGAAGTACCAGGCGGCAGAAAAGAAGTTCAGGCACAATGACAGTCACAGCAAGACGGCGGAAAACAGGTATTGCACAGTGACGGCAGGGAAGCAGAAAAGAACAGTGCGTTAAAATGAGAAAAGCTCTCATTAAAAGCTCTTGTGTTACAGGAATCCTTTTTGTATAATAATTCAAGAGTTAGACACAACTAACTTGCGGATAAATCATGGAAGACTCCCATCGGCTCTGAGCTGCTGAATCAGAAGCCACCGGAAGAAAAACCTTCCGGCAGGGAGTATCTTCATTTACAGAAAGGAGACAGCAGGGATGAATTACCTGGAAATTGAAAAAGTTATCGGAAGAGAAATATTAGACTCAAGAGGAAATCCTACCGTTGAAGCAGAAGTAACACTGGCTGACGGAACCGTAGGAAGAGGAACAGCACCAAGCGGTGCTTCTACAGGTGAATTTGAAGCACTTGAGCTGCGTGATGGAGATAAAGGAAGATATCTGGGAAAGGGCGTGCAGAAGGCCGTTCAAAATATCAATACAACAATCAATAAGGTACTCTGTGGCATGGATGCATCTGATATCTATGCAGTTGATCAGGCAATGATCAAAGCAGATGGAACAAAGGATAAATCAAAGCTGGGTGCCAATGCGATTCTGGCAGTATCCATTGCATGTGCAAGAGCAGCATCCATTTCCCTGGATATTCCGTTGTATCGTTTCCTTGGCGGTATTTCCGGAAACAGACTGCCGGTTCCCATGATGAATATTATCAACGGAGGATGTCATGCACTGTCTTCCGGACTTGATGTACAGGAATTTATGATCATGCCGGTAGGAGCTCCTTCCTTTAAGGAATGTCTGCGGTGGTGTGCAGAGGTATTCCATGCGCTGGCTTCTATTTTAAAGGAGAGAGGACTTGCTACATCAGTAGGAGATGAAGGTGGATTTGCACCGGCTCTTAAGTCTGATGAAGAGGCAATCGAAACAATTCTGGAGGCAGTAAAGAAGGCCGGCTATGAGCCTGGCAGAGATTTTAAGATTGCTATGGATGCTGCATCTTCTGAATGGAAGAGTGAGAAGGGAAAGGGTTATTATAAGCTTCCCAAGGCCGGTACAGAATATACGGATGAGGAACTGATCGAGCACTGGGCAAGCCTTTGCGAGAAATATCCGATCATTTCCATCGAGGACGGTCTGGATGAGGAGGACTGGGAAGGCTGGCAGAAGCTGACAAAGAGACTGGGCGACAAGGTACAGCTTGTCGGAGATGACCTTTTTGTGACCAATACAGAAAGACTTTCCAAGGGAATCTCACTTGGTGCCGGTAATGCCATTCTGATCAAGTTAAATCAGATCGGTTCTGTTTCTGAGACACTGGAAGCGATCAAGATGGCACATGAAGCAGGCTATGCGGCAATCAGCTCCCACCGTTCCGGCGAAACAGCAGATACGACGATTGCTGACCTTGCTGTGGCATTAAACACCTGTCAGATCAAGACCGGTGCACCCAGCCGATCGGAAAGAGTTGCTAAATACAACCAGTTACTCCGTATTGAAGAGGAACTGGGCAGCAGCGCAGTATATCCGGGAATGAAAGCATTTCATGTAAAATAACACATGATACTTCTTGAAAAGAACAACGGGCAGGAGTACACTTGCCTGTAGAAAAGGAGAGAGGATCATGATAAAGACAACATTAAAAATCGACGGAATGGCCTGCAGCATGTGCGAGTCGCATATGAATGATCTGATCAGAAAGGTGGCAAAGGTAAAGAAGGTGACTTCCTCTGCCAAAGCCGGAGAAACTGTAGTGATCAGTGATGAAGAACTGGATATCCCATTTCTCAGAAAAGAGATCGAGGGAATCGGATACAGGCTTCTTTCAGGCAGCAGTGAGCCCTATGAGAAAAAAGGATTATTCCATTTCGGAAAATAAAAGGATCAGAGAGGATCTGATGACCATACCTGTGCCGTCTCTGCCAGATACCTGGCAGAGGCGGTAATTTTTTTGCCCTTATCCGGTATATGTGGTAAAATATGATATCAGAATGAAGAATAAAGGGGGACGCTCGGAAAATGTATGATTATCTGGTAGTTGGAGCGGGACTTTTCGGTGCCGTATTTGCCTGTGAAGCCAGAAAAGCAGGAAAACAGGTGCTTGTCATTGATAAAAGGGATCATATTGCCGGGAATGTTTACACAGAGGATATAGAAGGAATCCATGTACACCGGTATGGTGCACATATTTTTCATACCAATGACAGGATGGTATGGGACTATGTGACCAAATATGCAGACTTTAACCGCTTTACCAACAGTCCGGTGGCTAATTACAAGGGGGAGCTGTACAGTCTTCCCTTTAATATGTATACCTTTAATAAAATGTGGGGTGTGGTAACACCAGAGGAAGCTGCACAGAAGATTGAGGAGCAGAAGAGAGAGGCCCATATCACAGAGCCGAAGAACCTGGAGGAGCAGGCAATCTCTCTGGTAGGAACCGATATTTATGAAAAGCTGATCAAGGGATATACGGAGAAGCAATGGGGACGTCCATGCAGTGAGCTGCCGGCATTTATCATCAAACGTCTGCCGGTACGTTTTACCTTTGATAATAATTATTTTAATGCGTTGTATCAGGGGATTCCGATTGGAGGGTATACGAGGCTGGTGCAGAATATGCTTGAAGGCATTGAGGTCAGGCTGCAGGAGGATTATCTGGAAGACAGGGAGCACTGGAACGGTCTGGCGGATCAGGTTATCTATACTGGTCCTGTGGATGCTTATTTTGACTACTGCTTTGGAACACTGGAATACAGAAGTGTGCGCTTTGAAACGGAGCTTCTGGATCAGATTAATTTCCAGGGAAATGCTGCTGTAAATTATACTGACAGAGAAACACCCTATACAAGGATCATTGAGCATAAATGGTTTGAGTTTGGAAAAGATGAAAAGGGAGAGGATCTGCCTAAGACCGTGATCAGCAGAGAATATTCTTCTGAGTGGAAAAAAGGGGATGAACCATATTATCCGGTAAATGACACAAAAAATAACGCCCTTTATGAAAAATATAAAAAACTGGCAGAGGCTGAAGAAAAGGTGATCTTTGGCGGAAGACTCGGGGAATACCGGTATTATGACATGGATGCAGTCATAGCAGGCAGTCTGAAGCTGTGCAGGAAAATTTTTGGAGAAAACTGATAAAATAAGGGGTTTCCAAATTGAATAAAATGCTGGAAAGTGATACTATAGTACTAGATGCAAAGATATGTTTGCAAGTGTAAATGTACAAGGAAAAGAGGGGGATCAGAATGAGAAGACGGATCACTGGAATTCTGTTATATTGTCTTCTGCTGTCACTTGTGTTTGGAGGTATCAGCGTCCAGGCTGAAGAAAACAGAAAAGAAAGCTCTGAGGGGAGAATTCTTTTTATCAGCTCTTATAATTATGGGTGGGATACGGTACAGTCCCAGATAGAGGGTATTCAGGCGGGAGTCAGTGATGAGGCAGTGGTAGACTATGAGTTTATGGATACCAAGCGTGTCAGTGACGAAACGAGTGAACAGTTATTTTATGAGGGACTGAAATACAGACTCAGCAAGGTAGCACCTTATGATGTGATCATTCTGGGAGATGATGCAGCCCTTCTTTTTGCACAGAAGTACAGGGAGGAGCTGTTTGCAGAAATTCCTCTTGTATATGAAGGTGTCAATAATGAACAGCTTGCTTATGAAATGTCAGAGGATCCATTAATAACTGGTGTTATAGAAAAGCTGTCAGTCGAAAAAAACATTGTCTTTGCGAAAACACTTCTGCCTGATGCGAAGAAGGTAGTAGCTATTCTGGATGACAGTGTGACAGGAAGGACTGTCAGAGAACAGTTCTTCGCCTGTGAAGAAAAGTTTCCGGAGCTTACATTTTCTGAGATCAATGCATCTGAACTGAGTACTGTGCAGCTGAAGGGGAAGATCAGACAGCTTGGAAAGGGAACAATACTGATTTATATCTGCATGACGGAAGACGAAAGTGGAAAGCAGTATTCAAGCAGGGAGGCAGTAAAGCTGATCACTGGAGCGGCCAGGGTTCCGGTATTCCGGATGATGGAAGAGGGGATCGGGGAAGGACTTCTGGGCGGCAATGTTGTTTCCATGAGAAAATCAGGAGAAGAAGCTGCCGGCATGGCAATGAATATCATTAATGGGAAGAACAGCGGTGAGATCGGAGTAGTGGGTGACAGTCCGAACATTTACTGTGTAGATGAGCTGGTTATGAAAGCCTATGGTCTTGACATGAAGGTGCTTCCGGAAGGAACAAAGATCGTTAATTACCAGCCGCCCTTTTTCCAGAGAAATAAAGAGGTGCTGGTACCGGGCGGTATCCTGATAGGTATGCTTCTTGTGGTAGTGCTGGTTTCACTGATCGATAATCTGCGCAGAAGGAGATTGTACAGGGAACTGGAGGAGGCAAGAGGGATTATGGAAAATGCTTCCAATCATGATTTCCTGACAGGGATCCCCAACAGAAGCAAGCTGATGTCGGATCTGGAGGAACTGATCCGGAATGACACACCGTGTACGATCTTTATGATCGATATTGATGAATTTAAAAAGATCAATGATACTTATGGACATGCAGCAGGCGATGATGCACTGCGGGAGCTGGCAGCAAGGATGAAGATGCTTCATTCACAGATTTTGATGCCTTACCGCTATGCAGGTGATGAATTTATCATTATAATCCAGAGTATACAGAGTAAGATCGTAGATAAGACGGCCATGCAGTGTAAGGAGCTGTTTTCCCAACCGTTTTCTCTGGCTGGAGAGCTCAGAAGAGTCGGAGGCAGTATTGGAATTGCATCCTTCCCAAAGGATGCTTCTACACTGGAGAAATTGATCGAGTGTGCAGATTCTGCTATGTATACGGTAAAAAAGAGTGGAAAAAATCGTTTTGCATATTATGAGGGCGGAAAAAGTGAAGAGAAGTGAATGGAGGCAGAAATATGAATGTGGAATTAGTATTGTCGCAGCTGGATTCTCTGATTGAAAACCGCAGAACCGACCTGGTAGAAGGCTATTTAAGAGAAAAAATGGAAGAGGCAGCTGAGGAAGGTGACAGACGTGCAGTGATCACGCTGATGAATGAACTGATCAGCTATTATGGAGGAACAGGAGAATTTGAAAAGATGGTGGAATACTGTCAACAGGTTCTCCTGCTTTTGCAGGGAATGGGAATGAAAGGGACAATTCCTTATGCAGCTACGCTTCTTCATGTAGCAGATGCATACAGAGAGGCAGGACTTCTTTCGGATGCCATGAGAGCCTATCAGGAGGTCAAAGGAATTTACGAGGGAAGCATAGCTTATAATGATTTCAGATATGTAGAGCTGTATCAGGGCATGAGTCTTCTTTTCCAGCAGACAGGGGACGATGAAAGTGCCTGTGACTGTCTGCAAAGGGCACTCTCTGTTGCCAGTCAGTATCAGGGCGCCAGGACAGAGGTGGCAGCGATCTATACGAATCTGGCACTGGCGGAGATTAAGCTGCTCCGCTATGAAGAAGCCATGGATCATCTGAAAAGAGCGATATCCCTGTACGAAATGGATGAAGAAAGAGATTATCATTACAGCGGTGCCCTGTCGGCAATGGGTGAGGTACTGTATATGACAGGGGAGCTTGAGGAATCCGCCAGGTTTTATAAGCTGGCACTTCTTGAGATTGAGAGGACATCAGGAAGAAATCAGGCATACGAAATTACATTACAAAACCTGCATGCAGTTATCCAGGAGCAAAAAAACGCATTGATCAGAAACCGCAGCTTTGAAAAGGGAATGGAGCTGTGCCAGGCCTTTTATGAAGAATATGGTATCCCTATGATCAGGACAAGGTTTCCGGCATATGAGGGTGTGATCGCAGCAGGTCTGGTAGGAGAAGGATCGGAATGCTTTGGATATGATGATGAAGTATCAAGGGATCATGATTTTGGTCCGGGCTTCTGCCTCTGGCTGACAGATCAGGTATATGATGAGATCGGTGAAGAACTGCAGCAGTCCTATGATGAACTGCCGCATACCTTTATGGGAGTCACAAGGGTAACCTCTGCCAAGGCAAGAAAAAGAGTCGGTGTATTCAGGATCCGTGAGTTCTATGGAGAACTCACAGGACTGCAGGATGTACCGGTATCCAGAAGACAATGGGAGGTTATACAGGACTATCAGCTCAGTACAGCCACTAATGGAAGAGTTTTCAGGGATGACCTTGGAGAGTTCACAAGAATACGAAAAGGATTGCTTTCTTATTATCCGGAGGAAGTGAGACTCAAAAAGATCGCCAGGGAAGCGGCACTGATGGCACAGGCCGGGCAATATAATTACAGCCGTATGCTTGGAAGAAATGAAACAGTAACGGCACAGATCGCACTGGCAGAATTCATGAAGCATACGATGGCGATGATCTATCTGCTGAACCGGAGCTATGCGCCTTTTTATAAATGGATGCATAGAGGACTGGAAAAGCTTCCACTGCTCAAGGAATTGAGAGATGTGCTTACTGCTTTGTCACAGATGCCGGTTGGGGATGAAAGAATTCCGGAAACGATAGAGTTCATAGTGTCACGTATTATTGCAGAAATGAAGAAAGAGGGTCTGACAAGCGGAGAGGATAATTATCTGGAACATCATACAGAGAATATCCTGAAGGGTATACCAACACTCGAATAGATACAGAGAACCTGCCATCGGCAGGTTCTCTGTATGTCAGGAAATACTCTTTAACAATCCATTGGCAATTGCCCTGGCAATTTCCTGAAACTGAGTATCAAAACGTATGTTATCTTTATCCGTATTAATAAATCCGACTTCTACAAGAACGGCAGGCATGTCAGTCCGGCGCAGGACAGCCAGATTTGGCCGCTCCTGGATCCCCTGATTGACAAATCCTACACGGGTAAGCTCACGGTTTATGTTCTCTGCAATGGTTCTGGCAATGCCGTTTTTGGAATAAACAAGGGATTCTACACCAGTATACTGGTTATCATAGGGGCTGGAGTTACGGTGGATAGAGAGAAAATAGTCTGCACCGGAGGCATTTGCCATTGCAGCTTTACCGGCAGGGCTGGTATAGACATCACTGGTTCTAGTATAGATCACATTTACACCATTTTCTTCCAGTATGTTTCCCACAGCAAGGGCAAGGCGAAGGGTATCATCCTTTTCTTTCCGCCCAAGATAGGAAGCACCAAAGTCGGAACCCCCATGACCGGCATCAATTACAACTGTAGCCATAAAAACCTCTTTTAAAAGGACTTAAGATATTGTATGCTGTTAAACAGATAGCTGTGTATTGTAAGAAAGGAAGTAGGCATGAAAAATCAGACCAAAGAGAAAAAAGCATATCAGGCAGTTATATTTGACCTGGATGGAACTCTGTTAAATACATTGGAGGATTTGAAGGACAGTGTAAATTATGCACTGCGGATGTATCATAAAAAAGAACGGTCACTGGAGGAAGTACGGAATTTTGTTGGAAATGGTGTTGAGAAGCTGGTACAGAGAGCACTTATGCCGGATCAGGATGAAAAGACGTTTACAGAGGTGTTTGCTGTATTTAAAGCATATTACGAAGAACATTGCAATGATAAGACCTGTCTCTATCCCGGAATCGCGGAGCTTCTGACTGGCTTACAGAAAAAAGGAATCAAAACGGCAATCGTATCTAACAAGATGCAGGAGGGAGTGGATGTCCTGTATCATCTTTATTTTGAAAAATATCTGAAGGTAGCAATCGGCGCAAGCGAAGGAATCCGCAAGAAACCGGCACCGGATACTGCCAGGGAAGCACTGCGGTTATTACAGGTATCAGAAAAAGATGCCCTGTATGTGGGAGACTCTGATGTGGATATTGCAACTGCCAGAAATGCAGGAATGGACTGTGTATCTGTCACATGGGGATTCCGGACAGTAGAAGAGCTGCAGGCAGCCGGAGCGGCTGCGATGATAAACAGACCGGAAGAACTGCTGGCTCTGATAGAAACATCCGGGAAAGAAAGAGAAATGGAAACAGCAGCACAGGTAAAATGGCTGCCCAAATTTCCGGAGAACCGGGAAATTACTGTAAGTGTGCCGGGATCTAAAAGTATCACAAACAGGGCACTTCTTCTGGCAGCACTGTCACAGGGAACATGTCATTTGAAAGGAGTCCTGTTCAGCGATGATTCCCGTGGCTTTCTGGACTGCTTAATTAAATTAGGATTTAATATTGAAATAAATGAGAAGAAGAAAGAAGTTATAATAGAAGGAACAGGAGGAAGGATTCCTGACAGAAAGGCTTCCATCAATGTAAGAAGTGCAGGAACTGCGGCACGTTTTCTTACAGTAATGCTGGCTTTGGCCGGAGGGGATTATGAACTGACAGCGTCACCCCAGATGTGTAAGCGCCCCATGGAACCATTGCTTTCCCTGCTGGAGGCATGTGGTGTTACATTTGAGTTCCACGGGGAAGAAGGACATTTCCCGTTTGCCCTGCATTCCAGTGGTATTCACCAGAAGGAAGTGAGTATTGATACAAAGATCAGCAGTCAGTTTGCCAGTGCTTTATTAATGTGTGCAGCCATGAAAAAAGATGACCTGACTGTCATACTTGAAGGAGACAGAAGCGAAGGTGCATATATTAAAATGACACTTGCTATGATGAGACAGTTTGGAATTGAAGTGGAAAGGGAAGGAAGGAAGTGCATCGTGTCCGGAAATGCTTCCTTTGGCGTTCCGGTATATGAGATCGAGCCGGATGTTTCTGGAGCCTGTTATTTCTATGCAATGGCACCACTTTTAAAAACAAGTGTTATTGTAAACGGAGTCCATGAAAACTCCATGCAGGGAGATATTGCATTTTTGTCTGTGCTTTCCAAAATGGGGTGTAAGATGGAGGATACAGAGAAAGGAATCTGTGTGGATGGACGTCTGTTAAGCTCCTATCCGGGGCAGACTCTTTCCATGAAGGATTTTTCCGACCAGACTATGACCATGGCAGCAATTGCACCATTTGCTGCTTCAGAAACAAGGATCTGTGATATAGAACATATCCGCTATCAGGAATCAGACCGGATGAAAGCGATCATCACAGAATTAAACCGGATGGGTGTCAGCTGCGAGGAGATTCCGGAGGAAAAGGGAATTCTGATCAGACCGGTTTCAGAAGATGGGATCAGAGAAACGGAAGTGGAGACCTATGAGGATCACAGAATGGCGATGGCCTTTTCACTGATCGGGCTGAAAACAGGAAAGATCGGGATCAGGAATCCCGGATGCTGCAGGAAAACATTTGAAAATTATTTTGAATTGATCGAGGAATTACAGGAAAACAATCATGCAGGAAGTGCGGAACAGTAATACAGTTGAAATAACAGAGGAAAGAGCAGAAAGGGTCGTACTGGCGGCAGTGGAGGAGGGCATCACAGAATCAACAGGTGATATGTCACACAGAATGGATGAGCTTGCCAGCCTTGCGAAAGCCTGCTATATGGAAACGGTCGGTATGGTCATACAGAGGCTGGAAACAGTGAATAAAGGGCTCTATATGGGAGCTGGCAAGGTACAGGAATTAAAAGAACTGTGTGTAAGGCTGGAAGCTGATCTGGTTATTTTCAACAATTCCCTGACACCATCCCAGCTGAGAAATCTGCAGGATCTGCTGGATGTCCCTGTTATGGACAGGACGACACTGATCCTGGAAATTTTTGAAAGCAGAGCCAGGACAAGAGAAGCCAGGCTTCAGGTGGAAACAGCAAAGCTTCAGTATCTCCTGCCGAGACTGGTAGGCATGCATGAAGCACTGACAAGGCAGGGCGGAACCAGTGGAAGCATGAGCAGCAGGGGAGCCGGAGAAAAGAAGCTGGAGTTAGACAGACGGAAGATCGAACACAGAATTGCGGAACTGCAGCGTGAACTGAAGGAAATTACCAAGGAGAGAGAAGTACAGCGGAGCAGAAGAAATAAAGGAAGACTGCCGCTTGTTTCCCTTGTCGGGTATACCAATGCAGGAAAATCAACGATCATGAATGCCATGGTGGATCGTTATGCGGCCGGAGAAGAAAAGAGAGTGCTTGAGAAGGATATGCTTTTTGCTACACTGGATACCTCGGTCCGCCGGATCAATACGGGGGATAACAGAGACTTTCTGCTGTCAGATACAGTTGGCTTTATCCATGATCTGCCCCACAGCCTGGTGAAAGCGTTCCGATCTACGCTGGAGGAAATAGAGAATGCTGATCTGCTTATACAGGTGGTGGATTATTCGGATCCCTTTTATGAGGAACAGATGAAAACAACGGCACAGACCCTGTCAGAGCTTTCCGCAGGACATATCCCCATGCTTATCGTATATAATAAGGCGGACAGAAGGGAAGGGGCTTCCTATCCGAGAACAGTCGGAGATAAGCTCTTTGTTTCAGCAAAGGAAGAAGCATCACTGGATCTGCTTGTCGGGGAGATCCTTGAAAAGATTTATGCAGATCAGGTGGAAGGAGAGTTCCTGATTCCTTTTCAAAGAGGGGATATTGTTTCTTACTTTATGGAAAATGCTGTGATACTTAAGCGGGAATATCAGGAGGAGGGAACACTTCTTTTGGTGAAATGCCATCCGGCAGACAGAGAAAAATACCGCAGCTATCTGACAGAAACAGGGGGAAATGATGCAGAAGGAAAGATTGAATAAATATCTGGCATCCTGCGGCGTATGCTCACGGAGAGATGCTGATAAGTTAATAGAAGAGGGAAGGATCCAGGTAAACGGCCAGAAGGCTGTGATGGGGCTTCAGGTCTCGGATGAGGATGAGATCGTGGTGAATGGAAAACATCTTCCCGGGAAAAATGATAAAGTGGTTTATGCTTACTATAAGCCTCTTGGAGTGACGTGTACGGAGAGAGACCGGCATGCGGACAAGGTTCTGACGCAGCAGGTGAAGCTGCCGGTGAGAGTGACCTATGCAGGCCGGCTTGATAAAGATTCAGAGGGGCTGATCCTGCTTACGAATGACGGAGACCTGATCCATACGATGATGAATGGCAGTGGAAACCATGAAAAGGAATATATCGTGAAGGTGAATAAGGAGATTACAGGCGAGTTCCTGCAGAATATGGCAGATGGTGTGTTCTTAAAGGAGCTGAACCGCAGGACAAAACCCTGTAAGGTAGAAAAAATCGGGAAATTTACCTTTCGGATCATTCTAACCCAGGGAGTCAACAGACAGATCAGACGAATGTCCCATGCTTTGGGATTTGAGGTGACAGCAATCAAAAGAATCCGGGTGGCAACTGTGGAACTTGCAGGCTTATTACCCGGGAAATACCGCCAGATCATGGGGATAGAATTACAGATGTTATACAATTCATGCATGAAAAATACCAGTAAATATAAGGAATTATAAAAATAAAAGATCTTTTTGATACCTGAAAGCCTGCCGACAGAAAGACGGAGAAAAACAGGGATTATGAAATAAGCATTGAAGGAAAAATAAAAATAAATGAAGGGAATCCTGCAAGCAAAATGGATAGTAATCGGATAGAAACAGAGGTAATGGACAAAAAAGAATACGATGAACTTACGAAAACAATCAATTATCATATGGACCGCTATTATAATCAGGATGAACCGGAGATCAGTGATTATGACTATGATCAGCTGATGCTGAAACTGAAAGCAGCCGAGAAGGAGCATCCGGAATGGGTCACACCACAGTCTCCGACGCAGAAGATTGGTGGCACGGTGAAGCGTGAGGCAGGTGTTAAGGTGACACATGATGTGCCGATGCTTTCCATTGAAGATGTTTTTACAAAGGAAGATGTTACCGCATGGGTAGAGAAGGTAAAAGCCCTTCACCCGGACTGCAGTTTTTCTGTGGAGACCAAAATAGACGGACTCAGCATGACACTGCGGTATGAGAAGGAGGAGGATGGATGCTTAAAGCTTATTCTTGCAGAAACCAGAGGAGATGGACTGGTTGGTGAGGATGTGACAGCCAATGCGCTTGTGATCCCGGATGTGAAACGGTCAGTGGATCTGCCTTATGCTTCCCTGCAGCTTCGCGGGGAAGTATACATGTCCCATGAAGATTTTGAAAACTATAATCTTGAGCAGGAACAGGCGGGGAAGAAGCTGGCTGCCAATCCAAGGAATCTGGCGGCAGGAACACTGCGGCAGCTGGATCCGGGAGTTACAAAGAAGCGTGGGCTTCGTATGTTTGTATTTAATGTGCAGCAGGGGCCGGAGGAGCTGACGGAAAGTCATTGCAATGGAATGGATATCCTGCAGCAGCATGGGATACCGGTTGTTTTTCACAGAAAATGCAATACGGCAGAGGAGATCATCAGAACGATAGATGAGATCGGGGATATGCGCGGTGATCTGGATTACGATATTGACGGAGCAGTCATTAAAATCGACCAGGTCCGATACCGGAATGATTTCCCGGCAGGAAGCAAATATTCAAGCGGACATATCGCCTATAAATATCCGCCGGAAGAGCGTATCGTGATCATGGACGATATCCTGGTGGATGTCGGCAGAACCGGCAAGCTCACCTTTACCGGAGTATTTCATGATCAGATCACAGGAAAGCCGGCAAGACTGTGTGGAACGAATGTATCAAGAGCAACTCTGCATAATCAGGATTATATTAATGAAATGCAGGCAGGTCTTGGAGGAGCATACAGGATCTTTAAGAGCGGGGAAATCATCCCCAAGTTAAACGGATGCGTTGAGGCACCAAAGCAGGTTTTTAAGGCACCGGAAAGATGTCCGGTCTGTGGAAGCGTCCTGGTGAAGGATGAGGATATGGCAGATATCTGCTGTCAGAATGTACTTTGCCCGGCACAGCTGACAAGAACGATTTCCTATTTCTGCTCTCTGGATGCAATGAACATTATGGGGCTTGGAGATTCAATCATCGATACACTGATCAAGGCAGGATATGTGAAAACCTTTGCTGACATTTATAAGCTGAAGGAACATAAAGAAGAATTGATTGCGAAAGGCGTATTTGGCAAAGAAAAAGGAACGGTCAGAGTGCTGGAGGCAATCGAAAAAACCAAGGAAAATGAACCGTTTAAGCTGCTGACAGGTCTGGGGATCAGAAATGTAGGAAAAAACACAGCCAGAACGATCATGAAGCATTTCGCATCTATCGATGATCTGCAGAAGGCTTCTTATGAAGAACTGATCGCAATTGATGACATAGGAGATACTACGGCACAGTGTATCAGACAGTATTTTGATGATCCGGAGAATCAGGCGATCATATCAGAGCTTAAGGCCGCCGGGCTTACCATGGAAATGACGAAAAATAATGATGCGGGTGACAAATTAAAGGGACTGACGATTGTTGTGACGGGAACACTGCCAACGCTTGGCAGAAAAGAGGTCGCAGACCTGATTGAAAATAATGGCGGAAAATGTACAGGCTCTGTTAGCAAAAAGACAGATTACCTGGTGGCAGGCGAGGCGGCAGGAAGCAAGCTGACAAAAGCACAGGCACTTGGGATCCCTGTTATTACAGAGGAAGAACTCCTGAAAATGCTTTCCTGAGTTTTATGCTTGTTTCACAGGAATATTTATAGTTTAATGGAAGAGAATGGAGTCATGCTTTTGAATGAAAAGGATATAAAAGAGTCAGATAAAAATATGAATGAAAATGAATTTGTGGAAGCAGATGCATCAGAAGGATGGCAGGTGCGTCTGACTGCGATACTTCCGGCACTGGAGCAGGAGCTGCATCTGACGGAGCATGCACTGTCAGTGCTGGTAAATCCAGGAAAAGACAACAGGATTTCTTCGTATGCTGTGTGTGTTTATGAGCCGGATCTTGTGGAGGATAAAAGGAACGGAAGCAGAAATACAGTTCTTGCCAGGATCAGGGAAGGAATTCTGAAATCAAACCCGGATATAGTGGCGGTTGATTCCAGAAATCCCGGGTTAAAGGAATTTGGAGAGGCTGTGGAAGACATAAATGGACGGTTTTCTGTCCGGATGGATAAGAATTCAGAGAATTTTGTGAAATGCCTCGAGAACTGTATCCGGTATGGCATAGAAAATTATGTGCCAAAGGCGGCTGCCTTTGCCTGCTGTGCAAGGTATAAGGAATGTTCGGAGAAAAAACGGTGTATTCATCCGAATACGCTTTATGCAAAGGCATGTGCATACAGAAAAAATCTCGAAAACGGCCGGGTGTTTTATTAACAGATAAGAATTGACAGAATAAGGAACGGAATAAGAAAGAGAAATCGGAGGAAAAGGGAATGCCGGTTAAGGTACAAAATGATCTGCCAGCGAAGGGCATACTGGAAAATGAAAATATATTCGTAATGGATGAAGACAGGGCGATGCATCAGAATATCCGTCCTCTTAGTATCTGCATCCTGAATCTGATGCCGGTGAAGCAGGACACGGAGTTGCAGCTCCTTAGGGCATTATCCAATACCCCGCTGCAGATAGCAGTTTCCTTTATGAAAATGAACAGTCATGTATCATTAAATACACCGATCCAGCATCTGAACCAGTTTTACAAGACATTTGATGAGCTGAAAAATAACAAATACGATGGACTGATCATTACCGGGGCACCGGTAGAGCAGATCCCTTTTGAAGCGGTGGATTACTGGAAGGAGCTGTGTGAGATCATGGACTGGAGCAGAAAGCATGTCTTTTCCACGTTCCATATCTGCTGGGGAGCCCAGGCAGGACTTTACTATCACTACGGGCTGAAAAAGGTACTCCTGCCACAGAAGCTGTTTGGTGTTTACGAGCATAAGGTAATGAACCGCAAGGTTCCACTTGTGAGAGGCTTTGACGATACTTTTCTGATCCCTCACAGCAGACATACAGCAGTTCTTGCGGAGGATATCCATAACTGCAGCGCACTGACAGTACTGGCAGAGTCAGAGGAGGCAGGAGTCCTTCTCTGTATGGCGGAGGAAGGCCGGCAGATCTTCGTTATGGGACACCCGGAGTATGACCGGTATACCCTGCATAATGAATACATGAGGGATAAAAACAAGGGACTTCCCATTCAGATGCCGAAGAACTATTATCCGGGAAATGATGACACGCAAAGACCATCTCTGCAATGGCGCTCCCACAGCAATAACCTTTACTGCAATTGGCTCAACTACTATGTATACCAGACCACACCTTATGATCTGAATGAGATTAACTGAAAAAGGTTACGGGTGAAATGATTCTGTATATTATTTCCTGCATCAGAGAAGACCATGAACTTAAGCTGGATGAATCTTTTCCGTCAGTTCTTAAGAGCTATCTGGAAATTATTACATATGCCGGAATGATCATCACGAGGCAGGATTTGTTAAAAAATAGTTGTATTGTTTAAAAATAGCACAGTGTGAGTACCGATAAATGGACTTATACTGTGCTATCCTTATATTATGTTATCAAAAGAATTCTGACTGTTGTGATTATATATTAACTGATTTTTATTAAAGATGACAAAAATGTGCAAAAAACTTACAAAAGCAGAGACAAGAGATAAAGAAAGGTGTATCTTAATTTTGTGGGTTCATAGCAATATGTTGTTCTATGTAAATTCAGAATATTGAATACATAATTTTAACGTGCTAAAATTGTAAAGACAATGCTTAAAGAATAAAACGTAAGAACAAAACGAATTGTTGACTAAAAAACACTGTGATGTTGTAAGGGAGAATGAAAATGGCGGAAACAGAGAATTGTAAAGATTTAATTAGTGTATTGTGGAGTGGCGCAGATATTCTTCGATCCAAGATGGATGCAAATGAGTACAAGGATTATCTGCTTGGAATCGTATTTTACAAATATCTTTCGGATTCTTTTCTGATTAAGGTATATGATCTGATTTATGATGAAAAACCGGACAGTTTAAAGATGGCTTTGGATGCATATAAGGAAGCCTTGGAAGATGAGAGTGTGGAAGAGTTAAAGGAACAGATTAAATCAGATTGTCATTATGTGATTGAGCCAGAATTGACCTATACCCAGTTTGCAAATGCAGCTCGAAATAATGCATTTAACAGAGAACAGTTACAGAAAGCATTCAATAATATTGAACAGAGTGATCCGTTATTTGCTGATTTGTTTACAGATATTGATCTGTATTCTAATCGACTTGGAACAGGAGACCAAAAACAGAGTGATACAATTTCTAATTTGATAAAAGAGATTGATAAGGCCGATTTGCTTAATTCAGATGCAGAAATACTTGGAAATGCATATGAATATTTAATTGGACAGTTTGCATCTGAAACGGGTAAAAAAGCAGGAGAATTTTATACGCCGCAGGCGGTTTCAAAAATATTAACGAAAATTGCGATTTCAGGACAGGAGGACAAAAAAGGATTATCTGTGTATGATCCTTGCATGGGTTCAGGGTCATTATTGTTAAATGCTAAGAAATATGCGACAGAGCCGAATTATATTAAATATTATGGTCAGGAACTGAACACTTCTACATATAATTTGGCTCGTATGAATATGTTCCTTCATGGAATTGTCCCGGAAAATCAAATGCTTCGTAATGGTGATACTCTTGATGGAGATTGGCCAACAGGAGAAGAAACAGATTTTAATATGGTACTTATGAATCCTCCATATTCTGCAAAATGGAGTGCTGCAGCCGGCTTTTTACAGGATGAAAGATTTAGTGATTATGGTGTGCTGGCTCCAAAGTCAAAAGCAGATTATGCTTTTTTGCTTCATGGATTATATCATCTTAAAAGCAATGGAACTATGGCAATCGTATTACCACATGGCGTACTTTTCCGAGGCGCAGCGGAAGGGAAAATCAGAGAAAAACTTCTTCGTTCAGGAAATATTTATGCGGTGATTGGATTACCGGCAAATTTATTTTACAATACATCCATTCCGACTTGCATTGTGGTTTTGAAAAAGCATAGGGAAGGTCGAGATGTCCTGTTTATAGATGCTTCTCAAAAATATGAAAAAGGGAAAAAACAGAATGCGATGACAGATGAGCATATAGATTCTGTTATAGAACTTTACAATGATAGAAAAACCGTAGATAAAGAAGCTTATCTTGCCAGTTTTGAAGATATCGAAAAAAATGACTTCAATCTTAATATTCCACGTTATGTAGATAATTTTGAGAAGGAAGAAGAACTTGACCTGGACGAGCTTTTGACAAGCATAACCAATACCGATGAAGAAATTAGAAAGACGCAGGCAGAATTTTTGACATTGCTTAAAGACTTGACTTCAACAGATGAAAAGATAGCAGCCTCATTAAATAATCTGATAGAGAAAATGGAGCATTCCTGTTAAGTAACAAATAACCGGTTTGCAAAAAATGAGTGCCACC
>ERZ1026772.778-NODE-778-length-20829-cov-119.561808_pt1 | contig 20829 bp, 19 predicted proteins | sample MGYA00380124_ERZ1026772 | MGnify/ENA primary metagenome ERZ1026772 (study PRJEB33269, sample SAMEA4719760) | human gut metagenome | biome: human-associated habitat; feature: organic feature; material: feces | place: Cameroon | collected 2013-10 ...
TTTAACAAATTTATAAAAAAATATGTAAGCGCTTTATGAAATAGTGGTAGAATTAATTCAGATGAATTTCATCCATCGAGATAATGAAAAGGAGACATGATGATGAAAAAACTTTTTGCGGTATTACTTGCAGTGTTAATGTGCTTCACATTAGTTGCTTGTAATAAGGATTCTGGTACTACAGGAGGTGGCGATACACCTGCTGGCGGTAAAGTATTCTATCTTAACTTCAAGCCTGAGTCAGATGCAGCTTGGCAAGAATTAGCTAAGAAGTATACTGAAGAAACTGGTGTTGAAGTAAAGGTTGTTACTGCTGCTAGTGGTAACTATGATGTTAGCTTACAAAATGAATTAGGTAAGGCTACACCAGAACTTACAATGTTCCAAATGACTAATGATGGTGCTGTTGCTACTTATGGTGACTACGCTATGGATTTAGCTGGTACTGATGTTTACAATGAAATGACTACTCATGATTTTGATTTAGTTAAAGACGGTAAGACATTAGGTATTGGTTATTGCTACGAATGTTTCGGTATTATCGTGAACAAGGCTTTATTAGCTAAGGCTGGTCATGATATTTCTGAAATCACTAACTTTGAAACTTTAAAGGCTGTTGCTGAAGATATTCATGCTAGAGCTGCTGAATTAGGTTTCGATGCATTCACTAATGCTGGTTTAGCTGATTCTTCTTCTTGGAGATTCACTGGTCACTTAATTACTCTTCCATTACACTATGAAGGTATTACTTCTAAGACTGAAATCAAGGGTACTTACTTAGATGAATATAAGAATATTTGGGATTTATATCTAAATAATTCTGCTACTGATCCAGTTGCTAATAATGAAGCTGGTGATGGTGCTGAAGCTGAATTTGGTGAAGGTAAGGCTGTATTCTATCAAAATGGTTCTTGGGAATATTCTGCTTTAACTGGTAACTACGGTATGAACGCTGATGATCTTCAAATGATTCCAATTTACTGTGGTCATGAAGGTGAAGAAAATGCTGCATTATGTTCTGGTACTGAAGCTCACTGGGCTGTAAGTAACTTAGCTAGCGAAGCTGATCAAAAGGCTACTTTAGATTTCATGAAGTGGGTTGTTACTTCTGAAGAAGGTACTACTATGATGGCTAAAGAATTTGGTCCTATTCCTTTCAAGAATGCTAAGGAACCTGAAAACGTATTCTTCGCTCAAGCTAATGAATTATTAGCTGATGGTAAGTACAATGTTAGCTGGGCATTCAACTACACACCTGCAGTTGATGATTTCCGTGCTGGTCTTGTAAGTGCTTTAAAACAATATGCTGTTGATGGAAACTGGGAACCAGTTAAGACTGCATTTGTTGACGGTTGGAATAACTTATTAGCTCAAGAAGCTGAATAATCTATAATAAGTTGATTTTAAAAAAGGGGGACAATCCTTTGTCCCTCTTTCTTCTATTATTTTGTTTTAAATAATCTTCTTTGATTATTTAAAAGAGGATAAAAGAGGGGACGATTCTTATGAAAAAGAAAAAGAAGTATGTGAAAAGAGATCCGAATGCTCTTAGTAGCGATCTAATCGTCAATCCAATCAAACGTAAGGTTTGGCTTTTTTTAATTCCAACCTTTGTTTGTTTTGTGATTGGATTTGTTTGGCCTTTTGCCAGTGGTGTTTACTTGTCTTTCTGTCAATTTAGACTTATTAGAGAAGCTTTGTTTATTCCACTAGATAAGGTTAAGGATGTATGGGTTGGTTTTTCTAACTATACTAGAGCTTTCGGCGATCCATCATTTAAGCAAGCATTTATTTATACTGCAAAGTATGCGGTTGTAAGTGTTGTTGTGATTAATGTATTGTCATTCTTCTTAGGCTATTTGTTAACTTTAAAGATTAAGGGAAGTAATATCTTTAGAGCTACATTCTTTATGCCTAACTTGATTGGTGGTATCGTACTAAGTTATATCTGGCAATTAATTTTCAATGGTATTTTGATTAGATATAACACTTACTTAACAGCTAATGCTAAGTTTGGTTTCTGGGGCTTAGTAATCCTTATGGCTTGGCAACAAATTGGTTATATGATGATTATTTATATTGCGGGTTTCCAATCTGTTTCTGAGGATATCCTAGAGGCTGCTAAGATTGATGGTGCTAATAAGTGGCAATCATTGTTTAAGGTTATTGTGCCTAATATGATGACTACTATTTCTATTTGTATGTTCTTGTCTTTAACAAATTCATTCAAGTTATTCGATCAAAACTTGGCTTTGACAGGTGGTGCACCGGTTGTTACTACTCCTGCTGGTCAAATTAAGATGACTGAAATGTTGGCTCTAAATATTTCTAATTCATTCGGTAAGATTAATACTTGGGCTAAGGGTACAGCACAAGCTAAGGCTGTTATCTTCTTTATCTTGGTTGCAGCTATTTCTTTATTACAATTAAAATTCACTAGAAGTAAGGAGGTTCAACAATAATGAAAAAGGAATCTTCATTGAAAAGAGAAAAAGCGAAGGCTTGGGTTATTACTATCGTTTTAACTTTAACTAGTTTGGCTTGGGTAATGCCTATTGTCATCGTATTAATGAACTCTTTTAAGACAAAGGGTGCTATTGCCCTTGAGACATTTAAGTTGCCAACAAGTGATAATTATGTTGGTTTTGCCAACTATATTACTGGTATGACTAGTGGTAACTATAGTTTCTGGGACTGTGTTAAATATTCATTGATTATTACAGTATTATCAGTTGCGTTGATTCTAATTTGTACATCAATGGCAGCTTGGTATATTTCTAGAGTTAATTCTAGATTTGCAAAGTTTGTATATGCACTATGTACTTTCTCAATGATTGTACCTTTCCAAATGGTACAGTTCACATTGTCAAATACTGCTACTATGTTGCATCTAAATACTCCATTCACTATTCCTGTTGTTTATTTAGGATTTGGTGCTGGTTTAGCTATCTTTATGTTTACGGGTTTTGTTAAGCAAATTCCACTTGAAATTGAAGAGGCAGCTGTAATGGATGGTTGTACTCCTGTTAAGACTTTCTTTAAGGTTGTGCTTCCAATGTTGTCACCATCATTAATTTCTGTTGGTATTTTGGAAGCTATGTGGGTATGGAATGACTACTTGTTACCTTATCTAGTACTTGATATTAACAAGTATCGTACTATTCCAATTCATATCCAATACTTAAGAGGTTCATATGGTCAAGTAGATATGGGTGCTAGTATGGCTTTAATTATTTTGGCTTTACTTCCTGTTGTACTAATTTACTTGTTCTGTCAAAAGTATATTATTAAGGGAGTTGCAGCTGGTGCTGTTAAGGGATAATTTATGGATAGAAAATCAGGTGTATTAATGCATATTTCTTCTTTACCATCTAAGTATGGTATTGGAAGTTTCGGTGATGAGGCTTATAAGTTTGTTGATTTCTTGAGTGAGGCTCATCAAACTTATTGGCAAATCTTACCTTTATCTCAAACTGGTTACGGAGATTCTCCTTATCAATCAGTTTCGGCTTTTGCGGGTAATCCTTATTTCATTGATTTGGAATATTTGGAAAAAGATGGCTTATTAAAAAAAGAAGATTATGCCGATGTTGATTGGGAATTTAGTAGTCGTATCAATTATGGTGCTTTATATAATAAACGTTATCCGATTTTAAGACTTGCGTGCAAGCGTTTTATTGAAAAAGGTGATTTTAAGGATTTTGAGAAGTTTGAGAAAGAAAATGAGTGGTTAGAGGATTATGCACTCTTTCAAACTATTAAAGAAAAATTAAATTATGCTTCTTTGATTGATTGGCCAAAAGAATATAAGGAAAAGGATCCTGAAACTATTTCTTCTTTAAAGAAGGAATATGAGGATACATATGATTTCTGGCGTGTAGTTCAATATTTGTTTACTAAACAATGGTTTGAATTAAAAAAGTATGCAAATTCTAAGGGAATTAAGATTATTGGTGATTGCCCATTGTATGTTTCTAGTGATTCATGTGATGTGTTCTCTGATCCTTCATTGTTCTTGGTTGATGAAGAGTTGGTTCCTAAAAAGGTTGCTGGTTGTCCACCTGATGGTTTTGCGGCTGATGGTCAATTGTGGGGTAATCCTATTTATGATTGGGATCATCATTTAGATACTGATTATGCTTGGTGGGTAAAAAGATTAAAACACTTATGTAGTATTTATGACTATGTGAGAATAGATCATTTTAGAGGCTTGAGTGCTTACTATACTATTGATTATGGAGCTACTACTGCTAAAGATGGTAAGTGGGTAAGAGGTCCTGGTAAGGCTTTAGTTAAGGCTATAAGAGAGCATGTTGGTTCTAATATTATTGCGGAAGACTTGGGTTATATGGATGATGATGTTAAGGACCTATTGGCTTATAGCACTTATCCTGGTATGGGTGTCTTAGAGTTTGGTTTTGATAGTCGTGATAGTAATGGAAATGATAATATTCCCTATAATCTAAAGAAGAATCAGATTGCTTATGTTGGTACTCATGATAATCAAACTGTTATGGGTTGGACTAAGGAATTATCACCTGAGGCATTGACTTTCTGTAAAGAATATATTGGCTATAGAGAGGGTGATGACTTCAATTGGACTATGATTAGACAATTGATGGCTACTGTGTGTGATACAGCTATCGTGCAGGCTCAAGACTTATTAGGTCTTGATGAGAATGCAAGAATGAATGCACCTAGTACAGTTGGTAGAAACTGGCAATGGATGGCAGAAGATGGTTGTTTCACTGAAGAGATTAAGGAGCGTTTGAAAGAGTTAACGCATGTATATGGAAGGGCATAATTATGGCAGAGGTTGTATTAAAAAATATTAAGAAGGTTTATCCACTTCAAGAAAATAAAAAGGGATTATTTGGTAAGAAGAAGGATGTAGCAAAGAAGCCTACTAATCTTCAAATTACTGATGAGGGTGTTGTAGCGGTTCAGGATTTCAATATCGATATTAAGGATAATGAATTCATCGTTCTTGTTGGTCCATCAGGTTGTGGTAAGTCTACTACACTTAGAATGGTTGCGGGTCTTGAAGATATTTCTGGTGGTGAACTTTATATTGATGGTAAGTTATGCAATGATGTTGAGCCAAAGGATAGAGATATTTCAATGGTTTTCCAATCTTACGCACTTTATCCACATTTAACTGTTTATGATAATATTGCGTTCCCTTTAACTATTAAAAAGTATCCAAAGGATGAAATTGATAAGAAGGTAAAAGAGGCTGCAAAGACTCTAGATATTACTCAATATTTAGATCGTAAGCCAAAGAATCTATCAGGTGGTCAAAGACAAAGAGTTGCCATCGGTAGAGCTATTGTAAGAAATCCTAAGGTGTTGTTGATGGATGAACCTCTATCAAACTTGGATGCAAAGCTTAGAAATCAAATGAGAGCTGAGATCATCAAATTAAGACAAAAGATCAATACTACTTTCATTTATGTAACTCATGACCAAGTAGAGGCTATGACTCTTGGTGATAGAATTGTGGTTATGAAGGATGGCTTTGTACAACAAATCGGTACTCCTCAAGAAGTATTCGATCATCCTGCTAACTTGTTTGTATCAGGTTTTATCGGTACTCCTCAAATGAACTACTTTGACGCAAAGTTAGTTATTAAGAATGGTTCTTATTTTGTGGATGTAGATGATCAAGAATTTGAATTATCTAAGGAAAAGCAAGAAAGACTTAAGGCTAAGGGCGTTAAGGAACAAGATATTACTCTTGGTGTAAGACCAGATCATATGGTTTTAGCTGATAAGGGTATTAAGGCTAAGGTTGATGTAAGTGAACTTATGGGTACATCTGTTCATCTACATGTTACAGCTTTGGGTAGAGATGTTATTGCGATTGTTCCTACCGAGGGTAGAAAGGTTGAATTGGCTGGTCAAGAAATTCATTTGAGTTTCTCAGGCAATGTAGCTAACTTATTCTCTAAGGAAGATGAGAAGAATCTAGAATTCTAATTAAATATAAAGGCCACATATGTGGCCTTTTATGAAGCATATTTATTCTCCCATTTCTGTAACTATCTTAGCGCTGTCCTTATAATCACCTAAGCTTATAAGTAATTTTACTGCTGTACCAATATCTTCGTTTTTGTTTATACATTCTACAGAATATTGGTATTGAGCTTCTTTATAGATTTCTTCTAGTTCTTTATCAAAGAATTCATAACCATATACACTTTGGCTGTATGATGTTACATATCTTGCTTCGTTTCTGATCATGTTGATTACAGACATGTATTTCTTTTCTGATAATAAAGATTTAGCTCTTTTCTTAAAGAATTTATTAGCTTGTTTTTGAGAATCTAATACATTTAAAGTGCTTAATCCTTTGTATTGTTCCTGATAGTTGCTTGTTAAGAATCTGTAGCTAAAGTATGTTCTGCGATTAGCGCTTGTTGCGAATACGCAAGTTAAGGCAACAATGACGATTGCACATACAATCCCAATAATTTTTCCTATTTTCTTTGTCTTTTCGTTTGTTTTTAACATTAATTTTCTCCTCCCACATTTGAAAAAATGTTAATAGTCGTATTCCTATTTAGTTTATTGAGTTATGGATATACGTAAGTTTGCTCATTTAATTAATTACATGGACATGTCCGTTACATAAAAAATGCACCGACAGAATTACTAGAGATAGGTTCTATAGGTGTAATCTAAAAATTTGAAACAAAAATGTCCGTGAATGGTTCTAATAATATTCCTCCTTCATACAATCGCTTTTATTTTGTAAGAACATTATAAGGTACAAGCGATTTAAAAGCTATAAGGAAGATTTGAATAAAAAGTATTTTTTACTTGTAATTTGTTTTGTTTTTTAATAATATAAAAACGTTGCAAATCTGTAACAGAATTTTGACCGCTAAGAAATGCGCTAAGGCTACGGAATGCCGGGTCAAAGACCGAGACTTGTTTAGGAGACAAGAACCGTATTTGGAGAATACGGAAGGGTTTCACCCTTATTGATGTATTTATATACTTTATATCAATAAGAAGCGATTTCTGTTGCAGGAAGGACTTACTACTTTTTTTCGATTGATAGACAGGTATATAAATGCCTGTCTTTTTTGTGAATTTGGAGGGAGTATTAATGAAAAAGATAATTGTTTTTGCGCTAGCATTATTGTGTTTGGTTGGTTGTTCTGATTCTAAGACAACAGTTGATGATGATCCAATTGAAAAGTATGGAAGTGATGTACTTAATGTTTTCAACTGGGGTGAGTATATTGGTGAGGATGTAATCGCAAATTTTGAAGAAGAATATGGTGTTAAGGTTAACTATTCTATGTTTGATTCAAATGAGATTTTATATACAAAGTTATTAGGTGGTACTTCTTATGATGTTATTGTGCCTAGTGACTATATGATTGAAAGATTAATGGAAGAAGGTATGTTACAACAACTAGATTATTCTTATATGACTAATTTAGATGAATTAGATCCAGGTGTTGTAGCTTTAAGAGATGAGTATGATCCAGATGGTGTATATTCTATGCCTTATTTCTGGGGTTCTGTAGGTCTTATCTATAATAAGAAGAATGTAGATGTTAATAAGTTAGAAGAATTAGGTTGGAATATTTTAAAGGATACAGAATATGCCGATAGAATCTTCATGTATGATTCTGAAAGAGATTCATTTATGGTTGCTCTAAAGGCTTTAGGCTATTCTATGAATACTGAAAATATGGATGAGATTAATGAGGCTTATGAATGGCTATGTGAACTACATGATACAATGCATCCAGCTTATGTAACTGATGAAGTAAATGATGCGATGATTAATAATGAAAAGGATATTGCGGTAGTTTATAGTGGTGCAGCTGCTTATATCATTTCTCAAAATGAGGATATGGGTTACTATATGCCAAAAGAAGGTACTAATGTTTGGACTGATTCTATGGTTATTCCAGCTAACGCTAAGAATCCTAAATTAGCTAATGAATTCATTAATTTCATGTTGAATTATGATGAGGCTATGGATAGTTCAATTACGGTTGGTTATACTTCAGCTAATAAGAAGGTTGTTGAAACATTATCTTCTGAGGGTGAATTATATGATGGTAATGAAGCTTATTCATTTGATGCGTCTAATTCAAATAATGAGGTGTTTAAGCATAATGATACTTTAAAGAAAGTATTGTCTGATATGTGGGTTCGTATCAAGGTTAGATAATGAGAAAAGTTAAAGTATCTGCAATTCAGATGCAAGTGTCTAAGTGTCTTGAGGATAATTTGAAGAAAGCAGAAATGATGATAAGAGAAGCTTGTGCTAATGGCACCAATATCATCTTGTTGCCTGAATTGTTTGAAAGACAATACTTTTGCCAAGAGAGAAGATATGAATACTATAACTATGCCAAAGAAACTTTAGATAACGATGCAGTTAAGATGGCGTTGGGATTATCAAAAGAGTATGGTGTTTTGATTCTTGTGAGTTTCTATGAGCTAAGTGGTAACTCCACTTATAATACTTTGGCTTATATAGAAGATGGTAAGTTTCTAGGAACTTACAGAAAGACGCATATTCCTGATGATCATTATTATCAAGAGAAGTTTTATTTCACACCTGGTAATACTGGTTTTAAGGTTTTTGATACAAAGTTTGGAAAGATTGGTGCTGGTATTTGTTGGGATCAATGGTTTCCTGAAACAGCCAGGTCTCTAGCAATAAATGGTGCTGAGTTAATTTTCTTTCCAACGGCCATTGGTTCTGAGCCTATCTTAAATGTTGACAGTTGTTCTCATTGGCAAAGAGTGATGATGGGGCATGGGGCAGCTAATATTGTGCCTGTTATTGCAGCTAATAGGATTGGTTTGGAAACTGTTGAACCGTGTGTCGAGAATGGTAATCAGTCTTCTTCTTTAAACTTCTATGGTTCTTCTTTCATGACTGATGAAAGAGGAGAGATAGTTGTTAGTGCTTCAAGGGATAAGGAAGAGATCCTATATCATGAATATGACTTGGATAAGATTAGGGAAGATAGATTAGCTTGGGGTTTGTTTAGAGATAGAAGGCCGGAAACTTATATAGATATTACAAAATAACTAATTATTGGAGGGTGTTTAATTGAAGAAGTTAATTGTTTTGTGTATTTTGTTAACTTTAGTTGGATGTTCAACATCTGATCCAGTAGAGAAATATGGCGGTGATGTGCTTAATGTGTTTAACTGGGGTGAGTATATTGGCGAGGATGTTATCGCTAATTTTGAAGAAGAATATGGAGTAAAGGTAAATTATTCTTTATTTGAATCAAATGAGATTATGTATACAAAATTGTTGAGTGGCAATACTTATGATGTGATTGTGCCTAGTGATTATATGATTGAGAGACTTATGGAAGAGGAGCTGATTCAACCATTGGATTATAGTTATATGACAAATCTTGATGATTTAAATCCAGAAGTATTGGCTTTAAGGGATGAGTATGATATGGATGGTGTGTATTCAATTCCTTATTTCTGGGGTTCAGTTGGTCTTGTATACAATAAGAATAATGTAGATGTTAATAAGTTAGAAGAATTAGGTTGGAATATTTTAAGGGACGTTGAATATTCTAATAAGATATTCATGTATGATTCTGAAAGAGATTCTTTCATGGTTGCCTTAAAGGCTTTAGGATATTCAATGAATACCGAGAATATGGATGAGATAAACAAGGCTTATGAATGGCTTTGTGAATTACATGATACGATGAATCCTGCTTATGTCACTGATGAAGTAACGGATGCGATGATTAATAATGAGAAGGATATTGCGGTTGTTTATAGTGGTGATGCAGCGTTTATTATTTCTCAAAATGATGACATGGCTTATTATGTGCCAAAAGAGGGTACTAATGTTTGGAGTGATGGTTTTGTGATTCCAAGTAATGCCAAGAATCCTAAATTAGCTAATGAGTTTATTAATTATATGATTAGCTATGATTCGGCGATGGATAGTTCTATCGAAGTTGGTTATACATCAGCTAATAAGAAGGTAGTGGAAACATTATCAGCAGATGGTGAAGTATATAGTGATAATGATGCCTATATCTTTGATGTGTCTAATCCTAAGAATGAAGTGTTTAAGCATAATGATACTTTAAATAAAGTATTGTCTGATATGTGGGTACGTATTAAGGTTAGATAATTTATATTAAGAAATTTTATGTGTCGGTCATATATGGCCGACTTTTTCATATATTAAGAAATTCAATGCGTCTCTCATAAAACCAAAATCTAAGGTATATGGCCGACTTTTAATTAACGCACTATGAAAAGAACCTTTAATAGGTATTGATGATTTATTCTGTTGATTATTGATTATTATTGTTATCTTTGTCTTCATACATATAATTAAGACAAAATGGACACAGTATCTTGTATACATCAGATACAGGTGGTAGGTTTTTAATTGTTTCTAAACTCTTAAGTGAAACCTCTTCTTTGTATCCGCAAACTTCGCATTTCATTAATACTGTCTTCTCTGTATTTTCTATCATTTACTCTTCCTTCTAGTGGGTTATAAGTATAGGTGAACTTAAAAGTACCACCACATCCACATTTAAATACATCTCTATTATATGTATCAGCCACTTGAGTTCTGAATTTAAGTTTATCTAATTTTTGTTTAAGTATCTTTTTCTTTTCTAGATAACTTTGATATTTACTTTTTCCTTTACCAAGTAGCTTATTAATTTCATCTAAAGTATCATGACATTTATTATTATAAAAGCCATATACAATAAGCTGTAGCATAGCATATCCGTACATGTTACTATATAGATGGAAGGTGATTATAGATGACAAAGTATCAAGAGATTTATAATATTTTGAGGTCTAAGATTGTAAATAAGAAGATCAAAGCAAATACATATTTACCTAGTGAAATGGAATTGAGGAAAGAATTTAATGCATCGCGAGATACGATTCGTAAGGCATTAAATCTTCTTGCTTCCAATGGATATATTCATAAAGAAAAAGGTAAAGGATCGCTAGTTTTAGATTTAACTACAATTAATTTTCCTGTATCAGGAATTACGAGTTATAAGGAGTTAGTAGATCTTCACTTGGTTAATAAATCAAAGACATTTGTGCATGAATTTAATTTGATTCCAGCTAATGAAGAAATACAATCTTTATTAAATGTGACTGGAGGGAATGTATATAAAACGGTCCGTGTAAGAACGATTGATGGAGAAAGAATAATCATAGATACAGATTATTTGCGTTCAGATATTATTAAGGGACTAGAAATTAAGCATGCCCAAAACTCTTTGTATGAGTATATAGAGGATGAATTGGGATTAACGATTAGTTTTGCAAGAAAGGAAATTACAGTAATTCCTGCTACAGACGAAGAAAAAGAATTGTTGGACATGAAGGATTATGGTTTGTTAGTATGTGTGCGTTCTTGGACTTATTTAGAAGATGCAACGTTATTTCAATACACAGTATCTAAACATAGACCAGATAAATTTAGATTTGTAGACTTTGCAAGGCGTGATAAAGCACAAAAGATGTAGTTGTAAGTAGCTATATCTTTTTTTATGAAAAAATTGTACGTACAGGTTGACACATGTACGTATATGGTATATATTATAGATAATGATGTACGTACAAGTCATAAAGCTTAATTTTAGGAGAAAAAAAATTATGGGAAAATTTACTAAGGATGCTACAGAGTTGTTAAAACTTGTTGGCGGAAAAGAAAACATTCAAGCAGTATCACATTGTGTCACTCGCATGCGCTTTGTACTCGTTGATCCATCAAAGGCAGATGTAAATAAAATCGAGGATCTTCCAAGTACAAAAGGAACCTTTACGCAATCTGGACAATTTCAGGTGATTATCGGAAATGAAGTACAAGAATACTACAATGAATTTACAAAGATTTCTGGTATTGAAGGTGTAAGTAAGGAAGAAGTTAAACAAAATGCGAAATCTCAACAAAATGTAGTTCAAAGAATAATGTCTACTATGGGTGAGATTTTTGCTCCAATTATTCCAGCTTTGATAGTTGGTGGTTTGATTCTAGGTTTTAGAAATGTCATTGACTCTATGGCTATTGTGGAAAATGGCACAAAAACATTGTGTCAAGTATCACAATTTTGGGCCGGAGTTGATAAATTTCTGTGGTTGATTGGAGAAGCAATATTCCATTTCTTACCTGTAGGAATTGTTTGGTCAATCACTAAGAAAATGGGTACAACACAAATTCTGGGTATTGTTCTAGGTATCACATTGGTGTCACCACAATTATTAAATGCGTATGCCGTTGCAAGTACAGCACCAGCTGATATTCCAGTATGGGATTTTGGTTTTGCGACTGTAAAAATGATTGGTTATCAAGCACAAGTCATTCCAGCTATGCTTGCAGGTTTTACTCTTGTCTATTTAGAAAAATTCTTTAGAAAGATTTCACCTAGCTATATTTCAATGATAACAGTTCCATTCTTTTCACTATTATTAGCTGTAATATTAGCACATACTGTATTAGGTCCAATAGGATGGGTAATAGGTGACTGGATTTCAAGTGTTGTATGGGCAGGCTTGAATTCTTCTTTAAAATGGTTGTTTGCGGCAATATTTGGATTTGTATATGCACCACTTGTTATTACAGGATTGCACCACATGACAAACGCAATTGATTCACAATTAATTTCTTCATTTGGTGGGACGAACTTATGGCCAATGATTGCACTCTCTAATATTGCCCAAGGTTCAGCTGTATTGGCTATGATTGTTCTACAAAAAAAGAATGAAAAGGCACAACAATTATCGATTCCAGCATGCATTTCTTGTTATTTAGGAGTTACAGAACCAGCTATGTTTGGAGTAAATATTAAATATGGTTTTCCATTCATAAGTGCCATGATTGGATCTGCATTAGCTGCAATAATCTCAGTTAGTACAGGTGTTACAGCTGTTTCAATTGGTGTAGGTGGACTACCTGGTATTTTATCTATTTTCCCACAATACATGATTCAGTTCGCAATTGCTATGGCAGTAGCAATCGTTGTTCCTTTTGTATTAACATATGTGATGGGGAAAAAGAAATTGACTGATACAGATTTATATGGGAAACAAAATAAAAGTGGATTATTAGGTTTTATTTCTCCTGTAGAAGGAAAAGTTATGGAATTAAGTGAAGTTGAAGATAAAGCATTTTCACAAGGACTGATGGGAAATGGTTTTGCAGTAGAACTTACTTCTGGTACAGTTAGAGCTCCATTTTCAGGAGAAGTGACAGTTGTATTTCCTACTGGACATGCAATCGGAATGAAAAGAGCGGATGGATTAGAAGTGTTGATTCATATTGGCATGGATACCGTGGAGTTAAACGGGGAAGGGTTCACGTTAAAAGTTAAACAAGGTGATCATGTAAATGCTGGTGATATTTTGGTTGAAGTTGATTTGGATTATATTAAATCCAAAGGAAAATCATTGGTTTCACCAATCGTATTTCCAAATGGTCAAAATATTTGTTTGAATGCACAAGGAACTATTAAAACGGGTCAAGATGTAGTGACAATCGCATAAAGAGGGGGTGAGCGTACGGGTGAGTTTAAAGATAAGGTAGTATATCAGATTTATCCTAGATCTTTTATGGATATGAATAACGATGGAATTGGCGATTTAAATGGAATCATTTCTAAATTAGATTATTTAAAAGAATTGGGAATTGATTACATTTGGTTAAATCCCATTTTTCCATCCCCACAAGCTGATAACGGATATGATGTATCGGATTATTGTGCAATAGATCCAATCTTTGGATCAATGAAAGATTTAGAAACATTGATATATGAAGCAGGTAAAAGAAATATTTATTTGATGTTTGATATGGTATTTAATCATTCTTCTACAGAACACAAATGGTTTAAAGAAGCCCTAAAGCAAAATACAAAGTATAAAAATTACTATTTCTTTAAAAAAGGAAAGAATGGTAAACCTCCTACAAACTGGTGTTCAAAATTTGGGGGTTCTGCATGGAAATATGTACCTGAGTTTGATGAGTATTATTTGCATTTATATGATGAAAAACAGGCTGATTTAAACTGGGAGAATGAAGAAGTACGTAGTGAATTTATTCAAATTTTGAATTTCTGGATAAAAAAAGGGATTCGTGGATTTCGATTTGATGTTATTAATAATATTGATAAACAAAAATTTGAAGATTGTCCACAAGGAGTCGGGAAACAATTTTATTGTGATCAACCTAGGGTGCATCAATATCTTAATGAGTTAAATACAAATACATTTGGGAATGTTGATAGCTGTATAACAGTTGGGGAAATGTCTTCAACTAGCGTTAAAAATTGTATAGGTTATACAAATCCAGATAATCATGAATTGGATATGGTATTTAGCTTCCATCATCTTAAGGTGGATTATGTAAATGGTGAAAAATGGACTTCTATGCCATTTGATTTCATGGAATTAAAACAATTAATGAATACTTGGCAGATAGAAATGCAAAAAGAAAATGGATGGAATGCATTATTTTGGAATTGTCATGATCAACCAAGAAGTTTATCAAGGTTTGGAGATGATAAAAATTATCCAACAGAATCTGCAAAGATGCTTGCAACAACATTACATATGATGCGTGGAACGCCATATATCTATCAGGGTGAAGAAATTGGAATGACAAACCATTACTTTGATTGCATTGATAAATATCGTGACGTGGAAAGTATTAATGCCTATAACATTTTAAAGAGTGAAGGTAAGGATGAGACATATATATTAAAGGTGCTACAAGAAAAATCACGTGATAATGCGCGTACACCTATGCAATGGGATAGTAGTGAAAATGCCGGATTTACACATGGCAAACCATGGATTTCAGTGATTGATAACTATAAGGATATCAATGTAAAGAAAACATTGGATGACAAGAATTCGATTTTCTACCACTATAAAAAACTGATTTCTTTAAGAAAAGAATATGTTGTGGTTCAACAAGGAGAGTACATACCTTTGCTTGAAGAAGATGATTCAATTTTTGCCTATAAACGTGTTTTTAATAATGAAGAGTTGGTTGTGTTAAGCAACTTTTATGGAAAGGAATGCACATTTGATATAGATTTAAGTAATTATGATATTTTACTTTCTAATTATGAGGATAGTTCAAATATAAATAATATACTTAGACCGTATGAGTCTATGGTTTTATACAAACGATAGACCGCTGCACTTTCGGGATTCTTGTAATTTGTCAGTTTACTAAGAAATACCCATGAGTAAGTATCACAACTGTCATTATGTTGTCTTCTTCATAGATACCAATTCAACTAAAAAAAATTAACAGCGATAAATTATTATTATGTTAAACCTGGATAGTCTTGTATCCAGGTTTTTAATCGCATACAAAAAGATAAATTTTGCATCTTAAAAAATATGTTCTAATGATATATGTTCAATACCTCTTCCAATATTATGTATTAGAGTTCCCCTGAGATTATTTTATTAACATATTTTTCTTTCAATTTCTTTTCATCATAATTTGAGTGATAATTCCTATCAAAAATAGCAGAATAGATTATATCCAAAATATATTCAAATGCAATTTGTGAAGTAAAACAAGCTATTTTAGAATCAAAACTTTCATCTTGAGGTATGGCGATTACAACATCACATTTTTTTGCAAGCAAAGCATCAGGGTTAGCAGTAATTACAATTGTTGGTACTCGTGAGACCTTTAATATATTTATGAATGAATTGTAGTCGTAATGAGTAGCACTATAGGTTAAAAACAATGCACAGTCTTCTGAAGAAACGTTTCTTACATTGTAAGAGCCTTCATGATTTTCGTCAGCCAAAATTATATATTTATTAATCTTTATCATACGATTTTTAAAAGATTGTGCACGTATATAAGAATCTCCTTTTCCAAAAATGAAAAGCCTCTTTGCATCTAATATCATTTTTATAGCTTTTTTTAGCATTTCTATATTCAGCGATAAATATGTTTTATTAATGCTGATTTGGATCAACTCAGAAAGATTATGGCTAATTGTAGTCAAAGTATCAGCCGATTCAAATGGGATGTTTGGATTAATAATATTTATTTTTTCATACAGGCAATTTATTTCTTTTATTAACTGTATTTTAAAATCTTTAAAACCATTAAAACCCAATCTATGACAAAAACGGATAATCGTAGGATTGGAAGTATATGTTTCTCTTGCTAACTCAGATATAGTGATTTTATCTATGTCATTAAGATTTTGAAGAAGATAATTAATAATTGTAATATTAGTGTGGCTAAATTTAGATAGATCTTGGAATTTTTCTAAAAGCATAAATATATACCTCTACAAACATTATATAACTGCCAATGATTTTATGTAGTAGTATAAAAAGTACTGTTTTGTCAATAAATAAAAACATATAGGCGTACTTTATTTACACAATTTATAAAAGCGCTTACATTTATAATAATCATAACTATAATTAAAGTCATGAAAGGAGCATTAGCATGAGATTAGGAATTCTAGGGGCTGGCATGATTGTAAAAGATTTCTTAAAGATAACTGATCAACTTTCCCAATATGAATTAAGTGGAATTTGTGGTACTGAAGCTGAACATAATACGTTAGAAAAATTACAGTATGACTATCATATTAAAAATATTTATACGGATTATGATGAAATGCTTAGTTCAGATTGCGAAATAATTTATATTGGTGTTCCAAATCATTTGCATTATCAGTTTGCAAAGAAAGCAATACTACAAGGTAAAAATGTCATCATTGAAAAACCTATTGTTATAAATGAAATAGAATTTAATGATTTATATAATCTGGCTGATCAGAAGCATACTTATGTATTTGAAGCCATAACAAATCAGTATTCTCCTAATTACAGGAAAATTAAAGAACTTTTACCAAAGCTAGGACCTATTCATATTGTTAATATGAACTATTCCCAATACTCATCAAGATTTGATTCATTTAAGCAAGGGATAATTTTACCTGCATTTGATTATACAAAAGCTGGTGGATCATTGATGGACTTGAATATTTACAATCTTCATTTTGTAGTAGGAATATTTGGAAAGCCTGATGACGCGATGTATTATCCAAATATTAGCAAGAATATCGACACTTCAGGAATTGCAATTTTGAAGTATCCTGACTTCGTATGTAGTTGTATAGCTTCAAAAGATTCTAGAGCTCAATGTACAAATCTTATCCAAGGTGAAAATGGTTATATCATAATGAACTCTCCTGCTAATGTTTGTGAGTCATTTGAAATTCACATAAAGGGAGAGAAACCTCAAATAATTGATGAACGTAAATATAGCCATCGTATGATTGATGAGTTTATTGCGTTTGAAAAAATGATAACTTTAAAAGACAATTCTAGTTATTCTTTGTTCAAAGAAGAAAGTCGATTGGTATGCTCGGTTCAAACAGAATTAAGGAAAAAGACAAACATAATTTTTCCTGGTGATCTATTGGCAAAAGGGACAGATAGCCAGTAAAATCATTTACTTGATTTCATTGATTAAAGGAGGTATAGGCAATGAAAGAAAAACTCGCGGTTATATTCCAAAACTTTGGTAGAGTAATTGTTGACCCAGTATTGTATCTTGCAGTAGTAGGTATCGTATTGGCAATCAGTACAGTATGTTCAATTACTAATGTACCATTTTTAACTAATTTAGGAACATTATTAAGTGCCGCTACTAACTCTGCAATTATTGGTAATTTAGCTTTAGTTTTGTGTGTAGGATTAACAGCAGGATTTGCAAAGAAGCAAAAAGCAAACGCAGCTGTATTTGGGTTAATGTCCTACATTATGTTCTTGTATGTAAATAATGCATATTTGACAATGACTGGACAGCTTATCGCAGATGGAGCTGCAGGTATGGGATTATTTGCAACAGGTCAAGCAATAGTTTTAGGCTTACAAGTAACTGATATCAACGTGTTTGGTGGAATCATTATTGGATGTTTAGCAGCATGGATCTATAATAAAGCAATCGATATTAAGGTTCCAGAAGTATTAAAGATCTATGGCGGACCTCGTTTAGCACTATTGATTATGATACCAGTAATAATCGTATTCTCAATTGCAGTAACAGTATTATGGCCACCAGTAGCTAATTTCATTAATAACATGTCTGCATTTATTAAAAGTTCTGGAGGATTAGGAGTATTCTTATTTGGATTCTTGAACCGTAGTTTGATTCCAACAGGATTACATCATTTCCTATGGATGCCATTTGACTTTACAGCTATTGGCGGAACAGCTGTTATTGATGGAGCTACTGTTAATGGTGCTGCAAATATTTTCTATGCTGAAATGCCACTTATTGCAAACGGAACATTAACTACCCTTGATTCATCTATTAGATTTGCTTCATTTGGATTTGCTAAAGAATTCTTAACATTAGGTGCTGCTCTAGCAATGATTTACTGTGCAAGACCTGAAAATAAAAAAGCAGTTGCTGCTATGATTATTCCAGTTTATATTACTGCTTCATTAGCAGGAATCACAGAAGCAATGGATTTCATTATTTTATTTGCATCACCTTGGTTATGGATCGCAAAAGGTATGTTAACTGGTCTTGGTGAAATGACATTATTCTTGTTAGGAATCAAAACTTATAATATTTATGGATTTATTGAATTATTTACTATCAATTTAACTTTACCTTGGAGTGTTACTAAATTTCCATTATACATACTAGTTGGTTTAGCATTCGCTGTAATTACATTCGTTGTATTTACAGCATTGATTAAAAAATTCAACTTTATGACACCAGGTCGTGCTGCAGATTGGGGCCAAGAAGCAGGAACATCAGAAACAACAGCATTGCCAAACAATGAGATTGTTACAAATATTATTGAAGGTCTAGGCGGTAAAGACAATATTAAAACAATGGGTTGCTGTATGACACGTTTACGTACTCAAGTTGTTGATCAGAATCTAGTAAAAGAAGATTTATTGAAGAAAGTATCATCAAAAGGTATCGTAAGAAAAGGAAACGAAGTTCAGGTTATTATCGGTTTAAATGTTCATGACATTTATGATCTAGTAAAACCTGCATTGAAAATAGAAGACTAAAACATGTAATGCTAGCTAGTGAATACCTAGCATACATTACGAGGTAGAAAATGGTAAAGATTGTAAAAAAGATTAAGGAATTTTATAAAGAAATATTAAACTTATATAAAAGCAAGAGAACTATTGAGATGATTTTACTTTCTTTAGCATTTCTATTAGGATTCTTATGGCCTTTAGCGGGCGTTACAATATATCTAATAACAAAAATATCAAATAAAAATAGTGAATATGGAAAAATGGGTATTTTAGGTGCAATTGTAAACATTATTGTCTATATTTTTCAAATCATATTTACTATTGCTAATTTATAAATTGATTAATTTAAATTTATATAGAATAAGGAGTGTTGATTAAATGAAAAGTTATAAAATTGTAATTTGCGGAGGAGGCAGTACATATACTGCTGGTATCGTAAAAAACTTGTTGGAAGAGAAGAGAATTAGTATAAAAGAGTTGTGGCTTTACGACATTGATAAAGAACGACAAGATAAAGTAGCACTTCTCGTCAACGAAGTTGTTAAGGATCAAAATCCAAATATTATATTAAAAGCAAGTACCAATCCAGAGGAAGCTTTTAAAGATGCGGATTTTATCATGGCTCAGATGCGTGTTGGAAAACTTGCAATGAGAGTTAAAGACGAACAGATTTCATTAAAGCATGGCTGTGTAGGTCAAGAAACATGTGGGCCAGGCGGAATGGCATATGGATTGAGAACAATTTATCCAATGGTTGAATTAATTGACTATTGCGAAAAATATGCATCAAAGAATTATTGGATAGTAAATTACTCAAATCCAGCAGCAATTGTGGCAAAAGCAACTCATCAGCTTAGACCTAATGCAAGAATCCTAAACATTTGTGATATGCCGGTGGAAATCGAAGCAAGAATGGCGGAGATACTCGATGCTGATCTATCAGATTTGGAAGTAGATTATTTTGGATTAAATCATTATGGTTGGTTTACAAAGGTAAGATGCAAAGGTGTTGACGTTACAGAAAAACTAAAGCAACATGTAGCAAAATATGGTTACTTAACTGAAAAGAGTTATAACGAAGCTCTACTTAAAGATGCAGATTGGGTTCACACATTCAATAATGCAAAAAATATAGTAAATTTATTCCATGACTATCTTCCAAATACTTATTGGCAATATTATCTATTAGGTGATGATATCGTTAAGTATTCTGATATAAATAATGTACGTGGATTACAAGTAATTCATACACGTGAGAAGAGAGTTTTTGATGCCTGTGAAAAGATCAAAAATGGTGAGAATGTAGATTTAAAACAGTTCTATGTTGGTGTTCATGGAAAGTTTATAACTGACGTTGTGGAATCATTGGCAAATGATACTAGAAGTAGACAACTTGTAATCGTTCCTAATAATGGTGCTATTGCTAATTTACCAAGTGATGCCATGGTTGAAATACCTGCTTATGTTACTAGTAGAGGACCTGAACCAATTCGTGTTGGTAAAATTCAACGTTTTTATAAAGGATTGATTGAGCAACAGGATGCATGTGAAGGATTATTAGTAGAAGCAGCAATTGAACATTCTTATGATAAAGCACTAAAGGCATTTACTTTAAATAGAACTATTCCATCTGCTAATGTTGCTAAAGCTATTCTTGATGAAATGATTGAGGCTAACAAAGATTATTGGCCAGAACTAAAATAAAGCAATATGTGGTAAACTGGTACCCTTGTCAAGGACTAGTTTAGGCAGTAACTCAAATCATCA
>ERZ1026772.784-NODE-784-length-20711-cov-107.136764_pt1 | contig 20711 bp, 22 predicted proteins | sample MGYA00380124_ERZ1026772 | MGnify/ENA primary metagenome ERZ1026772 (study PRJEB33269, sample SAMEA4719760) | human gut metagenome | biome: human-associated habitat; feature: organic feature; material: feces | place: Cameroon | collected 2013-10 ...
TTTCATATAAAAAGTGAACCTCCTAAGTTTGTCCAACTTTAGGGGTTCACTTCAATCTGATATACCTTTTTGATAAGCAAAATCAGCCTTGGTTATCTTAACAGTTTTAGATAATTCTAGATACTCTTCTACTAAAGACACTTTAGTAGCTATATCGTATTTTTGATACTTACTAGGCATTAACACTACTCCTTATCCATATATGTTAAACATACATGGAATATAGATTAATTAGTAGTGGGGAAATCTTTAGTGCTTACACTGAAGTTAGTAATTAACAGGGGGAACAATATGAAAAGAAGTAAGTTACTTTTAGTATCAGGTATTATTGGTACGCTCTATGGTATTTATATCATCTACTATTTTTTAAATGCCACATCTTCATCTACTGGTGCTGAACAAATTGGGGCGGGACTAGCAACAGCACTTGTGATGCCACATATGGCATTTGTATGGTTAGCACTAATCTTTAATTGGCTAGGCTACTTTCTAAAGTTAAGATGGGCAGCACTTGTAGCTGGTATTCTTTATGCAGTAGCTATGCTAGCATTCTTTATCTACTTCATGTTTGTGATTGTAGAAATGATCTTATGTTTTGTGGCATTTGCCAAGATGGGAAAGAAACATGAAGAAGCTATTTAAATTATTAACTATTGCATGTCTTCTTCTTTCTTTATTTGGTTGTAATAAAAAAGAAAATAAAGACACCAACACTGTCCAAGTAGACAAGGAACTACTAGATGTTACAATCACTATACCAGCATCATGGTATGAAGAAACAAATGAAGAAATTACTCAAAGCTCATTAGATGAACAATACAAGAACAGTGGTTTTAAGTCAGTAACCTTAAATGATGATGGTTCAGTTACTATGGTTATTCCAAAATCAGTTCACAAAGAACTTATGGAAGATATGAAGAATAATATTGATGAATCACTAAGTGAATTAATTAATGATGAAAACTGTTCTTATACTGAAATAAAACACAATAAAGACTTCACACAATTTGATGTTACATTAAGTGGAAGTGAACCTAATTTCTATGATAGCTTTGGTTGCTTATCTTTATATTTAAGCGGTGCAATGTATAACATCTTTAATGGAACAGAAAGTAATGATATTCTAATTAATTTATATGATCCAAATGGTAATCTAGTTGATACCTATAATGGTCAAGAATAAGCTAAACATAATATTGCCCTTAGTACTAGGCCTATTAATTTATATAGTTAATAGACCAGGTATTATTAGAAACCATTTATGTGATTTCTTATGGGCATATTCTTTAGCTAATTCATTAAATTATATTGGATTAGACAAAAGACAAACATTCATTATTACCCTATTAACTGGAGTAGTATTTGAAGTTTTACAGTTATTACATCTAATAAGAGGAACCTTCGATATCCTAGATATCCTAGCAGAATTATTAGCTTGTATTATTTGTTGTGGGAGGACATATGAAAAATAAAAAATTATTAACAATACTAATCGTCTGCATCTTCTTTCTTATGGGCATTGCCAGTGGTTCTACTGAGGTAGATGAAGATACAACTATTAAGAAAAACGATAATAAAGAAACAATCAAAGAGGAACTACCAACAATTGAGGAACAAGTGCTATTTGAAACTAATGGTATTAAGGTTACTGCCAAGGAAATAACTAATGGCTTCTTGGGACCTGAATTAAAGATTTTAGTAGAAAATGATTCTGATAAAGACATAACTCTAGAATTAGATGATATTGCGGTAAATGATTATATGGTCACTGCCTTCCTTTATGAAGAGGTAGCTGCTGGTAAAAAGTCGAATACTTCATTTAGTATTTATAGTTCTACTTTAAAAGATGCTGGTATTACTAATATTGGTAAACTAGATTTATATTTCTACATTATTGAACAAAGTACATATAACAGAATATATAAATCAGATGGTATTGAACTTAAGACATCTCTATATGATAAGATGGATGATAAGTTAGATATTAGTGGAGAAGAAATGGTCAACCAAGATGGTATTAGAATTGTAGGTAAGGGTCTATCTAAAGACTCTATCTTCGGCAGTGGTGTTGTCTTATATATTGAGAATAATTCTAATAGAAATATCACCGTGTCTAGTGACAATCTATCAGTTAATGGCTATATGATCACAAGCTTTCTGCATAGACCTCTAAGACCAAATAAGAAGGCTGTTGATACCATTATCTTATCTAGTAGTGATATGGAAGAAAATGGTATTGAACAAATTGACGAATTGTCACTTGTATTAGAAGTATATGATAGTGATACTTATTCTACTATCTTTAAGACTAATGAATTAAACTTTAATATTGAAAGATGATAAAAGAGCTTATTTATAAAATACTTAAGCTTATTGGCCTATTAGCCTTCTTGGCCTACGGGCTTAGTCTATTATTCTAGGAAAGGGATTAAATGGTCCCTTTTTATCATCCTATTTGATGATTTATTATTTCTCCTTTTTCCTTACTATAAAGTAAAGGAGGACACCCTTGAAAAAGAAAATGATAATTATTATCTCTATAGTTCTTTTAATTACTGGCGCAATTTTTATGTTTAAGCCTAAGAGAAAGATTGATTCAAAATTAATATCTACTTCAACTGTTTCATCAGGTTCTATGAATGGAGGAAGAAGTGAAACTTCTATTAAAAGAATTGATAATAATAAAGCTTTATATTCAATATATGAACAAGATTTTCACAGTTCTCCTGTAGTTGTAAAGGAGTATTATATCGATGCCACTACTTTAGATAAGATAAAAGAAGTATTTGATAAATATGATTTACAAGAATATCCAAAACTTAAGAAGTCAAAAATTATTGTCTTAGATGCAGCCACTACTTCTTATGAATATAAATTCGAAAATGGCGATAATATCTATTTCAGTTCTGATTTAAATTTACCATCTAAGTTTCAAAATACGAAAGCTGAAATAAAAGACATCCTAAACAAGGCAATAGAAAATGGCGAAAAACTTCCTAATATTGTTTCTCAAAATCCAAGTAACAATGAAATTACTTTAAGTATCAATTATTATTATCAAAATACCATTAGTTATCTAATTGAAAACTATTCAGATCATGAAATAGAAATAGACGGGATTATTAGATTATATAAGGGAGATTATTTAATTTATGAAGAAGAATCTTATTCTTATAATCTTAATAAAAACCGTGATCACTTTGATTACATTAAGCTCGAAAATAGATTAGATGTGGGAGATTATCTATTAGAGCTTGGTGATATTAAATGTTCTTTCACTATTAATTAGCGAACTGCTCCCCCTTTGGAAGAATGCTTAGCCCCATATGCATTCTTCTTTTTTTTGATTATGCGCAGGTATGCAAGTGCCTCAATCTTTGATTATACGCACCTATAGAATGTACTCAAACTATGATTATACGCACTCAAATAAGTACTACAATAAGATTATGTGGTTAATATATGCGCTTATATCTTCCTTCTTTGCTGGAATCACATCGATATTAGCGAAGTGCGGGATTAATAAAACTGATTCAACAATAGCTACCGCATTAAGGACTATTGTTGTATGTATTTTTTCATGGTTATTAGTTAATAATATTACATATATAGAGACAAAGACACTTGTCTTTCTAATACTATCAGGACTATCAACAGGAGCTTCTTGGTTATGTTACTTTAAAACACTACAACTTGGTGACATCAACAAAGTCGTTCCAATCGATAAGTCTAGTATAGTCTTAACAATTATCCTAGCTTCTATGTTTTTAAACGAAGGAATAAGCCTTCTAAAATTTATATCGATAATCTTAATAGGACTAGGTACTTTATTTATGATAGATAAGAAAGATAGTTCTAATAATTCTAATAATAAACAATGGTTGATATATGCCTGTCTATCTGCTTTGTTCGCAAGTCTTACAAGTATCTTTGGTAAGATTGGTATTACTAATATTGATTCTAATTATGGCAGTGCCATTAGGACTACTGTTGTGTTAATTATGTCTTGGGCAATGGTTTTCATTACTAAGAAAAGTAGTAAAATAAAGGTAGTAGATAAGAAAGAACTTATTTATATCGTCTTATCAGGATTTGCCACTGGTGTTTCTTGGTTAGCATATTATAAGGCATTACAAGTTGGTCCTCTTAGCATTATTGCACCAATTGACAAGTTAAGTATTCTTGTCACTATTATCTTTTCTTACTTTGTATTCAAAGAAAAATTATCATTCAAAGCCCTTGTGGGTTTACTTTTAATCATTATTGGTACTTTACTTTTAGTGCTACGGGCATAATTAATGAAACTTATTCCTTATTAGGATAAAATCCTATTAATGATAAGAAGAAATACCCTGCAAAAAGAAATAGTCATTAAGACTATTCAAGATATTGATAAACATGTTACCGCTGATGAAATATATTCATATATCAATAGAATTCATCCAAGTATTAGTAAAGCTACTATTTATCGTATTCTAAATGTTCTAGTAGAAGAAGGACAAATCACAAAAGTTGACATACCAAGTGGACCTACATACTTTGATAAAAGATTAGATAAGCATCATCATGTTAAATGTATTAAGTGTCAACAAATATATGATGTAGATATTTCTATTCCTGATTTAGAAAATTGTAGCATGGAATATGACATCTACTTCAAAGGTATTTGTCCCAAGTGTAAGGAGAAATTATGAACGAAAAGACTCTTTTTAAAATAAGCTATGGCTTATATGTTCTTAGTACTAGATTAGGTGATGAAGATAATGGTTGTATCATCAACACCGCTATTCAAGCAGCTTCTAAGCCTAATCAAATTAGTATTTGTGTTAATAAGCTTAATCATACTCATGATATGATTATGCAATCTAAGGAATTTGTTGTATCTATCTTGAGTGAAAAAGCTACTTTTGACATCTTTGAAAGATTTGGTTTCCACTCTGGAAAAGACATCAACAAATTTGATAAATACGATAATTGTAAACGTAGTAATAACAATATTTACTATATTACTGAGGGTACTAATGCCTATATAGAGACTAAGGTAGATAAGATAATTGATTTGAGTTCACACACAATGTTTATTGGTGAAATAAGTGATATGGAAGTATTAAATGATGATCCTTCTTTAACTTATGATTATTATTTTAAGCATGTAAAACCTAAACCAATTGAAAAGACAGGTAAAAATGAGACAGTATGGCGCTGTACAATTTGTGGCTATGAATACAAGGGAGAAGAACTTCCTGAAGACTTCATTTGTCCTATTTGTAAGCATCCTGCGTCTGATTTTATAAAAGTGGAGGATTAAATATATGAAAACAAACAAGTATGCTGGTACACAAACAGAAAAGAACTTAGAGGCAGCTTTTGCGGGTGAGTCACAAGCGCGTAATAAGTACACTTATTTCGCTTCAGTGGCAAAAAAGGAAGGCTACGAACAAATGTCAGCCTTATTCTTAAAAACTGCTGATAATGAAAAGGAACATGCGAAATTATGGTTTAAGGAACTTAATGGAATTGGTGATACACAAGAGAATCTAAAGGATGCAGCTGAGGGCGAGAACTATGAATGGACTGATATGTATGAGGGTTTTGCCAAGACTGCTGAAGAAGAAGGTTTCCATGATTTGGCTGTTAAATTTAGAGCAGTTGGTGCAATTGAAAAACATCATGAAGAAAGATATCGTGCCCTTTTAAACAATATTGAAACTGCTCAAGTATTTGAAAAGAGTGAAATCAAAGTATGGGAATGCAGAAACTGTGGCCATCTTATCGTAGGTAAGAAAGCACCTGAAGTATGTCCTGTATGTAATCATCCTCAAAGCTATTTTGAGGTTCATGCCGAAAACTATTAAGGAGAACCAACTATGAAATACAAATGTGAGGTGTGTGGATGGGAATATGATGAGGAATTAGGTTATCCCGATGGTGGCATTGAACCAGGTACTAAGTGGGAGGATGTTCCCGAAGACTTCATTTGCCCATTATGTGGTGTAGGCAAAGAACAATTTGTAGAAGAGTAGCAAACGCTACTCTTTTTAATTACAGCAACCATGCATGGGATTCTCCCCATACACTCTATATAACTAACATCTTGATATCCTAATTCTTTAAAGAATAACATGTATGTTTCTTTGTTGAATTTTCTTTTGAAATCAACACCTAGTTTGTTTATTGAATTGGATACATCATCAACATTTCCAACACTATTCTTATTCATATAAGTGGGAATAATAATCTTTCCATTTAGCTTGCATACTCTATCTAATTCTCGTATTGCTTTAATAGGATCATCTAACAAATGAATCACATTGCCGGCAATTACTTTATCAAAGCTATTATTTGGATAAGGTAGTTTCATGATATCGACACACTCAAACTTGATATTTTGATGCTTCTTTAGTTTTCTTCCAGCAATCTTAAGCATCTTAATCGAATAGTCTGTCGCGATTAAACTATTACATTTTTTGCCAATAGTCCTAGTTAAAAGACCTGTACCACAAGCACATTCTAGTACATCATCAGTAGATGATATTTCACTATTAACAACACTACATAGTTTGATATTTGTTTTCCTATTGATGATGTTGGCAAAAACATCATAGACACAAGCTATCTTATCCCAAAACATTTTTATCCTTTAAATTTAATCTTAACTATTTGCATTTTCATAAGTCCATCACAAACATGAGCAAGAAATCTAAATAAGCCACTGACATTATCTTCTTTTAAATCATTATAGCCTAACATAAAACCCTTACTTGTTACTTCGATATTATTAGACCATAATGATATTTCTTTAAGATTGGATACTGAAAAGTAAGTGCCTATTTCTTTTACTTTTAATGAATTTAGCCATATCGATATCAATTTAACTGTCATTTTACCAGCTGCATCAAAGACTAATACACTATCATTAAAATAACTAGACATTTTAACAATAAGAGATTTAACTTCTTCATCAAGAAAATAATAGAAGACTCCTGAGGCAAAGAAGATTACACCATTTGATTTATCGATTTTATCAAACCATTCAGTATCATTAAGATTACAAGGAATATTATATTCACGTTCACCACTCGGCAATAGTTCGTTTCTAACTTTAATCACATCAGGAAAATCTAGATTATATATCTTACATTTACCATTATCACAGTTTCTTCCTGTATTATCTAAACCACAACCTAAATTAACAACAGACGCAAAAGGATGTTCCTTTAAATATTCATTTACTTCATAGGCAATATCGCTTTGTCTTGCAGCTACTTCTAGGGCACCAAAGCGTTGTATAAGACTCTTTGATTTCTTTTCTATTTCAGAGAAATCATAATCAATTTGATTAATCAAATCTACAGCAGTCTTATCATAATAAATATTTGGATATAGACTAGAACATATCTTTCTAGAATATAGAGGAATAATCAATGTCTCTTGTACGCTGTCTTTCTTAATTTTATAATTCATATTCTCACCTAGTTAGTCATTGCTAACTGATTTAATTCTAATCATATTGTTTTCTTATGTCAACATGAATCATTACATTAGTCTTCGACAACCACACTATATTTTGAACGAATTTATAGTGTGGTTGTCGAAGATATATACTTCTAACATTCTCAAAACTAGACAAGCGTGCTTATTTCGTTTACAATATAAGCACGAAAGGATGGTGATTATATGAACAAAACAAATGAAATTCTTAAAAATTTTGACTATCTTACACCATCAATTGCTAAAGAAAATGGTGTATCTAAATGGCAGTTTTATCAATACGTTAATGATAGTGGCGTAGATCAACTTTATAGAGGTTTTTATTCTAATAAAGATACTTGGGTAGATAATCTATATGTACTTCATCAAAGATGCCCTCAGGCAGTATTCTCACATGATGAAGCTTTCTATTATCATGACTTATGCGATAGAGAGCCAATCGTTAATACCTTAACCATTTATAGTGGCTATAACGCTCATCGGTTGAAAGCAAGCGCTAATTGTAAAGTCTATACTGTTAAAAAAGAATTGTTAGATGTTGGAAAGATTATGGTTAAAGATAATTATGGCAATCAAGTACCAATGTATAACTTAGAAAGAACTATCATTGATTTATTTAGAAGTAGAAACAGTATAGAAATTAATGAGTTTGTTACAGTATTAAAATCTTATGCTCGTAGGAGAGATAAGGACTTGGATCTGTTAATGGAATATTCCATTTTATTTAATGTTGTCAATATAGTTCGTCAATATATGGAGGTACTTTTATAATATGAATCTTACTAGGGAACAACTAAAAGGTAGAATTAAAAATCTTGCAAAGGAGAACAGTGCCGATCCGCGTCTTTTAATGCGTTTATATATGATGGAGAGATTTATAGAAAGAGTTTCTGTTTCAAAATATAAAGATAGTTTCATAATCAAAGGTGGCATTCTAGTGACCTCTTTGGTTGGCATATCTCTCCGTTCAACACTAGACATCGATAGTACCATCAAAAACCAAAGCATCTCAGAATACGATGCAAAAAGAATGATAGACGATATATGCAAAATCGATATTGGTGATGGGGTTTCTTTTGAAGTTAAAGAGTCTTATACAATCATGGATGAAATGGAGTACCCGGGCATTCGTTTTACTTTAAATGTGAATATGGACGGTTTGGTTACACCTATTAAAATAGATATTTCTATAGGAGATGTCATAACGCCAAGAGCAATTGAATATCAATATACTTTCTTATTAGAAAATCGAACAGCTATATTGTTATCTTATAATCTTGAAACAATTTTAGCCGAAAAGCTCCAAACAATTCTTATAAGGCAGTTGTATAACACCAGGATGAGAGATTTTTATGATGTATATGTTTTATTATCTATATACGAAAAAACTATAGATGTGAATATTTTTAATGAAGCATTTAAAGCAACTTGTGTAAAGCGCAACACCCTTGATTTGGTAAACGATAATAGACGTAGATATTTGCTTAATAAGTTAGCTAATAGTGATGATTTAAACAGTCGCTGGACAGAATACCAAAACAAGTTTGTTTATGCTCAAGATATTTCTTATAAAGATGCTGTTAACAGTGTAGAAAAATTATTAGAAAAGTTGTCATAACAACGGCGCCCTACATAATAGGCGCCGTTTTAATATTCTAATATTGGAATTACTACTTTAACAAATCAACCACATCAGCCTTAGATCTAAAGCCTGTTTGTCTATGAATACAAGTAATGTTGGAATACTAGCAACATTGTATTTAGCAGCTAAATCCATGTGAGCATCAACATCTATTTTGCAGATTTTAAATTCCATCTAAGATTGGTGATAACATCTTACATGGTCCACACCACGAAACCTGGAAGTCTACTAGCGCTGTCTAACACACTTGTTTTAATAAATATCAAAAGTTCTGTATGTGATTAAGTAACATTACTTGATTCACTAGTTATACACTTAAATCAAGTCCAATATCTGTTCAATATTCTTCTTTCCAAAGAATACCTTATCCCCATTAATCACAAGACATGGAACACTCATAACGTTATAGGTCTGTTTCTTGTCACCAAAGTGATTAATATCATAAACCTCAGCTTTAACAAGCGGATTCAATGTTGCGATTTTCTGTGCAGCTGTTACCAATTCGGGACACATGGTACATGAAAGTGAAACCAATATTTGCATATCCACCTTTTGATTGATCTTCACAATTCTTTCTCTAACAGAATCATGTATAGTCTGGCCTTGTCCCGCTGCATTGTATAGTCCTAGCACAAAAGATGTAAATTCATGTCCTCCTGGCACACCATGAAAGGCCAAACCCGTATCCGAGTTATCATATTTGAAAATTCTGACACACGGAGTCTCGCTTTCTGTATGATTTTCAACAAGCTCTACCAAGAGTTTATCTGTAAGCTTTGCCATTTCATTTACATAGTTTTTTAGTTCCTCGGATAATGGCTTTGAATCTAGATAAAGCTTTAATCGTAGTGGATGTTCCATCTTAGAAAACACGGTATTTAGCTGTGATGTCATTTCTTCATCAAACAAAGAATTAGCTATTACTTTATGTTCTTTTTCAGACGCTATAGCCACTTCTTTAATCTGAGGTTTTAACCCTGTAATCTTATGCATTTTCGCTGCATATCGTTCCAATTCCGTAGCTGCCAAAGCTCCATCACCAACAGCAGTAACCACCTGACGCAAGTTTTTAACACAGACATCTCCAGCTGCATACAATCCATCAATATTGGTCTTTTGTTGTTCATCTGTTATAACATAGCCTTGTTCATTTAATTTTACAAAATCCTTTACAAGTTCTGTTTCTGGCTCATATCCCGCAAAAACAAAAATTCCAAACGAATCGCCCTCTTCTGCTCGATATTCTATTATTTCATTTGTCTTATCGTTTTTATATTTCAAACTGCGCAAGGCTGTATCCCCTTGAGCACTAAGCACGCTGATATTGGTAAGCACTGTTATCTTTTCATGATTCTTAGTTGCTTCTGCAGTACTTTCCGCACAGGTAAAATCATCTCCTTTAACCAAAACTGTAACATGTTTTGCGTATCTTGTTAGAAATACACTCTCCTCTGCAGCCGCAAAGCCTCCTCCTATGACAAACACCTCTTTACCAGTAAAAAATTCTCCATCGCATGTAGCACAATATGCCACTCCATGACCCTTGAACTTTTCTTCACCATCAAATCCTACTTTTCGAGGATGTGCTCCTGTCGCAAGAAGAATTCCAAAACATGAAATTTCTCCTCTGCTTGTAATAACCTTCTTAATTTCTTTTGAGAAATCAAATCCACTTACCTCTGCTAGCATAAACTCAGCTCCAAAGTTTTCCGCCTGTTTTCTCATAGTTTCTGTCAATTCTTTGCCACTTGCCTTATAAACTCCTGGAAAGTTTACTACCTCAGAAGTGATGGTAATCTGGCCTCCAATTTGTTCTTTTTCTACGACAAGTACTCTATATTTCGCTCTGGCAAGGTACAAGGATGCAGTGAGCCCTGCAGGGCCTCCACCAACCACAACAACATCATATAAATTATCCATAATAAATCCTTTCTTTCAAAAACGGCACCGGTTAACTCTTTACCGATGCCGTAATTTCCTATTTAAGCTTAGAGCTGTCCAACTAAGTCAAGGCTCGGTTTTAAAGTCTCTGCTCCAGGTTGCCACTTTGCTGGGCAAACCTCATCACCATGTTCGTATACAAACTGGCTTGCTTGTACTTTACGGAATAGTTCATCTGCATTTCTGCCGACATTTCCCGCATTTACCTCATAAGCTACAATCTTACCATCTGGATTTACGATAAAAGTACCACGCTCTGAAACACCATCTGCTTCAATATATACTTCAAAATCTTTAGAAAGCGCATGGGTAGGATCAGCTAGCATAGGATATTGAATCTTTTTAATTCTTTCAGATGTATCATGCCATGCCTTATGTACAAAATGTGTATCACATGATACCGAATAGATTTCACATCCTACTTTTTTGAATTCCTCATACTTATTTGCCAAATCTTCTAATTCAGTTGGGCAAACAAAGGTAAAATCTGCAGGATAAAAGAAGAACACGCTCCACTTTCCCTTTAAATCAGCTTTACTTACTGTTTTAAATTCATTGTTTTGAAATGCTTGTAGTGAAAAGTCACTTACTTCCTTATTAATTAACGACATAGAAATCCTCCTTTTTATATTCTTTTATAATAATATTTCTTATATAAATCGTTAGTTAGCTATTGCTAACTGTCTAAATTGTATCAGATGCTATTTTAACTGTCAGCAATTATGCCCCTATTATTACCTTAATCTTGATGATTTTATATCACTGATAAATAAAATGATATTGGAAAAAATGGCTATCGATAATTATGGCAATCAAATACCAATGTATGACTTAGAAAGAACTATTGTTGATTTGATTAGAAGTTGTATTTGTCACCGTATTAAAAACATACTCTAAAAGAAGAGATAAGAATCTTCATCTTCTTTCAGAGTGTGCTGAACTTTTTCACGTATCTAAGATTGTTAGACAGTATATGGAAGTTTTACTTTAACAAATCAACCACATCAGCCTTGGATCTAAAGCCTGTTTGTCTATTAACTAGTTCACCATTCTTGAATACAAGTAATGTTGGAATACTAGCAACATTGTATTTAGCAGCTAGATCCATGTGAGCATCTACATCAATTTTGCAGATTTTGAATTCATCATGTTCATCAGCAATCTCATGTAAGATTGGAGATAACATCTTGCATGGACCACACCATGTCGCATAGAAGTCTACTAGCACAGGAATATCGCTGTCTAATACTTCTTCTTTAAAGTTTTCAATATTTACGTTTTCATTAATTTGACTCATTTTTATGTACCTTCTTTCTTTTTACACCCTTATCATAATACTTATTAAAGGATATGTATGTGATTAAGTCACAAAAAAATATTGAATTTTCAGTTATCATGTGCTAACTTAAGTGTGAAAAAAGAAAGGAAGTAAATTATGAAATTGAATAAATTAGGAGCTTTCGTATTAGGCACTTTGTTTGGTACAGCAGGTATCAAAGCATTAAGCAGCAAAGATGCTAAGAATGTATATGTACACACTACTGCAGCAGCCTTACGCGCAAAAGAAAGTGTTATGACAACTGTAACAACAGTACGTGAAAATGCTGAAGACATCTTAGCAATGGCTAAGGACATTAACGACGCTAGAGCTAAAAAAGAGAGCGAAGAACTTATTGAAGATAAGAATTAAAAGAAGCTGCCACAATGGTGGCTTCTTTATTAGGAATTACTACTATGAAATGTAAAATTTTATATAAATCAAAAAATAGATTAAGAGTGCATCTTTTCCATAACAACATGTCATTAAAAGAAGCAGATATTATAGAGTATTATTTTAGAAATATACCACAAGTAAAAGATGTTCAAGTATTTGATAGAACAAGTGACGTTGTTGTTTTGTTTAGAGGCGATATTAATGAAATTATTAATGCCTTTGCCTCATTTCACATGAAAGACATTAATAATTTAAGTCTTGTGCCCACTCATACAACAAGAGAATTAAACAGGAAATATGAGAATAAACTAGTGAACACAGTATGTATCCACTATATTACAAAATTCTTTTTCCCTCTTCCAATCAAAAACTTTTTAACCCTCATCAATTCATTCAAGTACATTAAAGAAGGACTTAAGGCCTTATTTACTAACGGTTTAACTGTTCCCGTACTAGATGCTACGGCAGTAAGTGTATCTATGTTACAAAGTAACTATAATACTTCTTCTTCCGTTATGTTTATGTTGAGAATTGGCGAAATAATGGAAGAATGGACCCACAAGAAATCTGTAGCTGACTTAGCTAGTGCCATGTCCTTACATATTGAAAAAGTATGGCTAAAAACCAATGAAGGCGAAGTACTTATCGATGTTAATGATGTTCAACTAAATGATCAAATTATTGTTAGAACAGGAAATATTGTTCCGTTTGATGGTGTTGTTCTAAGTGGTGAGGCAAGTATAAATCAGGCTTCAATAACTGGAGAATCTTTACCTATCATAAAGAAAGAAGGAAGCTATGTTTACGCCGGTACCGTTGTTGAAGAAGGCGAATGCATCTTTGAAGTTGACAAGTTAAGTGGTCAAAGTAAATACAATCGTATTATGGAAATGATTGAAAGCGGTGAGAAACTAAAGTCCAAGAGTGAAGATTATTCTTCTAAGCTAGCAGACCATTTAGTTCCATATACTTTCTTAGCTAGTTGTTTAACTTATTTGTTTACAAGAAACACAACTAAGGCTTTAGCTGTATTAATGGTTGACTTCTCTTGTGCCCTAAAGTTATCAATTCCAATAGCTGTATTGTCCGCAATGAGAGAATCAAGTCAATATAATATAACGGTTAAGGGTGGTAAATTCTTAGAAGCTGTTGCCAAGGCGAATACAATTGTATTTGATAAAACCGGAACTCTAACTTATGCTACTCCAACTGTTGTAGATGTTATTCCTTTTAATGGCAATGATAGTGATGAGATGTTAAGACTGGCAGCGTGTTTAGAGGAACATTTTCCACATTCTTTAGCTAATGCTGTTGTTAAAGAAGCTAAACAAAAAGGCCTAGATCATAATGAATATCATTCAAAAGTTGAATATACAGTGGCTCATGGTATTAAGAGTACTGTAAATGAGCAGAAGGTTGTTATTGGAAGTTATCATTTTGTCTTTGAAGATGAAGGATGCACAATCCCTGAAAATGAACAAGATAAATTCAATTCCATTTCCAATGAGTATTCACATCTATATTTAGCCTTAAAAGGAAAGCTAGTAGCAGTTATCTGCATTTCAGATCCAGTACGTCCTGAGGCAAGTAGAACTATAGAAGCCTTACATAATCTTGGTATTGAAAAGATAGTAATGATGACTGGAGATAATGAAAAGACTGCTAAGTATATTGCCAATGAAGTGGGTGTTGATGAATACCACGCTGAAGTATTACCTGATGATAAAGCTAATTATGTTAATAAGGAAAAGGAAAATGGCAAAGTAGTGATCATGATAGGAGATGGTATCAACGACTCTCCTGCCTTAAGTGCTGCTGATGTTGGCATTGCGATAAACACAGGAGCTGACATCGCCAAAGAAGTTGCCGATGTTACCATTTCTTCATCAGACTTATTAAATCTAGTTACCCTTCGTATATTAGGTGAAAAATTAGTTAATAGAATTGATTTGAATTATCATGAAATCATTGGTTTTAATTCATTATTGATACTAGGAAGTGTCCTAGGTATATTACAACCATCAGCTTCTGCATTACTGCATAATACTTCAACTCTATTGATAAGCACTAAGAGTATGACAAATCTAATTGATGATAATCAATTATTACAAGCACAAGTTTCATAAAAGAAGGCGCAATTAGCGTCTTCTTTTCATTTAATTCTTTTTTCTAATTTATCTATCTTCTCAACTATATGATTAACTTTATCATATAAGTCTTCAATCATAATTTCGGTCTTAAGATTAACCTTATAATCATTTTCAGCTCTATGTCTATCTTTCTCTTCTTGTCTATTTTGACTCATCATAATTAGTGGCGCTTGTATAGCGGCAACACAAGATAATACAAGATTTAATAGAATAAACGGATATGGATCAAAGGCTTTAGAAGCCAATATAACATTTACTAGCATCCAGATATTCAATACTGCAGTAAAGGAAAAGATAAAGGCCCAGCTACCTGCAAACTTAGAGATACTATCAGTAGCTTTTTGTCCTAGTGTATACTTCTCTTCTGGTTTCTTAGAAATCTTACTATCAGCCAATAAGTCGATAATTTCTTCATCACTCATATCATGTTTAATGTCTTCTAGTATTTCATTTAATAGTTCACGATTCTCTTTCATATGCATCACCTTCTTTGACTAAATGATAATGCAGTTTTTTAAAAAATGAAGCAATATTTTGTAACGCAAACAATCAAAGTGGTTTATTCGTTGCACATCGTTTGCAACGAAAACAACAAAAACAGCCTTTTCGTTGTACAACGATGTGCAACGATAACTCTAAAACCACCGTTTTCGTTGCAAAATCAATTAAATATCATACAAAGCATCAACATCAATAATTTCAATACTACCCTTTTGTAGTTTAATTAAACCATCTTGCACAAATAATTTAAGTATTCTAGTTACTGCTTCTCTTGCCGAATTAATATCATTAGCTATCTCTTCATGAGTTACTTTTATGATGGTAGAATCGGTTCTTTCATACTGGTCAATTAAATAGTTAGCCACTCTACTATCTAATCCTTTAAACAATAATTCTTGCATATTCCACATTACATCAGAGAATCTATCCAACGCTCTTTCATACAAGTAACATCTAAGTTCTATATTTTGATAAGCTAATTGTTCAATTACATTAGCAGGAACAATCAATACTTCAGTATCTTCATTAGCTACAAGTTGTGTATCAAAGGTAATCTGCTTAATAATACATGATGCTGATAGAACACATTGATCATCACTATCTAGTTTAAAGATAGTTACTTCTTTACCTTCATCAGAAACAAGATAGGCTCTTATTTGTCCTGATAGTACATTAACTAAACCTAGGCATGATGAACTATTATTAAAGACTATAGAACCTTTCTTGTATGTTCTTTCTATAGTATTGTTCTTTACTAACTCTTTCTCTTCTTCTGTCAATAAATTATAAAATGGTAAACGATTGCTCATACTCTATTTATATCATCTTTTAACTTGTTTTGTGTATCTTAACTTTATTTATGTTAAGATACAAAATTAAAGTTAAGAACTCAAGTACTGTTTAAGTTATTTTGTTAAGAATAATAATCATGATAATGCTAAGTGTTTGTTGTCATATCAAATTAATACTACTCTAGACATTTTATAAAAGACTTTTGTAATCACTTAACATTAATAATACTCTTTACTAGTTGCATCACTAATAGAGGGTATTATTATCATTCACCCTATCATTCACCCTATCATTCACCCTATGCTAATGATGGCGATTTATATAATGGTTAGTCAAGGGAAATTTGATTGTAATTAATATTTGTTATTAATTTTCCAATATCCTTTTCTGTCAGAGCCAATACGCTTAATTATGTCTTTTTCTTTTAGTTTTTTCATTTTTTGAGCTACTGTTTTTCTACTAACTTCCATTTTTTCAGAAAGTTGAGAAACTGTATATCCAGGGTCTTCGATAAGAAATGACAACAATGTACGTTCATCATCAGTCACCCTATCAGTCACCCTATCAGTCACCCTATCCAAACGAATAACTCTATCTTCAGGTGCTTTAAACTCAATCATAATGTCACCTGGGTTAATTGTATAAACTGGTTGAGGAACACCGTCCTTCTTGCAAGCAGAACAAATTTTCTCAATTCCTCTTCCCCAGCTTTCTATAAAACCAGCTAAATAAAAGACATGGGCAATATTTGGATTATAAGGACTAGAAGCATGCTTACGCATCAAGTTTTCTAATGTCCAGTTTTCTGGTAAACACCCACAGTTTGCTATATACATTCTATCGTCATATACACTAATCTGAATTGGAACGCCAGACTGATATTGTTTATGGCATAATGCATTCAATAAAGCTTCACGCAAAGCTTCTTCTGGTACAAAATAGCGTTCAATTCGTTGCATACCCTCATATGAAATTTTCGCTTTCATATACTTTAAACATACAAGCTCAACTGTTTTATCAATTTGTTCCAAAATAGAGCCATGAATCTCATCTTGATATAATAAATCGGCATCGTTTTCAAAGAAACCAATTTTTACATATGCTCCAAGTTGCCATTTTTCTGGATCTTTTGCAAATAGAAGCATTGCAGCATTAGTCAAATAATTTCCGTTAGTTAGATGCAACTTTTCCATTAGCACATCCTTGGGCTCATCTAGCACATTCTTATCTATACGCCCTTTTTTAGTGGCCCATTGCTTAAAATGTTCTACTACGGTATCATCAATATCATTTAAAGAAAAAGCTGGTAAAGGAAGGTTGTCCCAAGTAGCACCACGCTTACGCATTAAAAACGCTTCTAAAGCAGGTCCAGTCAATATTTGTCGTGTGCTACCACTTCTATAGTAATAGACACCTTTACACGAAATACCTATCGGATAAGATGGAACATCGATTTCGATGTATTCTTTTCCGTTTTTATCATAAAGATTTACACCAACAATTATGCCCATAGAGTCTTTAACTTTATTTGGTATGTCTTCAAGTAGCCTGTGAGCATTAGACAGGCCAATTATATTTCCATCATCATCACAACCAATGATAATTTTGCCGCCCTGTGCATTGGCATATCCACAAATCCATTCTAAATACTCATCTTTCCAAATTTTTTTCCATTCTATATTTTGACTTTCAGGCATTATTATCACCTTCCTTATCTTTATTTAATCATGAGACTTATACTCATTATACCTGTTTTATCACTGGCTTATAAAAGCATCACTTATAGAAATTAGAGCTTCATAATAAGTCTGAGTTTCTAATATATGATAGAACCTTTCATTTCTTTAAGCGTGTCCGTTTTGTTTTCTTTGTAATATTAGTATACTAAAAGAAAGTAAAAATATGGTCGCTTTCAAAGAGACTTTTATTCCCCACAAATTTGATACAATTGTACAACCATTATTAAATATAAGGTATGTTAATATAACTTTCTAATATTCATCACTGACAAAAATCATTCTATAGCAGTATAATAAAGGTACAAAGCTAGTATTTATCTCTAATAAAAAATATCACCAACCGTTCTGGAATAAATACTAGCTTCCCTTGTTTAAATTCTAATTATTTACATATATCTTAAATTGTTTACAAACTTCAAGGGGTGGTTTAGTTGTTTTCTCCTAAACCACCCTACCTCCTGGACTTTCTATCATTGGTTACCTATATAGAGTAAGATGTTCATAACATCTTACTCACTTTTCTTTTGGGCATTGAAAAGGTTCATTATTATAAGGCTGTTAATACCAACTTTGTATTTTGTATCTAAATATCAAAAATGCTTTATAATTCTCTAAAACCACCTTAAAAATAGGTATCTTAGAGAAATATAAGCATTTTTATATCTATAATTCTCTAACTTACTTTACATATACCATTTTTTAATAAAAAGCATTAAATAAGGCCCACAATGTGGACCTTATTGTTTAAAACTTATAATGGATAGAATCCTTATATTCTTCATATAGCTTTTGATTAAGCTCTGCTCCCCCATCGATATTAGCACTATAGAAGATAGGTGGATTCTCCATTCCATTGTCTACTAACTTTTGAGTTAATGCAGCTAGGATTGAGTTCATGACAACACAAGCAATCACACTAGATGTAGGAGCAACCTTTTGTTTAACTCCCTCAATCTCAACACAAGCATCACCAACAACACCATGGTTGTCAATGACGATGTCTGCAAACTCATAAAGCTTTTTGCCAGATGGATGTCTTGAACTAACTGTCTTAGAATATGTAAGGTTTGTAAGTACAATTACTTTTGCACTCTTTTCCTTAGCAAGCTTTGCAATTTCAATACCAACAGGATTTCTTCCAGAAACCGAATGTACAATTAACACATCATCTTCTTTAAAATCAACTCTTGATTTAGCAATAGCCTCGCCATAACCTGGTGTTTGTTCCATCTTACTAGTCATCGTAATTGGAGAAGTATCCAACATTAGTTCTCTTCCAAAAATGGGATTAAACAACATTAGACCACCAGCTCTATAGAACAGTTCCTCTGACATAATACCAGCATGAGAAGCACCGAAAGTATAGATAGACTTCTTGTTGTTGATAGCTTCATACAAGACATCAACAGCCTTTTCCATATTTACGTTTTCTTCTCTAATTACCTCATCAATTAGACTGGTAATTTGATTTACATATTTAAATTCCATTAGGCAATTAATCTAGCAATCAAACCTTCAACAATGCCCCATAGTGAGAAGTCTTGGCCACCATATACTAACATCCAAGATTGAATTGTGTTGTTGAAGAAGTATGAGCCAAAGCCTACTAACAATACCATGATAATGCCTGATACTGCAGCACCAATGATACAGCCTCTAACACCACCAGTTGCGTTACCGATAATAGAAGCACAACCAATTTCAAAGAAACAAGTGAATGTTAATGGAATGATAACAGTTGGGAACATACCAGCAGTTAAGATGATAGTTACGATAGAAGTAATCATCGCTACGATGAAACCAATAATCAATGCGTTAGGAGCATAAGGGAAAATAACTGGAACGTCAAGAGCTGGGATAGCACCAGGAACAACCTTATCAGCAATACCCTTAAATGCAGGCACGATTTCAGAAATTAACATACGAACACCTTGAAGCATTACAGTTACACCAACACCAAAGTAAATAGCATGTGTGAAGATATAAGTGAAGGCACCAGTCTTACCGCCAGCATAGCCCCATACAGTTGCAGGATCAAAGCCATTAGCCTTTAAGATAATTGCCATCACAATATAAGTTAGGGCAATAACGATAGAACCTGTAATTGATACTTCTCTTAAGAATCCTAAAGAAGAAGGAATATTTAAGTCTTCTGTTGACTTGCTCTTGTCACCTAATGCCTTACCCAATAAACCAGAGATTACAGATAATACTGTAGTTGGGTGACCAATAGTGAATGAATCATCACCAGTAACTTGCTTAACAAATGGTCTCATTAAGTTTGGAGAAACAACCATATATGTAGCAGTAAATACTGTAGCTAATACGATAAGCTTAGTTCCACTTAAACCAGCATCAACACCAGCAGCGATGAATACAAATGGGAACCAATATAACATATGGCCAGTTAAGAATACTGATTTCCACTTTGTAAATCTTGCTACTAAAAGGTTAATTGCGAAAGCTAGTAACATTACAATACCGATTTCAGTACCAAATTGAGCACCGATATCAACTGTTGTAGTTTCAACAGCAGTAGGCATAATTGTATTGAATGCAGTCGCAATACCATCAATAGAGCTACCTGTAATTAGGCCTGTACCTGTTGAAAGGATAAAGAAACCCATTGCGGTCATAGCTGTACCACGGATTACTTCAGAAGCTGACTTCTTTTGGATAATCAAACCGATACAAGCGATTAATGCTAGGAATATAGCACCTTGTCCAAATATTTCGTTAAT
>ERZ1026772.789-NODE-789-length-20599-cov-10.315421_pt1 | contig 20599 bp, 16 predicted proteins | sample MGYA00380124_ERZ1026772 | MGnify/ENA primary metagenome ERZ1026772 (study PRJEB33269, sample SAMEA4719760) | human gut metagenome | biome: human-associated habitat; feature: organic feature; material: feces | place: Cameroon | collected 2013-10 ...
GGCTTGGCGCGCACCGGCGCCGATTCCTGCTTGGGGGTGGGGCGCTGCGGGGGCAGGCCGCCCTGCTGCACCGCCCGCTCCAGCCGTGCCAGCCGCTGGTCAAAGGCGGTCAGGTCGCCGGACAGACTTTCGTCGCACAGCTTCAGCAGGCACAGCTCTGCCGCCGTGCGGGGGCGGATGCTGTCCGCCAGCGACGCGCAGCAGCCTTGCAGCGTATCCGCCATGTACAAAAACCGGCTCATGGGCAAATCGCGGCCCAGATCGGTCAGGGTCTTACGGTCATAGACGCCGGATAACAGGGCGGCGCCGCCCTCCGGCGCGGCCTTCAGCACCGTCATGTCGCGGGCCAGGTCGCTCAGCTCACCCAGCAGGGCGGCCACGTCCTTGCCGCCGCGGTACAGCTTGTCGAACAGCGCCAGCGCATCGGCGGCGTTCCGCGCCACGAGACAGCGCATCATTTGCAGCGTCTGGGTGCCGCCGGCCAGACCCAGCGTATCCAGCACGGCGCGGCTATCAATGCCGCCCTCCACGGCGCGGCACTGATCCAGCAGGCTCAAGGCGTCACGGAGCGCGCCGTTGGCCATGCGGGCCAGGATCTCTGCACCGTCCGCCGTCAGGTCGATATGCTCCGCCTCCGCGATCTTCAGAAGCTGCTGCTCCATATCCCGGGGCAAAATGCGCTTGAAGGAGAACCGCTGGCACCGGGAGAGAATGGTAGCGGGAACCTTTTGCAGCTCGGTGGTAGCCAGAATGAACAGCAGATGCTCCGGCGGCTCCTCCATGATCTTCAGCAGGGCGTTGAAGGCGTCCCGGGAGAGCATATGCACCTCGTCGATGATGTACACCCGCTTTTTCAGCACGGAGGGGGGATAGACCGCCTCCTCCCGCAGGGTGCGGGCGTCATTGACGCTGCCGTTGGAGGCGGCGTCCAGCTCCGTCACATCCAGCAGCGTACCGGCATCGATGCCCCGGCAGCTGTCGCACTGGCAGCAGGGCGCGCCGTCCACGGGATGCTCGCAGTTGACCGCCTTGGCGAGGATACGGGCGCAGGTGGTTTTGCCGGTGCCGCGGGTGCCTGTGAAAAGGTAGGCGTGTCCCACGCGGCTCTCCGCCACCTGCCGCTGAAGCGTATCGGTGATATGAGACTGTCCCACCACCTCGGAAAAGGTCTTGGGACGGTATTTGCGGTACAGAGCCTGATACATGGGCGCACCTCCTGTCAAATAAAAATAGAAACGTCCTCCGCCCATAGCCGCGAAGCCGGCGCCCCCGCGGCACATGGATGATCCCTCTTAATGCTGCTCGGTTCCCCGCCTGACATGATTCGTGGGTATCCATTGCGCGAGACCGGCCCCGCAGCTATCGGCGGAGGACGAGTTCACCAAAGTATTCTACTACAAATTCCACCGCTTGGCAACAGTTTTTTGTCGATTTGCTAACCCAGCAGCGTCCAGACGCCGTGGATGACCATGCACACCGCCGCACCCATGGCGGTGGGCAGCGCCGCCGCCAGCGCCGTCCAGCGGGCGCTGCCCGTCTCGTGGAGGATGGTGAGGCAGGTGGTGCCGCAGGGGAAGTGCAGCAGGCACAGCACCAGCATACACACCGCCGTCTCTGCCGTCCAGCCGTTGGCGGTGAGGGCGGCGGACAGCTCCGCCAGACTGCCGTAGTCCGTGAGGCTCCCGGTCTGGAGATACCCCATCAGCAGCACCGGCAGCACGATCTCGTTGGCGGGGAAGCCCAGCAGAAACGCCAGCAGCACCATGCCGTCCAGTCCCATGAGCCGTCCGGGGCCGTCCAGCGCACCGGCCAGCACCGTCAGCAGACTGCCGCCGCGGACGGAGATGCTGCCCAGGATCCAGATGAGCAGTCCGGCGGGGGCGGCCACCGTCACCGCACGGCCCAGCACGAACAGCGTCCGATCCAGCAGTGACCGCACCAGCACCTGCCCCACACGGGGCATCCGGTAGGGCGGCAGCTCCAGGGAAAAGGCGGAAAGCTGGCCCCGCAGCACCGTGGCGGTCAGCAGTCGGGAGGCCAGCAGCGTCATGGCCACGGCGAAGAGGATACACCCCAGAAACAGCGCCGTCGCCAGCAGGGAGCGGCCAAAGCCCAGCGAGCCGTCCAGAAAAAACAGGCTGATAAGGGCGATAAGGGTGGGAAACCGGCCGTTGCAGGGGACAAAGGCGTTGGTGAGGATGGCCACCAGCCGCTCGCGGGGACTGTCGATGATGCGGCAGCCGGTGACGCCGCAGGCGTTGCAGCCAAAGCCCATGCACATGGTAAGGCTTTGCCGTCCGCTGCCGCCGGCGGCGCGGAAGCACCCGTCCATCATGAACGCCACGCGGGGCAGGTAGCCTGCGTCCTCCAGCAGGGTGAACAGCGGGAAGAAGATGGCCATGGGCGGCAGCATCACCGCCACCACCCACGCCGCCGTCCGGTACACGCCGTCCACCAGCGCACCCTGCACCCACGGCGGCGCACCGGCGAGCAGGCTGCGCAGCGGCGCTTGCAGCGCCATAAGTCCCCGGCTCAGCAGGGCAGACGGGGCGTTGGCGCCCCAGATGGTCAGCCAGAACACCAGACCCAGCAGCAACAGCATCACCGGGAGGCCGACGGTGGGACTGGTGAGAAGCCGATCCAGCCGCCGGTCGCGGGCGTGGACATCCTCCGGTCGGCAGGAGAGACAGGCGTCGGCGATCTCCGCCGCCCGCCGGGCCATGGCGGCGCTGTCGTCCTCTGGCGGCAGCCACGGATCGTCCCGCGGCGGGCGGCGCGCCATGTCCAGCACCGCCGTGCGCAGTGCGTCCAGCCCCTCGCCGCTGCGGGCCGCCGTGGTGACCACCGGCGCGGCAAGGGCGCGGGACAACGCCTCCGTGTCTACGGTGACGCCCTTTTTCCGGGCCTCGTCCATCAGGTTCAGGCACAGTACCAGCCGGGGCGTGCGGCTGCGGAGCTGCACCGCCAGATGGAGATTGCGCCGCAGGCAGGTGGCGTCCGCCACCACCACTGTCACATCGGCGTCGCCGCCGCAGATAAAGTCCCGCGCCAGCTCCTCCTCCGGCGAGTCCGCCCGCAGGGAGTATGTACCCGGCAGGTCGACGAGCCGGAAGGCCACACCCCGCCAGACGTAAGCGCCCTCCGCCACCTCCACCGTTTTGCCGGGCCAGTTCCCGGTGTGCTGGTGCATACCCGTCAGGGCGTTGAACACCGTGGATTTGCCCACGTTGGGATTGCCCGCCAGCGCCGCTGTGTACTGCTCCATGGCCATCTCCTCCTTTTTTACGGGATGCTTCCGGCTATCCTATGCGCCGGCGGGACGGCAGGTGCATACCGCGGGGCGGCAAAAAAAGAAGACGCGCACCAAGCGGTGCGCGTCTTCTTTTTGGTAAAGGAGAGAGAATAACAATGTCACTTACATATCTTGCAATGCTATCATACACAGCAGTTGCGCAGAAGTCAACGGGTTTGTCAGAAGATTCACAAATTGTTCATAAGCTCCGCGCAAATACGCTCTTGACATTGGAAAAGCACCGTGCTATTATTTAGCGCACTAACAATTAGTACGCGAAACAATTCGAAAGGAGGCACATTGTGGAACGCTGTATCACGGAACGGCCGGAGCATTTCGGCCCGCTGTTCGGCTACTGTGACCATCAGGTGCAGAAGCTGATGGTCCGGCGGCTGCGGCAGTACGACGTATCGCCCATGCAGTGCCGGACGCTGACCTACCTCCACGAGGCGGAGGGCGAGGTCAACCAGAAGCAGCTGGAGCGGCACCTGATGGTGAAGCCCAGCACGGTCAACGGCATCGTGGACCGTCTGGAGGAGAAGGGTATGGTCACCCGCACCGCCAGCCGCACCGACGGGCGCTGCCGTATTCTGGCGCTGACGGCGCAGGGGAAGCAGTTTTATGACAGGTTCACCGCCATCGTGCATGAGGTCAACGACCGACTGGAAAAGGGCTTTTCGCCGGAGGAGATCCGGCTGCTGACGTCACTTCTTCTGCGGGTGGCAAAAAATCTCTCGGAGGAGGACGAAGTATGCTGAAAAAGCTTGCCCCGTATACAAGGGGCTACCGGTGGTATATCCTGCTGGGCGTATTGTGCTCGGTGGGGGAGGCGGTTCTGGAGCTGGAGCTGCCCCAGGCCATGAGCGCCATCGTGGACGTGGGCATCGCCAACGGCGACAGGAGCTATATCCTGCTGACGGGGGTGAAGATGTTCCTGATGGCCATGGCAGCGCTGGCGTGCGGCGTAGGCGCGGCGGTCATGGCGGCAAAGGCGGCCATGGGCTTCGGCGCCAACATCCGGCAGGCGGAGTATGAGCAGGTGCAGCGGTTTTCCTTCGCCAACATCGAGCATTTCTCCACCGCCAGCCTCATCACCCGTTTGACCAACGATGTGGCGTCGGTGCAGATGACGCTGTTCATGGGGATGCGTATGTGCGTCCGCGCACCGGTGATGCTGGTGACGGCGCTGATCAAGGCCATGGAGATCAGCCTCAGCCTCAGTCAGGTGTTTCTGGTGGCGGTACCGCTGCTGGCGGTGGCGGTGGTCATCGTCATCCGCTATGTGGGGCCGTTCTTCACGGCGCTGCAAAACGCCACCGACGATCTGAATCTGGTGGTGCAGGAGAACCTGAATGCCGTCCGCGTGGTGAAATCCTTCGTCCGGGAGGACGAGGAGGAGCAGAAATTCCGCACCCGCAGCGATAAGCTCCGCGACACGGCGGAGCGGGCCTATGGCTTCGTGGTGATGTTCATGCCCCTCATGATCCTGATCATGGGCGGCACCATCGTGTCCCTTATGTGGCTGGGCGGCCATCAGGTGGCGGCAGGCACCCTGCTGTCCGGCGATCTGCTGGCATTCTTCACCTACGCCAGCGAGATACTGATGTCTCTGATGATGGTGTCCATGGTGCTGATGATCCTGACCCGCGCCATCGCCTGCGGCAAGCGTATCGTGGAGGTGCTGGACGAGCAGCCCCAGATTACCGACGCGCAGGCTGACCCGGCGCTGACGGTGGAAAACGGCGACATCCGCTTTGATCATGTGTACTTCAAGTACCACGCCACGGCGGAGGATTGGAACCTGACGGACATCGACCTGCATATTGAAAGTGGTATGACCGTGGGTATTCTGGGCGGCACCGGCAGCGCCAAGTCCACGCTGGTGAGCATGATCCCCCGGCTGTACGAGGTGGACGAGGGCGCCGTCTATGTGGGCGGCCGCAACGTAAAGGACTACACCATGGAGGCGCTGCGAAGCGGCTGCGCCATGGTGCTGCAAAAGAACACACTGTTCTCCGGCACCATCCGGGAGAATCTGCGCTGGGGCCGGGCGGACGCCACCGACGCCGAGATCGAGGAGGCCTGCCGCATGGCCTGCGCCGACGAGTTTATCCAGCGGATGCCCGACGGCTACGACACCTATATCGAGCAGGGCGGCACCAACGTGTCCGGCGGCCAGAAGCAGCGGCTGTGTATCGCCCGCGCCATCCTGCGCCGTCCCAAGGTGCTGATCCTGGACGACTCTACCAGCGCGGTGGATACCGCCACGGACGCCAAGATCCGCGGCGCGCTGAAGGCGGCGCTGCCCGGCGCTACCAAGCTCATCATCGCCCAGCGCATCACCTCCGTGATGGACGCGGATATGATTTTGGTGCTGGACGACGGCCGCGTGGTGGGGCAGGGTACCCATGCCCAGCTCATGGAGAGCTGCGAGATCTACCGCGAGGTCTATGAATCCCAGCAGGAAGGGGTGAGCATTGATGGCTGATACGAAACGCACCGCATCCGGACACGGCCCCGGCAGACACGGTCACGGCGGTCACGGCTTCCAGCGGCCCAAGGACATGAAGGGTACCTTCAAAAAGCTGATGCACTACGTGGGGCGGTACAAGGGATCCCTGGTGCTGGTGGCGGTATGCCTCATCGTCAGCTCCGCCGCCAGCGTGGCCACCAGCTATATGCTCAAGCCGCTGCTCAACAACTATATCATCCCCGGCGATTTTCCGGGACTTTTCAGGATGCTGCTGCTGATGGGCGGCCTGTTCGCCCTCAGCTCCCTGTGCTCCTACGCCTATGCCCGCATCATGGTCCATGTGGCACAGCACACGGTGGCGGCGCTGCGGCAGGATCTGTTCGACCGGCTGCAGGAGCTGCCCATCCGTTACTATGACCGGCACCAGTCCGGCGACCTGATGAGCCGCTTTACCAACGATATCGACACCGTCTCGGAGATGCTGAACAGCAGCTTCGCCAGCATCATCTCCAACGTGCTGACCTTTGTGGGTACCGTGGTGATGATGCTCGTGCTGAACCCGTGGCTGACGCTGATCACCTTCCTGTTTCTGGGTCTGATGGCCGTGGTGGTCAAGACCGTCGGCGGCCGCAGCCGCACCAGTTTCCAGCGGCAGCAGGCGGCGCTGGGCGCTATGAACGGCTATATCGAGGAGATGATCGAGGGGCAGAAGGTCATCAAGGTCTTCAACCACGAGGACGAGGCCATCACGCGCTTTACCGGCCTTAACAACGGCTACCGCGACGCGGCCACCGCGGCACAGGCCTACGCCGGTATGATGATGCCCGCTATGGGCAACCTCAGCAAGATCAACTACGCCGTCACCTGCTGCGTCGGCGGCCTGCTGGCCATCGGCGGCGTGTTCGACGTGGGCTCGCTGGGCGCTTACCTGCTGTATGTCAAGCAGGTCAGCCAGCCCGTGGGGCAGATCAGCCAGCAGATCAACACGCTGCTGGCGGCTGCCGCCGGCGCCGAGCGCATCTTCGCCGTCATGGAGGAGCAGCCGGAGACGGACGAGGGCAAGACTGTCATCGTCCGGGTGGAGAAAAACGGCGATACCCTGACGGAGACGGCGGAGCGCACCGGTCACTGGGCGTGGAAAAAGCCGGACGGCACACTGGTGGAGCTGCGGGGCGACGTGCGGTTCGACCACGTGAGCTTCTCCTACGACGGGGAAAAGACCGTGCTGAACGACGTGTCCCTGTTCGCCAAGCCCGGCCAGAAGATCGCCTTCGTCGGCTCCACCGGCGCGGGCAAGACCACCATCACCAACCTCATCAACCGCTTTTACGATGTGCAGCAGGGTACCATCACCTATGACGGCATCGACGTGAAGGACATCGCCAAGGATTCCCTCCGCCGCTCGCTGGGCATCGTATTGCAGGACACCCACCTGTTCACCGGCACCGTGGCGGACAACATCCGCTACGGCAAGCTGGACGCCGCGGACGAGGAGGTGCGCGCTGCGGCTAAGCTGGCCAACGCCGACGCCTTCATCCGCCACCTGCCCCAGGGCTACGACACCGTCATCACCGGCGACGGCGGCAGCCTCAGTCAGGGTGAGCGACAGCTGCTGGCTATTGCCCGCGCCGCCGTGTCCGACCCGCCGGTGCTGATCCTGGACGAGGCCACCAGCTCCATCGACACCCGCACCGAGACGCTGATCGAGCGGGGCATGGACTCCCTCATGGAGGGACGCACGGTGTTCGTCATCGCCCACCGCCTCTCCACCGTCCGCAACAGCCGCGCCATTCTGGTGCTGGAGCAGGGCCGCATCATCGAGCGCGGCGACCACGCCGAGCTGCTGGCGCAGCACGGCAAGTACTACCAGCTCTACACCGGACAGGCGGAGCTGAGCTGAATCGTTTTCCCAAAATCAAACATACTAAGGAGGAGCTACCCATGACCGAACAGGCGCTTTGCCAAAAAGCCATTGCCATGCTGGACATGGCCTACGTCCCCTACTCCCACTTCCCTGTGGGCGCCGCCCTGCTCTGCAAGGACGGCACGGTGTTCACCGGCTGCAACATCGAAAACGCCGCCTACGGCGACACCATCTGCGCCGAGCGCACCGCCATCTTCAAGGCCGTCAGCGAGGGACACCGTGACTTTGCCGCCATCGCCATCGCCGGGCGCAGCGACGACTACTGCGTCCCCTGCGGCTCATGCCGTCAGGTGATGATGGAGTTTGCCCCCGACCTGACGGTGATCTGCCTGAATAAGAACGGCGAGAGCCGGAAATTCACCCTAAAGGAGCTGCTGCCTTACGGGTTTGATCACAGCTGGCTATAACGGACGCCGGATCTTTTCCGCCAGCTCATCGTTGCGGGCGCTTGCAATAAACCGATTATTCCTGCGCTTCCGCGCCTCGATCTGACGAAAAATCTGTCGGCGTCGGGCCGCCGGGCCTTTCCGCCAGCGCATCGTTGCGGGCGCTTGCAATAAACCGATTATTCCTACGCTTCCGCGCCTCGACCTGACGAAAAATCTGTCGGCGTCCGGCCACCGGGCTTTTCCGCCAGCGCATATTGACCACCGAATATTTCCACCCTGAAAATTTTCCCGATATTTTGCCCTCTGCGGGAACAAAACGGAGCGCGGCTGCGTCTTATCCTCAGCTGCGCTTCTTTTTCCTGCGCGGGACATTCAAATTTTGGAGGACATTTCCATGAAAAAGATCGTATCCCTTGTGCTGGCAGCTCTGCTGGTGCTGAGTCTGGCCGCCTGCGGCGACAAGAATAACGCCAGCGACGGCGACAAGCCCGCAAAGCCCACCAGCGCCCTGAACGTGCTGGAGACAGTATGGAACACCTACGGTGAGGAGGAGAAGTTTGCCGTTGCCGGCGGCGATTTCTCCGAGGCCAACGCCCGTGAGGACGCCCCCGGCGTCTTCGACCTGAAGGATCGTGAGTTGGCGGACATCGAGCTGGGTCTGCCGGAGACCGCCGCGGTGGACGAGGCCGCGTCCCTTGTCCACATGATGAACGCCAACACCTTCACCGCCGCTGCCTACCACGCCACCGGCGACACCGCTGAGCTGGCACAGCAGCTGCGTGACAACATCATGCAGCGTCAGTGGATGTGCGGCTTCCCCGACAAGCTGGTCGTGGCCGAGGTGGGCGAGTATGTGGTCACCGTCTTCGGTGCGGATGAGCTGGTGGACACCTTCATGACCCACCTGAACGGCATCTACGGCGTCAGCGCCACCTACGACGAGGCCATTCTGTGACGCGGAGGATGGTGCAGCGGGGCGCGTTCCTGCTGATGGCGGCGGCGCTGGTGCTGGGGATATCCCGTATCCCCACGCCTGCGCCGGAGCCGCCCGCACCGGACGACGTGGTGTACGTCTACAACGGCTATGCCGCCAAGACGGATGCGGCGTTTGATACGGATTCGCTGGATCGCGCCGCCTATCGCTTTCAGCACCTGTACGACCTGTACTTCGCCGGGCGCACCGTCTATCTGGCGGTGGTACCGGACAAGGCGCAGTTCACTGCGCCGCCGGAGGGCTACACCCCCGCCGGCGCGGCGGAGACGGCGGACTATCTGTGCGGCGCGCTGGACTTTTTGGCGCCGGTGGATATCGCCGCCGGTCTGACGCTGACGGACTACTACCGCACTGACCCCCACTGGCGGCAGGAGCAGCTGCACCCCACGGCGGACGCCTTGCTGACCGCCATGGGCGCGCCGGTGTCCGGTACGCGGGACGAGACGCTGTGCGCGCTGGAGGGGGCGTTTCACGGCAGCTACTGGGGAAAGACCGAGGAGCCGCTGGAGCCGGACACCCTGTCCTATCTGACCTCCCCTGTGCTGGAGGGCTGCACCGTCCATAACTACGAGACGGACACCGACGGCGGCGTGTACGATTTCACCGCCGCGCAGGACGCGCCCTACGACCTGTTCCTGTCCGGCAGCCGCTCCCTGCTGCGTATCGACAACCCCAACGCCCTGTCGGACAGGACGCTGGTGGTGTTCCGGGACTCCTTCGGCAGCAGCATCATCCCGCTGCTGGCGGAGAGCTACCGCACGGTGTACGCCGTGGATATCCGGTATCTGGCATCTGACCGGCTGGGGCGTGTCGTGGACTTTCCCGACGACGCGGACGTGCTGCTTTTATACAGCGCCACCGTCCTGCAAAACAGCATCACTCTGAAGTGACCGGCGGCATAGACTGGTATGGACACCTTATGAGGAGGCCGTGCCGCATGACGCAAACACTGGCGCAGCTGTTACCCGGTGAGAGCGGCCGCGTGGCCGCGCTGGACTTTCCGTCCCAGAAAGCCCGCCGCATGGAGGATCTGGGCTTTCTCCCCGGGCAGCGGGTCACCGCGCTGCACACCGTACCTTTTGGCGGGATCACCGCCTATCAGGTGCTGGATACCGTGATCGCCCTGCGGGACACCGATGCCCGCCGCATCACGCTGCAAACGTAAAAAGATGACGCTCCGCCTGTGCGGAACGTCATCTTTTTTATGTTATTGACGATGTGTCCTCAGAAGGACACCACCTCGTTGGCGGGCTTGGCGGCGGCGGTCACGCTGCTGACATACAGCACGGGGCCCTCGCCCTGATAGGCGTCGCAGCTCTCCTTCTTCACGGTGGCGTGGATCTCTACCCACTCCTTATCCTTGAAGCGTTCCAGCCCCTCGCCCCGGCAGACCAGCGCCAGGAACTGCATATCCTTGTCGCAGCAGACCATGGCGAAGCGGCCGGGACAGTGGACGCCCTTGAACTTCTTGGAGTGGCACATGATGGCCTTGAAGGACACCTCCACCCCCTCGTAGCGGTCGGGGTTGTCCATCATGTCCACATACCAGATGCCGTAGTCATCGTCCGGCACGTCCAGCTTGCCGCCGGACAGGTCGAAGGGGGACATCTCCGGCGTCACATACTCCTCGCTGGTACCGTCGGTGTTCTCCAGATAGATATCGGCGCGGCGGTTCACCATCCGCAGGTTGCGGCTGCGCAGCTGGGCGCGGAGCTGCTCGTTGCAGCGATTGAAGATCAGCAGGTCGGCGTTGGAGATCTTCTCCATCATCAGCTGCCCCATGTTCCGCACATACGGCTCAAAGGTGTTGGCGTCCACCAGACACATGATCTGATACAGGATCCAGTTGGCGGGCAGCCCCTCCCGGTACAGCGGCTCGATCTGCCACATACCATTGTACTCGATGATGACCTGCTTGGGACGGTACTGCTTTTCCAGCTTCTTGAAAAGCTCCGGCGTCATCTGCTCCGCCTCGTCGATGGTGTAGGTGAATACGTTGCCCAGCACCTTGGGGTCGTAGGCCGTCTCGCCCTCTTCGCAGCACAGCAGCAGCGTCCGGTCCTCGGCGGCGAAGCCGTCCTGCAAAATGCCGTTGATAAAGCTGGTCTTGCCGGCATCCAGAAAGCCGGCGATGAGGTAAACAGGAATATCCATACGGTGTACCTCGCGTCTTACAGGCCGAACAGCGCGGCCAGCTTGTCCTCCTTCAGCTGGGAGCCGATGACGCACAGGCGGCCGGTGTAGTCGGCGGCGCCGAAGCGGATCTGATGCTCCTCCGGCACGAAGTCGAAGTGCAGCCACTTGCCGTCCTCGCTGTGGACGATGCCCTTGGCGCGGAGGATCGCGCCGTAGTCGCCGCTGTCCAGCGCGGTGAGGATGGTCTCCAGCTCGCTCTCGGTGAATACCTTCACCGTCTCCACGCCCCAGCTGGTAAACACCTCGTCGGCGTGATGGTGGTGATGGTGGCAGCTGCAATGGGGATCGTCGCACTCCTCGCCGTCGTGATGATGCTCGTGCTCGTGCTCGTGGTCATGGTCGTGGCAATGCTCATGGTCGTGGTCATGCTCATGATGGTGGCAATGCTCGTCCTCGTCATGGTCATGATGGCAGTGGTCATGCTCCTCGTGGTCATGGTGGCAGCAGTGGTCGTGGTCATCCTCCTCGTGGTCGTGGTGATGATGGTGATGCTCCGCCTCGTCCGCCGCGTGCTCGGCCTGCATCCGCGCCAGCAGCTCATCGGCCAGCGACACCTTCTCGATGGCGCTGAGGATGGTCTTGCCGTCCAGCTCGTCCCACGGCGTGGTGAGGATGGCGGCGTTGGGATTTTTCTCCCGCAGCAGAGCCACGGCAGCCTCCAGCTTCTCCTGATTCAGCTTTTGGGTGCGGGAGAGGATGATGGTGCCGGCGGACTCGATCTGGTTGTTGTAGAACTCACCGAAGTTCTTCATGTAGACCTTCACCTTGGTGGCGTCGGCCACGGTGACGAAGCTGTTGAGCTTCATGTCCGGCACGTCCTTAACGGTGTTCTCCACCGCCACGATCACGTCGCTGAGCTTGCCCACGCCGGAGGGCTCGATGAGGATGCGATCGGGGGCGAACTGCTGATGCACGTCCTTCAGCGCCTTGTTGAAGTCGCCCACCAGCGAGCAGCAGATGCAGCCGGAGGACATCTCGCTGATCTGCACGCCGGAGTCCTTCAGAAAGCCGCCGTCGATGCTGATCTCGCCGAATTCGTTCTCGATGAGCACCAGCTTCTCGCCCTGAAAGGCCTCCGCCAGCAGCTTCTTGATGAGCGTGGTCTTGCCTGCGCCCAGAAAGCCGGATACGATATCGATCTTTGTCATAGTAAAACCTTCTTTTCTCTGCCGCCTGCGGCGGCACATAGTCTTTCCCTCATATCATATCCCTTTTTTCCGAAAATGCAAGTGGGCGCAGGGAAAAACTGTCTCCCTGCGCCCCATAGCGGCGTATGTGTCCGCTACCAGCTGGTGTTCTCTCCGTCGTTGAGAAAGCCGTCGCTGTCGTGGACGTAGCCGTTTTCCAGCATCTGCCGGAAGGTGGCGGTGCTGTCCGCGCCGCGCCGCGGGGCGCGGCGTCCCATACGTCCCTCCGCCTGCGTGCCGGGCAGCGTATCCTCACCGTTCTGCCGGTTTTCTCCGGCGCCGGGCTGGGTGGGCGTGTCTGTGCCGTTCTGCCAGCTGCCGCCGCTGCCGTTATCCTGCGGGGCGTTCTGGCTCTGGTTGGTATCAGGGCGGCTGAGACTGCCGCCGTTGTTCCGGTCATCGTCCTTGCCGCAGGCCGTCAGCACCAATGCCAGTACCAGCACCGCGAGGATCGCGGAAAATCGTCTCATGATGCAAAAACCTCCCTTGCTCGTTGTGCGCGTTGCGCCGCAGTTAGTATCCGTCTGCGGCGGCGTTCATAGCCGTGAAGAATACTGGCAGGATGTGCATTTTTTGGCTTTTGCCGCAGAAACGTTGCCTTTTGCACCTGCGTATGGTACAATATCCATTCAAAGATACGCAAAAACGATTACGAAACGTAATGTATGCGGCGGATATGACCGACCGTATAGCTGACAGGAGGTCAAATCATGCAAAATCTGGAAAAACAATACCATATCCACTGCGAGGAGGGCGACGTAGGCCGCTATGTGATCCTGCCCGGCGACCCGGGGCGCTGCGAGAAGATCGCCGCACTGTTTGACGACGCCCGCTTCGTGGCGCAGAACCGGGAGTACACCGTCTACACCGGCACGCTGCTGGGGGAGAAGGTGTCCGTCTGCTCCACCGGCATCGGCGGGCCGTCTGCCTCCATCGCCATGGAGGAGCTGCACAACATCGGCGCGGACACGTTCCTCCGCGTAGGCACCTGCGGCGGCATCGATCTGGACGTCCGCAGCGGCGACGTGGTGGTGGCCACCGGCGCCATCCGCTTCGAGCATACCAGCCGGGAGTACGCGCCTATTGAGTACCCCGCCGTGGCGGACTTCGAGGTGACCACCGCGCTGGTGCAGGCAGCCAAGGCGCTGGGCAAGCGGACGCAGGTAGGCGTCGTCCAGTGCAAGGATGCGTTCTACGGTCAGCACAGCCCTGCCAGGATGCCGGTGTCCTACGAGCTGCTGGATAAGTGGGAGGCGTGGAAGCGCCTGCACGTCAAGGCCAGCGAGATGGAGTCCGCCGCGCTGTTCGTGGTGGCGGATGCCCTGCAATGCCGCTGCGGCTCCTGCTTCCATGTGGTGTGGAACCAGGAGCGGGAAAAGGCCGGGCTGGATCAGGATATGAGCGAGGACACCACCGCCGCCGTGCAGGTGGGCGTGGAGGCGCTGAAGCTGCTGATCCAAGCGGACCGGGAGAAGGCCGCCGCGCAGAAATAAACAAAAAGAAAGCCGCAGATGCCTGCGGCTTTCTTTTTCGCTTACAGCGTTACCTCCAACGCCTTGCACTCCTGCGCCTCCTGCCGGTAGTCGGCGGCGGACTGGCGGACAGAGGCCATCTCCTCCTCCGTCAGCGGGCGCTTTACCTTGGCGGGAGAGCCGATGACCATGCTGCCGTCGGGGATGACGGCGTTCTGGGTCACCAGCGCGCCGGCGCCGATGAGACAGTTCTTGCCGATTTTTGCGCCGTTGAGGACGATGGCACCCATGCCAATCAGCGTCTCGTCGCCGATGGTGCAGCCGTGGAGGATGGCGCCGTGTCCCACGGTGACATTCTTACCCACCGTCACCGGCAGATCGTACTCCACATGGACCACGCAGTTGTCCTGAATGTTGGTACCCTCGCCGATGGAGATGGCGGCGCGGTCGCCCCGCAGCACCGCGTTATAGAACACGCTGCTGCCGGCGGCCAGCTGTACGTCGCCCCGGACGACAGCGCCGGGCGCCACAAAAACGGAGGGATGGATATCGGGCTTTTTCATGGGAAAAGGATCCTTTCAGTGTTTTTCCACATTGTACCACGTTTTTTCCGGATAACCAGCGTTTCCAGCAAAATTTCTTAAAAATCGCCCTTACATTTTTTGACAGAGTGTGGTATAATTCTCACAGTGAGTAAAGAGCCGCACGGCTGGGGAAGAGCGGACGTGCGGCGTTTCCATGCTTTGTGTGTTTGTGTAAGGAGTGTGAAAAAATGTTTGCAGCAGGTGACCTGGTGGTGTATGGCGGCGAGGGCGTCTGCCGGGTGGAGCGTGTCGGCCCGTCCGGGATGGCCTATGACGACGGCGGCCGGCTCTACTATCATCTGACGCCGCTGTACCGCAGCGGCACGGTGCTGACGCCGGTAGACACCGGCATTTTGATGCGCCCCGTTATCACGCGGGAGGCGGCGCTGGCGCTGATCGCGTCTATCCCCATGCTGCCGCCCTGCAAGCCGGAGCAGGCGGGCGTCCGGGCTGCCCGGGATTTCTACCATCAGGTGGTGATGCGCTGCGAGTGCGGCGAGCTGGCCGCCATGATCCACACTGTGTGCCGCAAGCGGGCATGGGCGGTGCGCCATGGCAAAAAGGTCAGTCAGATGGACGAGCGCTATCTCAAGCGCGCCGAGGACCAGCTGTATGGCGAGCTGGCCGCCGTGCTGGGTACGGAGCGGGGCGAGGTGGCGAATCTCATCCGCCAGAGCTGGCCCGGATGGCCGGAGAAGCTGCCGGAGCCTGCACCGGCAGAGGCGTAAAAAAAGAGAAAAACGCATAGAGACAAAAAGGGAACGGAGAGCAGCGCTCTCCGTTCCTTTTTCATAAGATCAGAAGTGGCGGACAAGTCCGGCGATGAGCAGGGTGGGCAGAAGCCACAGCAGCAGGAACAGCACCATGGCTACCGGCGTCAGCACCGTGAAATTGCCCACGGAGGTCAGGTAGTAGGCCAGCAGGATACCGCACAGGGAGCCGATATAGCTGAGGACGGTGGCGGTGCGGACAGCCCGCACCATGCGGCGGCTTCCCACCACCGACTCTGCCAGCGGGAGAAGCCCCTCGCGGCAGACGATGACGTTGGGTGTGTCACCCTGCTGCGACGCCAGCTGTGCCAGCGCCAGCCGGGTGGACACATCGGGATAGACCACCTTGGCGTCCACGCCGAACTTCCGCTTGATAAGGCCGGGGGTCACATTGCTGCTGCGGACAGCCAGCACCGGCGTGATACGGCTGCGGCGCATAGCCCGCAGCGCCCACTCCGCGTTGCGGGAGGGCTGGTACTTCACGGCGAACACCGCCGTCAGCACGCCGTCCACCGCCAGAAAGAGGCCGGTTTGAAGCTTCAGATCCCGCGGCAGCGCCACCCGGCGCTTTTTCATGAAATAGGCGCTGCCCATCAGCACCGTCTCACCGCGGATAGCGGCCTCCACGCCGCCCTCCTCGCAGTAGCGCAGCTCGTCCACCCGCATGGGGTAGCCGCCCTCCACCGTGAGCTGCCGATCCAGCAGCGGCGCAAGGCTGCTGCCGGCGGCCTTGGATACGGCGGCGGCGTAGGACACGGCGCGCACGCGCTCCTCGCCATAGACCTTATAGCCGTTGAGGGTCACAGTACCGGCGGGAAACAGATCATCGTCGGTGAGGACGATGCGTCCGGCGCGGGCCACGGCTTTTGCACCGGCGTACCCGGCGGCGGCCGCGCCGCTGCGTTCCAGCCGGCGGGACAGGTAGTACAGGGGCAGCGTCCCTGTCAGGGGCAGGGATAGCTGGACACCGGCGCCGGTAAGGACGGCCAGCACCCAGGGGAATTCCTCCATGGGCCGGGCGGTGAAGCACACCACGCCGGACAGCACCACCGCGATGCTCAGCAGCAGCGGCAGCACATAGTTCTGCCACTGACGGGCGGGGTCGGGGCGCATGGTCGTGCGGTAAAAGCCCTCCAGCACGCCCCGCTGCTTGCAGACACCGGCGGGCAGCACAGACACCACATAGGGCGGTACGCCGTTGACATCCGCCAGATGGAAGGCGATGCGGCGGGTCTCAGCCGTCAGGTACAGGCCCAGCTGACAGCTCAGGATCAGAAGAGCGCCAGCGGCGGCGTAGGGCGTGGACAGGGTGCTGCCGGTGACGATGCCGCTGACGCAGCACAAAAGATCCGCCAGCACCGTCACACCGGCGCACAGCTCGCAGCCCACACGGCCGTCCCGCAGCATCCGGTAAGCCGTCTGCCACACCGGCAGACACAGCAGCGCCGTCAGCAGCAGCCCGCCGCCCAGCACGGCGCAGCGCAGCAGCGCGGCGTCCAGCCACGCGGGGGGCAATACCTCCAGTTCCTGCAAAACGGCGGCTACCACCAGCAGCAGCGCGGGGAACGCACCCAGCACCAGCCCGCGGCGCAGCCGGTTGCACCGGCGCTTTTCCTCCCGCAGGGCGTCGTCCATGCGGGGCTCCGGCTCCTCCGGTTCCTCCGGCTCCGGCTCGTCCTCCGGCTCGTCAAAAAGCTGTTCCGTCTCCTGTGAAAGGCCGCGCCGCCGGTCATCGCCGCGCTCCGTAAAGCGGTGCAGCAGTGCGGCCAGCCGCTGACCCAGTGGGACAGGCTCATCGAGAACGCCGTCCTCCGACTCCTCCAGCACGGACTCCACCGTCTGGTTCATCACATCCTTCAGACTGACGCGATCCGGCACGTCGGAAAGAGGCGTATCCTCCGGTTCGGGTACAGACTCCGGCTCAACGGTGGGTTTCGGTTCGGGGACAGGTTCCGGCTCCGCCGCAGGCGCGGGTTTCGGGTCAGGTACAGACTCCGGAACGGACGGGGCAGCAGGCGCAGGCTCCGCTGCGGGCGCGGTGTCCGGGGCAGGCTGACGCCCACCCCTGCCGTATTCGGCAAGGATGGCCTCCAGGGAAAGCTCGTCGTCCGGGACGGGCGGCGTATAGGTGGGTCGTTGGTCGCGCCTGCTCATAGTACCTCAGATCGAAAGATCAAACGGGAAGCGCCGGTCATCCCCGCTGGCGCACCGCCTCATACAGCAGGATGGCTGCGGCGGCGGAGGCGTTCAGGGAGGAGATGCGGCCCTTCATGGGGATGCTTACCAGAAAATCACAGCTCTCGGAGACAAGGCGGGTCATGCCGCTGCCCTCGGAGCCGATGACGATGGCGGCGGGGCCCTTCAGGTCCGCGCCGTAAAGGTCGGTGGTGCCGTCGGCGGCGGTGCCGAACACCCAGACGCCCTGCTTTTTCAGCTCCTTCAGCAGGGAGGGGATGTTGGCCACCCGCGCCACGGGGATATAGCTCACCGCACCGGCGGAGGTCTTGGCCACCACGGCGGTCAGACCGGCAGAGCGGCGCTTGGGGATGATGACGCCGTGGGCGCCGGCACACTCGGCGGTGCGGAGGATGGCGCCCAGATTGTGGGGGTCGGAGATCTCGTCGCACACCACCAGCAGAGGCGGCTCTCCCTTTTCCGCAGCGGCGGCCAGAATGCTCTCCACCGTGGCGTATTCACGGACGGCGGCCAGCGCGATAACGCCCTGATGGGCGTGGGTGCGGGACATACCGTCCAGCTTACGGCGGTCGGCCTCCACCACCACGATGCCCGCGTCCCGGGCCTTGGAGGCGATGTGTCCCAGCGTCTTGTCCGTTTCGCCCTTGGCGAGGTAGATCTTGTCGATGGCGGTGCCGACGCGCAGAGCCTCGATCACGGCGTTGCGCCCCTCGATGATGCCGTCAGCCTCCGCATCGGGCAGGGGGCGGCGCTCAGTATCCTTCATATCTCTCATGGGTATGACCTCGTTTTCTTTGTATCCCGTCCAGTATACCACACTATCTCCACGATAGAAAGAAGCATTCATAGAAAATTTACAGAAAATCCGACAGCGTGCCGCTTGTGACGGAGGGTGGAGTGTGGTATACTGTGCCATAATGCAAAAGTATACCACCCGGTGGTTTCTACGGAGGATACACATGGCCAATCACGACAAAAACAACAAAAACGGCAAGGGCCGCGGCAACCTGCGGGGCATCCTGACGCTGGTGGCATGGGCGCTGGTGCTGACGGTGGCATTCAACTATTTCACCGCCTACAACAGCAACGCCGCCAATAAGGCCACCAGCCATGAGATCAAATACAGCGAGATGGTGTCCCTCATCGAGGGCGGCAAGGTGGACGAGGTGCTGTTCAAGGACGACGCCATCTACATCACGCCGGTGGAGGGCTACACCTACACCGAGGAGAAGGACGAGAACAGCAAGACGCCGCCCAAATCCTATACCCAGTCCAAGGATTCCAAGCTGACGCTGTATACCGCCTACCTCAACGACAAGGATCTGCTGCCCCTTCTGAAGGAGCATAAGGTGTCCTATACCGGCTACTACGAGGCGCAGATGAACCCGGTGCTGGTATTCATGGTGCAGTACATCCTGCCGACCATCATCATGGTGGGCCTGCTTATGCTGGTGTTCCGTATGCTGGCGAAAAACGGCGGCGGCGGAGGCTTCGGCGGTATCGGCAGCGTGGGCAAGGCCAACGCCAAGGTCTACATGGAGAAGTCCACCGGCGTCACCTTCAAGGACGTGGCCGGACAGGACGAGGCCAAGGAGTCGCTGGAGGAGATCATCGACTTCCTCCATAACCCCGGAAAGTACACCGCCATCGGTGCCAAGCTGCCCAAGGGCGCGCTGCTGGTGGGCTCTCCCGGTACCGGCAAGACCCTGCTGGCCAAGGCTGTGGCAGGGGAGGCCAATGTGCCGTTTTTCTCCATCTCCGGCTCCGACTTTGTGGAGATGTTCGTGGGCGTGGGCGCCAGCCGTGTCCGCGACCTGTTCAAGGAGGCTGCCAAGGTAGCCCCGTGCATCATCTTCATCGATGAGATCGATACCATCGGTAAATCCCGCGACGGCGGCAAGTTCGGCGGCGGCAACGACGAGCGCGAGCAGACGCTGAACCAGCTGCTGGCGGAGCTGGACGGCTTCGACCCCGGCAAGGGCATTATCGTGCTGGGTGCTACCAACCGCCCGGAGGTGCTGGACAAGGCGCTGCTGCGCCCCGGCCGCTTCGACCGGCGCATCACCGTGGATCGTCCCAATCTGGCGGGTCGTCTTGCCACCTTGCAGGTGCATACCCGCAACATCCGTCTGTCCGAGGACGTGGATCTGAACAAGATCGCCCAGGCCACCGCCGGCTGCGTCGGCGCAGATCTGGCCAATCTGGTAAACGAGGCGGCGCTGCGCGCCGTCCGCAAGGGCCGCAAGGCCGTGAATCAGGAGGATCTGCTGGTTTCCTTCGAGCTGGTCATTGCCGGCGCCGAAAAGAAGGGTACCGTCATCACCGAGGAGGAAAAGCGCATTATCGCCTACCACGAGGTGGGTCATGCGCTGGTGGCGGCCAAGCAGAAGAACGCCCAGCCGGTGAGCAAGATCACCATCGTACCCCATACGCAGGGCGCGCTGGGCTACACGCTGCATCTGCCGGAGGAGGAGAAGTTCCTCATGTCCAAGGAGGACATTCTGGCGGAGATCCGCACGCTGCTGGCAGGCCGCTCCAGCGAGGAGATCGTGTGCGATACCATGACCTCCGGCGCCGCCAACGACATTGAACGCGCCACGGAGATGGCGCGGAATCTGGTGGCGCGCTTCGGTATGTGCGACGAGTTCGATATGATGGCGCTGGGTACCATCCAGAGCCAGTATCTGGACGGCGGCTACTCTATGACCTGCGCGCAGGAGACCTACGCCGCGGCGGATCGGGAGACCATCAAGATCATCCGCCAGTGCCACGAGGAGGCCAAGCAGATCCTGCGGGACAACCGGGAGCTGCTGGACAAGATCGCCGCGTACCTGCTGAAGAAGGAGACCATCACCGGACAGGAGATGATGGCTATCATCGAGGGCCGCGACCCGGAGACGGTGGACAACTACGGTGCCTCTCGCGACGGGGAGCAGAAGCTGTTCCGTCCCAGCGTGCCGGAGACCATCGAGGCGCCCGCCAAGCACATCAACATCGTGTCCGAGCCGATCCCCATGCCGGACTTCGACCAGCCGGAGGAGAAGCAGCCGGAGAGCCCCTCCGCAGAGGAGAAGCCGCAGGACGGCGAAACGAAATAAAGAATAAGAGGAGGCACCCGCGCC
>ERZ1026772.790-NODE-790-length-20591-cov-5.363313_pt1 | contig 20591 bp, 20 predicted proteins | sample MGYA00380124_ERZ1026772 | MGnify/ENA primary metagenome ERZ1026772 (study PRJEB33269, sample SAMEA4719760) | human gut metagenome | biome: human-associated habitat; feature: organic feature; material: feces | place: Cameroon | collected 2013-10 ...
GTTGTCATAATCTGTTTGGTTGATGGCGTTGTACAGCTCGAGAGTCAGACGTTTCTTTGAATACTGGAAGAACTTCATAAAAACTGTATGTGTTTTTTTGGAAGAATTTTGGGCATAGGAATGGTCTGTTCCCCGGGTTACTCTTTCTTTGGAAGGAGAGCTCAGATGGACAACAGCACAGACAACAGAAATCATGACGAAACGCTATATTCTGTCGGGGAAATCGCATTACCCGGAAAACACTTTTTTACTATGACCGGATTGGGCTTCTTGTGCCTTATGGGCGAACGGAACCGCAGCAGTTCAAGCTCTACGATCGCGAAAGGCTCGAGCGCTTGAATTGTATCATTGAATATCGCAGAGCGGGGCTTCGTATCGCTGAGATCCGGGCGCTTCTGGATGACTGTTATGTCAATCGGCTTGAAGTCATGAACGGCGCGCTGGAGCGGCTTCTTCGGGAGAAGAACGGAGTCGACCGGCAGATCAGAAATCTGAAGGAGCTGATTGACACCGAAGAAAATTTAGCACGCAGAAATTTAGAAAAATAACGTGTTTTCCGTGCTTCACTGTTCCCCGCGGAACGGTGAGATAGTAAAAGAGACTCCGAAAAGCCAAGGAAATGCAGGGCTCTCGTATGAGTACAGGTCTGACAGAAAGGGGATTATATGAAAACAGGATGGGTTGGGTTCATACTCGCATCGGCACTGGTATTGTCGGCATGCGGCAGCAAGGGCGGACAGCAGGATGCGGAATCAGTAACCTCAGAAGCGGCGGGCGCTGCGGAGTGTATAGCATCCGCTGATACACAGCCCGCGGAAGGCACAGATGTAACTTCAGAAGCAAAGGCAGTCTCTTTTTCCGGAACGGGAACCATAGAGAACACGGTTCTCGTGGATGAAAAGAATGTCAAAATCACGGCGGACAATCTGACCTACAGTGCATATCAGACGACGATGGATCTTCTGATTGAGAACAATTCGGATCAGGATCTTTCCGTGATCAGCGGCTCAATCGGGTACAGCTGCAATGCGGTGAATGGATATACAGTCTCCTCCATGTACGTGAATGAGAACGTTTCTGCCGGGATGAAGGTGAACAGCTCCGTTTCCATCTCCAATGAGGAGCTGGAAGCACTGGGAATTACAGATATTGCAGAGTTGGAGATCGGGTTCCAGGTAAAAACATCCGATTATCAGGATTATCTGACAACCGGTCCTGTGAAAATAGAAACTTCCTCCGCGTCTTTCTATGATCTTTCAGAGGACACCTACCAGAAGGCAATTTCAGACGGAACCTTTGAAGCGGTAAGCGGGAAGAAAATAACCGCATTCCAGACCGGAGATTATTTTTCATCCGGTGGGATCCGCCTTGTTTCCGCAGGATTGGTGAACAGCGGAGACACCAAAGCAGCGCTGCTTGAGCTGGAAAATACCGGAGATCAGGTGCTGTATTTCTGCATCGGTGACTTCGCGGTGAACAACCTGGTCCTGTCTTCTTCGAACTGGGACTCCATGGCACTGAATCCGGGCGGACGAGGAGTTATGGCGATCAGCATCGATCAAATGGCGGACGCCCAGGAACAGGAAGCCTTTGGAATCGGAGAGATCTCTGAAATCGCATTTCATGCCTCCATCTGTGACATTGACAACAACACGATTGCCAAGGACATGGAGGTCAGCATCGCCTTCGGAGAAGATACAATGGCAGTGGATGATTCCGGTGATGAAATCTATAACGAGAACGGTATCCGGATCATCAGCAAAGGCGTTTCTGACGATATGCTGTACCACTATGTGCTGCTGACCATCATCAATGATTCGCCCGCCACGATCTATGTCAGCGATGCAATGGGAACCGCCTCTGTGAACGGCTTCATGGTGGATGACAGCACCTACAGCCGGACCATGGAGCCCGGGCAGGCCGGAGTCATGAAATACGGAATTTTCAAGAGCTCTCTCGAGGACAATAAGATCGGGACAGATGATATCACAACGGTCAGCTTCCAATTGAACATCGGCAGCGGAAGCTTCTACAATTATATCGATCAGCCAAGGCTCACCATCAGCTACAACTGAATTTGAAAGGAAAGGTTTTACGCACAAAAATAGGAAAGATCGGAGCTGAGTGATAAGATATACTACAAGGGAAGTAGTGAGGGGACGCTTCGTATTTATAGTTGACCATTTCGGGGCGTGAAGCTTTTTGCTTCACGCCCTTTTTATGTATGGAAGGAGAAAAAAGACGGTGAATCATCCGATCAAATAAGCCAGTATGCTGGACCTGGCAAAATATCAAAAGAGCCTTTACAGCCATCCAAGGTTGTGTTTCCTCTTTCTGGAGCTTACGGACTGGAAAACTGCGATCGATCGGGAATATGGTGAAATCACGGAAAGAACTGCGGAAAGAGCAAATCTGGAAAGAAAGATCCTCCGTGACTCCTACGGAACAGACCCATTTGCGCTACACAAGGAGTGTCCGGCATGCAAGGGAAAAATGATCGCAGGAATACGATACAGGTCATGGGAAGAACAGAATGGTAATGCTGTTGATTTCGATGAGAACGGTACGGATATAAATAATGATGCAGTATTTGTTGATGAGAGTTCGGCTCAGCTAAGAGAAGATCCAATCTATCAATGCCTGCAGTGTGGGAAGAAGTTTTAGCAGAGAGAAGAAAACGAGAATCAAGGAGAGTGTAAAGATTCATCGATTATTTAATTTGGAAGGGTAATATGAAAACAAAAAAATATATCGCGATTATTATCGGAGTAATGGGAATCACATTGCTAAGCGGCTGCTCTTCAGAAATGGTGAGGGAGATTGCCCGCGAACAGGTAAGTGAATATATCTGTAAATCTTCGGGAATACAAGATGATGACAATTATAAGCAATATATGGATCTGAATCAGCGTGAAAATCTGGACTCTGATGGGATCTATATTAGCAATACTGAAACTAATCTTGAATATAAACCGAATCAAGAAACAGCAGAAGTAACACAGACAAAAACTGAGCATAAACAGGTCCGTGTAACTTTTGCTCAAAATAGCTTTCTAGATCCGCAATATTATTATGATAGCGACTTGAAGAATAAAATTGATGGTGAGACCTGCTATATAAATCCTGGAGAAAGTTTGTTCTTTTCAATGCCGGAAGCCACCAATCCACATACGAGCGCATATAAGTTTGCGGAGTTTCGGGTTATTGAGTATTGTCAGGGTAAAAGAAAAGATAGAAAAGATTTGGTGGGGACCAATGATATTGTACTAACGTTGCCAGTTGATTTTTCGGGCAATGATTTGGTTGTTGAACCAATTGGAATATTTGAGAAAAAAGCTGTCACATTCAGAGTGTATGAGAAAGATAATCAAGGAAAGGAAAATGTAATAAAAAGTGGAAAGTGGTCTGTCGACGGAAAAAATATTGAGAGCGATAATGTTCAATTGGAACCAGGAAAGCATAGTATCGAATATGCATTTAATGAAGGATCCTATTATTACGTCTCTGCTAGTCCTCAACCATCTGCGTTGGGGGATAACAACGTGAAATTTGAAGAAAATGACGATTCAGCAGAGTACCGTGAGTATTCGGTTGAATTGCACCGCTATCTGAACGCGAAATTTACAGGGGCGCCAGAGGCAATATCTGAAGTAAAAATCAATGGCGAGGATAGATGGTCTGAATATGAGAGCAATAAAACAATCGAACATTTAAAGCGAGGAGACAGTGTAAGTATTACAACAAAGGACAACTACAAATTGTTCTGCAGTCAGATTGAACCATCGGAGCATTCACCTGAAGATGAATATACGTTTAAAATACCGGAAGAATGCAATGGGACCATTGACTTCAGAATTGGAAAAACAAACTTGAATGTTCTCTTGAATAAAAGTGTAGGGAGCGATCTTACGTTTTCCGTAATGACATCTAATACAGATGAAACAAATCTTGCATACGAAAATCAAAAAATACCGCAAAAATTAGGAGCGGACTATGAAATAATTAACGAGTACATCGGGTTAGAAAACAAAATCAATGTAGCGATAAAAACAAATAAGCAGATTGAAAAGAATCAGGCAATTAAATTAGATATTACTAAAACAGACAATAGCGATCGAAAGGAAAGAATAATTCATTATTTATCACATAGTGCCTTTTCTACAGATGATTCAGGGACAATTTCAGCAAAAGATGAGATAGAAATCTATAAGGATAATATTCTTAATAATAATCAGATATATAAGAGTATAGTTATCAAGATTAGTTTAGTTCCTGTTGTTCAGTATAAAACGCATCCCATTGACCATGGACAGCTTGTTGTGCAGATGAGTGACGTGACCGATGGAACCACTCTTGATAATGATGATGTTCTGGAAGAAGGTAGCAAGATTGATGTCAGAATAGAAGCGGATGAGGGGTATTATGTATCAGGAAAAGATGTGAAAAATGAAACATATAATAGAACGATGAAAGTCTCGTCTTATGAAAAAGATATAAATAATATTATTTCATCTCATCCAATAAAAAAAATGATTAAAGTAACAATGGATGCAAATGATGAATATGGTGAATGTGCATATACGCTTGATGGAAAAGAGATCGAAGGCATTCAAAATCTCCGTGAAGGAGATAAAATTAAACTCACATACAAAATCACAGATGGTTCGCATCAAATTAAGCGTGGGGCAAATCCGATCGAATGGGCAAAAAGCAAGATGAGTTCGCAGGAAGAAAGAGAAATAATCGTTAAGAAAGAAATGGATGGAAAGACTGTAACGAGGTCCGATTTTGGAATTGAAGTGGAGCGTAAATAATGAGAAAAAATGCGGACGGTCAGAAGCCAAAAAAAATAGTGAGAGTGGATGGCGCTATTCCCCAAAAAACAGTAAAAAAGCATAGGAAATTAAAATACGTAACAGATAAAATTATTACGCTAGCAGTTATTACAGGAATTGTTTCTTTGATTCTGTTTATTGTTGTAGTGCCGTTTTATTGTAATGCGAGAGAATATGGAAGAAGATTTGGTGAAGCTACCGGGAATATCGTTGGGAAAGCTGTCGGCTCCTATAAGGGTATAACAGAAAAAATACCGGAAGGAAGAGAGGCAGGAAAGAAAGAAGGACTTAGTGCAAAAGATATTAATGTTGAGGTGGTTCAAATTCAGAGTATTGGGAAATTGGAGGTATTAGAGGCAAAAGTGGCCTTGGAAGATAAATTAACTATTGGAGATGATTATCTTGGACTTTTTGTATATCACGGAACAGCTGTTTTTGCAGTGGATCTTCAAGAAGCAAAGATAACAGACTACGATAATAAGGTTGAGATAGATCTTGCTTTACCAGAAGTGGATTTAAATATCGATGATTCTGAGACTGAGAAAATAGATGAATGGCAGAAACATATTTATAGTGGAAGTGCTGATAAGGGTTATCAAGCAGAGATGAATTCTAGGAAGATAATAGAGAATGCGTCAAAGGACAAAATAATAAACTATAACGACATCATGGAACAGGCCAAAGACTCAGCGAAGAAACAAGTCGGTTATTTGGTTGGAGCCATCTGTGGAGAAACGAAAAGTGTGTCTGTGAGCTTTATGCAGGAGGAAGCAGACTAATGGGAAAAACATCAAATAGAACAAAAAAAAGAGCGCGACGAAGAACTGCCATAACAGTTCTTTTATTTGCGTTATTGGGCGTGATGATATTTGTCGGATATTATCTGCTGAAAAGTGCTGTTAGAAGCGTGTCTCAGGCTTCTAATGCGGTTTATCAACGCACTTCGGAGAAAGTGATTAAGGAAACTGAGGATAGCTATTATCAAATGGCTTTTACCAAAGCCGAAAAGGAAAATCATGTAAGCAATGATATCGTTCTTTCGATAGGAGATATGAGGGAACAGTCGCGTCTCGAGGTACTACAGGTTGGGGATGTGGAATTCGTTAGTCAGAATGGAAATGACAGTACAGATAACATAACGGCATGGGCAGCTATTCCAGGATCCGGCACCTATACGGTGGATTTTACCAGAAGTGAATTTATCATAGATAATGAACATCATTACATTTTGGCTAGAATACCTGAACCTGAATTAACATCATGCAATCTTGATGTTAATGGAATTAAAATATATAAAGTGGATAAAGAAGGGGTCGGAAATGGTTCGTATCAAGAAGGGGTAACGGTGGCGCAAAATCAACTTAAGGAAGCTTATAGAGAATTAGAACGTAAGCTGTATGAAGATCAAGAAAATATTACGACGGCCCAGGATTCTGCACGAAAGTTGATTTCTCAGTTTATAAAAAATCTAAATAGCAAGGTGACAGATTTAGTTGTTGAGGTTGAGTTCATAGATGCTTAGTGATCAGACAGAAAATATCAAGGTAGAGGTGATAGACAATCCGGAAATCGTAGCCAGTACAGATTACGAGCAATCTCTGTTTGAAATTGACAAGGTGATTGATCAGTTGTCCGCCCATGCAGATAATCTGGACTATTTTGTGGCTGTCGCCTCCGGAATTCTCTGCGGGATGCTGGATATTCTTTGGACGGGAAATTTCGATCTGCTGCAAGGACGTACGATTGCAGATGATCAGGTGCGTAATTTTGTTGAGATAACAGCAAAGGTGTTTGGCTGCAAGGAAGATGATTTGAAATCATCTGTTAGTTTTCTGGAGAATAAGTTTCGTATTCCTGAGGATGGAAATACTCCGGAGTTTGGAGGAGGACTTCAGCATCATCTGAGAGATTTTGGTCATCATCCTTCTTTTTTGGGATTATTGTTTTCTCTTCTTACTCAGTTTACAGGGAAATCATATGGGACTGATACAAATGGAAGATTCATCATTGTTGATGTAGCAGAGAAGAGCAGGGAGTTTATCGGGGAAAATGTACCGGAAAAGATTTTCAGGGGGACAGTTATTTGGTTTTTCCATTTGGTCAGTGATGTCGCTGGAGCAAGCAAATCTGCTGCCTTAAGCGGAGGGACGGGAATACCAGGTCCATTACTCTCGCTGGCAAAAGAAATATCTGTCCTTCCAGTATTTCATGATCTGAAGATTCGAGATGATGATTTGCCGGTGCTTCTGTCCAAGGTATTCAACGGAACGATATTTGCGAAGCGAGACGAAAATGGAAAAATTATAAAAGAGACTGTTGTTAAGTTTGATTTTCGCGGGGAGCTGGGGAACTTAATTGAATTCGGCAAACAGGCTGTCCCAGTTGCGGCAAACGATGTTATCGTAAGAAGTTTTTATTTCATCCGAAGATTCGCCTCTGAAATAAAGAAAGCCGGAATAACGTCAATCAGAGATTTGAAATGGATTGACTGGAAAGAGTGTAAACCGTTTGATAATCCGACGATTGACAGGATGATGTTAATTGCGGCGGGGACTTTTTCTGCAATAGATATTGCGGAAGCTGTAGCTACTCAAAAATACTGGATATCTGTTAATTATGTCGGACTTGGTCGCTTTACGGTAGGAATCGGAAAAGAAACAGTTAATTTACTGCGTCTTCATGATGCTAAAAAAGCTAAAAGGATGTATGAGCGAATCAGGCAGAATACATTCGGGAGTATGGATAATAGAATCTATGGGAGACTTGGAGACGAAATGGATTACGACAAGTTTGGCCTGACTCTGGAACAGACAGAAATTCTTTACAACCTTGAATATTCTAAGACATTTCATGATATCCAAAAGACAACCAAGGTTATAGAAAACAACCTTGCTCTGTTAAAGCGAGAATGGCTTGATGAATGGAAGAACTATATAGAAAGTGGTTTTCCCGGATTCGTCAATGATAAGAATGCCAGGATTCACTGGTATGACCGGACGGATCTGCTGAATAAGATCGTTGAAAATAATCCATCGGGAATATGGTTCAGGCTTGTTCTTTTAGAGACAATGACTTTTGAACCATATTATCCGCTTAGTCTTGTAAAAAATAAAAAAGGAGCCAGTGTACCGAGCAGCAAGTATAAAATGTTGGATAACCCTCTGCTTGGCTTTAATAAAGGAGAAGGAGATAAATTCCTGGAGTCTTTCTTTGAAAGTCAGGCGTACTATAAGCCAGGCTATATAAAGAGACTGCGCACTTGTTATGACAGATCACTGACAGAACTCAATGAGACATTGAAGACAGCATTGACAACATTGGGAATAACAGCAGCAGTGGCACTTGCTGTTGTAGCTACTGCGGGGGCTTTGGCGGGGCCGGTCGCGGTTATTTTGGTAGGATCCAATTTTGCTGGGTTAAATGGAGCGGCACTGACAAGTGCATGTCTTGCATATATTGGCGGAGGAGCAATTGCTGCTGGCGGAGCCGGAATGCTTGGCGGCACGATCACCATAGTGGGAGGTGGTGCTCTCCTTGGTGTCGGAATAGGTGCTGGGGTAGGCGGAACATTTGGAGCGCTTAGTCTGATGGATAAAAAAGGTACCATTCTGCAGTCAGCAAAGCTATTGGTGTCTGTTCGGGAAATATTTTTGAATGATGAACATGACATGGAGTATTCTAATTATGTTTACGAGCAATACGTGAATAAAATTGCAGATATCGAAAAAAATCTCGTAGAGCTTAAGCTGAAAGCGGAAACAGCCAGCAAGGACGAGCAGAAGAAAATGAAAGAGGATATTAAGAATACAGAAGAATCCGTGCGTGCAATGAAAATCGCAATGAAGAACCTGAATAAATTTAAGAGCTCGTTCGATATTGGAAATGGGCAGAATACTGAGAGACAATAGGAGACCACCATGGTTTGTAACATCATGCGAGACGTAATTTTTCTGTCCCAGAAGGCAGAACCGGCGACAGAGGCGGACCGGCAGATTGCGGTCAATCTGCTGGATACGCTGAAGGCAAATGAAGAGAAATGTGTTGGCCTTGCAGCCAACATGATCGGAGAGAAGAAGGCGATTATTGCGGTCAATATGGGAATTGTGAATGTGGCGATGTTCAATCCGGTCATCGTTAAACGGTCTGGATCGTTCGAAACGGAGGAGGGATGCCTTTCGCTGACGGGTGTGCGCAGGACCAGAAGATATAAAGAGATTGAAGTGGAATATCAGGATATGCAGTTTCAAAGGAGACGGCAGAAATTTTCCGGCTGGACGGCGCAGATTATTCAGCATGAGTGCGATCATCTGGAAGGGATTCTGATCTGAGAACCGTGAATACGTTCATATGAATCAGATAGATAATGCAGAAGGTTTATAAATACTCCTGAATGCATATTTTCAGAAGTGGGGGAAGAGAAGTATGCAGCAATTATGGTATGGCTCCGGAAAATATAAAAAACTTAAAAAGATCCCCAAAGACGAAATTCTGGTATTTGATACGGAGACAACAGGACTCAGCACGTTGAATGATAAAATACTTCAGATTTCCATTGTAGACGGAAACGGATCGGTGCTCTTTTCTTCGTACATTAAACCGGGAAACCGGAAACGGTGGACTTCGGCGGAAAAAGTGAATCACATTACTTATGACATGGTGAAGGATGCTCCCGAGTTTTCGCAAGTCCGCCAACAGATTCAAAAGCTGTTTAACAGAGCAAAACTGATCGTTGGGTACAACGTAGATTTTGATCTGAAGTTCATAAAGGCCAATGGAATTATCATCAATCCGATATGCGGCATATTCGATGTTATGAGAGAGTATGGAACATACATGAGGACAGTTCATGGCTTAAATAGCTGGATCAAGCTGACTGCCTGTGCGGATCATTATGGTTATACTTATAATGCGCATGATGCGGAAAGTGATACACAGGCGACACTATATTGTTTCAATGCTCTTCTGAGGGAAGAACAGTACATTAGTGGTGTTAATAATTACAAAGGAAATAAATCCTCAAAAAGCGAGTTACAGGAGCCGCTAGTTGAACAAGCTGGCATTTCGATTCAGAAAAAGAAGCTCAGACATATATTTCTTGTCAAACGACTTATATATTTGTTGTTATTCATAACTTGTGGAGTTTTATGGGATAGTTTTTCAACCGCGAAAATCTGTGGTCCATGGAACCAAGCGGTGGAGAACATTGTGGTCGTTTTCCTGTTTTATTTTCTGCTTCGTGCTGTTTTCCCACAGGGACATTATCGAATCCCGTTTGTAATCTGGCTTGTTCTCATTTTCTTAGTCGTTGGAAATCTGACTGCAGAAATCAATGGATTGAGTGGTTCGGGAATGGTGAAAAATGGTGAATGGACTGCTATCATGGACGCTGTGTACTATTCAGCTGGATGTTTACTGGCAGGGCTGTTACAGAAGATCTGCAAAAGGCTTTTCATAGTCTGACGAGGACTGAGAATCTGTCTGAAAAAAGCATGGCTTCATATTTTTGTCTGGTCTGGAGATATTGCTGTGAACGATCTGTTTATCAAGGGTGTTTTATTTGAGTGGAACAAAATCAGCAGGGGCAGCTATCTCAGAGGGATCGAGGCACTGCGGGATGTGAACGAGATCCGGTTTTCAAAGCCGGTTACGCTTCTTGTCGGGGAGAACGGGACCGGGAAATCCACGCTTCTTGAGGCGATTGCAGTGGCTCACGGATTTAATCCGGAGGGCGGGAGCAGGAACTACTCGTTTTCAACCCGTGATACGCATTCGGAATTGTGCGATGCCATTCGGATTGTGAAGGGGTACCGGAAAGAGAAGTGGGGATATTTTCTCCGCGCGGAGAGCTTCTACAATGTTGCGACTCAGGAAGAGGAATATGCGGATGTTGACCATCCTTCTGAGAAGTATCACAATCGCTCGCATGGGGAGAGCTTTCTGAAGCTGATGCAGAAAAATATCCGGTCGAGCGGTCTGTACCTGATGGATGAGCCGGAGGCAGCGCTGTCACCGCAGAGACAATTGACGCTGCTCAGGGAGATTTATCAGTGCGCCTGTGAGGGAGCCCAGTTTATCATTGCGACTCATTCGCCGATTTTGCTGGGGATTCCGGAGGCGGAGATATTTTGCTTCGATGACGGGAGGATCCACACGTGCAGCTATGAGGATACGGACAGCTACCAGGTTACGGAGATGTTCATCAATCACCGTGAGAGGCTTCTGCGCGGGCTGCTGGATTAGTCGATCATCGGGGAGTACGTCGAAAATGGAGCCGGGGAGGACCAGGGAGTGAAAAAAACGGCGATTTGTTATTATTCGCAGCATCATGGCAATACGAAAAAGCTTCTGGATGCCATTCGCAAGTCGGATCCGGAGGTTGTCCTGATCGACATTGCGAAGGGTGCTGCAACGGATGGGCCTGCTGATCTTGAGGGTTATGACCGGATCGGCTTTGCATCGGGGATCTATTACAGCGGCTTCGCAAAACAGCTGGTGGCTTATCTGAGGGATCGGTTGCCAGAGGGAAAGGATGTTTTCTTCCTGTACACGGCGGGAGCCGGGAGAAATGACCGGTTTGTCCGGGAGATTTCGGAGGCGGCGAAGGAGAAGAGAGCGAAAATCCTTGGGACCTATGGCTGCAGCGGATATGACACCTTCGGGCCGTTTAAGCTGGTGGGAGGCCTTAAAAAGGGGCATCCGGATGCGAAAGAGATCGGGGAGGCGGTTCAGTTTTACCGAAGCCTTCCGGGTAAGGAATGAGTGAAGCGGTCTGTTTTTATGCGGGAGTTTATCAATGAGTAATGTATTTACGGTGGCGCTTGGCGGAGCGCTCGGCGCGGTTTGCCGGTATCTGATTACGCTTCTTCCGATGAATCCGGAGAGCGGATTTCCGGTGAAGACATTTCTGATCAATGTGGCAGGCTCTTTTCTGATTGGCGTTGTCGCGGCGCTGGCAGCGAGAAATGCTTTGAATCCGAGAACGGTGCTGTTCCTGAAGGTTGGAATTTGCGGCGGGTTTACGACCTTCTCTTCTTTTGCACTTGAGACAGAGGGACTCGTCGGAAAGGGAACGGGCACCGCACTTTGGTATGTGCTGTTGAGCCTTGTATGCGGTGTTCTGGCGGTATATGCGGCAGAGAAACTGGTTGGATAAAGAAAGGAAAGCTATGGACGAATTGTTATTGAGAAGTCATGAGTTGTGAGATGATCCTGCGGTGCACTACAACTGCGCGCAGGGTGTTTTTATTCCGTTTGCGGAGAAGAAGGGGCTGACAAAACAGCAGGCCTTTGACATCGCGCAGAATTTCGGCGGCGGAATGCGGGCAGGGATGACCTGCGGAGCGATTACCGGCGGGCTGATGGCACTTGGACTTTACGGTGTCGGTGAGCCGAAGGATGCCGTTGCCTTTATTCAGAAGATCAGCAGCCTGCATGGCGGAAAGACGCAGTGCCGGGATCTGCTTGCAGCGGAGGTAACGAGCAAGGAGCAGAAGAAGCCGCATTGCGACGGGATGGTTTATGAGGCGGTCGAAGCGGTGGAAGAGATGCTTCGGGAGCGCGGCATAGAAATCTGAGAAATGGAAATTCTTACTTTATCGGAATATCTGAAGAGGGAGTTCGGGCAGAAGGTATATAAGCTCTCCCTCTCCTCCGGATGTACGTGCCCGAATCGGGACGGGACAATCGGGACCGGAGGCTGCACCTTTTGTTCAGAGGGCGGATCCGGGGAATTCGCACAGCCTTTCGCAGACGAGAATTCGATTGGCGACGAGATCGAACGGGCGAAGGCACTTGTCCGAAGAAAGCTTCCGGCAAATGCTGCGGGGGCGGATGAGAAATACATCGCGTATTTTCAGTCCTACACCAACACTTACGGTGATACGGACAGGCTTACACGGTTGTACCGAAAGACGATGGAACGACCGGATATTGTGGCGCTTTCGGTCGGAACAAGGCCGGATTGTCTGGAAGATGACAAAATTCGGATGCTGTCGGAGCTGAATCAGATCAAGCCGGTCTGGGTCGAGCTGGGACTTCAGACAGCGAATGACAGGACGGCAGAGAGAATTGACAGGGGCTATGAAACCTGCGTGTTTGCCGATTGCTATCGGAGACTGAAGGCTGCGCATCTGACGGTGATCGTTCATGTGATTCTGGGGCTTCCGGGAGAAAACAGGGAGGACATGCTGGATACTATCCGGTATCTGGCGTACATGGAGCCAGCCCTGGATGGAATCAAGCTGCAGATGCTGAATATTCTGGAGGGCTCAAGCCTTGCAGAGGAGTACCGGCGGCATCCGTTTCCGCAGATGGCTGCGGAGGAGTACTGCGATCTTGTGGTGGAGTGTCTGAAGCTTCTGCCGAAAGGCACGGTGATTCATCGGATGACCGGTGACGGTCCTCGGAAGCTTCTGATTTCGCCCTCCTGGGTGACGGACAAGAAACGCGTGATCAATCTGCTGCGAAGGAAAATTGAAGAGGCCTGAACGGTTCGCCGGATGGATTCGCTGGTGGATGGCGAAGCAAAGCGCAAGAAAGAGAACGTTTTATCCTTCCCTTGGAATTTTCTTGCGGTCGCAGGCCTTGTCGATGAGGGCTCTGGCTTCCCGGAATGCATCGGGGAGGTAATCGGCCTCCCATTCGCGGCCGTCTTTTTCAAGTTTTTTGATGCCCTCCCAGTCGGTGACGGGATTGCCGTCCTGATCCAGAGCGGGCTGATCGAATACATGGGGATGACGGCGAATCATCTTATCAGCGGCGGCCTGTGCCACCTCATTAAAGGTGAAAAGTCCTTCCTCCTCAGCAAGCAGTGCATGGAAAACAACCTGCAGCAGGAGATCGCCGAGCTCTTCCCTGAGATTGGCAGGATCTCCGGTAGCAGAGAGCATGTTGATGCCGCCGATAACTTCGGCGGCTTCTTCGATGCATTCGGGCTTCAGACTTTCATGCGTCTGGACGCGGTCCCAGGGGCAGCCTTCCTCACTGCGGAGCTTTTTGACGACATTGAGGAGCTGTTGAATTCCGTTGTTGTTCATGGCGATATTGATACCTCGATGAAAGTGATATGTCGATGTCACTTTTAAAATTTGAGATTTTCGTGAGCGTTTTCATGGGCAGGTGATTTGCTGCCTGTTCATTATAAGGGAATTCGGACGTTATGAGAAAGCGGAATGTTGTGAGCATACACGGAAATGTCGGTGAGCCGACCTGTGTATAAATCGGAATGACAGGAGAACAACATGCGATTGATGAGACCAGACAGGGACATCTGTGTCCGGAAAATCAGGATTCCTGCAGGCAGGCGGCAGATTCCTGCGCTGGTGCTGTCACCGAAGAAAGCGACGGAGTCCGATCTGATGAAGGAGTCTTCGGCGGAGGCAGTGGGAGTCCTTTGGATTCATGGCGGCGGATACATTTCCGGAATGAAGGAGCTGGTGCACAGCTCGCGGGCAGTGGATCTGGTGAAAAAGTTCGGTGCAGTGGTTGTGTCGCCGGGGTACCGGCTTGCTCCACTCGCGCCCTATCCGGCAGCATTGGACGATTGCTATGAGGCGCTTCTTTTTCTGAAGGAGCATGCGGAAGAGCTTGGCATCCGGACGGATCAGCTGATGGTTGGAGGAGAGAGCGCAGGCGGTGGTCTGTGCGCGGCGGTCTGCATCAGAGCCAGAGACACGGGTGAGGTGAACGTTGCGTTCCAGATGCCGCTCTATCCCATGCTGGATGATCGCGATACCGAGAGCTCGCGTGATAACCACGGGCGAGTGTGGAACACCTGGAAAAACCATTTTGCCTGGCAATGCTATCTGCTGGGACAGAATCGGAAGAATCTGTCTCCCTGTGCGGCACCGGCCAGACTGATGTCTTATGAAGGACTCCCGCCTGCGTACACCTTTGTCGGGGATGGAGAGCCCTTTTATTGTGAAACCCTGCGCTACGTGGAGAAGCTGCAGGCTGCCGGTATTCCTGCCAGAGCGGACGTATACCATACGAATATGCATGCCTTTGACATGATGCGGCCGCAGGAGCCGATGAGCCGGAAGGCTGCAAAGAGATTTCTTGAAGAGTTTGAATATGCGAAGGAGCATTATTTTGCGGCGCAGCAATCTTCGGAGCAGTGTTCTTCTGTGGACGGACCTTCGGAGGAATGGCTACAATAGAGGCAAGGGGAATACAGAAAATGTATCGGGTAAAAGGGGGATAGCTATGAAGATTCTTAATTTCGGTTCCTTAAACATTGATTATGTCTACAAGGTCGACCATATCGTGCAGAAGGGGGAAACACAGCATTCGATATCCAGAAGTGTATTCAGCGGCGGAAAGGGACTGAACCAGTCTGTGGCTCTGGCAAAAGCCGGACTTCCGGTCTATCATGCCGGCTGCATCGGGGCCGGAGGGGAGTTTCTTCTGGATGTGCTGCATGAGAGCGGTGTGGACACCTCGCTTGTCAAGGTTCTGGAGGATACACCTTCCGGACATACGGTGATTCAGAATTCGAAGGATGGTGATAACTGCATTCTGCTTTTTGGGGGAGCAAATCAGTGCATCACGGAAGAATTCTGCGATGAGGTATTATCGAATTTTTCTGCGGGAGATTATCTGGTGCTTCAGAATGAGATCAGCAGCATTCCGCACCTGATTAAGAAGGCACATGAACGGGGATGCAGATCGTTCTGAATCCTTCTCCGATGACAGAGGAAATCAAGACGTGGCCGCTGGAGTACATCGATTACTTTTTTGTAAATGAAATTGAGGCCTCGCAGCTTACCGGCGAAGCCTCGGATGATGAAGACGCGCTTGTTTCCGGACTTCGGAAGACCTTCCCGAACGCGCATGTGGTGCTGACGATGGGGAAGAACGGATCGTGCTATCTTCATGGGAACACAAAGCTTCATCAGGATGCCATCCGGGTGAAGGCGGTGGACACGACGGCAGCAGGAGATACTTTTTCCGGGTTCTTCCTGAGCGGAATTCTATCCGGCAGAACACCGGGGGAAGCACTTGAGCTGGCGGCGAAGGCAGCTGCAATTGCGGTGACGAGACCGGGAGCCGCACCGTCGATTCCGACGATGGAGGAAATTGAGGGAATCAGATGTTTCTGACGATCGAGCATCCTGAAAATGCTCCCTTGGCTTTTACGGATGATATTTCATCCCTGCGGATAAAAGTTCTCTCTCAGGGATGATTCTTCCCCGCTGATTTCATCCCTGCGGATAAAAATCCTCACAGAGATGATTTATCCCCGCTGATTTCATCCCTGCGGATAAAAATTCACTTCCAGAGATGACTCTTCCCCCACTGATTTCATCTCTGCGGATAAAAATTCTCTCCCAGAGATGATTTTCCCTCGCTGATTTCATCCCTGCGGATTAAAAATGTCTTCCAAGGATGATTCTTCCCCATTGATTTCATCTCTGCGGATAAAAATCCTCTCCCAGAGATGATTTTCCCTCGCTGATTTCATCCCTGCGGAAAAAAATCCTCTTCCAGAGATGATTCTTCCCAGCTGATTTCATCCCTGCGGAAAAAAATCCTCTTCTAGAGATGATTCTTCCCCATTGATTTCATCCCTGCCGACAAAAATCCTCTTCCAGAGATGATTCTTCCTCGCTGATTTCATCCCTGCGGATAAAAATTCTCTTCCAGAGATGATTCTTCCCTGTTGATTTTATCCCTGTTTTTGTCATCAATGCATCCCTTCGAGGATATTTCGTTGAATGGGGATGCATTCCCTGGGGCGAAGTCATCCCGGGGCGGACAGACTGTAAAATGCAGATGCATTCCCATCTCCGAAGTCATCCCGAACCGGGCGATTTGCAAATTTAAGATGACATTCAGCGAAAACCTCGGAAAGAGAAAAATCCGGCAGGAAATCAGGCGAAAAAGAACCCCGCATTCAGCGGCCCATGAAAGAGGGGCTGAATGCGGGGGTTGGATTACTTTACTTTTTTCCCGGGGAAGAGCTTTCCTGCCGCAATGCAGAGAAGGCTTGTAAGGAGCATGTCGGGAAGGGTGTTTCCAACGGGGAGATCAACGCCCATGAGGAAACGGTAGAGAGCAAAGCCGATCACCCAGATCACGGCGTTCCGGACATTCAGGAAATCTTTTTCGTGATTTTCCTTCAGAATGAAATAGTCCGCAATCTGAATGGCGATCATGGGTGCGAAGACGGAGCCAATCAGATACAGGAAGCCGGTGATGTCGTCCATGTTGAAGAGAACGGCACCGATGGTTCCGACGATGGTCACGACCATTGCAACCTGCTTGCCGCGGCCCTTGAGTTTGTCGGAAAGGGATTCCGCGGAGATGCCGGAAGACCAGGCATCCAGGAAGGTTGTGGTGACGGTGGAGAGAACCAGAATGAGAAGAGCTGCGATGCCAAGGCCTGCTTTGACCATGACGACAGCGATGTCGGATTCTCCGGTAACAATGGCAGCACCCATGCCGATGATGTACATCAATACGGAGATCAGGCCGTAGACAACCACGCTGACCAGCGTTGCCTGCCGGGGCTTGTCGGCTTCTCTTGTGTAGTCACTGATCAGAGGCAGCCAGGACAACGGCATGGCAACGGCAAGCTCGACCGCTGCGCCGAAGGACATGGCATCGGAGAGGCTTCCTTCGGAAGAGACTCCTCCGCGGAAAATGATAAAGGACAGCACCAGAGTCAGAATGAACAGTGCGGTCATAGAAATCTTGTTGATGATTCCAAGGTTGGTGATGCCGATGGCGATCCACAGAAGGATCAGCGCACCGATCACGATGGCCCATACCCAGCTTCCGATGCCGAAGATCTCATTGGTGGCAAGAGCACCGTCGTAGATCATGATGGCAGTCCAGCCGACCAGCTGAAGAACATTTAAGAAGGCGAAGAAAATGCAGCCCTTGGAGCCGAAGCTCATTTTCGTGGTTTCCATGGCGCTCTTTTTCGTCTGGCCGCCGATGAGACCTGCGAAGTACATCATGGCACAGCCGATGAGATGTCCCAGAAGAATCGCTGCAAGGCCTTTTCCAAAGCCGAGCGGTGCAAAATAGGTTCCTGTCAGAATTTCGGCGATGGATACGCCTGCGCCGAACCAGACCAGTCCTGATTGAAATGATGTCATTTGGCTTCCTCCATATATTTTCCCTCGAATGCAAATGCGTGGTTCATCGGCCCGCTTCCATGACCGAGATCCAGCATTGCACCGAGTGCTCCCGAAATGTAATCCTTTGCCCGTTCCACGGAAGTGTCCAGATCAAAGCCCTTGGCAAGGTTTGCGGCGATGGCACTGGATAAGGTGCAGCCGGTGCCGTGCGTGTTGGGATTGTCGATTCGCTTTCCGTTGAACCAGCGATAGCTTCCATTCCGATAGAGAAGGTCGTTGGCATCATTGAGACTGTGACCGCCCTTGCAGAGAACCGCGCAGTGGTAGCTGTCGCTGATCTTTTCCGCAGCGGCGATCATGTCTTCGTTTCTGGTAATTTTCATTCCCGCGAGAACCTCTGTCTCGGGAATGTTGGGTGTCAGGATCGCTGCGATCGGCAGAAGCTCTGCCTTCAGCGCTTCGATGGCATCCTCACTGATCAGCCTTGCTCCGCTGGTTGCCACCATAACGGGGTCCACCACAACGAACTTCGGAGCATAGTGCCGCAGCTTCTCTGCAATCACATGGATCAGAGCGCTCTCTGAAACCATGCCGATCTTGACCGCATCCGGGAAGATATCCGTGAATACTTCATCCAGCTCCTCCGAAAGAAACTCGGGGGTCGCGTTCATAATTGCTGTAACGCCGGTTGTGTTCTGCGCAGTCATGGCGGTGATGGCGCTCATGGCGAAAACGCCGTTTGCCATCATCGTCTTGATATCTGCCTGAATGCCGGCGCCTCCGCTGGAATCACTTCCGGCGATTGTTAATGCTGTTCTCATGTTTTACCTCCTTATGAGAAACTCCCCGCGCGTCCGTTTCTGACGGGACAGGCGGGCATTAATTTTATATCCCGGCAGAAGGTGGTGCCCCCAATCTGCCGGTCCGGCTTATTCAGCCAGAAGATCCCGCATATGATTTAATGCGTGAGTCTTTGCAAGGACTGCGATCAGAATCGCTGCAATGACAGTACCGCCGAGGGTGCTGACAAGGAAAGGAATGACGTAGGTAAAGAGCGCCGCTTCTTTTCCCATGAAACCGATGGCAATGGGATAGGCGAGAATTCCGCCGAGTACGCCGGTGCCGAGAACCTCAGCAGCATAGGTCGGAAGGTACTTTCTTGTTTTGGAAAATACGAGGCCGCAGCAGAGTGCGCCGACCATGCTTCCCGGGAATGCCAGCAGAGTTCCGGTTCCCATGATGTTGCGGATGAGGGATGCGATAAAAGCAATCCCAACGCCCCACCAGGGTCCGAGAAGAACGGCTGCCAGTACATTGACCATGTGCTGGATGGGGAAGCACTTGCTCGCTCCGACCGGGATGTAGAATCCGGACAGAATGATGATCAGTGCAACCAGCATGCCAGAGGTTACCAGTTTCTTCAGTGTTTCGTGTTTCATAGCTTCAAATCCTCCATTTTTGCCTGAATTACTCAGGAATATTTGAAAGCCGGTCACTTCCCGTCAAAAGACGGCGGCAGGATTCTCCGATATTCCCGGAAGCAAAGATTCCGGAGATCACTGCCACGCCGGAAAGTCCGGACCCTTCAAGCAGGTGAATGTTGTCCTCGGTGATACCGCCGATTGCGCACACGGGAATGTGTACCGAGGATGTGATTCTTCTGTATTCGGTGCGGTCGATCGGTCTGGCATCCTTCTTCGTGGAGGAGCCAAACGCTGCGCCGCTTCCAAGGTAATCTGCGCCGTCTTTTTCTGCCCGGACGGCTTCTTCGGTGTTGTGAGCGGTCGCGCCGATGATTTTGGAAGGTCCAAGGATCTGCCTTGCCTTCTGAATGACCATATCGCTCTGCCCTACATGGACGCCGTCTGCATCTGCAAGGGCGCAGATTTCCACATCATCATCAATCAGAAGAGGAACGTGATAGCGGTGGCAGACCTCCTTCAGACGAAGGGCCTCCTGCAGAAGCTCTTCCTTCGGCAGGCTCTTCTCCCGGAGCTGTACCATGGTAACGCCTGCCTGCAGGGCTTCTTCTACAACCGTTTCCAATGTCCTTCCGTTCAGCCACGTCCGGTCCGTCACGGCATACAGGCGCAGCATTGATTTCTCAAAGTTCATGTCATATCCTCACATTCATAGTGTGCTGATCCGGTCGATCAGGTAAGTCCGGAATGTGGCGGTTCCGATATGGCCGGAGGCCTTCATTTCCTGCTCGGCATCCTCGGCGGCCTGCCCGTACATTTCGAGTGTCCGGTGAACAATCCAGGCAGTGGAGAGACCGGATGCGGGATTCTTCTCCGAATGATCGGCTGGACGCTCAGCAGGCTCCCCTTCCAGGTTTCCGGCAAGGCTTGCGGCAAGGAGTCCGGAGAGCATGCAGCCGGAGCCGGTGATCTGCTTCTGCAGGGGGCTTCCGGTCTGACTGGTCAGAAGCTCGCTTCGGCTTACGGCGTAATCGGTGTCGCCGGTGATTGCCAGTGTGGTATCGTATCTTTCCGCAAGATCCTGAAGAAGGGACGGTGCGAGTGTGACTCCGGCGTCCTCCACACCCTTTGAAGAAAAGGCGATGCCGTAAAGCGCGGCGGCCTCCGACATGTTGGCGCGGATGGCGGTCATGTGCACCTCGGACAGGAGTCTTGCGAGAAACTGCCGCCGGTAGGAGGAAGCTCCTGCG
>ERZ1026772.794-NODE-794-length-20533-cov-13.773953_pt1 | contig 20533 bp, 14 predicted proteins | sample MGYA00380124_ERZ1026772 | MGnify/ENA primary metagenome ERZ1026772 (study PRJEB33269, sample SAMEA4719760) | human gut metagenome | biome: human-associated habitat; feature: organic feature; material: feces | place: Cameroon | collected 2013-10 ...
TCTGCGACCGTTTGCGCATGGTCTTGTGTGGAAGATACTGCAATATGTCACCGACTATATTGTCTTTGGTAAAAGAGAACAGGTCTCCGACTCTACAACCCACCATTGATTGGAAGATGAACAAGTCACGATACACTTCTAACTCTGGCTTGTTGTGTAGGTTTGCATTGTAAACCTTGTCACGTTCTTCTATCGTCAGATAAAAAGGTGTACCTTGCACGGCTGCAGGGATAGTGAATGCATCGCATGAGCGGTTTGTTGTAAACCCCATCTTGATGCACCAATGCGCAACAATACGCAGATGATGCATGATACCTATAATCTGTGTGCTTGACATCTGCTTGGGAGGGTGCATGCCAAGGTTGAACTGTTCATAAAATTCAGGGTAGTCATTGTAATGAATATATTCGTTTATGACATACTCTCTAAAATCAAGGTAGTCTTCGGGACGGACAGTCTCGCAATATAGCGTGAAGCCTTCCTCTCCTTCTATTTCCCTCTTGTAGGCTTCATAGCGTTGAAGCTTCTTGATTGTTGGTTTATAAACGAGTGCTGATTTAGGACTCATTGGATGTTCCGTGATATATTGCTCCATTCTCGAAACAACAGTAGTCAATGTCTCTGTTGACTTTGAAGTTGGATTGACACATTCATCAATCACATTCTTCATCCATGCAACATCAGCAGTCGCTGAGTTATACTGCTCGCTAAGAGCCGTTGTAATGGTCTGCACCAAAACCTTGACTTTCTTCTGCTCGTCAGATGGTACTTTCTTTGTCCTTCGATAGGAAAGTGTATCATTGTCCCAATAGTCAAGCATAACCTCAATGTCGGAACGGACTTTGAGGTCAACATCCTTATCTCGGAGTCGAAAACAAAGATTGGCTTTTGTAGTAGCATTTTTATCCTTGGTCTTGCATTCCTTTGTGATAATGGTAATCTTCATGTTCCTATGTTTTTATTTCTGCCACAAAGGTAATATCTTTCCCGTAAATGTTCCCATATATCCCCAATAAACTTTGATTCGTTTAAATCTATTTATGATTTGGTTTTTGCACTTTCTTTCCTTATTATCAGTTATTTGCAGGTGTTGTCGTCGAAATTCATCAAGTCGAATCATTGTTGTTTTAGTATATACAGTTTCCACGTTTTTTTTTGTATCCGTTCGGATTAGGGCGTCGCCGGACTATTATTTAGACTCAATGAGGCGATTTTCCTTGATTGTTATCTGCTTTCTGCTTGGCACTTCTCTATTTGCCCAGCAGTATAACAAGTACAGTTCTTCATATAATTACAAGAAGGCTATGGAGTTCCTTCAAAATGAGGATGACGAGTCAGCATTAGTAGCTTTCAGGGACGAAGTGAAGGAGCATAAGGACAATGGATATGCATATTTGTTCATCGCCTCAATCCAACTACAGAATGAGAATTATGGAGATGCCTTGTCTGCAATAGAGAATGCAATCAAGTTTATTCCTAAGAAAGATAAGGAATACAAATCACTTGCTTTCTATAAACGGGCTGGGATATATGGGGCATTGGAGGATTCGGAAAAGGCATTGAAAGATTTCGCTTCTGCCATTGCCCTGTATCAGGATGAGGATTATTATTCTGAGAGGGCCCAAATTTATTATGAACTTGAGCAGTATGATTTGGCAGATAGCGATTATCGGATGATGCTTTCATTTGATGAGCATAATGCGATGGCCTATATGGGTCTAGGTAGGAATAATATTGCAAGGGGAGAATACAAGTCAGCGACCGAACGCTTTGATTATGTGATTTCTTTGTATCCGGAGTATTCTTCCGGTTACTCATTCCGTGCAGAAGCAAGAATGAAGTTGAAAGACTATTCCGGAGCATCGAGTGATGTTGCCAAGGCATTGAGCATTGATGGAGATAACAAAGCATTCCATTTGATGCAGATGCTGGCTGATTCTTCGTACACCAACGTCAGTGTAAAAATCAAATCATACGCAGTTCAGGAGCCGAACAATTATTACTGGCCATATTGTCTTGGGGTAATCAACGAAACGGCTCACAGATATAAGGAAGCGATTGAGTTCTATCTAAAATCAGCGAAGTTGGATACTGATGACATCGTATATGCGCGATTATCATCTTGTAGTGAAGAATTGGGTGATTGGAAAATGGCGATGTCATACATTGACAAGGCTATAGAACTAGATCCAAAGTATTTTAAGTATCAGTTATCAAAAGCTGATATTTACTACAAGTCTGGCGATATTGAATCCGGTGTTGCCGTTCTGGATGGATTCATAGATTCCAATCCTGATTTCTATTATGGATATTATAGAAGAGGTTGGTTCAAGGACAATCTTTGTGATGTGGATGGTGCGATTGCGGACTATACGACAAGCATTGACCTGAATCCTGAATACACCTATGCTTATATGTCCAGGGGAAAAATGTATTTGTTGAAGGGTGATGCAGAAAAGGCGGAGAGCGATTTCAACGAGACTATCCGAAGAGACACAATCCCAGAACGTAATTCAGCAGTTGAATATGCATTATTCTACCTCGGACGAAATGATGACGCCAAGGCATGGATGCAGAAGGTTATTGATTTAGATCCTGACGAAGCCGGAGTTTATTATGATGCGGCCTGTCTGTATTCCCTGATGGGTGAAACAGGCTCTTCAATATCATATCTGGAGACAAGCTTGCAGAAGGGTTATAAAAACATTCATCATATAATGTCGGATGATGATCTTGATAATATCAGGGGTGAGCAAAGATATCAAGAGTTGATAAAGGCATATTCTCGGGAGAGAGTTGAAGAGGGTAGCATCAATAATGATTACGAGTACGTTGAACAAGTAACTGAGGTTCCATTTACCCGTTCCGGTGGTGTAACAAAGGTAAAGTGTGAAATCAATGGTTTGCCATTGCACTTCGTGTTTGACACAGGAGCATCGGATGTTTCCCTTTCACGGGTTGAAGCCACCTTTATGTTTAAGAATAATTACATCTCACCGGAAGACATCATAGGTAAAGCAAGGTATATTGATGCCAATGGTGATATCTCAATCGGTACAGTCATTAATCTTCGCAAAGTGTCGTTTGCAGGGCTGGATCTGGAGAATGTCCGTGCTTCAGTTGTTGACAGCAATAAGGCACCTCTTCTTCTTGGACAGAGTGTTTTAAGCCGCTTGGGGAAGGTTGAGATTGATTATGAGGAGAGTTTACTGAGGATTACTACTAAGGAAACCATAAAATATTAAATAAAGTTTATGTTAGGTATCATCAAAAAGGCAGCTCTTGCAATGGCAGTTATAGCTGCGCCTCTTTTTGCTTCGTGCTGTTCAGTTTCCGGAAGCAGCCCTGAATTTCTCGAAGCTTTTCATTATTCGTATTATGGATCCATGCCAGACGGGTATGCGATTCAAGAGAACCAGCTCAACCTTTTTGTAGACTACTCTACCTGTATCGCCCAAGCCATGAACTATGACCAGACCGGTTCAAGGTTTTATCAGGCACTTGTTCCATCCCTGACACATGAGACAAAGCATTATTTCTCAATCAAAGGAAATGACATACATGAGGAGCAAGGAGAGACATTCTCACTACTAAGAACCGTAAAGGAGGTCAACTATGCCGATCTCGCAACAGCGGTGGAGATGATTGCAAACGGCAATACTGAGGCAGTTCTTCTTACAGACGGAGAGTACTATCAGCAGAGCATTGCGATGGGAAACATCAACAATCCTTATATGACCAACGCCTTCAAGACATGGCTAAAGAAGGGGCATGACGTTTACATCTTCGCAGAGTCGTACGTAGAGACAAATAGAGGCAGACAGTTTAACAAGAAAAGATTCTACTTCATTTTCACAGACAGCAGAATCTCAAACAACATCTTCGAGGTTATCACAAACAACGTTGATATAGAGCAGTTCCATGGAGTCCAGTACTATCATCTTACAGCCAGCAATCCAAGACTGATGGCTGTCGGTGAAGAGGCATGCTCTATACCAAATTCCATGCTTGGCATTTCCCCTCAACCGTGTGGTAACTTCGAAATTCAAGATTGGACAGGATGGCGATGGAAGGATATAAGTTCATATATCATGAACGCATGTGACCCTAATACAGGAGCACCACTCCAGTATGGCGAGCCTATCATCACAGGGCTGCACCTTGATAAGAACTTCAACGGAGGCTGCTATAGAATCGAAGAAATAAGTCTTGAAGTCAAGGACATTAACAACGAGTATGTTGATTTCACAAATTCACTCTACGAGGAGCTTGCCAACAACAACATTTACGAAACGGACCTTAATACTGTCTTCCCATACGCTCATAGCATCGCTCAGATTAAGAGAATTAATCCTACGGACGCCAAGAACTTCATGCTTCTTGACAAGGATGAGTTCCAGAGCCACGGTGACATCAAAATCCTTTTCGACACTCCGATGTTCAACGGTGATTTCCTGTGCAACAAGGGGTACAACTATTTCATGATTGAACTGAATGTGCAGTCTTGCTCAAATAACTTCAGCAACAATCCTCTTGCACAGTCTATCTTTGAGTTTGACTCTATTGATTTCCCTGGACAGATGAACACTTCTGTTGTCGAGAGTATAAAACTCGCAATCTCTGATCCAGCAATTTCAAATATCGTAAAGGGCAAGACTCTTTACACGATCTACGTAGTTTGCAATAAATATTAAATGAATAAGTTATGAAGAAAACATCACGTCCTATCGCATTGCTGTCAGCTGCAGTCATGGCCGCCGCATGCAACCCTGTCACAACAATGCCGCAGCTCAAGTCGCTGCAGAGCTCTGCTTTGATGTATGCCGCCATCGTTGCTCTTGGCGCTCTCCTCATCGCATTTATTATTGCTACCCTCATTCCGTATAAGGGAGGCAAGGATAGCTCATATGTTGCAAGACGTATAGTTTACATCGTGACCGCAATTGTTGCAATCGCAGGTTACTTCCTCTTCAACCATCTTTATGTCAGACCATGCATCAAGAATGCCGGTTTTGCTTCACAGTTTGATTCAACCAATCTCATCGGAGTTGGTATCATCTTCGGAGTATATGTGATTCTTGGTCTCCTCATCGCTCTCTGCTTCAGAAGATCAAAATTTGCCACCGTATTCCTCAAACCTAAGAAGAAGTAGTTTATGGCAAAGAAATTTTTTGTCCTTGGCATTGGTGGAACAGGAATGAGATGCATCGAATCCCTGATTCACATGTGTGCCATAGGAATGTTCGACGAGACTGACCTTTACCTCCTTGCCCTTGATACTGATAAGAACAATGGTAACTTCGCTCGTCTCAAGGCAGTTAAGGATGCATATCTCAACACCAAGTCATTGGAGGCATCAGGAAGAACTTCAGGCAAGGACTCCTTCTTCACTGCAAACCTTAAGTACTACGAATTCAGTCCGAACTATGAAGTCAAGAGCACATTCAAGGATGTGTTCGGTTATGGTGACACTCAGTATACAGACCAGGGAAAGACAGACCTTGCAGACCTTGTGTTCTCAAAGGATGTAGAGGATTTCAACCTCCGTCACGGATACAGAGCACAGACTCACCTCGGTTCGATGATGATGTACCACTCAATCATCGAAGCTGCAAGGGACCCTCGTCCAAATCAGCTCCAGAAGTATCTTCAGGAGCTCATTTCTGCGTCACAGAACGGAAGTCCTAGAGTATTTATCCTCGGCTCAGTATTCGGTGGAACAGGCGCATCATCAATTCCAATCATACCTCAGGCAATCTCAGAAGCTGCCGCTGCACTCTCAAATGGTTCGGCAGATATAATGAAGAGCGCATACTTCGGCTCTACCCTTCTGACAGCATACTTCAATTTCAAAGTTCCTTCAGAGGCTGAAAGAAATGATCAGAAGATCATCGCTACATCCGACAAGTTCGCAATGAACTCTCAGGCAGCCATGATGTTCTACCAGGACGATGCTACAGTAAAAGCTACATATCAGAAGTTCTACATGATGGGAACTCCTGGACTTGACTGGGATCCTATGCAGAAGACCAGTGACAATATAAGCAAGACCATCACTGGCGGAGAAGCCCAGAAGAATGACTCGCACTATATCGAGCTTCTTGCCGCATCTGCCGCACTGGATTTCTATCACACCGACGAGAGCGTTCTTCAGACAAACAAGGAGAACGTGAGCGCAGACTACGTATACAGATCAGTCAACGATAACGGAAAGTTCGAGTTCCAGGATTTCGTGGGACAGGCTAGGGCTGAAGAATTCGCAAAGAAGTTCGGAATGCTCACCATCGCGTCTATCCTTTGCAACAACCCTGACTATGATTTCATCGCAGGTCTCCAGAGCAAGGATCAGCGTATCGACGGCTACGAGGACGTGAATGTAGAGCAGATCAGAAGTCTCAAGGACTACTTCTCCCTCTATCATTTCAAGGTAGAAGAGGATAACACACTTTCTGAGGGATGGCTCAGGCAGATCTACCGTTCAGCAGGACAGGGTGACAAGTTCCTCTTCGCTCCTGAAATCTTTACTGCAGACACAAAGAAGGAGCTGGGCAAGGCAGACTGGAACAAGAAGCTTTACAAAGAGGAAGGTGTCGGTAAGGACAACTTATTCAAAACTGGCTTCAGCAGCAAATTTGATAAATTCAAGGATGCATTCGTCAAGATGAACGTCGAAGGAAGGAACTCTGGCTCCGACATCTTCACAAACAGACTTGAGCAGGTTATCAAGCAGGTTTATGACACTCTTGTAGGTATTTACCAATTCTAATTCTCATCGCCATGCCAAAAGCACTTCTTATTAAAAGTTATACGACCAAGACTGGTTCGCAGGGCGTGTGGAACAGTCTTGATGATTCTACATCATATATTCAGGGAATCAATACAGGTAAGGTCCTTGATGATCTGACAGCGGACAAACTCGCCGCTCTTATCTCGGGTGTGCCTTCTCCTTGGGCGCGAGCAAAGCTCTTCAAGTTTGCGTTCGACACCATCGCTGTTCCTGATCCAAACATCGAGGAGTCTGGACTTATGACATTCTACCGTCTCCTCGAAGGAGAGTGGAAGGGACTTCTTGCAGTAATGGCCCTCTATCCTGACAGAATCAAGTTCTCTGAGCCTATCTATATGGACCCTAAGGGAGAGGACTACGACATCGCTGCTGCGTTCGGACGAATGCTGTTCGACGATAAGGACCTCTGGTCAAATCAGGCGGAGCTTCAGAAGAACCCTGACGCAAAGCCATACATACAGCTTATATATTATAAAGGTATACTTGTAGGTGGAACTTCTCCTTTCACGGGAATCTTCACCGGCGTGAACTATGACCTCAAGAGAGAGGCAAGCGATATCAACTGGTATCGTGAAGGCAAGTTCCAGGATCCGACCAAGATGGTTACAGGAGAGCAACTTCAGAAGGTTTATCTTTTCGTGAAGAATCTCTGCGCAAACGTATCTGAGTTTGAGACTGAGATCAACAGCTGTAGAGGTCCTAAGATGAAGATTGAGCTCAAGGGCCTCAAGACCGTTGCCCGTTCTTGGGAGAGGGACATCAAAGCTTGCGGTGGAAACCTCAAGGAAATCGGACCGACACCGAAGTTCTCTAACCTCAAGTCACCGTTCTCGATTCTTCTCAAGTCGGAGATTCCGGTTTACCTTAAGCCTGACTACACCTTCACCTACACTAAGGGTGCAGATTGCATTGAACTGAAGGATATCCAGGAACTTCTCAGTGACGACAAGTGGGTTATCGGATGGCAGGAGGTTGAAGACCCTAAACAGAGTCTTGCAAATGCACCTGTTTATTTCGTCAAGGTATTCGACATCACTCAGAACCAGAACTACTATTTTACCCTACCTCTCTCAGAGAAGGCTATTGACATCTTCAAGATGAATATGGGAAGCCTTCTCGGATACAACCAGAACAGCAGTAGCCTTCTCACAGCTAAGCTCACAGACGCGGGCAAACTTCTTGTATCTCTTTCTGTAGAGATCGATGGACAGAGCGTTTCTCTCAACGACCGTGAGTACGAGATTCATTGGCCTGATGATCCTAATCCGAGGGTAATTCTTTGGCCTAACTTTACATCTGATAACTGGAACAAATACTATCTCTATACAGAGTTTACATCTGCAGCTGCAGAGAGTTTCAAGCCATTCTTTAAGAGTGGAGCTGATTACATCAAGGACAACCTTAACAAGGGATTTTTTGTGCCTACGACCTTCGCTCCGGACGAGTGCGAGGCAGTAAGATGCAGGAAGATCATCAAATACGACAGGACGGTTGTTGAAGAAGGCATGCCTAAGTATGAGATCTACTCTTCAGACAAACCGATTGCAGGTCTTTCTGCAATGGTCAAGGATGCCGGTACACCTAGCCATGCCGGATACCTAGTCGTCAAGAAGAAGGATGACTCGAACCCTAACGGGCTTAGAGATCTCACTAATGTTGCGTCCATGGGACGCGCTGTCGTCGGTATTGACTTCGGTAGCAATAACACCTGCGTGTACTATAACGAAAGCAACAGAGGAGCAAAGCCGGTAGCATTCGGCAACTACAGGACAATGCTTGTCGGCGTAGAGAACAGTGACAGGAAGGCAGTAGCCCAGAATGACGAGCTCCTCTTCCTCTCAAATACTCCTGCACCTAACGGACAAATCAAGTCATGGCTCCATGAGCATGACGAAAGATACAACATGAACCACTTTGACGAGGAAATTTCAGGCGGTGTTCCTGTAAACAGGCCTAATATTCTCGTGAAGGAGATGGATCAGTATGCTATCAAGACTCAGGCTGGTGTACTCAATTACAACATGAAGTGGCTTGATGCATCAACCGGTGACGGAAAGGGTCTCCAGAAAAAGGAGGCATTCTTGAAGACTGTCTGGATCCAGACATGCGCATTCCTCTATCAGGAGGGATTCACACCTGATACCATCTTCTGGAGTTATCCTGGTTCCATGATGGAATCAGATAAGATCAACCTAGAGAAGATCTTCGACAAGCTCGGTAAGATTACTCCTATCAAGAACGCACGAGTTGAAGTTGGATCGAGGGAGTTCAGTCATGTGACTGAGGCAGAGGCAGTCTGCTGTTACGCCCTCAGCAAAGACTTCGACCTCAGAGCTGACAACATCATCCTCGGAGTCGATGTTGGTGGTAGCACTACCGATATCCTCCTCCTTGCTAAGGATCCTGTCACCAGAGAGGCCACCCTCTTCAGAGAGAGTTCTGTACGCATCGCTGCCGGAGCATTCTTCAATGCTGTCATTGGTTCACAGAAGTTCCGCGATGCTCTTGTGACTTTCCATGAGAGTCACAGGACAAAGGTAAACGTAGCGAACATCGCAGAAGTAAAGACAGAGAAAGCTAAGGCTCCTTATTATCTTAACAGTATTTTCGACCAGCTCCAGCCTGAGGAGTTCGATGAGTTCTATGATGCTATCGCAAATAATGCTAGGTTCGTGTTCACGATTCCTGCATATGTGACCGGCATCCTCATGTACTACTCCGGCATGCTTGCTGGAAAGACAATCAAGGCTAATAACCTCACTGATGTCAAGACCATAGAGCTCATGCCATTCGGTAACGGTGGAAAGCTCTTCCATTGGCTCAGGAACACTCCTAGCAGAAGAGTCGCAGAGGAGTATTATGAAGAGTGCTTCAACGCAGGCCTCTCCCTCGTCTATGACAAGCCGATGAGAGTTAACTATCATTCCGAGATTGAAAAGGAGAACAAGTCGGAGGTTGCACGTGGTCTTTGCTCACTCACAGAACTTAGAAGGGACAAGGTCAACTCTTCAGATATCTGTGGAGAAGAGGGCGTTCGTTTCATCATGCCTGATGGATCAAGCAAGGACATTGCAGTTGATGACGAGCTCGTAAGCGCATATTTCGACAGAAGGATGAGCGGATTCGAGTTCACCAGCACCGATAGCTTCCAAAAGTTTATGGAAATCTTCCTTGACCTGGTGTCAAGAAAGGGTAATCTCTTTGGTGAAGCTAACAGAGCACTCAGGGATGACATCGATGACCTTAAGAACAAGATTACATCTACTATACAGAGTGACTCTGAATACAAGAAGGCAGTCCTCAATGCCGCGGATGGATTCAACTACCATCAACCAATCATAATAGCTGAGGGTATGGGATTCCTTGACACTCTCATCAGAAAGGTATTCAACGACTAATGAACTGTCTATCGTTATACGTGGAGAAGTGGTACATTGTCGGTGCTATCTGCACTGGCAATGGACTGCAGCGTGTAGTACTCCCTAACGGAGAGGATAGAATTTGGCTATACTTCTTTGAGGATGTAGCCAATGACAGGATCTTCTATGGAAGAAATAATAAGAGGAACGCCCAGAACAGGGAGCCTCATTATTATCAGGATGTTTTCTCAAGCATAGTTGATTCAGAAGCCAAATTCAAGAAGTTTGGTCGAGACTACCCTCTCGCTGAAATATTCAAGTACTCAAACATACTTGATGACTTGAGGACAGCCTATTCAAAATGGTCAAGCGATGAGAAGATACCTACGTATCTGTCATTCTCTCAGGATATCAGCTACAATGCCCAGTCGCTCTTTAAGGAGCTGCTTGAAAAAAACGGATTTGTAATCAAGCAGTACGTCGGTAAGATAGAGTTCTTGGCGATGGAGTGGCTGAGTAGGACAAGTAAGCTAGATCTGCCAAAGGACAAGAAGGCACTAGTCCTCAAATCATCCAATGAGAATCTTCATATGTCCGTCTTCAGCACAGACGGGAAATTGTTCGTAGAGACGTCGCATGATACTCTACCCGGATATGGAAGTGACGTTCGCCGTCATGCTGTAATTGAGGATGTCATAAAGCAGGGAAATTCTACTCTCAGGTTCCTCACCAGGCAGGAGGAGATCGATCATGAGATGAAGCGAATGGAAGATTTCGTTGAAGAGTGGATTCTGAAACTTGACTCGGGTAGACCAGGAATTCCAGTCAGAATCACCGACCTCAACTTTTCACTTGCTCCTGATAACAGATTTACGGCAAACCTTAAGAGTAGAACAATAGACGACAGGACCAAGGCGATCATAAGGACAATCATTGACTATGTCAAGAAGTTTGTCACAGACAAGGTGGGTATCCATGAATACGACCTCGGCGCCGTGGTGCTGATAGGCAACTCGTTTGAGAACAATCAGTACTTCCGAGAAATTGACCAGTGGTTGCAGATCAATGAAAAAAACATGTTCAAGATCACGGAGGTCAAGTTTCCTGATGTTGTAAGCGTCTACTCTCAGATCCCTGAAGATTTTTTTTCTGCGGAAGAGAACTTCTTCGGAGCTCAGTCTCAGCACGAAAAAGAGCTTCAGGCGCAGAATGAGGCAGAGAGGAATGAGCGACAAAAGGCAGAGGCTGAGATGGCACAGAAGAAGCAGACAGAGGAGGAAAAAACTCGCTCTGAAAAGGCTTACAAGGATGCCATGGCCCAGTACTATGAGGCTGAGAGCAAGAAAGATTTCGCAAATATGAAGGAGTTCCTTCAGATAGCACTATCTAAGAAGCCTGGCGACCCTATTGCCACTGAAAGACTCTCTCAGCTTGAGGATGCGGTCCGCAAGGAAGACCTCAAGAATGAACAGTACAGAAACGCAATCAATGCTGCTGACAAATTCTTTGAAGAAGGAGACCTTGACAATGCTCTCGTATTCTACACTCAGGCCGTTACCATAGAGCCTAATTCTGTCCATTCAAAGGAGAGGATCAAGGAGCTGCATAAGATAAAGGAAGACGCACAGAAAGCTATAGAGTGTCTTACAAAAGCCGAGGTATTTGAAGGACAGAAACTTTACGCAAAGACCCTTACTGAACTTCGGAAAGCATCGCTTCTCGATCCACGCAACAAAGACACGCAGTCAAAGATTGAAGAAATAGAAGCTCTTCTAAGTGCCAAAGAGAAAAAGATCTCTGACCTCAAGACATTGCTAAATTCATCTGAGTCTGATGGGAATTACGCATCTGCAGTCACAGCATGCAAGGACCTTGCTGTATGCGATGAAGACAACCGTGCAAAATGGGAAAGGAAAGCCGAAGAACTAGAGAAGAAAAAGGAAAAGGAAGAAGAGAAGGCAAAGATTCTACACGAATGCAAGAAAATGGTAGACGATGCCTCATTCAATGACGAATGGAATAAGGTATTTAACGCCGCAACAAAAGCTCTCTCATACTCACCTGGAGATGAGTTCTTCCAGAAGTATCTGACCAAGGCAACAACTGAAATAACTAAGAAGAAAGTTTCTGAGGTTGGTAAAGCAGTTGTCGACAAAGCGAAGGTCGCCAAAGAAAACGGGAAGAAGATTATGGGTGGCATCTCGAAACAGGTCGATGATTTCTTCGGCACTGTCACCAAGCCTTCCGTTAAGAATGCGCTTCCAGAAAAGAAAGAAGACGACTTCTTCAGCTCTGGAAAACCAACCAAAAGCAAACCCGAACCAAAGAAACCTGAGTCAAAGAAGCCAAAGGATCTCGATGGTTGGGACTTTTAGATAATAACAATATTCCTAAATTTTTAACATTTTAAACAATTTTGATTATGGCAGAAGTACAGCTCAAAAAGAAGGTTACCCTTAAGAGAAAGGGTGAAGCAGCTGCGTTCACTTTTGATGGTAAGCTCAAAGTGAAGCTCATCTGGAGTTCAGACACAGACCTCGATCTTTGCCTCTTCTTCAAGAGAAAGGACGGAGAAGTCGGTGGCGTATTCTCAAACGAGTATCGTAACAAGAAGAAGGACCTTGGTACCCTCGACGCATTCCCTTACATGCTTCATATGGGTGACAACAAGGAGCCACAGCCAGGTGGAGAGGAGGTTGAACAGATCAACGTTGCCAGCCTTAATGAGATTGACACAGCTTATGTAGTAGTTATTAACTACGGTGCAGCTATCGAAGGAGAGGATGTTACCTTCGCTGAGGAAGGTGGCCGCGTAGAGCTTCAGAGTGACTCAGGTGACTACCTCGAGGTCCCTGCTGACTCAACAGACGAAGGTCCAGTATATCTCGTATGTTCAATCAAGAACGAGAACGGTAAGAACACTCTCAAGAACGAGAGCCGTGTACTCAGCCTTGGTGACGCAGTTGACGAGGTCCCTGGTTTCTCACTCATCACAGAATAATTTTGGATTATGTCAGACGCAAAGCTTAAGAAAAAAGTTCAGCTGAAGCAGAAGACTGAGACGCCTGTTGTTCAGTTGAAGCGTAAAGGAGAAGCCGCCGCTGCAGTTCACCTTAAAAAGAAGACTGATTCAGAGGCTGTCGCTGCCATAGCTGGAGCAGCTGCCGCTGCAACAACAGTTGCTGCGACTTCGGTTGCAGCTGCTGAGAAGACCGCGGCCGCTGGAGCTGCGTCTGCTGTCGGAGCTACTGGAAAAGCTGCTGCTCAGGCAAAGAGCGCACATGCTGGTACTGGCGTAAAAACCACACCGTCTGGTGCTACTGACGGGCAGAAGACAACTTTCGGTTCAACATCTAATGGGTCAAGCTCGACTTCAGGCACTGGCTCTACTACTTCATCTGGCACATCCGACAAGGGTGGAAAAGTTCTTGGATGGATTCTTGGAGCAGCCGTGCTCGCAGGAGTAGCATTTGGAGGATATAAGCTGATCGTTAACAATAATGGCGAAAAGAGCCTTCTTGCTGATGGCGGCGCAGCCATAGAATCCAACGAAGGAGCCAAACAGGATGCCGACAGCAATTCTGAAATAGCCCATAATGGACATACAACAACTGACAATGCCTCTGGTAACGGTAACGACGGGACTGAAAATACCTCGGCAAATACAGGAGTAGATTCAGCTAATGGTGAAAACGGAAACGAGGGCACCGCTAACGGCACAGCCAACACTGCAGGTGGAAACAATGCATCAAACGCTCCTGGCGCTGATGGTGGCAACGGTTCACCACAGCCAGCCTCCAACCAGGGTTCAAATGCATCAAATACTTCAGGCTCTGCTGCCAATGCCTCATCTGGCGCTGCCCAGAATGGTGGAAGCAACTCTCAGCCTGATGCTGGACAAGGCTCTACCGCTGGGAAGACCGCTACCACATCTACCGACTCAAAGGCATCTTCTACCAGTGTGACATCTAACAGGAACGGAGCTAGTAGCTCAAGCGCGTCAGGTGTAAACAGAGAGAATGCGGTACCTTCATTCACAGTGAACAAGATATCTGACTCAAAGGCAGAGTGTCTTTTCGAGTTTGATAGCAGTGTAGTGACAGAGAACAAGGCGCTCAATGACTTCGCAGATGTCGCAAGGCAGAGTGGCAAGACAGTGACTATCTCTGGGTACACTGACAAAGTCGGTTCAGACGAATACAATCAGTGGCTGAGCGACAGACGAGCACAGGCTATCAGGGCTTACCTCGTGAAGAGAGGAGTCTCTTCTGACAAGATCAACGCTAGTGGATACGGAGTATGTAAAACCTATCCTACTAACGCTGAGAACAGAAGGGCTGACATATCCTTAGAATAATCATCAGATGTGGGCAGCCCATCCGCTGCCCACATCTTATTTTAAACAAAAATGAAAAAATACTTAATATTATTAGCATTACTCCTGGCAGTTGTTAGCTGTGGAAATAATGGCAATCTTGCTAACGCTCAGGACGGACCAGACGCAGCTCAGCAGGAACTGATTGATAATGGATGGGAGTTTCACACACCTGATAATGGAGATTTCCCGTCCAAATATGGCGTCAAGCCTGTAAAGGGTCTTCTTGATAACTATTTCGATATAGAGATGGGAGAAGGCGGTAATATGGCGGTAAAGATAGTGGACGCGGAGACAGAAAAGACAATCCGCTATGTCTATGTAAGTGAGAACACAAAGACAACCATCACAGAGATTCCATCAGGTAGGTATTATCTGAAATTGGCATTCGGTTATGACTGGATGAACTATGACCAGGGATCAATCATTAGAGGAAAATTCTCAAAATCAGCATATTATCAGATAAGCGACCAAATCTTTGACTTCGGAGCAAAAAATACAATGAACGCAAGATCGTTCTCGCTTAAGATTCATACAAACCACGATCCGAACTACACCAGCTTCTCCACTTCTGAGATTTCTGAGGAACAGTTCATCGGCAGAGACTTATAGAATATGAAAATCAAGTTGTATATCATCGCATTGGCATCAGCAGCTCTTACAGCATGCAGTTCATACTCCCCTGTAGCTGAGTTCAGTGGAATCGCTGACGAGCTCGAGCAGAATTCACAGACTTACACCGCTGATGACTGGGCAGGTATTATATCTCAGTACGAGTCAATTATAGAGTCAATGCAAGGCTACGAGTATTCTGACGAGGAGTTACAAGAAATAGGACACCAACAGGGCCGATGCCTTGCCTACATTACTAAAGGATACGCAATTCTCGCAGCGAAAAAGGGTGCAGGATACCTTAACCAGCTGAAAGGTCTCGTGGAAGGCTTCGAACAGGAGTTTGGAGACGGAGATGAGATTGTAAATTCAGTCGAGAGTCTTCTTGATGGCATCCTCGGTGGAAACAATTAAGGATATAAAATGAAAAGGAAACTGGTCATGATAACTTTGATGCTAATTCTTATTGCATCATGCAACACGGGTAACTATGGCTACATAGAAATGCCATATGTAGAGCCTGATGAGAATATCATTTATCATGCAGGCTATACCACATCATACGGTACAACAACGCTCATTCCCAAATGGGTTGCGTACGAGTTGACCGCCGAAGAGGTTCAAGGTGAGTTCCCACGTTCTGGCTCTTTCGGGATGGACCCTGATTTTACTGGTAGGCAAGCTATGAGAGAGGACTACTCTTACTCTGGTTGGGATAAAGGTCATATGGCACCTGCTGCTGACATGAAATGGAGTGAGAAGTCTATGTACGAAAGTTTCTACCTGACCAACATCTGTCCTCAGAATCATACTCTGAATGAAAGAGATTGGCAGACTCTTGAAAAGCGAGTAAGAAGCTGGGCTGTGGAATATGGAAGCATATATGTTGTCTGTGGCCCAATAGTCGGGTCTAACAAGTTTGGTAAGATTGGAGAAAACGGCGTAGTAGTTCCTGATGCGTTCTTCAAGGCGGTAATGGTTCCCGAAGGTAAATCATATAAGACGATAGCCTTCATCATGATGAATGAAAGCGAACACCATACCCTCAAAGAATACGCATTGAGTGTTAACAAGCTTGAAGAGATTACAGGCATAGACTTTTTCCCTGCACTTGGTGATCGAGAAGAGGAAGCAATAGAAGATCAGTTAGACCTCAGATCGTGGAATATCAATTAATGAATCCTTCATGAAAAAGAAACAGGAAAAGACAACTGAAGCTGTATTATATATCGTAGCAGCTGCTATGATAATCTGCTGCATGTCAAGCCTTCCAACCTGGGCGACTTATATGGTAAAAGTCGTTGCTGCCATAATGTTTGCCGGCTCATCATATAACGCGTTTACACATCGCAAAACAACAAGAGGACTCGTATTTCTTATTCTGGTTCTCTTCTTTCAGCCGTTCATTGCAATTCCACTGGGAAGCTTCATCTGGACATGTGTAGAGATTGGAGTCATAGTGTATTTGATATATCTCCTTTTTACCCTGATTACGGGAAACAAGAAAGGAAACCATAAGAATAAAAAGAAATAGAAAAAATACGGTAATGGGAAACAAAAGAGCATCAAGATTCCTTATCGACAAGATAGATGAACGCTTAGGCAGCGTAGAGAAGGAAATAAAATTTGACATTGCAGTCGTTATTGCGGGTATAGCATTGACAGTCGCAGGCATGATCGGCTTTGTCATTGACAATGGAAAACATCCCGGATTCTGTACCATCTGTTTGATGCTGTCCATCACGGGAGTATGCTTTGCATATGTAATGACAAAAGAATACATAGCTGACTGCAAGAAAGAAAAATCGCAAAACTAAGCAAAATAAACGCAACAATAAAGTCAAAATTACGATTTATCCTTCACCTCGCCGATTGAATAAGACAGTCTATTAGCGAATTATAGAGATTCAGTTTGGCTAATGCATCAGGAATTCCGTAAGACTATTTATTAATTGCGCTTTATCGTTACGAAAATTCCTTTCGCCAATTTTGCAATTTAGAAAGTAAAACATAAAGATATGGAACAAAAACATCATTATTCAGGTTTGACCGACGCTCAGGTACTTGAGAGCCGTTCTAAATATGGTGCCAATGTCCTGACTCCTCCTGAGGAAGAGACCACTTGGCAAAAGATCAAAGACTGTATGCATTTCTGGCTTTTGAAGCTGGATTTAGCCATACTCGTAATTACCGCTTTGACAGCAGTCATTCTGCCTGTTGCAGGTATCTATAGCCATGAAGGGCTCTGGATTGCCCCAGTGCTTGCCGCTGTGCTCTTCCTTCTTACCTACCTGGTAGCCTACCTTGGGGGAGAATGGAATGAAGAGGAGAAGTCATTTGACATTGATTCTTTGTTCACGATTCTGCTGTTTGCTTTGTTGTTATCTGGAGCTATAGCATTCTACAATGGAGTATATGGTGGAGTTGAGGGATGGAAGCCATACCTTGAGCTTGTAGGTATTGCAGCCGCAGTGCTTCTCGCTACTTCTGTCGCCCATATACTTGAAGCGCAGAATGAGAAGACATTCAAGAGTTTGAATACGGTAAACGATGACACTCTTGTGAAAGTTATCCGCAACAACAACGTATGCCAGGTCCCTCGAAAAGATATTGTTGTCGGTGATATCATTTTGTTGGAAACAGGTGAGGAAGTTCCTGCCGATGCGGAGCTGCTAAGCTGTATGAATCTGACAATGAATGAATCATCCCTTACAGGTGAGCCTCAATGTGCAAAAACAACCAATCCTGATGATTTTGACAAGGATGCGACTTATCCTTCCAACCATATAATGAAAGGTTGTACTGTGATGGAAGGAGACTGCATCGCAAAAGTATTCGCTGTTGGAGATGCAACTGCTTGTGGCAAGGTGTTCGAGGCTGCTCAGGTTAGGGATGGCGAAGCCACTCCTCTCAGCAACAAACTGGACGAACTTGCCGGCCTTATCACCAAGACGAGCTACATTCTTGCAATTCTCATCGTGCTCGGCCGTCTCGTCCGCCACGCTATCATTGTGCCTGGAACAAGTTACGGTTCTCTTGCCGGCTTCCTCATTGGTTCGCTGGTGTTGGCATCTCTTATATTCTTCGGCCTTAACAAAAAGAAGAATGATGAGAATGAGGAAAGCATAGAATTGTATCAGGTACTTGCTTTTATGATCTTACCTATCGTTGGAGTTCTATTGTATTTTGCATTTGGCACTGCAAGCGGAACTGATTGGCCGCAACTTATCCAATATGCTTTGAATTCCGTTATGATTGCGGTCACGCTTATTGTCGTTGCTGTTCCTGAGGGGCTGCCAATGGCTGTCACCCTGAGCTTGGCTTTCAGTATGAAGAGGCTGATGAAGCAAAATACTCTTCCGCGTACTATGCATGCGTGCGAGACTATGGGTGCTGTATCTGTTATATGTTCTGATAAAACTGGTACTCTAACTCAGAACCAGATGAAGGTGGTAGATACTACATTCCCAGAACTTGGTGGTCAACCTCTTGGAGACGACAAGGTGTCCGCCTTGCTGAAGGAGTGTATATCGGTAAATACTACTGCCAACCTTGACTATGCTGACCCTAATAAGATAAAGGCCATTGGTAATCCTACCGAAGGCGCTCTTCTTCTTTGGCTTAACAATAATGGTGTAAATTATCTTGATATACGTGAGTCAGTCACTGTCATAGATCGGCTTCAGTTTACTACCGAACTTAAGTATATGGCAACGATTATCAAGTCTGAGGCTACTGGAAAGCGTACTGTTTACGTGAAGGGTGCTCCTGACATTCTTATGGGCCTTTGCAATTTATCTGAGAGTGAAAGAGCAATTTACAATACCAAGCTTGCGGAATATCAGAGCCGTGCAAACAGAACTCTTGCATTTGCATATAAGGAAATTGAAGAGAAGGATGACGTCTTTACAGATGGTAGACTCAATATAAGCGACTTGATTATGCTTGGCGTTGTAGGTATTGAGGACCCTGTTCGTACTGATGTCCCTGCTGCTATTGAGGATTGCCTTAATGCCGGTATTCAGGTAAAGATAGTTACAGGCGATGCTCCTGGTACAGCAAAGGAAATCGGTCGACAGTTGGGTCTATGGAAAGCAGAAGATACTGATGAGAATATTCTCATCGGAACAGAACTTTCTGCTATGTCTGATGACGAGCTTAGAAGTCGTCTTCCTCGTGTTAAGATTATCTCCCGAGCCCGACCAAATGATAAGGAGCGAGCAGTGCGTATTCTGAAGGAATTGGATTATGTCGTTGCTGTAACTGGTGATGGAACTAATGATGCACCTGCACTTAATGCTGCTAACGTTGGTCTCTCAATGGGTGATGGTACAGCGGTAGCAAAGGAAGCGAGTGATATGACCATCCTCGATAACTCATTCAGTACTATTGCCAATGCAGTTATGTGGGGACGTTCTCTTTATAAGAATATCAAGAGATTCATTCTTTTCCAGATGACAGTCAATGTGGCTGCATGCCTTATTGTGCTTATCGGCGCATTCATAGGAGAGGAATCGCCTCTTACTGTCACTCAGATGCTCTGGGTTAACCTCATAATGGATACTTTTGCGGCCCTTGCTCTTGCCTCATTACCTCCTACTAAGACAGTGATGAAAGATAAACCACGTTCTGTCAACGAGCACATTCTTAAAGGTATGGGTGCCGGAATTCTGGGTGTCGGAGGAATCTTTACTGCAATTCTTCTTGGAATCTGTATCTTCTTCCAGCACACAGACATTACTTGTCTGACCGATGTGTTCACCGGCAACTTTGTCTGGGGTACTGGTTTGGGATTATCAGATTATGAACTTGGTTTGTTCTTCACAATTTTCGTCATGCTTCAGTTCTGGAATCTCTTTAACGCTAAAGCATTTATGACGGGATCTTCTGCATTCAAGGGTCTAAACTGGAAGAATACGAGACTCTTTATCATCATTGCAGGAGTCATTCTCGGCGGTCAGATTCTGATGACTGAAATTCCCGGTTTGCAGGAGATGTTCAATGTTGCAAATGGAGGTCTGAAGGTCGTTGACTGGTTAATCATCATTGCCGCAACATCGCTTGTTCTCTGGTTTGGAGAGATAGTAAGGCTATTCAAGAGAGATAAAGCCAAAGCGTAAAAATTTGCTATCGGGGTGGGCATTTCTTTATGAAGCCCATCCCGATTCTATATTATGCCGTTTTTATGCACTTTTTGTGATACTTTCACTATTAGTGCTAATGATTTGTTATCTTCCTGTCTTTGACACTTTAATTTTAAGATATGAAGGCCCCAGAGCGCTGTAATGGCGATTCTGGGGCTTTTGTAATTGTGCAAGTATGTAATGCATTGACGGTGATTTCATGCCGACAGGCAGTCAGTCACGGCGGAACTCACTCCGCGCTGCTTCGTTCGGCCCT
>ERZ1026772.803-NODE-803-length-20357-cov-7.472417_pt1 | contig 20357 bp, 5 predicted proteins | sample MGYA00380124_ERZ1026772 | MGnify/ENA primary metagenome ERZ1026772 (study PRJEB33269, sample SAMEA4719760) | human gut metagenome | biome: human-associated habitat; feature: organic feature; material: feces | place: Cameroon | collected 2013-10 ...
AATCACTTCTGTTCTCCTGTGTTTGAACTGTAAACCAAACAAGGGATAGATCAGGCTTCTGGCGAGTAGCCCCCAGTTGACGCCGTAGGCGGCTACTGGGGGGAAGCGGTAGCCCTGCCCGTCCAACGCGCGAGTACATTTGTCGTAAATAAAATTTATTTAATCAATTCAATGACTTATAACTTTTCCATCGCGTAACGACATTTACACACATATATGCCGACATGCGATAGCGGTCGAACTGGTGACAAATGTCCCTATTGCGGTAGCGAATGCGCGAATGTCGATGGAAAAGTATGCCGATGATGTGCAATGAGTGCCCCTTTGCGCAATGATATCCGATGATATCGATCAAATCATAGCTGTATTCAACGCTATTGATGCGATTTGCAACGAAGCTTGCAATTTATAACACTCCCGTGGAATAGAATTTGCTTAAAACACACCTTCGGAAAATAGGTTGTGTTTGCGGCAATCATTGGAATTGCCGTGTTTTTTAATCCCCCTACGAGAGGAGAAGTATCATGTCAGGGTTTGAACTCCAAAGACAGAACGCGGCAGATAAGCTGGCCAAGGTCAGCGAAGTCGCGAAGTCCTTTTCGGGCGAAGAGCTCAATCGCGATTTGCTCACCAGTCTTCAGCAATCGGGCGACATCGTCAAAGATCTCTGGGCGCTCTATTCCGACCGCCCCTATGTCTATGCGCGCGTCATGCAGCAACTCGGAAAAGTCATGGGCAAAGCCCAGTTGCGCAAAATCCACAACGACGTCATCGCTCGCGCAAAAGCCGCTGCTCAAGAAAAAATGCAGCAACAACTCTTGCAAGCACAACGACCTGTCCTGCGCTCTGCCAAAGACGGTAGCTTGCCCGTGCTCAAGGCCGGTGGAAAAAACGATGATGCCAATCCCGAAGGCGACGAAAAAAAAGACGAAGGCGAAAAAGAGTTCGTCGTCAACGTTCCAAAACTCGGTCTCAACAACGTCAAAGTCTCGGTCTCGAGCGCAGAAAACACGCAATCGGTGAGTTCTGAACAGTTGCCTGTGCCGTTTTTGAAAGACATAAATGCTTCGGTCACTTTTAATAGCGATAAAAAGGTCAAAACAATTGAGGGATCTGCACAGTTCGATGCCGCGCTTTTTGGTGGCGGATCTGCCAGCTTGAAATTATCGCGCGTCGGTGAATCGTCTGAATACACGCCATCTGTGTCGTTTTCTAATGTCACGATGAGTATCAATGGGCTCGATGGACTTACTGCATCGATCGGCTTAGGAGAAGGCGATGCAAAAGTCGCGGGCACTATCTCTGGCTCTGCAACCATTCTCGAAAACGTTGGCGTCTCTGCCAATGCAGATGTCAAGACGGGCGGCACCGATACTTCTATTTCGGGTGGATTAAATGTCGATGGCGGCGGCGGCGAAGGCAAGATGTCGTTCTCGGGATCGGTCGAACTCAACGCCCAAAACGGCACCATCTCCGGCACCAAGGGCACGCTCTCTCTCACGAATATCAACAAACTCGCCGATCCAAACGGCACTGTCGAACTCGCTGTCGATTACGATGGCGAGAATTTCAAGGCGGAGCTCATCGATGCGGTCACGCTGGCTCCGCATACCTATGGCGGCGGCGATGGCGAAGGCGGTGAAGGCGGCGAAGGCGGCGAAGTCGCCGCGAGCGATGGCGGAAAGGCTACGACCGTCACCGTGACCGTCGAATCGGCTTCATACGACGGGGCACTCAATGCCACTTTCGGCGTCGATGCCGATTTGGCTGGCATTGCCCATGCCGAAGGATCTGTCACAATCGAGAAAAATGCGATTACCAGCGGCACGCTCAGTGTCAAAGCCCAAAGTATCCCGATTATCGGTGAAAACGCTTTTGTCACGGCATCGTTTGAAGGCAATGTCGACGTCTCCGATTCGGGCTTCTCGGGGACTGCTAACGGAAGTGCCGATTTCAAAGTCGGTTCAGACAACATCACGATTAATCTCGACACGCTCTCGTTCAATTCGAGTGGTCAATTCGATGGCGTCGTCAGCCTTGGCGAACCGAAATCATTCGGTCCATTCAAATTCGAATCGCTCACCGCTGAGTTTTCATCGTCGAACGGCTTGAAATCGGCCGATGGCGTCTTGAGCCTCGAAACGAATAAGATCAAGAGCGACGAAAGCGGCATCGCTGTTTCATACGCAGGCGATAAGCTCTCGGCAAACGGCATACTCAAGCTCCTCGGGGCTGGCGAAGGCGATGGAGAAGGCGGCGATGCCATGGCAACGTGCGATTTCCAAGTCGATCTCATGCCCGATTCATACGAGGGAAAGGGCAAATTTGTCCTCGATAGAGACTACAAGGTCGGATCGACAAAGCTCTGCATTTGCTCGGGCGCTTGGGCCGAAATCGAAGTCACGAGCTCCGACATTGCACCGATTACATTCGAAGGCAGTTATAACTACGGCCACGCCGATGGCGCAGGGGGCGGCGGCGGCGAAGGTGCCGCTCAAGCTAGCGCCGCCGAGGCAGACGCCACCGAGTCCGTAGCAGGCGGCGGATCTACACCGCTCATGTTTGCCGGCGATTTCAAAGGCTGTACCTACGACGTCAATACTGGGGCGCTCAACGGATCCGCCACGGCACAACTCGAAAGCGATTTCAAAATCGATTCGTCGTCGCTCGATCTCACGATTAAGGCTGGCGAACAAGGCGACCAGACCAGCGCTAGCATCGTCATCGCCGATTCGATGGTAACCGAAATCAGCGGCGATTTGTCGTTCGATGCCAATATCCCCGTCAAGAGCAAAAACGATACGTTATCGGTTCATTGCGATATCGTGGGCTACGTCGTTTCCGTCCCGAGTGAGACGTTCTCGGGGCATGTCGATGCCACGCTTCAAAATGATTTCAATCTCGTTGACAATTCCGGCCAAGGCGGTAATTCGCTTAAATTATTGAGCGGTGACACGGGCGTTCAAATCGATATCGCCGCCAATTCCATCACGAGCATTGGGCTCAACGGGGCGGCTCAACTCGATATACAAAACCAAATATTTAAAACCGGGAAAGGATCGTTCAAACTCTTCGTCGAAGATGCAACGGTCAACATGGATACGCTCGCCATTTCGTCGCCCAATATTGGCGTCCAAGCCATCGATAACGTCACTTTTATCCTCGGACAAGACCCCGAGACGAATACGGAGATTTCGCTCATCGATGGCAGTGGTATCACGGCTAATATTTCTGAAAACGCCGTCAATTCATTGAGCGTCGAGACGTCGTTTAATGGCATGACAAGGGCATTGCGCACGCCCGAGGCGCTCGAATTTAACGGATCATCGTCATTCGATATCAATGATCTCCAAGGTTCACCGACGGCGAGCGGCGAGCTCACCGTGACGACGACAAATGCTTGTCCGCTCGCAGAATGCGAAGGCGTCGATGAGTTGATACTCATGGATGGATCGAGCTTCAAACTCGTCGTCGATGGCAACGCACCGACAAATGTCGAAGGTAACTTCGTGCTCGATTATACGATGAAGGCAAACGACCACCTCGAACACCCCCTCGGCGCTACGATTACAGGCGAGAACCTCAATTATAAAGTTCAAGAAGCGTCGTTTAATGGTTCCGTCACCGTTGCACCAAAAGAAGATATCGTCTTCAAGCCAAATGGCGAAGCGGGCGCCGCCGATGCATCGTTTACGCTCAAAGCCCAAGGTACTTCGATCACGAGCGAAATGACCGACAACAAGATTACATCGCTCGACGGCACAGCCGACTTCGAAGCCAAAGCGTCGCTCAAAAATACCAAAGATGAAGCATCGATCGAGTTCACAGAAGGAACGGCTGAATTCGACATTAACGTCGATACAGGCGCAATTTCAAAGCTCAATGTGACGAGCAATGTTGAGCTCAATGTCGATCTCGGTGGAAATGTCAAAATTTCATCAGATGGCGCGTCTGTTCAAGCTGTATTTGATAATGATGGACTGGAACAAGCAACGTTTACTGGTTCAATCGAAGTGATGATTCAGCTCAAGGAACAAGATGTCACGTTCCAAATTAGTTCAGAAGGTCTTCAATATACACGTGATTCTGGATTCAATGGAGACGTTAAACTCTTATGTGCTGACGAAGTGAAACTCGGCACTATCGGGCTCGAAGAAGGAGATCCGAAATATGAATATGGTCTGACAAATGCAGAGATAACGACGACTATTGAAGATGGATCGATTAGTGTCATCGGAGGTACAACGGGACTGTATTTGCGAGAGCAAGCCGATGAGAATGCACTCGAAGCAACTGGTAACATCGAGTTCTCCTATTCTGTTACTGACAGTTCTCTCACCTATGCCAGTGGTGAAGTCACTGTTAGCGAAAAAATACTCAAAGATACGCCTGCGGGATCGTTAATACTCAAAGGATCGACAGTCACTTTATTAGTTCAAGACAATAAGTTAGATAGCATCATTGGCGTTGTGACTCTGGCACTTGCCGAAAACGGCAAAGAATACCTCAACTTTGAAAGTGATGGAGAGATTGACTGTTTAAGTACTGATTCAGTCACGGGCGATGTGAAAGCATGGTTTGTCGATGAAAAACTCATTACGAGTTTTGGTGCCGTCGATTTCTATGTAATGCCTTCGGGTAAAGGTGGCGATTCTCGATTTGATTGTCATATCGAAGATAATGTTTTAACGGATTTTACTGGCGCGATAAACGTCATGTTCCGTAGAAATGATGAGGATTTCTTATCGGGAAGTGTTACAGGCACTTATTTGAGCGAAGAAGGCTCACTTAGTGCATCTGGCGAAATTGAATTGTGTCAGGATTTGCCATTTCCCGATAACGAAGGAAAGTTCATCCTTGGCAAGGGATCTGGGGGCTCTGCAACGATTACCAATGGGGACATCGACAGCATTACGGGGACACTTATCGTCAAAATTAAGTCGCCTAAGACGAATGAAGGTGGTGGCGAGGGGACGATCAAGATTACCTCAGAAGGAACTGTCGATGTCAAAGAAGGTAAAGTAAAAGAGTTTACTGGCACTGCTGAAATCGAAAATGAATTCCATTTAGCCAAAGACCTCGTCTTGACTGAATTGGGGGCAACGGTCAAAATTACAGATAATGAACTCGAAAAGATTTCGGGTAAAGCTAGCATAAAATATACAAATGGCGATTTCACCATTGAGGGTGGATGCGATACCTTTGAATGGGAAAAAGGCGCTGAAGGATCCGCCGATTCGATCTACTTTGTCGGTTCGCTAAGTGTTACAGCGCTTGATGATAAAATTAGCGGTAAAGCGACGATTACGTATGACTCGAAGAGCAACACTGTTGAGTGCAATAGCGAGCTCGATTTCAAAGTGACCGATTGGCTCACTGGGAAGATCGGCATCAACTTCGATGATGGATGGAATGATCCCGAGATCGAGGGAAGTATTGAGGCAAATGACGTCGAAATGCTCCCTGGCACGACGCTCATGGGGTACTCAAACGACGATGCCCCCGATGTAGAAGTCGATATTCCAGTTTATGGTCCTATCAAGGCCGTGTTTGGTTTGGGAATGGGGGCTTCTCTCGATATGACGCCGTTGCTCGTCTCGGGTTCGGCCGATATTGAGCCATTTAGAATTTCAGCCTTAAAGGCTGGAGGCTTACCTGACTTCACTCTCGATATGAAAGTCAAGACTGGGCTCTCGCTTTCGGCTATGGTGGCGCCATACGTCGGGCTTGAAGTCGACCTTGCCATCCTCCAAGCTGGCATCCGCCTTAAGGGCAAAGCTGTCGCCGAAGCAGAGGCACAAGCGCAGTTTGAAGGAAAACTCAAGGGCGGTAGCGAAGGGCTTTCGGGTGAACTAGGGCTTGGCTTTGGTGTCAATGCCAGTGCATCGCTCACGATTACCCCGCAACTCTATGCGTCGCTTTTGGGCATGGGCGGTGAATGGTCTATGAGCGAATGGACGTTCGACCTTGGCAACGTATTCTCGTTTGAATGGGGTAAAAAATACACATTTGGTGCTGGCGGAGTGGGGAGTTCTGAAGATTCAGCAAGACAAACACTACCCGGTACAGAAAAAACCGAAGCCACAGAATCGAGCAAGGAAGAAATTGCCGCAAGGTATGGTTCGAAAAAATCAACGCCACCGGTCGGCGATGGCAAAGAAAGCCCGAAACTCGATTCTGCGCGTGACGTCGGCGATGAATCCTTTGGCAAAAATGTCGAAGGCGGCGCAAGTAGTATGGGCGATGTCGCCGATAAAATCGATAAAATCACGAAAATCGCTAAGGGCGTCGGAGCGATTGGCGAAGCCGTCGGCTTCGTCTCTGGCCTCATCACTTCATTTGCTGGCGGCCCGATCGGCGTAGTTGTCTACTTGGCTGCTCAAATCATTAAGGGAACGCTCACGATTGACAACATCAAGCAAAAGATCAAGGACATCAAAGAAGGCGCACAAGCTGTCGTCGAATTGCTAACCGACGCCGATACGATGAGTCTCATCAAGAGTCTACTCCCCGCAGAGGTTGTCGAAATCGTTGAGTTCTTTGAAGATGTCGCTCGCGACGGTCTCATCAGTAAGATTGTCGAAGGCGTCGAAAATGCCATCAACGGGCTCGGTTCACCGATGAATCGCATTCTCGCGCCATTCATCGACTTCGCCAAAAAGCAAGAGAAAAAACTCGCCGAGATTGCCATGTTGTTCGGAAATGTCGTATCGGGAGAAAGTGTCATCAAGTCGATCGTCGGCATTCTCGGACTGGCGATCGGTAGCATTTGGGACTTGATCGACACGGTGAAGAATTGTTGGGATGTCTTCTGTCAAGTTTTCAATGAATGCGTAGCGTCGGGTGATATTTTCGCAAGAGGCGTTGGCGCAGGCTCTTGTGAGTGGCAGGTCAAAATCCCTGGATTGTGCAACTTTAGCGGTTCAGGCGCACGCAATTGGCCGATTGTATGGGGACTTCAAGCATTGGGCGTTTAGACAATAGCTTCATCGTCATGAAACGTCTGTTGGAATAACCCGATAGCAATAGCCCGTATCGTTAGCGATGCGGGCTTTTTTTTCGACGCCTATGCCGTCGGCATACGGCGCCGGCTCCGGCTATGTGCTCACTTGCGTTGCGCGCATACGCCTACGCAGCTGCGGCTATGTGCTCACTTGCGTTGCGCGCATACGCCTACGCCGTGGCGCTATGGCTTCGCCATACGCGCCACATGTCACCTATCTCTGCACAATCGTGAATAATATAGATAATCGATGTTGACAAATCGCAAACAATCCCTAGAATGCTCGCTCTTGGCTAGTCGGCGCTAGCCATTTGTTGGGGGCATATTGGGGAGTATTTTAGACGAATGATTGATGAATCCGTGATTAGGACAGTCATAGAGCGAACCGATATCGTTCGACTCGTCAAAGAATACGTTCCATTGCGTACGAAAAGTGGACGTTTATGGGGGTGTTGTCCATTCCATCACGAAAAGACGCCCAGCTTTACAGTCAACCCCGATCGCGGCATTTTTTATTGTTTTGGTTGCCACGAAGGCGGCAATGCCGCAAAATTCCTCATGAAGCTCGAAGGCGTTTCTTTCCCCGAAGCCATCGAGCGACTCGCCGAACGCCTCGGGATCGAGGTCAAACCAGCCGATAAGGCGACGATCGATGCTCGCGAAATCGAAAAAGCTCGCCGAACTTCGCTTTTCGATATCAATCGCCTTGCATTGGCATATTTCGAACAAGCTTTTGCAAGTCCCGATGGATCCGCGTGCCGTGAATACGCCCAATCGCGCGGCATATCACCCGAGATCGCAAAGCTCTTTCATCTGTGTTTTGCCCCAGAATCGTGGGATGGCATCGTCGATTCTCTGAAAACAGCGCATGTTTCGCTCGAAGACGCTCGCACTCTCGGCCTAATTGCCGCCCGCAACGACGGCAGCGGCTATTATGCTCGTTTCCGCAATCGGTTCATGTTCCCCGTCATGAACGTTCGCGGCGATATCATCGCCTATAGTGGGCGAACACTCGATAGCGGCGAAGTCGCCAAATATATCAACAGCCCAGAAAGCCCGATTTATACAAAAGGAGAGCACCTCTTCGGGCTCTATCAAGCAAAGAATCACATAGCTCGCGAGCATTGCGCCATCTTAGTCGAAGGCAATGTCGACGCAGTGATGATGCATTGCTATGGATTTTGCCACACCGTCGCATCGCTCGGGACTGCACTGACGCCAAAACAAGTCGATTTGCTCTATCGCCACGCCAAGACGGTCTACATCATGTATGACGGCGACGAAGCAGGACAAAAATCGATGATGCGCGCCTTGCCAATTCTCTTGGCTCGCGGTTTTGAAGGGCTTTTTGCCGTGCAATTGCCACGCGAAGACGACCCCGACTCGTTTTTAAAAGTCTACGGCGCCGATGGCATGAAAATGCTCATCGAGCAAGCAAAGCCGCTTGGCGCCTGGTGTATCGAGCGCAAGTGCGATCAAATCTTATCGTTGACCCCCGAGTTGCGCAAAAAGAGTTACGCCGAACTCGGCGAAATCATCGCCGGATTTACCGATACATTGGCACAACGCCATTATCTCGGCGAATCTGCACGGCTTTTGGGCGCCGATGCTCGAAAACTTGCCGCTGAACTCGGATTCGATTTCGATGCCGTCGACAATCGCGCGCGTGTGTCACAACAAAATCTCCAAGAGCACCGCCAAAGTGATACGTATAAACCCGTGAGTATCGAGGCTATCGTGGCGCAAATGGTCGTCGCCTCCGATAAGCGATGCGCTTCGTTTTTCGAGTCCTCGCTTCTCGATCTCATTCAAGATGCGAGTTTGCGCAACTTCCTCGCTGAGTTTTCACGACTCGAAGATCGTTCGGAGTACGGGCTCGAACACAATCTCAGTGCCGATGCTCTGGCTCAATATTATCGCCTCATCTGTAGCAAAGCCGAAGCCCCAAATGATGAACAAGGTAGCGACTTGTGGTATGAAGGCGCACTGGCAACGCTCTTTTTGACGTGGGCACAACAAGAGCGATTTCGGATTGCCGAGGAGATTGCCGTTTGCGTCAAAGCACAAGATACCGAGGCTGTCAAAAGCCTGCTCGAGCAAGATAAGGCTTTGCTCGGCGTCATCGAGCAAAGCTATCACCAGCGACGCATGTTTCAGGCGACTGAGACAAAACAGAGCGAATCGACGTCGCCGCATCGATGATTTTCGCTTGCGAAAGCACTTTTCGCAAATAGATTGCATATTCATGTCGTTTTAACGCATGTCGCCGCGCCTTTGGGGGCGGCGATATGCGATATCAATTCATAGAGATACCGTAAACAGTCGAAGCAATTACCCAGCAGGGAGATTCGAATGACGAAGAAAAAAGAAGAAATCGTAGATCAAGAGATGACGCAACAAGTCGATGAATCCGTCGTGAAAGAGCTCGTCGCCAAAGCGAAAGAGCACGATAACACGTTGAGCTTCGACGACTTGCAGAATACCTTGCCTACAAACGTCGCCTCGGGCGATTTGGCAAACCAATACCTCGATGCGATCGAAAAACAAGGCGTTAGCATCTTGTTCGACAATGAGCTGGCGCAAAAAGGGCTCTTGAATACGGATCAGAGCAACGAAACAAAGGCTAAAAAATCGTCAAAAAAAGCGAAACAGCCCAAAAATGAAGAAAAATCTGATTCCGAATTGAAAACAGAGCCCGAAGCTACAGCCGATGAAGGCGTCGCTGTCAAAAGCAAAAAAACATCGAAAAAATCGACGAAAACTGACGAAAGCGTAGAAGCCGAATCTGCCGCCGACGCGACGAAAACCAGTGCGACGAAGAAGAAGTCTTCGTCGAAAAAATCCGCAGCCAAACAAGCTGAATCCGTAGAAACTGCAGAAATCGTTGGCGAAGCCCAAGATTCTGCCGCTGCAGAGAAACCCGCAAAGAAAAGCGCGAAAAAGACCGCAAAAGCTGAAGCAGCCGAAACAGTCGGCGAGAAAAAGTCGAAAAAGTCTTCGCAGAAGGCGAAAAAAGGCGAAAAAGTCGAAGACGTTGCCGAAAAGGTCGAAGTAAAAGCAGACGACGAAGCGGCACTCTCGGTCGATGCTAAGATAAAATTGGCAATGGAAAAGCACACCGAAACGGCCGGAGAAGAAGGCGAATCCACCAAGAAGCCGAAAAAGATGACGAAGAAGGCCGAGAAAAAAACTTTAGAAAAAGCTTCGAAAAAAGCCGATAAGCCCGAAGAAAAGGCAGAAATCGCGGCAGATGAAACTGTCGTCGTCGTAGCCGAAACACAACCCGTCGAAGAAAAGGCTGCAGTCACAGCAGACGCAACTGTCGTCGTCGTAGCCGAAACACAACCCGACGAAGCAAAAGACGAGATCGCAGAAAAAGCCGAAAAGCCTGCGAATAAGGCGACGAAGAAGGCCTCGAAAAAGGGGGCTAAGGCCGAAGAAAAGACAGAAATCGCGGTAGATGAAGTCGAAGTAAAAGCCGAGAGTGAAGATAAAGCCGAAAAACCAGCGAAAAAGGCGACGAAAAAGGCTTCGAAAATGGGGGATAAAGCCGAAGAAAAGGGCGATGGCGAAGCTGAAGAATCGGTCGTAGTTGCTGGCGATGGCGAAGCCGAAAAGATGAACGCAAAGAAATCGTCGAAATCGAAAAAAGCCGAAGAAAAGGCTAAAGACGACGACAAGAGCGTCGAAAAGAAGGCGAAGAAGTCGGAAAAAGCTACTAAATCGACGAAAAAAGCCGACAAAGAAGCAGAGTCCGACGCCATCGCAGAAGCAAAACCCGCGAAGAAGGCGTCAAAAGCAGATAAAGCTGAGAAAACGGAAAAGGCCGAGGCAAAATCTGCAAAAAAATCGTCGAAGAAATCGACGGCCAAGCCCGAAGCCGCTGACAATATTAAGGAAACGGCAAAATCTAGTTCTGAAAAGTCGACGAAGCGCATGGGCGCTCCCTTGCCCGATGTGACGAAATTTGTTCCCAATGCAAAGCCGCCAAAGCCACTCGAAAGCGATCCCGAGCTCAAAGACACGGGCGTCGAATCGCTCGATCGCATGTTCGATCCAAATAAAGGCATGGCAGGTGGCAAAGGATTATCGGATCTCGATCCCGACGACATCGACCCGACCGATATTGATCCGACCGATATCGACGATGACGATTTGGCGGGAGATGATTTCGATGTCGACGACATGTCGGATTCCGGTGTCGAAATTGGCAATGCGACGTTCGAAGATGAAGTCGAAGCCGCTGGCGACGACGACTATGGTTTGCTCGACGATGCCGATCGCGATGACGTCGATGGCGATTCCGAGGGACTCGAAGATGGCGATGAAGAGATGGGCGATGAGGCTGAAGCCGAAACTGGTGCCGCCACGTCTCCCGAAGTCGACGACGATGTCTCGAAAGATAGCGACAAAAATGCCGATCCAGTTCGCCGCTATTTGACGCAAACGGGGAATGTCCCGCTCTTGTCGCGCGATGGAGAAGTCGAAATCGCCAAACGCGTCGAAGATGGCGAACAAAATGTCCTCAACGTCTTGTTGCAGAGCGCCTTTGGCGTGCGCGAAATCATCGGCATTGCCGACAGCGTCGAACGCGGAAAGCTCAAAATGCAAGATGTCTTGCGCGATTACGAAACGGATTACGCTGGTGAAGATCGCCCTGAAAGCGATATTCGCGGTGAATTTCTCGAACACGTCGAGTGTATGCGTGAGATCAACCGCAATGTCATTCGTTTGAAAGAAAAGCTCGAACATGCGCACGGCATATCGGCGATTTACGTTCAGCGTTTGCGTAGCGATTTGATGCGAAATCAGCGCGCACTCTACGAATTGGCGCTCCACGTTAGGTTGTCGAAAAAGTTGAGCGAACGACTCGTGCACAAACTCAAGACGATGATCGAAAAGCTCGATTCGGCAACGCGAGAAATTGCTCGTTGTGAAAAAGAATCGGGATCGACGGCACAAGAAATCGTGCGCATTCGCATGGAAATTCAAGCCAACCCAAAAGATACGCAAAAGATCTTGATGGGGAAGCGATTCAACGAAGCTCGCGTTTTTGCCTATAACGAAACGATTATGGCGCACATGCGCGAAATCGAATCGATCGAAAGCGATACGCATATTTCGTCCGATGCTCTTCATCGTACATATCAGCGCGTGCAACAAGGTCAACGCATTGCAGAAATTGCAAAGAGCGAGCTCATCAAAGCAAACTTGCGCCTCGTCGTATCGATTGCAAAGAAATATACGAATCGCGGTTTGCAATTCCTCGATCTCATTCAAGAGGGCAACATCGGCTTGATGAAAGCCGTCGATAAATTTGAATATAAACGCGGTTATAAATTCTCGACTTATGCAACGTGGTGGATTCGCCAAGCGATAACGCGAGCGATTGCCGATCAGGCGCGAACGATTCGCATCCCCGTTCACATGATCGAGACGATCAACAAGTTGATTCGAACGAGCCGATCGCTCGTCCAAGATCTCGGACGAGAACCGACACCCGAAGAAATCGCCGACAAGATGGACTTGCCCGTCGAGAAGGTTCGCAAAGTGCTCAAGATCGGCAAAGAACCCATCAGCTTGGAGACGCCAATTGGCGAGGAAGAAGATTCGCATCTTGGCGATTTCATCGAAGACAAATCGGTGATATCGCCTGCCGAAGCCGTCATTTCGCGAAACCTCGCCGAGCAGACGCGAAAAGTCCTCGCCACGCTTACGCCGCGCGAAGAAAAAGTCCTTCGCATGCGCTTTGGCATTGGCGAAAAGAGCGATCACACGCTCGAGGAAGTCGGTCAAGACTTCGATGTAACGCGAGAGCGCATTCGTCAGATCGAGGCGAAGGCATTGCGGAAGTTGCGGCATCCGACGCGTTCGAAGCAACTCAAACCGTTTGTCGAAAATTGATCGTCGTCAATTGGCACGAGGATCGCATTGAGACGCCGTGGCGCTTGGTACTCGCTTGGGTACGCAGTCGTAAAGGCGCGCCGTATTGCCGAGTTGGCAATAGGCGCGCGGCGCAAGCGTAGTGAAACTAGCTTGCGCGCGGAGGCGTATCGGGCGTAGACCGATAGCCGTAGCCCCAAAAATAAATTATCATCATAAGAATAGTTAAAATTATGATGATTGTAACTGTATATATTATCACATCCTTGAAAGTATAGGAGGACGCGATGAAAAGATTGACATGGATATTGGCGGTATCGTTGGCAGTGGTTGGCGGCGCAATGCTCGAACCGGCGCAAGCGCAGGAGTCGGCGCAGGTGCAAGATTCGGCGGCGGTGGCAAACGACCCAAGTCAGATGTTGCCGAGTGAAATCGAGGCGCGATTCAAGGCGATTCGCTTCGACCCTGACCCCGAACAGCTCGTGCGCGATGCCCATTATTGGGTGTCGAACGAGAATGCACATTACGTTTGGTATAATGAAATCAAAGATCGCGGAGGTGTACTTTCGGGCGTAGGCACCGATCAAGTTTATTTGCTGGCAGGATGGGCGAATTCGTCGATCGTTTTGCCGATGGATTTCGACCGGCAAATACGAAATTTGCATATTGCATACGGTGCGGCGTTTATGGCTGCGAGTAATATTGATGAGTTTCGGTCGTATTGGAAGCGCGAAAATGCAGATAAGATGAAAGCTGCACTCGAAAAGTACTTTCCATCCGAGGCCGATGCCGCGATGAAAGCATGGAAATCTGGCTGTCGCGAAGTCAATGGGCGATTTAATCGCTTGATTAAAAAGTATTCAAAGAATAGTGAAACGTCGGCTGCGGCTGGTATACCGACGTTTCTCACCGATGAAACGCAATATAATCGCATACGGCAGTTGTGGATCAATCATCGCGTCATTCCGATTTGTGGCGATTTGACGGGCAATAAATCGATGATCGATATTGCAAAAGCATTGCGAGATAGTGGTTTGAAACTGACGATTTTGTATCCGTCGAATGCGGAACATTACTTTGAATACGGTCCAGAGTATCGAAGAAATATCATCAATCTGCCATTTGCCGACAATTCGCTCGTGTTGCGCACGCGGCAGATGCGCTCGCTTGGATTGGCCGAAGAAGGAGATTATCATTATAATATGCAGTCGGGCGAGAACTTCATTATTTGGCTCAAGACGACGCAAATTCCGAATCAACATAAAATGTTGCGCAGGCGAGCAAAGACGAAGACCGATGGGCTTTCGGTGATGGAGCGCGTGCCCGATCCGTCGAAGAAGCCGCCAGAAATCGCCCCCATGCCTTAAATCGGGCGATGCCTAGATTTTTACATCGGTGAAGTCATTGATTTCATACATTGATGAGGCAAATCGAGTGTTTCTGCTCGGTTTGCCTCGTTTTGATCATAGCAAAGTAGGGTGAACGATGGATAGACAAGGACTGAAAAAGTTTGCAATTTGGTCGCACAATAAACTCAGAGCACAAGTCGCTGAAATCGCGAAACTTTATCCCGTGCGTTTTGCCGAAGAAATGAGATTGCTCGATAAGTCGGATGAAGATTATATCGAGGGGGACGAGAATTGCATTAGACGCATCATCTATTTCGATGACAAACTCGTCGAAAAAACGGCATTTTCGCTATTCTATCGGCTTTGTGTATTGCGTTATCTCGAAGTCAATGGCATCGTTTTGCCCGATGGGTTTCGCGTCTTTAGCGAGGAAGGCAAAGAAGAACAATATAATCCTTTTGTCCTTGGCGCGTCGATTGCAAAACATAGGCACATGCCACCGTTTGACGATGGCCCCTATATGTCGTTTAAGAAGCTGAAAGATTATCCGTTTTGGTTGATCTCAATGTTCGATTATCTGGAGTATGTCATGCCGAGTGCATTTGGGCCATTTCGTGATGAATTAAATCTAATGCCCGATACTTTTAACAAAGAAGATAGTTTTATCGAACATTTGGTGTCGGATATCGCCGTCGACGACTGGCGCGAAGGTGTTGAAATCATCGGTTGGTTGTATCAGTATTATTTCGACGAAGCGCACGAAGCCGTCATCGATCCATTGGCATCGAAGACGATTGCAAAAGACGACATACCCGTTGCAACACAAGTATTTACAACCGATTGGGTCGTTCAATATATGGTCGACAATTCGCTCGGGCGATATTGGATCGAACGATCGCCAAATAGTCAGCTGCGCAAATTGCTACCGTTCTATGTCTCAGACGACAATAAAGGGGCGAATATATCAAATGACAATCATTCGATACGCCCAGAATCGATAAAATTTCTCGATCCATGTATGGGGTGCGGACACATACTCGTCTATGCTTTCGACGTTTTGATGGCAATATATCGCGAATGCGGTTATAGCGATGTCGATGCCGTGCGTTCGATTTTCGAGCACAATTTATATGGTTTCGACATCGACGAACGCGTCGTCAGAGTTGGGTGTTTTGCCGTCTTGATGAAAGCATATCGATATGACAAAGAAGTCGTGAAACGCAAAATTGCGCCGAAATTCTATGCATTTCGAGAGAGTACGGATCTCGAAATTCGTGCACAGAGCGGGGCATCGATGCATCGATACGTCGTCGGTTTGTTTGCCAATGCAAAATCGTTTGGCGCACTCATCGATGTAGGGACGAAAGATTACGACGCATATATCGAGCATCTCGAATATTGCTTCAATCGCGAATCTGACGATCCCATCATCAAGGGGAATCGCAGAGCCTATAAGACGCTCATGGTTTTGGCTCGACAAGCAAAACTGTTAAGCGAAAAATATACGATTGTTTGCACAAATCCGCCATATATGAATAAATATGACCCAGATATGAAATCGTTTTTAACGGAAAATTACAAGGGGTATGCCGGCGATTTGTTTAGCGCATTTATATATCGCAATTTGCAATTATGCGAACCGCAAGGATATTGCGCCTATATGACGCCAAATGTTTGGATGTTTATTAAAACATACAAAAAGTTGCGCGACTATATCATTAAAAACAAGCACATTGTCACATTGATCCAGATGGCAAAGGGGGCGTTTTTTAACGATGCAACAGTCGATATATGTGCATTTGTCTTGAAAAATGAAAGATCAAATGGCGACGGCGTATATTATCGCCTCGAAGACTTCCGTGGCAATATGGAGGTGCAGAAAGCAAAAGTATTAGAGGCCTTAGCCAATCCAAATTGTGGTTATATATATAGGAGAGATCAAATCGAGTTTGAATTGATACCCAATTCTCCGTTGGCTTATTGGATTGAGCCGGAACTCGCGAGAGCATTCCGCTGCGCGCGTCAACTCAGTTGCGACGGAACGCCTCGACAGGGACTTGCAACGACCGACAACAAGCGTTTTTTGCGGCGTTGGTATGAAGTCGATTTCGACCAGATTGCTTTTCATTGTGCCAGTGGTGATGAGGCACAACAGACGCATAAGAAGTGGTTCCCATATAACAAAGGTGGAGAGTTCAGAAAGTGGTATGGCAATGCCGATTATATCGTCGACTATGAAAACAATGGCGAAGAAATCATTGCAAATGTCATGCGAAAGTATCCATATCTCAACACGCCGTGGTACGTCGTAAAGAATACAGAATACTATTTTAAGCCAAGCATTTCTTGGTCGAAGATATCGAGCGGATGCGCGGCCTTTCGACATTACCCGCAAGGGTTTATCTTCGACGTATCGGGTTGCAGTATTTTTTACGACGATGAAGCCGTGCGCCTATATCATTTCGGATTGCTCAACTCAAAAGTTACACAAATGATATTTGAAGCTATCTCGCCGACGCTCAATTACGAAGTCGGACACATTGCCAATTTGCCCGTATTTGAGCCCAAATTGGATGCCGAGGCAGTCCGCCAAAGAGTCGCGACGTGCGTCGAAGATAACATTGCTCTGAGCAAATCGGATTGGGATTCGTTTGAAACGTCGTGGAATTTCAAAAATCATCCGCTCGTCGATGGCGTGAATTCAAATGGAACGCTCATTGCTAATGTGTATGATTCTTGGAAAAAGGCGTGCGAAGCGCGATTCAATGCGCTCAAGGCTAATGAAGAAGAACTCAATCGCATATTTATCGATATTTATGGATTGAATGGATCGCTATCGCCCAATGTCTGCGATAAATATGTGAGCGTTCATCGCGTGTTTGATACGCGCCAAGACGTGCCGCCGTCGATGAAAGGTTCGGCCTATATAAGAACGATGCGCGATGAAATCGTTTCGCTCATTTCATACGCCGTCGGGTGTATGTTTGGGCGATACCGACTCGATAAAGAGGGGGTAAATATGGTGGGGCATTCGGATGCAGTATCGCATGAACATTGGTATGCCGTCGATAATTACATTCCCGTGAGTGCAACAGATGCTTTCGATGACGACATTGCTACGCGATTTTTCGGTTTTATTGAAACGGTTTACGGTGCGAGTGCACTCGACAAAAATCTCACTTTCATTGCGCATGCCCTGGGCGGGCAAGGGGCGCCGCGCCAAGTCATCCGAGATTATTTTGCGACGAACTTCTATGCCGACCACGTCAAATTATACGATAAACGCCCGATTTATTGGCTATTCGACAGTGGCAAGAATGGCGATTTCGGCGTACTCGTTTCGATGCATCGTTATCGACCGAGTGTATTTGAATCGATGTGCTCGCGTTATATCGGCGATCTCATGGCGCGAACACTCGTTCGAATCGACGAAGCACGCGACCGCGAAGCCGCAGCCATGGCCGATAAAATCCTCAAACGCCCAAAAGCTCCAAAATCTTCTCAACGAGAACCATCGTCAAAAGCACTCGCCAAACGCATCGAAGCCCTGAAATCATTCGAAGAATTGCTCAGGCGGTTTGGCGCAGAATCGATAGAAATCGACCTCGACGATGGCGTCGTCGCCAATATTGCGAAGTTTTCGGGCGCCTTGGTCGTGGGGTAGCTTTCGCCAATCCATCCTCGATGTGCTGGTGGACTCCCCGTGAGTCAAAGACTTTTACCATAGTCAAGAGAATTTAAAAAATGCGGTAGCCCTGCGAACGGACCGTCTTGACTTTTCGAGTCTTTTCTCTAAATTTATATGGTGTGCGTTTCACGGAGGTTGGGGTGGAAGACCAAGGGACAATGCGCATAAGTTAGGTTGTGTTATTATACTTTTCTTTTCGTACATTTTCAATATAATTGAAATGTACAAGCAAAGGAGCGACTTATGTTAAAGAAATGTCACTTAGTATCACTTTGTTTCTTTTTGATATCGATACCGATAGTCGGTTGTACGCTAGAGCCGCTTAGCCGAGTAGGGAGTGTGAACTGTGAAGGAGCGAAATCTATTACTACGATAATCGATGGTAAAGCGGAGACGTTCCAGTGCGCGGCGTTCGATGATGATGGAGAGTGCTCGATTTACGAAGTCGGTGGTAAGCTCATTGAACCTAAAGATTTTCACAATGAAGTGTGGACTTATTGGGCGAATTCGTTGGGAAATGAAAAATGCCCCGATGGGTTTAGGTGCAAGCCGGACAGAGATTCAGCGCAGTGCGAGTTGATGAAGTGCGACGGAAAGGAAGTCGATTTTAACACAAGTAACCAACATTGTGGTCGATGCGGGAATCGTTGCCCAGAAGATGCCCCTCTGTGCAAAGACGGAAAGTGTTCGGTCATCTGCGATGGCATTGCCGTCGATCCGCAAAGGAATGACGACTATTGCGGTGCGAAGGGCGATTGTTTAGGCAATCATGCGGGTGAGAAATGTATCAAGGAGGATGGTCAGTATTGCGTAGCAGGCAAATGCGTGCAAGCAGCTACGAAAGGAATGGTCAATTGTGGCGATGAATATATCAACCCTGAAAACGATCCAAGGTATTGCGGTGCATCGGGCGATTGCCGAGATGAAAGGGCGGGTAAGAAATGCGAGAGCGGTAAAGTTTGTTCTGGGGGGACGTGCGGCGCTTCATGCTTAAGTGGGCAGATTTTATGTAATGGTCAATGCATCGATCCCGAAAGCGATAATCGCTATTGTGGGGCGACTGCCGATTGTATGGGCCCAAATGCAGGCGAAAGATGCAAAGATGGCGAGGTCTGTTCAGGTGGTAAATGCGGCGTGACGTGTGTCAGTGATCAAATATTGTGCAATGGACAGTGTATTGATCCGAAGTCTGACAATCGCTATTGTGGGGCGTCGGATAATTGCAACGATGCAAATGTAGGTATGAAATGCGAGAGTGGTGAAGTTTGTTCGAGTGGGACGTGCAGTACATCGTGTTTAAGCGGTTATGTGTTGTGCAGTAATCGCTGTGTCGACCCATTGTCGGATAACGCGTATTGTGGTGCATCGGGCGATTGTAGTGGTGCAAATGCAGGCGAAAGATGCGAAAGTGGCAAAGTCTGTTCGGCTGGATCGTGTGGTACATCGTGCTTAAGTGGGCAGATCTTATGTAATGGTCAATGCATCGATCCCGAAAGCGATAATCGCTATTGTGGGGCGACTGCCGATTGTATGGGCTCGAATGCAGGCAAAAAATGCGGTAGTGGTGAGGTCTGCTCAGGCGGAACGTGCGGTGCTTCGTGCTTGAGTGGTCAAATACTGTGCAATGGACAATGTATTGATCCAGATACCGATAATCGTTATTGCGGTGCTACAGGTGATTGTTTTGGAACAAATGTTGGTGAGAAGTGTGCTAGCGGTAAAGTTTGTTCGGGTGGGACGTGCGGCGCTTCATGCTTAAGTGGGCAGATTTTATGTAATGGTCAATGCATCGATCCCGAAAGCGATAATCGCTATTGTGGGGCGACTGCCGATTGTATGGGCTCGAATGCAGGCAAAAAATGCGGTAGTGGTGAGGTCTGCTCAGGCGGAACGTGCGGCGCCTCGTGTTTGAGCGGTCAAGTGTTATGCGGAGGTAAATGTATCGTTCCCGAAACGGATAATACGTATTGCGGAGCGACAGGCGACTGTAAAGGCTCGAATGCTGGTAAGAAGTGCGATAGCGGGAATGTGTGTTCTGGAGGAAAGTGCGGCGCCTCGTGTTTGAGCGGTCAAGTGTTATGCGGAGGTAAATGTATTGTCCCAGAAACAGATAATGCCTATTGCGGAGCGAAGGCTGGCTGCACAGGGGCTACGAAGTGCAGGGAAGGCGAGGTCTGTTCTGCTGGTAAATGCGGGGTGACGTGTGTGAGCGATCAAATATTGTGCAATGGTCAGTGCGTCGATCCGCAGACGGATAATCGTTATTGCGGGGCGAAAGACAATTGTAGTGGTGCAAATGCAGGCAAAAAATGTGCAAGTGGTCAAGTATGTTCTGGTGGCTCCTGTGGCGTGACGTGTGTCAGTGGTCAAATATTGTGCAATGCAGGGCTACCGCATTTACTTTTTCCGTTGAAACAGCACATCAAGCATGGCA
>ERZ1026772.806-NODE-806-length-20302-cov-4.501704_pt1 | contig 20302 bp, 16 predicted proteins | sample MGYA00380124_ERZ1026772 | MGnify/ENA primary metagenome ERZ1026772 (study PRJEB33269, sample SAMEA4719760) | human gut metagenome | biome: human-associated habitat; feature: organic feature; material: feces | place: Cameroon | collected 2013-10 ...
AACCAGCCTGCGGCGGTCGTGATCTCATGGCCGTTGCGAAGGGGGAACACCTTCCGCCCGCCGTCCGCATAGCAGACGGCGCACTGACCGGCTTCCTCACCAAAGGCCCCTTCGATGGGAAAGCCCTTGGGCATACTGACGCTGCCTATCAGGTACAGCGCCCGTCCGGAGCCGTTCAGCGGAAGAAATACCTTCCAGGCGGCGGGCTTCATCACCACCAGCGGCTTTTCCAGCAGCGATACGGGCAGACTGCCCAGCCTGTCCGGCGTTTCCGGCAAAACCGGGCCGAAGCGCATTACCCGCAGCTTCCGTTCGCCAAAGACAAAACGAGGGATAGGCTGCGCGGCCAGCGCCATCATGTCGTTCCATGCGGCGGCCTGCGAGGGTTCCGTTGCCGCGCCGGTCAGGCTGACCGACTCCGTGGGCGCTTCTTCTACCTGCGGGGACAGAATTTCCAGACTGCGGTGCTCCGGGCGGGGCAGGGAAAACGCGAGGCACTTCTCCTGAAATACGGCATAGTTGGGCAGCGGACGACGGAAACGGTCTACCAGCGCTTCGCACAAAAGCCCATCGTGGCAGGCTGGCGCGGCCCGGTTAAACTCGAACACCTCGGCCCAGCACCACAGAAACGCCCCCGCCAACACCGGCTGATCGTCGGGATTTTCCCAAAGGGCGCGCAGGGTGTCCAGAAGGCGGCCGAACAGGTCTGGATTGTTGAAAACGTGGTAGCCACCCCATTCGGTGAACAAAAGCGGCTTGTCGTTCAGTTCCCGGACGCTTTCCAGCATCCGTTCGTCCGTCGGCGCATAGGGGTGCATGGTATAAAAATCCAGCCCGCATTCGGCAAAGTACTTGCGGGTCATGGGAATATCCATGCAGTTGGCCCCGGACACCAGATGAACGGGGTCGTTCTCCCGGCAGACCTGAGCGGCGGCCCGGAGAAATTCCGGGGTGAAGATGCACTCGTTGAAGCTGAGCCAGAAGGCTACGCTGACGTGGCTTCGATCCCGAAGAACCGTGCGGCGCATGACTTCCAGACTGCCGTCGAAAATCGCCTGATCCTTCATGTCCGACCACCACAGGCCGGGCTCCTCGGAGACCATCAGGCCCAGTTCGTCGGCAAGTTCCAGAATGTAGGGGTGATGAGGGTAGTGAACCAGACGGACGAAATTGGCTCCCGTGGCCTTGATCATGGCCATATCCTGCCGCATCTGCTCCCGGGTCATCACGTGGCCCTGATCGCCCCAAAGGTCGTGACGGCATACGCCCATCAAAAACAGGGGCTTGCCGTTCAGCAGAAAGCGCTTGCCCTGCACCTTCAGTTCCTTGAAGCCCACCCGCTGAACCAGTCGATCACAGGGAACGCCATTCCGAAGCAGCTCCGTTTCCAGCGTGTACAGAACGGGACTTTCCGGCGACCAGAGGAGCGGATGCTCCATCGGGAAGGAAAATGCCTGTTTCGGCGTTCCGTTCAGGGAGAAAACCGTCTGGCAGGCAATCTGGCCACCCGGGGCGCGCAAGGTCAACGAAAGGCCGTCCGCTACGGGGCCGTCGGCGGTCAGCTCCACGTGGCACAGGGCAGACGAAGCGTCCGCCGCCAGCTCTGTGTGAAAGAAAACGTCCGCGATCCGGCTTGCGTCCGTATAGACCACCGATACGTCCCGGATGACGCCACTGTAGTTTTCCCAGCCTTCCGCCGGGCCGAAGGCGGCAGGCAAGTCGCGGATCGCCACCCGCAGCTCGTTTTCAACGGGGCGCAGTTTTTCGGTCACTTCAAATTCATAGGGAACATAGGGGAGCATCCTCCCCAGCGATTCGCCATTGAGCGTAATATCTGCCTTGTAGGTGATGCCCTCCAGCCGCAGAAAAGCGCGGCGGCCGACGCAGCCGTCCGGCACGTCAAAAGTACGCCGGCATTCAGCGAAGCCTACGGGAAGATCGGCATAGGGAATTGCCCGTTTGTCCCACGGGCCTTCGGCGGCACGATAGTCCCAAATTCCATTCAGTGATTGTAGCTCGCGCATGGCTTCTCCTTCCGCTCCGTTATAGGAAGTTATTTGTATGATATCATAATTTCGCTTCATTATATAGGGAGGAGGAAAAATAATTGCACAATCGTTTTATTTCATTGCTCGATTATGCATTGTCCGGGACGCTGCTTATTGCTACAATCAAAAACGTAATGACGCTTTGACGATAATCAAATGTACAGACAGGGAGGTACTGATATGCGTTCCCAGAAAAACGGGTTGGCTAAGGGAGGGTTTTTCAGCAATCTTCGTTATGACGCCAAAAAGAATCCCATGCTGCTGGTGATGATGATTCCCAGCGTCGCGTTCTTTCTGGTGTTCAATTATCTGCCCATGGTCGGCATTTATTATGCCTTCACCGACTACAACGTGCGCAAGGGTCTGTTCGGCAGCCGCTTTGTGGGGCTGAATAACTTCAAGTTTCTTTTCTCCTCCGGCGCGGCGTGGACGTTTACGGCAAATACGCTTCTGTATAACATCATTTTCATCGTCATCGGCACAGCGCTTCGGATCGCTTTCGCCATCATGCTGGCGGAGATGAGCGCCAAGTTTTTCAAAAAGACCTGCCAGACGCTGATGTTTCTGCCGCACTTCGTGTCCATGGTGCTGGTAGGTACCATCTGCTTCGCCCTGTTCAACTCCAACGGTTTTATCAACAGCCTGCGTCTCACGCTGGGCATGGACAAGTTCTACTACTACGAAACGCCGTGGGTCTGGTACATCCTGATCCCCATCGTGAACTTCTGGAAGACCACCGGCTACGGCACCGTGGTTTATCTGTCGGCCATTACAGGTATCAGCGACGATCTGTACGAGGCGGCGGATCTGGACGGCGCCACCTTCTGGCAGGAGATCATCCACATCACCCTGCCCTGCCTGCGGCCTACGATCGTCATTCTGTTCCTGATGAGCCTGGGCAACATCATGCGCGGTCAGTTCGATTTGTTCTATCAGTTGGTTGGCAATGTGCCGCTGGTACGGAACACCACCGAAATTATCGACACCTATGTGTTCCGCGCCGCTACCGAGACCTTCGATATCAGCCGCGGTACGGCGGTGGGCTTGTATCAGTCTGTGGTGGGTCTGCTGCTGGTGATGGGCTCCAACGTGCTGGTGCGCAAGGTGGAACCGGATATGGCGCTGTTCTGAGAAAGGAGGCTGGTCACTATGGAAATGCGCAGAAAATCCAATCGGGGCTACCGGGTGTTCAACCGGGTCTCCACGGTGCTGGTCGGGCTGTTCGCGCTGCTGTGCCTGCTTCCCTTCCTGCTTTTGCTGATCGGTTCCTTTACGGATAACGATGTGGTCGTCCGCAACGGTTACTCCTTCTTCCCGCAAAAATGGAGCGTGGACAGCTATGTATATCTGTTCCGCAATCCGCAGGGCCTGATCAACGCCTATAAGGTGACGATCATCACCACGCTGGCGACCACGGTCTTCGGTCTGTTTCTGACGGCCATGACCGGCTACGCCCTATCCCGGCAGGACTTCCGCAGCCGCAACGTGTTCTCCTTCATGTTCTACTTCACGCAGCTGTTTGGCGGCGGTCTGATTCCGTGGTACATGGTCATCACCCAGTACCTGGGAATGCGGGACACCATGTGGGCGCTGATCGTTCCTTCCCTTTTGAGCAGCTACAACATCCTGCTGATGCGTAACTTTATTAAGCAGTGCGTGCCAAACGAGGTAGTGGAATCCGCCCGGATCGACGGTGCCGGCGACCTGCGTATCTTCGTGCAGATCGTGCTGCGGCTGGCTACGCCCGCGCTGGCGACCATCGGTCTGTTTATCGCGTTGGGCAAGTGGAACGACTGGTATTCCTCCATGCTGTTCATCAAGACCGAATCCAAGCACACGCTGCAGTATTACCTCTACCGCATGGTCAACATGTCCAATGCCATCAAGAGTATGCAGCAGGCGGGCGTGAGCACCGATGTGAAGCTGCCCTCCGAGACCCTGAAAATGGCCATGGCCATCGTGGCCACCGGCCCGGTGGTGCTGGTCTATCCCTTCGTGCAGCGCTATTTCGTCAAGGGTCTGACCGTGGGCGCGGTCAAGGGCTGATTCCCATGCTTATTAGCGGTCAAAGACCGCCGATAGATATTCATTCAAAGAAAGGAAGTCTCTGGAATGAAGAAACTCATCTCTCTGGTACTGGTTCTCATGCTGGCTCTGTCCCTCGTTCCCGCCGCCGTGGCTGAAGCGAAGGAGCCCGTCCATCTGGTAACCATCTCCGCCGGCAGCAAGCCCGCCGGCTACGACGCGGTCATGGAAGCTGCCAATGCCTACTCCGCTGAGAAGTACGGCATCACCATCGAAGTCCGCTTCCTGGACTGGGATCCCAAGACCACCTATCCCATCATCATGAACACCGGCGACGGCGTTGACATGGTGTGGTATTCCTCTTGGCCGGGCTCTCCCGACTACGCCCGTCAGGGTGCTTTCATGGAGTTGGAAGACTACCTGGAGCTGCCTGAGTACGCCGATTTGAAGAACGCCATCAGCGAGACTGCCTGGAACGATGTGAAAATCGACGGCCACATCTACTGCATCCCCGCTCCCGAAACCACCTACGCCGCCAACAACGGTATCATCTACCGCTCCGACCTGTGCGAAAAGCTGAACCTGCCCGTGCCGAACACCGTCGAGAACGCCGTGGCCTATCTGGAAGGCGTGAAGGCCGCTTACCCGGATGTGAATCCTCTGTGCACCGCGTTCACCCGCGGCTATGACTTCGCCCGTCTGGAGCAGGTCGTCTGGGCTCCCGGCACTGTGAACTACGGTCTGGTGCCCGTTGGCTCCGCTGACAATCTGGTCAACTACTACGCTTCCGACGCTCAGCTGGAAGACTACAAGCTCATCCGCTCTCTGGTGGAAAAGGGCATCGTCAGCCGCGACCTGCAGAACGATACGGTGGCTGCCGACGAAAAGCTGAAGGCTGGCACCGCCATGATGGAAATCGGCCATCTGGACAACTTCATCGGCCGCTACAGCGCGTTGGAAAACGCCAAGGCCGAGGATCCCTCCAAGGCTGACTGGACGCTGGACTTCATCCCCTTCAACGTGGCTCAGGGCTACGTGCTGCAGGATGCCGCCACCACCGTCAACGCCACGGGTATCAGCTTCGCTTACCCCGATCACATCAAGGAATCCCTGACCTACATTCAGGCCGTGCTGACCGATCCCACCCTGCATCACCTCATCCGTTACGGTATCGAGGGCGTGCACTACGAACTGGACGAGAACGGCAACTACGTCAACCTGTCCGAGGACTTCGGTCCCTGCGGTCTGTCCACCTGGAACTGGCGTTCTGACGCTCTGAGCCTGGAAGGCGGCAACAGCGCCGGCGACGTTAAGCGCCGCGAGATCCTGGATCAGTACAAGGCATGCGAAGCCCTGACCTGCGCTTTCACCTTCGACCGTACCAGCGTGGAGGACGAAGTGTCCAATTTCCAGCTCGTGGTCGATCAGTACCTCAAGCCCCTCCAGTACGGTCTGGTAGAGGATGTGGAAGCCGGTCTGCAGACCTTCCGCGACAAGGCGGAAGAAGCCGGTGTCAGCAAGATTCAGGAAGAATACACCCGTCAGTACACCGAATGGCTGGCCAACAACAAGTAAGTCTTCGGTCGTAAACAACCCTTCCGTCCCCGGCAGCTCCTCGCTGCCGGGGACAATGTTCATTCCCCTTTAGCGAACCGGCCATCGAGCCGAAAGGAAGAAAAGCGGCAATGCAAACCAATTCAACACCTTCAACGATTTCCTCCATTCAGTGGAGCGAAACCATCCCTGCAGTGGGAAAATATGACGTGATCGTGGCGGGCGGCGGCATTTCCGGCGTGGCGGCGGCGCTTTCCGCCGCGCGGCTGGGCAAAAGCACCCTGCTATTGGAGAAAAACACGGCGCTGGGCGGACTGGCGACCATCGGTCTCATCAACTTCTGGGTGCCCCTGTGCAACGGCCGGGGCAAGCAGATCATCAAGGGCATGGCCGAGGAACTGCTGCGGCTGTCGATCCGCTACGGCTTTGATTCCCTGTCCGACGAGTGGAAAAACGGCGAGCCGGATCATCCGACCACCAACCGCTACGTCACCCGCTACTCCATCGGCATGTTTGCTCTGGCGCTGGTAGACCTGCTTCATTCCAGCGGCGTGAAGATTCTTTACGACTCCGTGGTTTCCCAGCCTGTTATGGAGGAAGGCCATTGTAAAGGACTGATCGTGGACGGCAAGTCGGGCCGTCAGTTCTATGAGGCCGGTATGGTGGTGGACGCGACCGGCGACGCAGACGTGCTGCTGCGGGCAGGAGTCCCCACGGTGGACGGCGAAAACTTCTTTACCATGGTGGCCTATGGCACCGATTTGGCCCACTGCAAACAGGCGGTGGAGAAAAACGATGTGGGTCTGGCCTGTGTGAGCTATCACGGCGGCAATGCGTCCCTGTACGGGCAGTATCACCCGGCGGATATGCCCAAATTCCCCGGCGCGTCCGTGGAGGTTGTCAGCGATTATCTGATTCAGAATCAGCTCAAGCTGTTTGAGAAGGTGAAGGATCAGCCCCGAATGGAGCGGGACGTGCAGTACCTGCCCGCCGAGGCCCAGCTGCGCACCACTCGCCATATCGACGGCGATGCGACCTTGACCATGGATGATCTGTACCGCCATCAGGAAACCTCGATTGGAGCCATTTGCGATTTCGATCATCGGGACCGGCTGTTCGAGGTGCCCTTCGGCGCCTTGGTCAAGCATGGCTTCGATAACCTGCTGACCTGCGGCCGCAGCGCTTCCGCGTCCGGCTGGGGCTGGGACGTGCTGCGGGTGATCCCGCCCGCCGTGCTGACCGGTCAGGCGGCCGGGATTGCCGCGGCGCTGGCATTGGACGAGCAAAAGCCCGTTTATGACGCGCCTGTGTCCGCAATTCAGAAGGTGCTGGCCGATACCGGCGTCATCATCCATTTCGACGACGCATGGGTGCCTGCCGATCAGACTGCCGATACATTCGCCCAAACCGAAGGTCATCTTTGAGAAGAAATGCACCATTGCCGAAAGGACAGGATGAAGATGAAGAAAGTAACGACCCGTTATCTGGACGGCCAAAAGGAAAAAAGCGTCGCGGAGCTTCACTGGGACGAGACGCTGACCGAGCAGGAGAACCGGCTGATCAATCTGTACCCCGAGGTGCAGTACCAGACCATTCAGGGCTTCGGCGGCGCGTTCACCGACGCGTCCGGCTATGTGTTCGCCAAAATGCCGGAGGAGCTTCAGCGCAAGCTGGCTCACGACTATTTCTCCCCGGAGGGCAACGCCTACACGCTGGGCCGGACCTCCGTGGACAGCTGCGATTTCTCCGCGGGCATCTATTGCTCCGATAATACCCCGGACGACTTTGAATTGAAGGATTTTGACCCGGCGCGTTCGGAGAAGTACGTCCTTCCGCTGGTGAAGATGGCGCAGGAGGAAGCCGGACGGCCCATCGGCATGATGCTGACCCCGTGGAGTCCCCCGGAATGGATGAAGACCAATCATTCCCGGCTGCATGGCGGCGAACTGAAGCCCGAATATTACAGCCTGTGGGCCGAATACATCTGCCGCTTCATCGAAGCCTATCAGCAGGCGGGCGTGGATGTGAAAATGCTGTCCTCCCAGAACGAACCCAAGGCCGTGCAGACGTGGGATTCCTGCCTGATGAACGCCGCTCAGGAGCGCGAGTTCATTCAGCACCATCTCTATCCAGCCCTAAAGCACCATCATCTGGAGGACGTCTGCCTGCTGATCTGGGATCACAACAAGGAGCGGGTGTTCGACCGGGTCAGCGAGACGCTGAACAATCCTGAAGTGGTGGAAATGGTTGGTGGCGCGGCAGTTCACTGGTACAGCGGCGACCATTTTGAAGCTCTGCAGATGACCCATGAGCGCTTCCCGAAGCTGCAGCTGGTCTTCTCCGAGGGCTGCGTGGAGTTCAGCCGTTTCGGCGGCACCCATCAGGTGCGGGACGCGGAAATGTACGCCCATGACGTGATCGGCAGCATGAATCACGGTCTGAACGCCTTCATTGACTGGAACCTGCTGCTGGACGGAAAGGGCGGCCCCAACCATGTGGGCAATTTCTGCTCCGCTCCCGCCATGTATGACGAGGAGACCGGCGAGCTGCGCTACAATCTGTCCTTTGATTATCTGGGCCATTTCAGCCACTATATCCGGCCCGGCGCGGTACGCATCGGCATGTCCCGCTTCGGGGAAGCGCTGGAAGCGCTGGCCGTTCGGAACCCGGACGGAACGATCGTGGTCGTGGTGTTGAACCGCCGGGACGAGGACGCCAAGTTCTTCCTCCGCAAAAACGGCCGCGTCGTGGAAACGATGCAGGAAGCCCACTCCATCAGCACCTATGTGATGGGCGCGGACGAATAATCAATAGCCCCTTCGGTTTCTCCTGTGGGATGGAAAACCGAAGGGGTTTTCTATGATGAAGGGGCTTGCTTCCCGTTGGGTTTTGCTGTATAGTAAAGAAACTTAAAAAACTTTTGCCCTATTTTTGACAAACGGAAAGGAGCCGATGATATGCCCCTTCATAACCAGCAGCGGGAGGCGGAGATTGCCCGCCATGCTCGAGAAATTGTGGATCAGATGACCGTGGAGGAATGCGTGTGGCAGACTCTTTATACCGCCCCGGCCATTGAGCGGCTTGGGATCCCCAGCTATAACTGGTGGAATGAGGCGCTTCACGGCGTGGCCCGGGCGGGGCTGGCGACGGTGTTCCCACAGGCCATCGGTCTGGCGGCCTGCTTCGACGAAGAACTGATGAAGCGCGTCGCGGACGTGATCTCCACCGAGGGACGGGCCAAGTACAACGAAGCCCAAAAACACGGCGACCATGACATTTACAAGGGACTGACCTTCTGGAGCCCCAATGTGAACCTGTTCCGGGATCCTCGCTGGGGACGCGGTCAGGAAACCTACGGCGAAGACCCCTGCCTGACGGCCCGGCTGGGCGTGGCCTTTGTGGAAGGGCTGCAGGGGAACGACCCCGACCACCTGAAAGCCGCCGGCTGCGCCAAGCACTTTGCCGTTCATTCCGGCCCGGAAAGCCTGCGCCATGAGTTCGACGCGGAGGCATCGCCCCGCGACCTTTGGGAAACCTACCTGCCCGCCTTTGAAGCGCTGGCCACAGAAGCAGGTGTGGAGGGCTTCATGGGCGCGTACAACCGTACCAATGGCGAGCCCTGCTGCGGCCATTCCGTGCTGATGAAGCAGATCCTCCGGGGCAAATGGGGCTTCGAGGGGTATTTCACCTCCGACTGCTGGGCCATTGCGGACTTCCATCTGCACCACCATGTGTGCGATACGCCGGTGGAATCGGTGACGCTGGCCATGAAGAATGGAACCGACCTGAACTGCGGCCAGATGTACGGCCACCTGCTGACGGCCTATCACGAGGGCAAGGTGACGGAGGAAGAACTCCGCAACGCGGCCTTCCGCCTGATGCGCACCCGGCTGCGGCTGGGTCTGCCCGGCGAAACCACTCCGTGGGACGGCCTGACCTATGCGGATGTGGATACTGACGAGCATCGGGCTCTGAATCTGGATGCGGCCCGCAAGGCGCTGGTGCTGCTGAAAAATCAGGACGGCTTCCTGCCGCTGGATCGGACGAAGCTGCATACCGTGGCAGTCATCGGTCCCAACGCCATTTCGACGGTGGCGCTGGAGGGCAACTACTGCGGCACGGCGGGGGAATATCACACTGTTTACGACGGCATTCGGGAAGCGCTGCCCCAGACGACCCGCGTGTACTACGCGCAGGGCAGCCATCTCTGTCTGGACAGGGTGGAAGACCTTTCCAGAAACCCCAACGACCGTATCAGCGAGGCTGTTGCCATCGCTTCCCGCTGCGAGCTGGTCATTCTGGCCGTAGGACTGGATCAGTACATCGAGGGCGAAGAAATGCCCGATTCCAAGCTGAAGACCTGCGGCGACAAGGCCGACCTGCTGCTGCCGGAGGGCCAGCGGGCACTGATCACCGCCATTGGTCAAACCGGCGTGCCTACGGTCATCGTCAATATGAGCGGCAGCGCCATTGATCTGGCCGATGGCAATGACTATGCCAAGGCGATCATTCAGGCGTGGTATCCCGGGGCGGAGGGCGGACGGGCTGTGGCGCAGCTTATCTTCGGCGATTATTCTCCCTCGGGCCGTCTGCCGGTCACGTTCTACCACAATGACGAAGACCTGCCTGCCTTTACCGATTATGCCATGACGAACCGCACCTATCGCTTCCGGGAACAGAAGCCACTCTATCCCTTCGGCTACGGCCTGTCCTATACCCGCTTCGCCTATTCCGGCCTTCGGGTGGAAGTTGCCGCCGGGGAGCCGGTTCGAGTGTTCGCCACCGTGCAGAACATTGGCGGCCGGGCGGGCGACGAGATCGTTCAGGCCTATATCCATCTGGAAGACGCGGAAGTACCCGTGCCCCTGCGCACGCTGGCCGCGTTCCGACGTGTCAGCTTGAAACCGGGCGAACGCCGGGAAGTAGAGTTGAAACTGCTTCCGTCCGCTCTGTATGAGTACGAGGAAGACGGCGCACGGCATACGCACAGCGGCCAAGTGCGTCTGTGGGTCGGCGGTCGCCAGCCGGACGAGCGCAGCCGCGAACTGACCGGCACCGAGGTATTGGAAACCCTGTTCACCTTGGAATAAACCAAACAATAAACAAAGCAAGACGTCCACTGATATGTACCCATTTTTCTGGACACCAGCTTAAAATTTAAGAATTAGGATATCACCAAGGATGCTTCTCTGAATTTAGAGGGAGGCATCCATTTTGTTTTAGCTTGGATTCTACTGTTATTGTAATAGTCGATGTGATCTGCAATGGCCTTGGAGAAAGTTTCGAAGGAAGGATAGTTCTTCTCAGAACCATAAAACATTTCATTCTTCGATCTGCCAAAGAAGTTCTCCATAATGCAGTTGTCATAGCAGTTCCCTTTTCTGGACATGGATTGAACGATTCCATGCTTCTGAAGTTCTTTGCGGTAGAATGTGTGCTGGTACTGCCAGCCATGATCTGAGTGCATGATCAGTCCTTGCAGGTACGGAAAACGATGGAAGGCTTTCTGCAGCATATCCTTTATTTGCTCCATGTTTGGGCTGAGCGAAAGGCTGTAAGAAATAATCTCATTCGTGTTCATATCCAGAGTCGGAGAAATATAGCATTTGTCCCATGACAGATCAAACTGCGAAACATCCGTTGTCCACTTTTGCAGAGGCCTCTCGGTATGCTGTAGTATTTCAGGCCCGCAAGTCTTTTCTAGCCGATTCCATTCCACAACTGCATGATGAAAACGATCTGTGCTTACTCCTTCTGGCGTTTCCGCCCATTTTCCCTGTCGGTATAGTTCGACACAATGTTTCTTGTATTCGTAGCTGTATTTCATGAAATTACCCCCAATGCTGGGTGTCCAGTATTGGGGGTAAATATCACCACTCCCAAGCGGAGCGGACGTCTTGTTTTTCGTTCGAAGGTTTGCTGAATGTTCTGTCACTTTTCCAGAAGCTCCGTCAGCACTTTCCCAACATCCCGCCCAATGCACAGGGAACGGGACTGGATCGACTCCGGGCAGAAGGCCTCGTCCTGATTGATGCAGACGTACAGCGCTCGAGGATTTTGAACGGTGAACTGCCAGAAAGGCACTTTGATGATGCTGGGGGTGTTGTATCCTACCCCTAATTCCAGAAAAAGGATTTTCTGTCCCGAACGGGTACGAAGAAAGGTTTCATACCGTTCCGCCGCCCGGTGCCAGCCCTCGTCCTCGGCAAAATGATCGTCCGAGCGGAGATTCATGGTCAGGGGTTTGCCGCAATGCGGGCAAACCGGCACAAGCTCCGAGGGAATCTTCATTTGCTTCTGGCGTTTCACCATTTCGCGGATCAATGCTTCGTTATCAAAGGTCTCCTGACGGCATGGTACGCTGCACTGAAACAGTCCGTAGTCGCCCTGTGTATAGAACAGCCGCTTTTTGTCAAATCCCGCTTTCTGAAAGCAATGGTCTACGTTGGTCGTGATGACGAAGTAGTCTTTATCCGCCACCAGCTTCAGCAGATTCTCATAAATCGGCCTTGGTGCGTCCAGATAGCGGTTGATGTAAATGTACCGGCTCCAATAGGCCCAATGCTCCTCCGGGGTCGCAAAGGGATAAAAACCGCCGGTGTACATATCCCGGAAATTGTATTTTTCCGCGAAATCGGAAAAGTACTGTTGGAACCGTTCGCCGGTGTAGACAAACCCGGCGGAGGTGGAAAGTCCGGCCCCCGCGCCGATCACGACCGCGTCCGCCGTTTCCAGCTCATTTTTCAGACGGGAGATCGGATTCGAGCAGTTTTTGGTAGAGACGTTCGTCCGATTCGTGAAATACATTGAAGATCACCTTGATTTGACTGTGTTTTTGAAAAGTCTGAACGGTTTGGATGGCGATGCGGGCGGCTTCCTCCGGCGGAAAATGAAATTCCCCGGTGGAGATACAGCAGAACGCCACGCTTTCCAGCCCGTGCTGTTCCGCCGTTTCCAGACAGGCGCGGTAGCAGGAAGCCAGCTGGGTCCGATGGGTTTCCGTCAGTCTGCCGCCAACATAGGGGCCCACGGTGTGCAGCACGTACTGGCACGGCAGATTGAATGCAGGGGTGAGCTTGGCCTGTCCCACAGGCTCGTCATGGCCCTGCAGCTCCATCAGCTCGTTCAGGGAAAGCCGCAGCTGCACCCCGGCAAAGGTGTGGATAGCATTGTCGATGCAGCCGTGGCAGGGATAAAAGCAGCCCAGCAGGGCACTGTTGGCCGCGTTGACGATTGCGTCACAGCGAAGGGTGGTTATATCGCCGCGCCAAAGATACAGTCCGTCCCCAATGGGGGTCAGCGACCGCCACTCCGTGACGGTGCGGCGTCGCAGCTCCTCCTGCAGGTATTCATCCTGCACCTGAAGAAATGCCTGATCGATCGGGCGAGGCGGGCGTATGTTCATCAGACTGCGAAGCAGCTTCTTTTGGCCGGGCGTGTCCTGCGGAACAGGCCAATCACAATAGGACGGGTTTTCCTGCAAAAGCCATCGGATCAGAAATTGCCGCCGTTCACTCTGGTTCATTTTTATCCCCTCTTTTGAATGACCTGCTTCGGACAGGTCTCCGCGCAGCGCCCGCAGTGCAGGCAACGGCGCTGATCGATGCTTACCGGCTTTTTTGAAATATTAATACATTTTTGCGGACAGACGGAATAGCATAGCTTGCAGCCGATACAGCCGTCGCCTACGTAAAATCCCGGAGCAGGACGCGCCGTATTCCCGATGGAAAAATGATCTCTCGTCACATGAGCGGGAATACGGATATCAAAGTATTCTCCCTCGGCTTCGTACAGGCGAAATACTTCCAATGCCGCGCGGGTATCGCCGGGATAGATTTCCTGCATATAGGGGTTCTTCTCAAATATTTCATCCAGCTTTTCGCCGCCGATATTTTGAATTTTTCCGCGCAGGGAAATCGAAACTTTATCCCTTGTCGCCGAAAGCGCTACGTAACCCTGCTCCATGAGCTGCTCGTAAAACGCCTTTCCCCTGGCAGTCAGAAAATACACGCCCTGCTCGTCCCACAGCATCATGTCGATGACACGGGTCTGAGGATGCCCATCCGCCCCGATCGTAGCGACCGTGGCGGAGTGAATGGTCTCCACCAGATATTTCAAATAATCGTTCTTCGTCATGGAAAGTACCCCTTTTATTCTAACGGCCATCAGCCCCGCAGCTTGTTCTCCTGCGGGGCCGTAAGATTTCGATCAGAATTCGTAGGGCGGATTCCCGGAAAAATCGGCGATCACGCCGTGAGCGTTCTCCAGATAAAATACCTCGAAGATGGGATTGTCCGCAGTCTGGTATTGCCCTTTCACGATGGGATTCTGAATGCACATTTCCTTGGCGGCCTTATTGTTCTCAAAGACGGCCTTGCCATGCAGACGGATCCAGGCGTATTCCGGGCTGGAAACGGAAATTTCGACTTCGGGGTTAAGCTGCATATCTTTGTAAACATCCTTGGTGTTGTTTGTGCAGAACCACAGCTTGCCGTCCAACGCCCCGGCAAACATAAAGGGGCGGCACTTGGCCTTTCCGTCGCGGCCAACGGTGGCCAGATACTGTACGGGATTGGCATTCAGAAATTCGACGACTTTGTTCATGATGGATTCCTCCTGATGATCATTACCTGCGAACGCTTTTGTTTCCCGTTCGCTGGGTTCATCATATCGCCGCCCTGCTGGGTTGTAAAGTAAGCACAATATTGTGGTATAGTTACCGAAAAGATACCATTGCGGATTTACAAGGCTTTCCGGCTATGAAAAAAATTCAAAAGGGAAAATGGGGGAAAGACAGGTCTGATTTCCACCGCCGTATTCTTTTCTGAAACGGCTCTTTCTTGACTTTTTTGCGTGCAGCGGCTATGATAGACGGCGTTTGAAAATACAGAAAACGAGGCGTACACAAGCCATGCAGGAAGCCGCACAGAACTCCGTTCCCCGCCGCTGTGAAAAACTGGTCCTTGTCCTTCGGAAAAACGTGGTGCCGCTCATTGCCTTTGGCGCGGCGGCGATCTCCGCCTTTCTGGTGCCGCCGGACGCGCAGTATGCCGGGTATTTTGACGTAAAGACGCTCTGCTGCCTTTTCGGAACGCTTGCCGTGGTCTGCGCTCTGAAAAACATTCACTTTTTTGCCATTCTGGCTCGGAAGGTGATTCGCTTGGCGGGAAATGCCCGCACGGCTGCTGTTGCGCTGAGCTATATCACCTTCATCGGTTCCATGCTGATTGCCAATGATATGGCGCTGATCACCTTTCTTCCGCTGGGGTATCTGGTATTTTCCGCTGCGGGGAAAAAGCGGGACGTGGCAATGGTGTTCATCCTGCAGAATATCGCGGCCAATCTGGGCGGGATGCTGACTCCCTTCGGCAATCCGCAAAATCTGTACCTGTATTCCCATTTTCAGATCCCCACAGGGGAGTTCATGTCCATTATGCTCTGGCCCTTCGTAGTGTCCATGCTGCTGGTGACGGCCTGCTGCTTTCTCATTCAGCCCTATGCCCTTCGGGTCAGCGATACCCGGGAGGAACGTCTCCCGTTTGTCAGAACGGCGCTCTACCTGACACTGTTCCTGATGACGATTCTGATGATCTTCCGCGTCCTGCCGATCTGGCTGGTGCTGACGGCCGTGGTGATCGGTCTGCTGATTCTGGATCGAAAAGCCCTGACCATGGTGGACTATGGCCTGCTGGCCACATTCGTGTGCTTCTTTATTTTCTCAGGCAACATGAGCCGTTTGCCGGCAGTGCGCACCTTCTTTTCCGAACTACTGGAAAAGAACACGCTGCTGACTGCCGTGTTCTCCTGTCAGTTTATCAGCAACGTACCCACAGCCGTTCTGTTGGCCCAGTTTACAGACCAGTACGCCGCTTTGCTGCGAGGGGTGAATATCGGCGGAACTGGCACATTGATCGCCTCATTGGCTTCGCTCATCACCTTTCGGGAGTTTACCGCCCATTACCGCGAATCAACCAAAATGTATCTTGGATTGTTTACATTGATGAATTTCGGCTTCCTGCTGGTTTTGACATTGCTTTGTCTGGCAATCGGATAATGAATCCCCGAAAAAGAGCGGCTTCTCGGAAAGCCGCTCTTTTTGTATGACATTCCTGCCGAAAATGCTTGAAAGCAGGAATGGACACGCCAAACCGCGAATTAGAAAAGCAAACGTCGCGTTTACAGACGGCGGCAGCATCTTTAATGAAAAGACAGGAGAAACCAATGAAAACGCTGATGGAACGGTTGGAGACCCCGGTTCGGGAGGAAACGGACGTATTGGTAGTCGGCGGCGGTATTGCAGGCGTGGCTGCAGCGTTAGCGGCCCGCCGCGCAGGCGCTCGGGTGCTTTTGCTGGAAAAACAGGCGCTGCTGGGTGGATTGGCGACCAACGGGCTCATCAGCTGGTATGAGCCCCTTTGCGACGGGCAGGGTCATCAGCTGATCTACGGGCTGGCGGAGGAGCTGCTTCGCCTGTCCTTACGTTATGGGGACGACAGCCTCCCGGAGGTCTGGAAAGACCGATCCGTCCCGGTAGACCCCGCCAAGGTTCGCCCGGAAAAGCAGCATCCCGTGGGCGGACGCTACGCCACCTTCTTTTCGCCCACCATGTTTCAGCTGGCCATGGATGAAATTCTGCTGAACGAGGGTGTGGAGCTGCGGCTGGACATTCAGGCCGTGACCCCGGTGTTGGAGAATGGCCGTGTGGCCGGAGTGGTAACGGAAAGCAAGAGTGGTCGGGAATGCTTCCCAGCCAAGGCGATAGTGGACGCCAGCGGCGATGCCGACCTCTTTGACCGGGCGGGCGTTCCCTGTGTGCTGGGCAAGAACTTCCTTTCCGTTGTGGCCCATTGGAGCGACACTTCCGAAAAGAAAAAGGCGCTGGAACTGCGGAAATGGCGTTGCGGAGGAGCTGACCTGCATGGCAACGGCCACCCGGCGGATTATCCCTTCCTGTCCGGCACCACCAACGAAGAAGTGACCCGGTTCCTGCTGGATGGCCGCCGAATCATTCGGGAAAAAACGATGGGGGAAGACCGCACCGCGCGGGATATCGTAGCCTTGCCCGCTATGGCGCAGTTCCGCAAGACCCGCCGTCTGGACGGCGCGTATACGCTAACGGAGCGGGATTGCCACGCGGCTCATGCCGACTCCATTGGTCTGGCGGCCGATTTTGAAAAAGTAGGGGATTGGTACGAAATTCCCTACGGCTGCCTGTATCACCCGGACTGCGCCAATATGCTGGCGGCGGGTCGGATGATCAGCTCCGACGGCTGGGCATGGGATGTGACCCGCGTTATCCCTGTCTGTGCGCTGACGGGACAGGCCGCGGGGCTTGCCGCTTCACAGATTGCCGCCACCGGTCAAACCGCCGCGGCGCTTCCCATTGACGGACTGCAAAAAGCGCTTCGGGAACAGGGCGTGGTGCTGCACAGGGCCGATCTGGCGGAGTGATTCTTATGCCAAAAGGCGAAGCAAGAGCAATCACAGCATTTTTGTGCTGCGGTTGCTCTTTATAGACCTGCGGATCGAAATTGAGAAAAGAAAGGGAAGCAAATGTTCTGGTGTATTGGGGGCGGAATTTTCTTCTTTGCCTTGGTATGTTCCTTTTTGGAAACCGGATTTGGTGTGGAAATTAACGGAAGAATGGAAGTCTTATTGTGCAGACGAGCCGTCTGAATTCTATCTGAAAGTCACCCAAATTAGCGGTATTTTATTGGCTCTGTTTGGAATTGTTGTGATGATTCTTCCCTTTATTGTAGAATAACGGCTTCTTGTTCAGGCAGAGGTAAGAACACACTTCTGGACAGAAGGTACGCTCCATAAGGATAAACGCCCCGGGCATTCAATAGCTCGGGGCGTTTGGCTTTAAGATTGCGTTTTCGGCAAGGAACGTTATCCATCCCGTTGAGGGTCACAAGCGGAACAGTGCCTTTGCCAGCTTCTTTCCGCTTTCCGTTTTCATGCTCGTGTTCATGAAATTTTGGACATTTGCGGGGCTGTAGGTCTTTTCAGAGGCGTTGACAAGGTAATCCGCCTCGATCAGAATCTGATAATCCATGCCGTCGATCCCCGTCAGGGTGTGATGATGGCCTACCAGATAGGCGATCCGCTCCACCTGCGCTTCGGTCATGCCGGAATCGGCCAGAAAGGTCCTGACGATGGACGGGCCTTCTTTTTCCTGCAATTTTCCGTCGGCACGGCCGTATTTTTCACGGCAGAAGGGACAGGCAATGTCGTGGACGATGGCGGTCGCCTCCAGCAGATATTGGGTATCCGCGTCCAGCCCTTCCAGCTCGCCGATGGTCTTGGCGTAGGTCCATACGGTGATAAAATGAGTGATGTCGTGAAGATTGCCGTTCGAAAAGACGATCATTTGTTCCATGAGCTGCGAAATGGTTTTCATCTGTAACCCCTCTTATTCTTCAATATCCGCAAACATCAGCAGGTCAAAACAGGGGTAGCTTTCTTCGGTCTCGCCGTCCGCTGATCCCAGAGACATGCCGGTGCAGGTGCCGTACATCGTGATACGCTGGCCTTCCTGATAGCCTGGTTCTTCCTTGCAGGTGACCAGAATGATATCGGAATAATTGCCGCTTTTCTTGGTGAGCGCCATACGGGCCAGCCAGCCGTCGCCGGACTCTGCGGCGCTGAGAAAATAGGCGTTGTAGCCCATGACCTTGCCCTCGTAGCCCGCTATTTTTTGCACAAGGGTAGCATATCCGGGCTTGACTGCTTCTTTCTTTAACTGCTTGAGTGTGTCCGCAGCCGACCAGTTGCGGCTGACGGTGTAGATCAGCCGGCGGTCAGTCAGGGATTTTTTGGAGAAGATCAGCCCGATCTCGTAAACGCCCTCCTGCTTCAGGGTAAAATCAATGGAAAATTTGCCTTCGGAGGTCACTTTTTTGGTGCCGATGGCTTCGCTGTTCAGGAAAAGCTGGATAGTAGCCCCGGGTTCGGAGGTGCCGGAAATGGTCAGGGTATCCGTCTCAATGGAATCCGGCACGTCGTTTTTCAGAACGACCGGCAGTAGAGTGCGGGAATAGGTGACGGGATAGGCCAGCTCCACCACATCTTCGCCCTGATTTTCGCCGGTCAGGGTCAGCAGGTACACGCCCTCTTTGGGCAGCGTCACCGGCATTTTGAACTTGCCGTTTGCCCCGACGGTTACTTCTGTCAAAATCGGATCGGGGTAATTGAGTCCCATGGTGACCGCCGTCAGCTTTACGCCCGGTGCGGCGGTCCCGGCCAGCGTAAAGACGTTTTGATTGGTCTCCACCGGGGGAGTGTCGGTGATGTTGATCTGGGCGCTGGCCGCGGCGGACATGGGTTTGACCTCGATAAAGCGGAAGGTCTCCCAAATTTTGTTCAGCGTGCGGTTATCCTTGCTGGTGGTGGAACGGCCATGCACCTGCAAGTCCAGCGTGATCTGATAGCCGTTGCGGATAGTGCGGCGCATAAAGCCGCGATACAGCGTTTCGCCCGCTTCCCGGCGGCGGTAGGTCAGCACCAGAAAACGGCCTTCGGAGCTGTTGTTCCACTCGGCAGCGGAGAAGTCATAGCCGTCGTATTCGTTGCGGGGAGAGTGGCTCAGCCGGTAGCTCTGGCGCACATCCGTGCTCTGCTCATTCACATCGTAGATCAGCGCAATCTCGTCGCTCTGTTCGGCCGTCAGTTCAAAGCACAGGTCTTCGGCTTCACTCCAGCATTGCAGAAGTACGCCACGGTCTTCCATGTCCTGCTGCACTTCCGCCGCCGTCTTGCCCCGGGCTTCCAGCCATGTGGAAAAATTATCCAGATAGCCGGGACGCAGCACCACCGGGAAAGTGTCAGGAATATCAACGCTGGCAAAAATATCATCCAGCACATAAATTTCAGCTGAAGCCGCGCCGCAAAGGCACAGACAGAGCAGCAGCACCGTCAGGATCGCCGCCATTCGCTTTCCCATTCAACGTCACGCCTTTCTTACGCAATTCGAAATTGCCAAAATTCGATTCGTATCATTTTATCATATTTCGGCCGCCCTGTACAAGCTTTCTCCCAAATGGCAAAAACGAGGAATAAAAATATGGGCGCTATCGATAATGGATGGAGAGTTTTTGATTGCTTCTTTGTTTTCGCCGTGTTATGATAAGAGAGGAAAACATTCGAATTTTGACGAAGGAAAGGCTGGCGGAGTCTGCATGAACATTCTGCACCTGAAATATGCGGTGGAGGTCGCCCGCTGCGGGTCGATCAACAAAGCGGCGGAAGCCCTGTATATGAACCAGCCAAACCTGAGCCGCGCCATTAAGGACCTTGAAAATTCGCTGGGCATCACCATTTTTGGCCGGACGGCCAAGGGCATGTACGTCACGCCCGAGGGCGAGGAATTTCTGGGCTATGCCCGCAAAATTCTTCGGCAGATCGACGAAGTAGAGAGCATCTACAAGGCCGGTGTACCCATTAAGCAGCGTTTTTCCATTTCTGTTCCCCGGGCCAGCTACATTTCCGAGGCGTTCGCTCAGTTTTCCAAAAGCCTGACGAACGAGCCCGCCGAGCTTTTTTATAAGGAAACCAACGCCCAGCGGGTCATCACCAATATTCTCAAGGCGGATTATCATTTGGGCATCCTGCGCTACGCCTCCAATTATGACAAATATTTCAAGGAGATGCTGACGGAAAAGGGGCTGGTGTGG